>Ga0065721_10004544_pt1 | contig 27310 bp, 22 predicted proteins | sample Mesricmetagenome_FD_59108 | JGI IMG/M metagenome (GOLD analysis project Ga0065721, IMG submission 59108) | Mesophilic microbial community from rice straw/compost enrichment Sample: eDNA_1 v2 (version 2) | ecosystem: Engineered > Solid waste > Grass > Composting > Bioreactor | place: USA: Davis... | reverse complement strand
AGGGTCACCGTATCACCCACCGTAGCCTCCGTAGAATCAGCGTTATTGGATTCGATCCGAATGTCGCTTAATGGAACATACGCTAACACCGGGGCAACAATCGTTACCGAGCTGCCATCCGATGTAGCTTCAATCGTCTGCGAGTAGATTCCCGCACTATTCTTGACGTTGATTTGGAAGCTCATCACGCCAAGCGGATCTGTACCGTCAAGTACATAGGTGGCCGTGTTCGTCCATATTGCACCGGTTTGAACAGAGGTAAACGTTGCTGGATTACCGCCGTTAATTTTGAAATTGCTCAGTTTCGATACTTGCTCGACAGTTGTAAACGTCAGGGTCACCGTATCCCCCGCTGCAGCCTCTGCAGGATCAGCGTTATTGGATGAAATATTAACATTTGTTACCGCTACTGGCGTAGTGACTGGCGGTGTCACTGGCGGCGTAACTGGTGTTGTTACCGGCGGTGTGACAGGCGGTGTTGTTGGTTCAGGCTGTTTTACTTCATCAACCGCTTTAAGGAAATTAGTAATCATTGATACGGCTTCCTCGCGGCTTGTATTGCTTTGCGGCCGGAATTCTCCGCCAGGATAACCTCTGATCACACCGTATTTATACGCTAAGGCTGCATTTTCTATAGCCCCTTCTGAAATCTGATCGGCATCCTGGAAGTCCAGCTTGACGCCTGCGGCATCAAGTTCACCCTGCGTTTTCAAAAAAAGAACAATAATGCCAACAGCTGTTTCACGGGTAAGTACTTCTTTCGGACCGAAATTGCCGGAGTCTGCATCTTCGATAATCCCGGCGTCAAACGCTGCATCAATATAGGGGGCTGCCCAGCCTTTAACATCTTTGAAATGGTCCGATACAAGCTTCGATGTATCAACCTTTAACCCGGAAGCTTTGACCATCATTGTAACTAATTGCTCGCGGGTCAGTTCACCTTTTGGATCAAAGTGGGTTGCGTCTACTCCATTAATAATTCCCTTATCTGCAAGCTCTTGAATGGCGTCTTTCGCGAATGAATCGCCAACATCGGAGAATAGGCTTGATGCGGCAGCAAAACTGCTGTCCGCAGCCCCAACAGTCCCCAATACGAGTGCGGCAGATAGCGCTATTGACATGATTTGTTTGTTCATTGTTTTATATTTCCCCTCCGGTAGTCATAAATAAATGGATAATCGGCCTCGATTCGTATCGCAATTCCCGTCAAGGCTAACCGTAAAGCCCCCTGCCGGTCACATATCTGATCGTGATCCCCTCCTCTATTTCGGATAATGACGGATTTTGTAAAATGAAAGAGAATATCCCTGCTTGCATCCTATCAGAACGCACTGAAAGAATAATGAAAGAATCTATTGCAAGTGAAAAAGGGACACCCGAGGTGGTGTCCCTAATAGTTCTGTGCCTAATTGATGATGGTTCTTTAATTACTGTACGTTGGATTTGCTCCAGTGAAATCGGGTTATACGGAAGGGCTGCAGGGGCTACGTTGGATTTGCTCCAGTAGAAAGATGAGGAATACGCCGCTTTTATCTCAAATGAGCTAATTATACTGTAGGCAATCCAGCGTAGATGGAGTTATGAGGAAAAAGCCCCCATTACGCTGCGTGAAATCCAATGCTGCTCTATTTTGCAAGTCGCTGGACATTCCTGTGGGCCTATGCTTACACGGCAAAGAGCAGCATGAACAGGCCTGTCCAGACCGCTCATATACTTGCTTGCTTATATATAAAGGCTGCCCCAAGGTCATCAATTGATGACTTTAGGGCAGCCTTCTTCACGCTTTACTCTTCGTAAATCTTAGTCAACATCGCGCCCAGCGCCTGAAGCGCCTCTTCCTCACGCTCGCCGTCCACTTCCAGCGTAACTTCATCGCCGTTTGCCAGACCTAGGGTCAACAAGCCAAGCGAGCTTTTGCCGTTCACTTTTTTCGTTCCCTTGATCAGTTTGACATTGCAAGGGAATTCCGTCGCCGCCTGGACAAAAAGCTTCGACGGACGGGCATGGAACCCAGACGGGTGAATAACGGTATACGTTTGCGATAGCATTATATTGGTCTCCTTTGTTTTACAAATTGTTGTACTTCCTCCTGCGTACTCATGGCAAGCGCTTGTTCCGACAACGAAGCCCATTCCTGCTTGGACAAGTGGCCAATCAGCTCGCGTGCAGGCAGTATGGAACCGGCGCTCATGCTGAACTCGTTTAATCCCATCCCAAGCAGAAGCGGAATTGCCGTTTGGTCGCCCGCCATTTCGCCGCACATGCCAGCCCAAATGCCGGCACGTTCAGCCGCTTTGATGACCATATTCACAAGTCTCAGAATAGAAGGATGATAAGGCTGATAAAGATAAGCCACCGATTCATTCATCCGATCTGCCGCCATCGTGTACTGGATCAGATCGTTAGTGCCAATACTGAAGAAATCTACTTCCTTCGCAAAAAAATCGGCACCAATCGCAGCGGCCGGAATTTCGATCATCATGCCCACCTCGATAGCGCTGGACACTTGAACCCCTTCCTGCTCCAGCTTTGCGCGTTCCTCTTCAAGAATACGTTTTGCTTCACGCAGCTCGCTCAGCACCGCAATCATCGGGAACATGATGTTCAGCTTGCCGAATATACTTGCCCGGAGTAGTGCTCTTAGCTGGGTACGGAACAAGTCTTCCCGCTTCAGGCATAACCGCAGCGCACGAAGTCCAAGGAACGGATTGCTTTCCTTCGGCAGTTCCAGATAAGGAAGCTCCTTGTCGCCGCCGATATCAAGCGTACGAATGACGACACGTTTGCCGTTTAATTTCTCAAGTACATGCTTGTAGATTTGGAACTGCTCTTCTTCCGTCGGAAACGAGCTGCGTCCCATATATAGAAACTCCGTGCGGAACAAACCAACGCCATCGGCACCATTCTCCAGCACTTTGCCCAGGTCTTCAATGCTGCCGATATTGGCCGCAAGCTCCAGATGCTCGCCATCCGCCGTAACCGATGGCTGCTCTGCCAGACGCTTCAGCTGTACTCTGCGCTCATCGTACTGCTTCTTTTTCTCTCGGTACTCGGCCAGCACTTCCTCGGAAGGATCAACGATTACCTTGCCCTCTGTTGCATCCATAATGACCATAACGCCATCTGCAACAGCTGCAGATGCCGCACCCGCCCCAACAATCGCAGGGATCTCAAGCGACCGCGCCATAATGGCAGAGTGCGAGGTGCGGCTTCCGACTTCCGTTACAAAACCGCGGACATAATTCAGATCCAGCTGCGCGGTATCCGAAGGCGTCAAGTCCTCAGCCAGGATGATCGTCTCCTCCGAGATGCCGGATAAGGAAGCATAAGGCTTGCCGATCAGGTGGCTCATCAGCCGCCCGGATACATCTTTTACATCGGCGGCACGCTCGCGAACCATCTCATTGTCTAGCTCAAGAAGCATCTCGACAACAGCTGTTGTCACTTCATACAAAGCGTATTCCGCGCTCGATTGCTCATCGGCAATCTTATCAAGCACCGAATCTACAAGATCAGGGTCCTCCAGCAGAAACAAATGTGCTTCAAAAATTTCCGCTTTTTGCGCGCCTAGCCTTTGCTCGGTTTTTACGCGGATCTCTTCGATCTCGCCTTTGGATTTCTCAATCGCCTGCCGGAAACGGCCGGCTTCCGCTTCCGCATCTGCAATGGTTTGCTTCTGCGGGATATAAGGTGTATTGGTGAACCGGAATACCTTAGCAAGCGCTATTCCGGGAGATGCGGCAACACCGGTAATTGTATTAGCCATACTGCGTACCTCTCTAATGTTTGTTTTTCTTAACCTTCTTAACGCTGATTTACAATCGCTTCGCAGCTCTCAATGATCAGCTCATATACCGGATGTCCTTCCGGAATCGAGGTATAATGCGATACGGTTTGTCCGATGCCCTTATCTTTAATCGATTGCTGAAGCTCTACAGCCTCCGGATCATCGGCATTTACGAAATTAAGCGCCGCCGCCATCACCTTCGCCAGCTGAACGGGCTTGATTCCTTGCTCATGGGCCTGCAAAGCAGGCTTCACAAGACGATCATTTGGCGACAGCTTCCGGATCGGCGAGCGTCCGACACGAGTGACCTCGTCCGTCAATTGATCATTGCGGAACCGCCCGATAATTTTTTCGATATATTGTTCATGCTCGGCCTCATCAAAACCATACTGGGCAATCAGGACAGCTCCCGTTTCCTTCAGCGTTGCTTTCACTTCACCAACGATAGCCTCATCGGCCATAGCCTGCTGGATCGTCTCATAACCTTGAAGGCTGCCAAGGTAAGCTGCGGTGCAATGTCCCGTGTTCACGGTGAACAATTTGCGCTCGATGTACGGCATCAGATTGTTGACATAATGAACACCCTCAACCGGTTTGTATCCTTCCAACATTGCGGATTCGTCTACAACCCACTCATAAAATGGCTCTACCGTTACCGCAAGAGGATCCTCATGATGCTGGATCGGAACGATCCGGTCAACGGCCGCATCAGGGAAAGCAACCACCTCCGATGCCTTAGCCTTTGTCTCTTCATCAAGATGTCCGAATACATGCTCTTTCAGCTGGGTGCTGCCGCCGATAGCATTCTCGCAGGCAATCACATGCAGCCTCCCTTTTCCGCTCTCGATTCGCTTCTCGATTCCGCGGGCGATACCCGCCGCAATATGCTTCAGAATGTTTACGCCTACGGCCGTAGTTACCAAATCGGCTTCCGCCACTGCCGCCGCAACATCGTCTAACTTTGTTCCATCAATAGCTGTGACGCCTGTTACCTGCAGCTGCTCCTTAGCGGCATTCGCCAGCGTTACCGTATAAGCTCCACGCTTCTGAAGCTCGCCGACAAGCGCCTGGTTAACATCAGAGAAAACAACCTCATATCCCGATTGCGACAGAAGCAATCCGATAAATCCGCGGCCAATATTGCCTGCTCCAAAATGTACAGCCTTCATTATTCCATCCCGCTTTCGAAGATCTCGATCATTTCTTCGGCAGTAGAAGCCTTCAAGATTCGTTCCAGATTGTCGTCATCGGAGCAAACCATCGCTACATTCGTCAAAATATCCAAATGATCATCGCCAACAGCCGCAATTCCAATGACCAGATGCGCGATATTTCCTTCGCCAAAATCAACGCCTTCGGGTATTTGAACGATGGACAAGCCCGTCGACTTAATGGAGCCCTTCGATTCATTTGTCCCGTGAGGAATAGCAAGACCGCCGCCCATATACGTGGAAAGGGATTGTTCACGCTCAACCATGCTTTCGATATAGCTGGAATCAGCATGCCCTGCATTCACCAGCAGCTGACCAGCCATACGGACCGCTTCGAATTTATCCTTTACCGCTGCATTCAATTTCACTTTATCTGTAGACAAAATACTCATCACAGGTCACTCGCTTCCGCTTTTATATTGAAAAACATTCTAAGATGAATGGTTAAATAATCACGTATTTCGGCTTCATTGCCAGCTTCAAGCAAATCAATCATAACCGTATCAAGCAGCATGGCGCTTATTTCGCTTAACACCTCAAGCGCTTCTTTGGTTAGTATCCAGGGCGCCAGCATTAATAAAAAATGACTTAACTGCGACGGCGATGCCGTTCCAACCGTAAGCGGGGTTGCCAGCCGGTATAACGACAGCGAAGGCCGTTTAATTTCTTCACCGCGGGTATGAAACAAAGCAACCGCCGTTCCCGGTATCATCTGGCTGCCGCTTTGTTCGCGCAGCATAAGCCGTTGCGCCACAAGGCCGGCATCCGCAAGGACGCCTTTAGCTTCCTCATGCGCGCAGGCCTCTTGCAGAATATCCGGCAGGTCTCCGCTGCGCTCCGTGATTTGTATGACCTCAAAGCGCCTGATCAGACTTACCATCTCATCCAGCGTCGTCTTAAGGCTGACCATCTGCTCGAAGGTGGTCGCATCTATTCCTGCCTTCCCTTCCTTGACAGGAGCGTTCCCCCGCTTCGGGCCTAGTCCCGTTTGGACAAAAGACCTTAACCGGTCTGCCTCGGATTGCGCCAAAAGCGGGGTAACCTTAATATATTGCTCCCTGTTAAGAGGCAGGTCTACCGTAGAAATAATCAGGTCGTATTTATCCTTATCTGTACGCGAAGCTTCATACCAGGATACACGGTCAACAATTTGAATCTCCGGCAGCTCCTTTTGCAGCCGGATTTGCAGCAGCTTGGAGGAACCAATTCCGCTGGAGCAGACGAGGATGGCACGGACATTATGCCGCAGCTGCTTCAGCCTCTCCAATGATGCTCCGAAATGCATGACAAGGAATCCAATTTCCTCATCCGGCACAACAACATCCAAGAAAACATGGCCCGCCGCTTTGCGGACGATGCCAAACAACGATGCATAATCCTTCTTAATCTGGTCCAGCAGCGGATTGCGAATGTTCGTCCCTTCCCTTAGCCGCTGCAAGGCATCCTTCAAATGAAGGAACAGCCCGTCACGCAGGGAACGATCCTTATTGTAATCGGCTCCCGTAGCGCTCTGCACATACTCGATAAGAGAACGAACCGTTTCGGTTAAAGCCAGGTCATCAGCAGGCAGCACCGACAGATCATCGGTCTGGGCGGAACGAAGCAATCTGCCGATATAAGCCGTCTCCGCCGGCGTAAAATCCTGTTCCGTCAGCTCTGCTAACCGTTCCGTAAGAAACGCCGCATCGGATTCATGACCTACTCCCTGGCTTTTTCCCTGCCCCTGATATACGGCAGACGAAGCTGCAACAACGTTGCCCGCCCGGATTCGCCGCAGCGCAATAGACATTCTGATTAAGAGATCAGTATAGGCATTCTCGCTTAAGCGGCTGCCCCCGTATTCTTCCCAGCTCCATAAGATCTTCTCGACTGTCTCCATTTCCGCTTGACCAACAATCGCAAGCAATCGGCGTTCAAGCGGATGAACCGGAAGCTCGTTACGGCTTGAGATAAGCTCCGTATCTTCAAACCGGTCCCTGATGATCTGGCGGATCACCTCCCGCAGCTGTTCTTCCCGGCCGGAAAGCTCTACCCCGTAACCCCTTCTGCGGGTCAGGGTAACGTCAAACCTTTGCAACCATTCGTCCAGATCATCCAGATCATGAGCTATCGTAGGAATCGTCACCTTGAATTCATGCGCCAGCGTGAATAGCTTAACCGGCTCAACACTCTCAAGAAGAAGACATAACAAATAGATTTGCCGCTCCTCCGGCGAGAACTCGATTTCCTCCGACGCGGTGACAAGCTGGGCCAATCGGTTAAGCGCCGCCTTGTCACCCTGCAGCCGTATGCCTGAACCCGATTTCTTGAGCAACCGGGCCCCTTCCGCAAGCAGAATATCCTCCACCGCTGCCAATTCACGATGTACGGTTCTAGCACTAACCTGAATCTCTGCCGCAATTTGAGCCGCTGTCAGATCTTGATCATTGCCAAGCAGCAGCTCTAGAATCCGGCGGGACCGGCTGGATATACGCATTCACAAAACCCTTCCTATAACGATAGAATGGCCCCAACGCCGGAAAATAATCTCCAGCGCTGGCAGCCTTGATGAGAAAGGATCGTTTACGAAAGCCGGTCTACGAGCTTGTCATACTCCGGACTTTTCAAGAAATTATCGATTGAGATATGCTCGGCATTTGGCGCCTGAATTTTGGCCCGATCCGTCAGCGTTTTGTGCGTAATAACGATATCGGCATCGCCAGGAATATCGCTGATTGCCGTATTAATGACCGTAACATCCGAACCCGCGGCTTTCATCTTCTTACGAAGAATCGATGCGCCCATTGCGCTGGAGCCCATGCCTGCGTCGCAGGAGAAAACGATCTTATGAACATCCTCTTTCGCTTTTACTGTATCGCTTACTGCCTCAGCATGCTGGGCGGCTTGCGCAGCTGCTGTCGGAGCCGCAACTGCTGTTGCTGCTGCCGCAGTATTGCCTGCAGCCTTCATCTCTTTCATTTTCGCCGAAGCTTGTTCAAGGTCGTCGCCTTCCTCAGCTTCTTTCTTCGTTGTCTTGAGCAGCAGGGCCGCGATAACAAACGACACAATGGCAGCTGTTACGACACCGCTCAGGGCTGCGAAAAGGCCGCCTTTTGGAGCCATTGCAACATAAGCAAAGATACTGCCCGGCGAAGGCGGAGCAACAAGACCCGCTCCAAACAGCGAGAACGTGAATGTACCGGTTACGCCGCCGGCAATGACCGCCAGAAGCAAGCGCGGATTCATCAGAATATACGGGAAGTAAATCTCATGAATCCCGCCGAAGAAGTGAATAATCGCTGCGCCGGAAGCGGATTGCTTCGCTGTGCCGCGGCCGGCAATCATATAAGCCAGCAGAATACCAAGACCTGGGCCCGGATTGGACTCCAGCATGAAGAGGATCGATTTGCCCGTCCGGGATGCCTCTTCCAGTGCAATTGGGCTCAGCACGCCATGGTTAATGGCATTGTTGAGGAACAGGATTTTCGCCGGTTCAATAATAATGTTGGCCAGCGGAATCAAGTTATGGTTGACCAGGAACTCCACGCCGGAAGACAAAACCTTAGTTAACTGTTCAATTACAGGCCCCACACCGGAATAAGAAATTAAAGTAAGAATAGCACCGATAATACCAAGCGAGAAATTGTTCACCAGCATTTCAAAGCCGGATTTGATTTTCCCTTCAATTGATTTATCGAATTGCTTCAGTACCCATGCCGCGAGCGGACCGCAAATCATGGCCCCGAGGAACATCGGAATGTCCGTACCAACGATGATGCCCATGGTCATCAGAGCACCAATAACACCGCCGCGTTGCTTATGAATCATCGTGCCGCCGGTATAACCAATCAGAAGCGGAAGCAGATACTTGATAATCGGATCAACAAGCTTTGCAAGAGTTTCATTCGGCAGCCATCCCGTAGGGATGAACAGCGCCGTAATGATCCCCCATGCTATAAAAGCACCAATATTGGGCATTACCATACCGCTGAGAAAACGTCCAAACTTCTGGACTCCAACCCTAATCCCTCCTGTTGGAGAGTTATTTTGCACTTGCTGCATATTGGGGTTCCTCCTCTATAAAATCGCTTTCTTTTTTGTTGATCTGGCGTTGCCGCCTGATCACTATCATCGTAAATCAAGCCCGCCTCCAGAACAACAAAAGGAAAACGAGGTTTTGTCAATCATACTGTTGCCAACATTTAAGAAGTTTATGAAAGCAAAGAGGGCCACCCCTCTAAAAAGGAATGGCCTCGTCATATTCAGATATTTTGCGCATCATACTGCAGATATCCCGGAGCAAACCGCCTCAAAAGTTATTTTTGAGAGTCCAGAATAAACATAGAGGCATCCTGCCCCATGAATAACTTACTTCCATGATAAAAGGTTTTGGATTGAACATTCCTGTACCCTATTGCAGTCATCAGGTCCTTCAGCTTTAGTTGATCAAATCCGTTATGAACCATATCGGAGATGACCTTTTCATTTTTATCAAAATCTACAATGATTAAATGTCCTCCAACATTCAGCACCTCAAATAATCGCGTTAAAACGACCTTAGCATCAGGAATATGAAGGAGCACTTGAGCCATGAAAATATAGTCCGCCTGTATATCCGACAGACCCTCCTGCTCGAAATCAAAGCATAATGTATCGGCATTCTGAATATTCAAATCAGACATCTTTTGCTGAATCTGATTAATCATGTTTGGTGATGTATCCACAAATAACATAGAATGAAACTCGTTTATCAGGTTCATGCCGACAAGGCCCGTTCCGCATCCAAAATCAACGGCACTCTTATCCTGGGCATCTGCGACATATTCACGAATAGCATCTGATGCTACCTTCGCAATATGGATTCTTTCGGGGGTGTCATAGATGTTGGCGATCATTTCAAACTTGTCCGTATTTCCCATTATTATCTCTCCCTGTCTCCCCCATGTTATTAAGTATCCAATAACTGCTGCACCTGTTGCTGCTGTCTTCTCAACAAGTGAGATTCCCCCCATTCATGCAGTGAATCCAGTATGGTCTGGAGGGTGGCCCCGTACTCCGTTACAGAGTATTCAACCTTCGGGGGAACTTGCGGGAACACCTCGCGTTTAATGATTCCTTCTTCCTCCAAGTCGCGTAAATGAGCGGTAAGCATTTTCTTGGTCACGCCAGGCATAGCATGCTGCAGTTCACTAAATCTCATCGTCTTGTTATGAAATAAGTTAAGCATGATGGCTATCTTCCATTTGCCTACAATCGTGTCCAACGCGGCAGCCACCTTGCAGTTATTTGGTTCTCGTCCGTCCATTTGCTGATTCCCCATTTACCTATAGCTGTTGTTATCTATTATGCTTCTCAGGCTCGCATATGAATTGTCCGGTTACTTTGAAGTAACCCTGTTACATTAATGTGCCTACTTCATCATTCAAGTATAACGGGCTACAATAGTGGTACAACAGTTGTACGAAAGAATATTAATTTAATAATAGTAACCGGTTATTTATATTGCAAGGAGGATGAGGACTTTGACTAATCAATCTTTTTTTGAACGCAGCATCCTAAGTGTCCATACGCCTGTATTCCAGCGCAATAGCGATATCCATACCATGGCCTGGGTATTGGAGCCCGGCAATTGGGAAAAGCATGATCCCTTCTTGCTTATGGCACATGATCGTATGCGAAGCGGCGTATTCGGCATTCATCCCCATCGCGGGATGGAAACCGTCACCTTCCTCATAAACGGCCATCTTAATCATTATGACAACAAGCATGGCAAAGGAGTCCTTCATCCTGGCGATGCGCAATGGATGACCGCAGGGAGAGGCGTTGAACATGTCGAGGATGCGGCAGAGGACGAGGAAGTTGATCTTCTTCAATTATGGGTTAACCTTCCTGCCAAATGGAAGATGTCCCCTTCCAGATACCAGGACTTACGGAAGGATGATATGCCTGTCATTAACGAAGAAGGCGCCGAGGTTCGAATATTCTCCGGTTCTTACGGTCAAGTATCTGCAGATACTAAAAATATAGCTCCTGTTACGATGCTGGAAGTGAACCTTGAAGCAGGTGCGGCGGTTTCTCCGCAGTTTCCTGGAAGCTATAATGGATTCCTTTATATTTTAGAAGGTGAAGGAACCTTTGGCGTGAATGCTGCAGCAGGAACAAAAGGACAGGTCTTGTGGATGGGAGCTGCAGATCCCGCCGAGCAGAGCCAACTGAAGATCCAGGCGACAAGCGCCATGCGCGTAATGGTATATGCCGGTGAACCGATTCGTGAACCTGTCGTTGCAAGAGGCCCTTTTGTTATGAACACAGAAGAAGAAATCCGGCAGGCCTATCAAGATTATAGAAATGGAATGTTCTGAACAACTAATATTTTCGACATCATTGGAGGTTGTAAAAATGAAAGTAGTAGCCATCGTAGGCAGTATTCGTAAAAACTCTTTAAACAAGCAGCTAGCTGAGTTTGTCAAAAACCGCTATGCAGAGACGATTGATCTGGAAATCCTCTTGCTGAATGATATCCCTATGTATAATCAGGATATTGAAAATGATCCGCCGCAAGCCGTCATTGATTTGAAAGCAAAAGTAAAAGCAGCCGAAGCTGTTTTGTGGCTGACCCCTGAATATAACGGTACGGTGCCAGGCGTCTTGGTTAATACGATTGACTGGCTGTCACGTGTGGACAAAGTGATGATTGGCAAGCCTTCTTTAATTATGGGGGCATCCATGGGGATTCTGGGAACGGTAAAAGCGCAAATGCATTTACGTGATATTTTATTTGCTGGCGGTGTTGCCTCCCCTGTCCTGATTGGTAATGAAGTATATGTAGGCGCAGCGCATACCAAATTCGATGCTGAGGGCAACTTAACAGACGAAAACACCGTGAAATTTATAGATTCAGTGATGAGCAACTTCCTTGCTTGGATGAAAGGGTTCTAATAGCCCTGATCTTTCCACTCAGTTGTTCCACATGAAACAATTAAAGTGAACGATCTGCATACAGAAGGAGATGCCATTGCAAATGACATCTCCTTTACTTCTTTTACACAGATTTTTTGCGATTAGACAAAAACATCACGGGAAGTAATGAAACGGCCGCGAACCCAACCGACCACCAGAAAGCAACCTGATACGCATCAGCAAGCGACGCAAGACTTGCTTCCGCTCCATCCTTCAGTTGATGGCCAATAACAGTCGCCAGGACGGCCGAGCCAAACGCTCCGCCAATCGTCTGGAAGATCCGCGTCGAGATGCTTGCATGCGGAATTTGCTCTTTCCGTAATCCTTCATAGGCAGATACCATGATTGGAATAAAGATCCCGTTCATAGCCGCCCCGCGCACAAGCTGTGCCGCGCCCAGCAGGATATGGCTGGTATCCGTCCCCGCGAAGGCGAATGGAATGGAAGCCGCCAGTGTAATCACCAGACTGATCAGCACAATGCTACGGGAACCAACCCGATCCGACATTCCTCCGATCCAACTCCTCGTAAGCAGCATTCCGATCCCTTGAGGAATCAGCAGGAGGCCCGTCGCAAGCACACTCTCCCCGCGTACCTGCTCGTAATACAACGGGAGCAGCAGAAGCGCCCCATTCATCACCATACTCGTGAAGAACAAGATAACGTTTGACGCCAAAAAATGCCGGGATCGGAATAGATGCACATCCAGCAGCGGAGCTTTGCTCGAACGCAAAGCGTACGCGATATACGCAGCCATTAACAGGACTCCCGCTGCCAGGGGAATGATTGCTTTCGCCGACGACAACCCCTCTGCGGAGCTGATCTGCGAGATGCCGTAGATAAGGGCCGCAAACGCCGGAGATAACAGCAAAAGTCCAATCATATCAAATCTTGGCTTCCCGGCAGCAGCTTCTGCTCTCGGAATATGCCGCCAGGACAACCAAAGCGCGACCAGCATGATTGGGATATTCACGTAGAAAATCCAGCGCCAGCTCATGTTGTCCATAATCAATCCGCCGATGACCGGACCAAGAATCGGACCGATCAGCGTCGGAATGCTGATAATCGCAATTAACCTTCCGAGACTGCGTCCTCCCGATGACTGAACAAGCACATTCTGTACCGTCGGGACGAGCAGCCCCGCGCCTGCTCCTTGCAATAACCGGAAGCCGATCAAGCTGCCGGTGTTCCATGCCAGAGAACATAAGAGCGAGGATATGAAGAACACCCATAATGAGAACAAATACACATTTTTCCCGCCGAACCGCTGAATCGCCCAGCCCGACACCGGGACTGCCAGCCCCATCGTAAGCACGTATCCCGTGATTACCCACTGAGTCGCTGACACCGAGCTGTGCAAGTCTACCGCAAGCGTGTTGATTGCCACGTTAATCATTGTCGAGTCGAGCAAGGGAACAATTGCACCTAGAACAAGAATGAGAGCAATCTTTAAAACTCCGGGATCGATTTTTTCCTTAGGAGGCTTGATTGCCTCCGCTTGGCTCTTAGCCATTGTCGTTCACCTCTCTGTCATTTAGGGTACGGTACGTACCGTACCTTATTGAAATACAATATTATAATTCTATCGAAAATGCAATATAATATTGAGAAAAGTCCAATGGCACATTTCGGGAGAGGAACACGATATGCCGAAATCACAGCATGATCCCAAAACGAATAATGAGAAACAACAAACAGGGAGCTCGCGGAGACGCGGAGATGTTCTGGAAAATGCTATTTTGTCAGCTGCATGGGAGGAGCTGCAGGAAACCGGCTATTCCAAGCTGACCATGGAGGCTGTCGCCATCCGGGCTCAGACGAATAAGACCGCCGTCTACCGCAGGTGGCCGAATAAGGCGAAGCTGGTCGTCGCCGCAATGATCAAGCATATGCCAAAGCCCTCCCTCGACGCTCCTGATACGGGCAGCTTGCGGGAGGATGTCTTGTCCTTACTGGATCGGATTATTAAGCCCATGCAGCTGATTGGGGCCGAGACCATTCATGGCCTGATGGTTGATTTACATGGGGACGAGCTTCATGCCAAGATGACGTTGTCGCCAAGAGCGGAAGATCCGCTGTCCATTGCCATGACGAATATTTTGAAGAGTGCCGAAAAGCGGGGCGAGGTCATTCTTGAAGGGCTGCCGGAACGCGTGATCACCCTCCCCGTTGACCTTGTGCGATATGAGCTGCTCACCACACATACACCGCTAACCGATGAAGCTATTCTTGAGATTGTGGACACTATTTATTTGCCTCTCGTATGGAAAGCAAGCAAACAAGGCTGAACCGAATGACCTCGGCTCAGCCTTGTTTGTCCTGTTTATTATTTACCTAAAAAAGTTACCCCAAGGATCAAGTTCAGTTTGACCATTAGCGAGGTAACTCTCTTGTTTAAAATACTAACTGCGTTAGAAGGCTGTCAGCCATGCAGCCAATTCTTCGGTCTGACTCAAAATAGCTATCGGGTCCCAGTAGCCGGAGCGATCGCTTGTCCAAAGAAATACATGATCGTTTTTGACTGCCGGAAGCATACCCCAGATCGGGTCTGATTTAATATCTTCCCATGTTTCCGAGTCGGAGGTAAGAATAATATAGTCTCCGGCATACTTCGACAATACTTCGGCAGAGAATGAAGCCCAGCCAGGATCGGCCATTTCCGCCGCAATCTCTGCGGGAGGCTTGAAGCCAAATCCATTGTAGATAGGCTGGCCTCCTTTGCCGAAATCGGTTCCGACAGCCATTAAGCTTTTATCGCTGGCTATTTCAATAACGGAAAACGTACTGTCCGAGGGGATAACCTTCAATACGCTGGCCTTTGCACTTGCAACTCGGCTGTCGTAATCTGCTAGCCAGGCTTTCGCCTTATCTTCCTGCCCAAGAAGCTCACCGAAATAAGTGACCTCCTCGTGTACCGTTTTGAGGGAAGCATACGGAATGACGACAGTAGGTGCTATTTTTGCCATCTGCTCATTCAGCTCTGGATACATATCATCCATAATGATTAAATCCGGTTTAAGCAACAAGATTTTTTCTACATTGCCATTGCCGTCCCCTATATTCTCAACGTCTTTTAAATAGTCCTGGAAATACGGATTTTTAATATGGTGATCGGAAGTTCCGACAGGCGTAATACCAAGTGCGATTAAGCTGCCAAGATACTCGCCTGCAACAATCCGCTTGGGATGCTGGGGTATCTCCACTTCGCCGTTAACTGTTTTGACAATTTTGGTCTCGGGTTGCTCCGAGGCTGCTAATGCATTGTTTGGACTTGGCTGTGAAGATGAAGCAATTGTCTCCGCTGCGCCATTCGTGCCGCATGCGCTCAGCATCAATAGGAGGCTTATTAGCAGGGCCGATGCCAGCGCAGGTCTTGAATGTTTAAACATGTATAACTCTTCCTCTCCGTCACACTGATTATGATAACCATTATCAACAAAATCAGTATAATGAAATGACTCGGAGGGTACAATGGAGGATTCCATGGTTATGACAGGACTATCTGCTAGTTTCTTCTTAACGGCATGCGCATCTCTATAACCTATAGGAGAAACGCCCTTGTGCTTTTTGAACAGTCTGCCCATATAGCCCGGGTCTTGATAACCAACGCCAATTGCAATCTCCCTCAACGTAGCATCCGTTTCTAGTAGCAGTTGCGCCGCCTTATCGATTCGAACCCTGATTAAGTAGTCAATCGGGCTAAGTCCTGTACGCATTTTGAAATAAGAAGATAAATGGGGAACGGAATAGTTCAAGCTTCCCGATAGTGATTCCAGCGTAATAGAACTCGCATAATGTTCATGGATGATGTCCGCTACCTGGGCAGCCAAATCCCGCTTAGCCGAGCGTACATTTTGAACCGACATTTGACGAAGCAGCTCATGCACAAACTGATACAGTAGAGTCCGAACGCGTAAACGTGCAAGCGGCTGCCACTTCCACTCCTTAAACATTTCGCTCATTATCCGATGCAGTGCTATCGGATTGTCCGGCGTTACGCTGTATGAACAATCAAAGGATAGAGCCCGTTCTGATAGCTTGCTAAGCTCCGAGGGTTGCATACTCGCTTTATAATATACGCAATAGTATTCCAAACCTTCGCTGCCCGCGACAATGTCGAGAACTGCTCCCTTACCCGCATGAAACACTGTAAAGTGCTGAAGCCGATGGACATTCCCTGCCAGACTAACCGCAGCATTGCCGCGAATAGACATAAGAAACAGACTCGAGGGCACGTGATACGAGCGTATAGACTCACCTGCCTGAATCGTGATACGACGAACATCCATAATTTTGCAATTCACGTGATTCCATAAAACAATAAGATCATTACCGTCCATGCCGTGGCCCAGCCTCTCTGTCCTAAGAGTCATTTCCCGCATCTCTTTTACTTCAGGCCTTCTAACCCGGCCGTTGCTGTTTAATGCCCAATAAGTCCATATAACATAAGCTTGTACAGCTCATTTGCCTTCGCTTGATATTCGGATGCCGTCTTCCATTGATTCTGCGCACTGGCAATAGCCTGCAAAAACGCCAGCACCGTTTCCGTAGAGATGGAAGCATCAATTGCCCCTTCTTCTCTGCCGCTCTCAATGAATGCGCCCAGTATGTCCATCCGAATCTCACCTGCGCTCTCGTTGAATAGTTCAACAAACACCTTATCGTCTATTGCTTCCTTCGAGAAGTAGTGATCCAATAGTTTATTCGGCATCTCCGCGCAAAGCGCCACGGCCTGCATCAGCTTATCTTTGAAGCCGGTCCCCTCGTTCATCAGCAGCTCCACCGCTTGAGTCGCTTCCCGCATCATAATTCGCATGCATTCCTTGACTAACCCTTCCTTGCTTCCAAAATAATTGTAAATCGAAACAGTGGAAACACCCGAGGCAGCCGCCAACTCATTAATACTGACATTGGTATAGCCTTTTTCCCGGTATAACACCAGCGCTGATTGAATAATGGCTTCTTTCTTCTTTTGCGTTCTTATTTCATATTTGTTCACGCGCGTATACTCCTTCAGTATTAATATGTCTATTATCTCATATGACATTAAGTTTTTAAACTTAACGCTGTATATTTAAAAATCCATTGACATGCCGCAAAGCCTTCGATATATTAGTTTTTAAATAACATTACTTAAATTTAAAAACTTTCCCGAGGTGCTTACCCATGAAAATATTAATGTTCGGCCGAGGCGTTATTTCCGCCCAATATGGATGGGCGTTAGAAAAAGCAGGCCATGAAGTAGAGTTTTATGTCCGGCCAGGACGCAAGGATCAATTCGGCCCTTATATTGATCTGGATATACTGGATGGCCGCACAAGCTTTAGAGGCATTTCAGTGAAGGAAAGATGGCCGATTCGAATGCGTGAGGAGCTTACCCCGGACCATGACTATGACCTAATCGTGCTAAGCGTCAATCATAATCAGTTTGAGGATGTCGTGAAAGTCATTAGCCCGAATGCAGGGAAGGCGACCATCCTCATTTTTAACAATGTCTGGAAGGAGCTGCACGAATTCGCGGCGGGACTGCCTGCCGATCAGATCATATGGGGCTTTCCGGGAGGCGGCGGAGGATATAGCAGTCATAATAAGCTGGAGGGTGGTTTTATACGATCGATCTATTTGCAAACCGAAGCGTCTGCAGCTTCTAAAACCCGGCATCAACGCGTAGCGGAGCTTTTTCGACAGGCAGGATTTTCTTTTTCCTGGCAAAAGGATATACGCGTCTGGTATCGGTTCCACTTCATAATGAATGCAGGCATGGCCGCGCAAGCATTAAAAGAAGGCGGCTATCGCAACCTGTATCAATCTCCAAAAAAAGTAGCCGAAGCGATTGTGCTCATGCGCGAGATGCTTCCTGTAATTGCAGCCAAAGGAGGCAAGCTTGGTCTTGGAACCTCGCTCGCAATGCGATTGCCGGCCAGATTATTAGGCTACGCAGCATTCAAAATATTGAAAGGCAACTCTGTGCCTGCTGCCATAATGGATAGGATGGAGCGCACAGCCTATATTTCGCGTGAATCATTCGCCCATTTCCCCAATGATTTACTGGCTGACGCCCGCAGGCTCGGCATATCGCTCCCTCGACTTGAGGCTTTGGAGCCATATTTAAAATAAATAGTATCGCAACCCGCATTATTCAAAATATCGGTGTTGGCTTCGAGGCAGAAAGGTAACTGATTTTTTTAGAGTTACAAAAGAAAATGGCGTTGCAGTTCAATCTGCACCGCTATTTTTGTGTTTTCTTGTTGCTTTGCATATTCTTGTAGACGCCAAGAGCGGAAGATCCGCTGTCCATCGCCATGACGAATATCTTGCGCAATGCCGAAAAGCAAGGCGAGGTTATTCTTGCTCGGCTCAGCCTTGTTTACTGCGGCAGCTTGAAATTTTTTTATCTAGGAAAACAAATAAACTAGTGCTAAAATTTAGAAAAAACTTTGAGTATGGTTTAACGTTAAATCATATGTTTATCGAAATTTATTCTAAGGTACAGGAGGCATTTATGGTTAAGCTGAAGGATATTGCCGAACGGGCCGGTGTTTCCATGATGACGGTGACACATGCCCTGCGCGGCACAGGCCGCATGTCGGCTGAAACACGTATTTTGATCCGCCAAATCGCAGATGAGCTCCACTACTTCCCGAACGAAGTGGCGCGCGGCCTCCGAGAAAAGAAGACCAAGACAATCGCCTTTATCGTGCGTCATCTGAGCAACCCGCATTTTGCTTTAATGGCGGAAGCAGTTGAAGAAGCCGCCTGGAGAGCCGGCTATCGTGTCTACCTATGCCAATCGAGCGACCGTCCGGAACGGGAGGAAGAGTATGTTCGAACCGCTATTTCATCCAAGGTCGACGGAATTGTAATGACACCGGTGCAGGAGAAGAACAATAAATATTTGCATTTGCTGCGCAAACAGAGTATTCCTTATGTGACCATTGGCCATCGGCCAGACCCGAAGCAGTTCCCTGGTGATCATGTCGTCACGGATAATCGGCAAAAAGCGGCCGAGCTTGCAGCCCATATGCTGGTTCAAGGCCACAAGCGTATCGTTATTGCAGAGAACCGCAGCAACTCTGTTACCTCGCAGCGGGCCGACGGCTTTATCGAGGAACTTTGCCGAGCCGGCGTCTTCGAAGAACGCCTGCTTATACCTGAGAAGAGCGGACAACAGCTTGTAGAGGAGATGCTGAGGCAAGGCAGGCCTTATCCGACCGCGATGCTCCTGACCCATCAGTTCATTGCTATCGAAGCCATCGAAGAGCTTCGCCGCCGCGGCATGCAGGTACCCGAGCACTTGTCGCTTGCCTGCTTTGACGACTTTCCCTTGCTTGCCCGGCTTCAACCGCTTCTGACGGTCATGTCCCAGGATTCCGCGGGAATGGGCACGCGCGCCGTTGAGCTTCTGTTGAAGCGCATGCGGGAGGGATATCCCGCAGAATTCGAAACGGTCGTTGTGCCGGCCCAATTGAAGGTTCGCCAATCCTGCCGCTTTCCAAGCAGGAAGCTGCAAGCAGATAAGGAGGAGCTATAAAGGTGCAACCGTTTTTGAAACCGCATACAAAGATTTTGCTTGGCAATCTGCTGCCTTTTCTGATTATTATGGCGCTGTCATCCGGAGTAGGCTATATCATCTATCAAAAAACCTCCTCCGTTCTGGAAAATGAAACCAAGCAATCCAATCAGGTATTGCTTAAACAAAGCATGAACGCGGTAGACAGCCAGCTCCGCTCGCTGGATGGCGTCATGCAGAAAATAGCCGACGAGCCCGGTATTCAAAATTTGAATCGACTAAGCGACCCATTCCAAGGCGGACAACTGCTTCAGGTGCTCCGAGCAAAAAAACAGCTGCAGGATTATTGGATGACGAATGACTACGTGCTCGACTTTTTTCTCTTCTTTCCCGGCAACGGACTTGTTCTGAACAACAATTTCGTTGGCAGCATGCCCCGGTTTCAACAAATTTTTTCTTATTCAGCGGATACAACGTTACTGGACAAGCTTCCGGATAACTACTATTTCCGTCAAACCCTGCCCGTATCGAGGGTATATTGGGATAACAGAGAGTATGCTGCCTTAACTTACCTGCAATCATTTGGTTATAAAGATTATATAAACGGCACAGCGCTTATTCTCTTGAAGGAGGACAAACTTCAACAGCTCCTGCGCGGCCTTAATATCGGGGACGGATGGGCTTATATTGCCGACTCCGAAGGACATCTGCTCATGAGCCTGCGGGGAGACGGGACAAACTCCGCTGTCCAGCCCCTAATACTTCCCGCTTCCTACGGTGTACAGAAGGAGAAGATCGACGGCGAGGAAATTATGGTCACTTACGTAACCTCTTCCTATAACGGCTGGGTATATGTTGCCGCGCAGCCGAAGGCGATTGTATTGAAAAAAATTGTTTATATCAAAGAGGTCAGCCTTACGATACTGGTTCTGTTTATCATTGCGGCGGCGTTGATCGCGCTGCAGTTCGCCTACCGCAGCAGCAAACCCGTTCACGGATTGATGAATGCCGTTTCCAAGCATGCCCCGGAGCCGTTCCGCATGGGAGGCAATACGCTCCGGTCCATTCAACGAGCCGTATCCAGTCTGATCGACACCCACCAGGAGATGGAAGTGAGGATGAGCGAGCAGCTGCCTCTCTTGCGAGCCTCGTTCTTTGACCGACTGCTGCGCGGTCACTTCGCCTCCGACGCCGAAATGAATGCATTCCTGAACGGCTTAAAGCTCGACTGGAGGGAAGATGGCCTCCATCTGGCAGCGCTGCTGATTTTATCTACGGAATATGAAGAGAACGACCATAGTGAGGTTGGCAGGCTGAATGAGAAGAAAGCGATCATCAGAGATTATTTGCAGCATGAATCGCAAGCATTTTGTTATGTGCATGAAACGGATGATGCCCAGCTTGCGCTGCTGCTTCATTTCAACGAAGAGGACAAGCAGGCGCTTGTCGAACAGGCGGATCAGCTGCTGCGCCGGATGCAGGAGGAGCTGAAGGAGAAATTCAGCATCCGTACGCTTCTTGCAGCCGGAAGTTTTTGCAGGCAGCGCAAGGACCTGGCAAGGTCCTTCCGGGAGGCTCAGCGGGCGGCTGCCATCGGCGGAGGCAACGGTGTCTTATGGCATCAGGAGTTGCTCCTTCCAAGTCATGTTTATTATTATCCCGATAATGTCGAGGCCCGGTTATTTCATCTGATCAAATCGAGCAACGAGGAAGAGTTGACGCTGCTGCTTGACGAGCTGGAACAGGAAAACTTCGCACGCCGCTCGCTGCCGGGATATTTGCTGCAGGTATTTACAATGGATTTTGCAGGCAGCCTGTTGAAGCTTTCAGAGTCTGCCGAGGTGATTGGCCTGGAAAAACTGAGCGGAGAACTAGCCCACGCGGAATGGAACGGCAATCCGAGGCAACGGTTTCTGGAGTTGCGACGGCTTATCCTTTGCAGCTGCCGGCTGACGAGGGAACATAAACAGCAGCGGCAGCAGCAGGATTTCGAGGAATACCTGCAAATTGTCGACGCGCAATATAGCGATCCCCAAATGTCCCTGACCTATTTGGCCGAATGCTTTAATGTTACCGAAACCTATATGTCGCGAAGGTTTAAGGAATACGCGGGCATTAACTTTTTTGATTATCTGGAAAGAAAGCGAATCGAGAGTTCCAAGCAGTTGCTGAAGGAAAAGAAGCTGACCGTTGGAGAGATCGCCGTAGCCGTCGGATACCATTCCGCCAATACATTCGGCAGGGCGTTCAAGCGCGTCACCGGCCTTACGCCAAATGCCTACCGTGAGCAGCACGGTGTATAATACCCGGCTGCATGCAATATTTGAAGCGCTTGCAATTCTTGCAAATCACCCCCCGGTTCAAGATTTGCAGGCTCTGTCAAAGCTTCCTCTTTACCGCTTGCTGCCTTGCCCGCTATAGTAAGCCCAAGTCCCGGCCGGGCAAGAAAGCAAGCAACGAAGGGAGGCGGGCATCACGAGCTGGAACGGTTCCTTCAAACGTGTGCTGCGAGGCTGGCAGCTGTATACGCTTCTGCTGCTGCCTCTGGCGTACCTGATCGTATTTCGGTATTTTCCGCTGTACGGCGCCCAGATCGCCTTTAAGAACTATAACTTAATTAAAGGCATCTCGGGCAGCGAATGGGTTGGCTTGAAGTATTTCAACCAGTTCTTTCATTCTTACGAGTTTTGGCGAATTATGGGCAATACACTAGGCCTTAGTCTGTATCATCTGATTGTCAGCTTTCCGTTTCCGATTATCTTGGCTCTTAGCTTAAATTATGTTGCCAACGCCCGCTTTAAAAATCTGGTGCAAATGGTCACTTATGCGCCCCACTTCATCTCCGTTGTTGTCATGGTAGGCATTATTATGCAGTTTCTGTCTCCCAAGACCGGCCCTATTGGCGGATTGCTTGGTCTGCTCGGAGTTGACGCGCAGCTGCCGAATTTAATGGGAGAGCCTTCGGCCTTCAAAAGCATTTATGTCTGGTCGGATATTTGGCAGCATACTGGCTTCTCCTGCATTATCTATCTGGCAGCCCTGTCCGGAATCGATCCGGCCTTGCACGAGGCTGCAGTCATGGACGGAGCCAGCAAGCTGAAGAGGATGCGGCATATCGATTTTCCCGGCATCTTGCCGATGGCAATGATTCTGTTGATTCTGGAGACGGGGCGCGTATTTGATCTGGGCTTCGAGAAAGTGCTGCTGCTGCAAAACCCGTTGAACCTAAGAAGCTCGGAAATCATAGACACCTACGTATACAACATGGGTCTTAAATCCATGATTCCGAACTTTTCCTATGCGTCCGCCATCGGGCTGTTCAAAAATGTACTCGCTTTCATTCTAATTATGACCGTCAACCGGATCTCCAAAAAAGCGGGGCAATCAAGCCTATGGTAGGTAGGCAGGGAGGGACTGCAATGGAAATAGCCAAGATAAAAAACGCAAAAGGAGACCGCGTCTTCAGCTTCATCGTTTATTTGTATTTAGCCATTATTCTGGTCATCGTGTTGTATCCGATTATATTTATTCTCAGCTCGTCCTTCAGCGCGAAGGATGCCGTAACAGCGGGCGAGGTTGTCTTGTTCCCGGTCGGCTTCAGCCTGGAGGGCTATAAGGCTGTCTTCGACGAACCGGCATTTCTACATGCGTTCATGAGATCCGTCGGCTATACGGTCGTAGGTACCTTAATCAATGTGGTCATTACGATACTGGCAGCTTATCCCCTGGCCCGCAAGGATTTGAAGGGACGCGGACTGTTTATGCTGCTATTCGCCTTCACGATGTTTTTTCAAGGCGGCTTGATTCCAACCTATCTCGTGGTCAAGGGGGTCGGCTTACTTAATTCGCCTTGGGCTCTTTGGCTGCCGGTAGCGCTAAGCATCTGGAACATGATTATTACCCGCACTTATTTCCAAACCACCATTCCGCATGATCTGCTGGAGGCGGCTCAAATGGACGGCTGCAATGATTACACCTTCTTATGGAAAATCGTTTTGCCGCTCTCCGGACCGATTATTGCCGTCATCTCGCTGTTCTATGCCGTCGAACACTGGAACCAGTATTTTAATGCCTTACTCTATTTAAATAAGCCCGACCTGTATCCGCTGCAATTGGTGCTGAGGGAAATTTTGGTGAGGAGCCAGATGAGCACAGATTATATGGGCGAGACGGCCGATGCCGCAAAAATGCTGGGCCTCGCCGAGCTGCTCAAATACTGCCTGATTGTTGTATCAACCTTGCCGATGATGATTGTCTATCCATTTGTGCAGCGCTTTTTCGTTAAAGGCGTTATGATTGGCGCTTTGAAAGGATAGTTTTGTTTAACTTATTCCATGGGGGGAAGAAGATGAAAAAAACGCTTGCTCTTTCGCTGGCAGCCGCTCTGGCGGTTATGGTTACAGCATGCTCGGACGGGAACGGAAATACCGGGCCATCTCCCGTTAATAACACGGGCACCAATTCCGAAGCATCGGATGCAGCAGGTTCATTCCCGTTGTCGAAAGAGAAGAAAACGCTTAAGGTACTAGCCATCCAAAGCCCGTATGTACAGGATTACGAGACAAACGATTTCACGAAATATTACGAGGAACTGACCAATGTTCACGTAGATTGGAAATTCGCTCCGCCGCAGGAAGCCCAGGAAAAGCTGAATTTGGCGCTAACCAGCGGAGATCTGCCAGATGTCATTGTCGGCTTTGGCGTCAGTTCGGCTCAGCAGATGGTCTACGGCCAGCAGGGAATCTTTCTGCCGTTGAACGATTTGATTGACAAATACGGCGTAGAGACAAAACAGCTCTTCGAAAAGTATCCGGAAGTCAAGCAGGCTATTACCGCTCCGGACGGCAGCATATACGCGCTTAGCGGCATCGACCGCAATCCGCATACATTGGCGCCGCAAAAAATGTGGATTTATGAGCCTTGGCTGAAAAAACTCAATCTATCTATGCCGACGACAACTGAGGAATTCGAGGCCGTTCTGAAGGCATTCAAGACCATGGATCCTAACGGCAACGGCAAAAAGGATGAAATCCCCATGTCCGGCGGTATACAGGACAACATGACGAATATTGACAGCCTCCTGATGAACTCGTTTGTATTGCATAAATTGACTTCTAACGAGTTATTGTTCGATGGGGACGGGAAAATTGGCGCCGACTTTACGACAGACGGCTACAAGGAAGGACTCGACTATCTGCGCAAGCTGTATGCCGAGGGCTTGATCGACAACGAATCATTTACGCAAAACAACAGCCAGCTCAAGGCTCAAGTCGAGAACGGCGACCCGACGGTTGGCGTCGTTGCTTCCTCATCGTTTGCTCAGTTCACGGACGTAAGCAAGGATCGCTGGAAGGATTTCGTTGCGGTTCCGCCGCTGAAGGGACCCTCGGGTCTGCAGCAAACACCATATTTGTATTACAGCAATACCGGGGGCAATTTCCTCATTACAAGCAGCGCCAAGGAGCCTGAACTAGCCTTCCGCTGGGGTGATGCCTTGTTCAACAGCGATATCTCGCTGAGGGCAAATATCGGCACGGAAAACGTCGGATGGAAAAAGCCGGATGAAGGCGCAGCCGGCTTGAACGGCGGGCCAGCCACATGGGTTCGCCTGATCGGCTTCGGCACGCTGCAGAACAATTCCTGGATGCAAACGACGCCGTACCATTTCTCGAAGGAAATGTTTGAAGGTCTTGCCGCCGATGCCGTATCGGTACCGCGCAAGCTCTATGAAGCAACGGTAAATANCTATGAGCCCTACAAAAGCACGAAGGAGCAGGAGGTTCCGCCCATCTTCTTCAACGAAGCGCAGGCNGCCGAATTGACCATGCTGCAAAAGACNATTATGGACTANGTGCAGGAGAGCAANACCCGNTTTATTATTGGCAACCTGTCTCTGGACAAGGACTGGGACAACTACCTCTCTACATTAAACGGCATGAATCTGAAGCGTTATCTGGAGATTTATAACGAGGCATATAACGCCCAGTACAAAAAGTAACAGCGAATGGGCAAGCGGCTTCGTTGTGGATGCGCCGGGGCCGCTTGGCCTGCTTAATCGGAAACGGAGGACTGGACAGAATGAGGCCGAACATTTTATGGATTTGTACCGATCAGCAGCGTTTCGATACCCTCGGCTGTTATGGCAATAAGATGGTTCAGACGCCGCATATTGATGCCTTGGCTAAGCAAGGGACACTCTTTGAGAACGCTTATTGCCAATCGACGATCTGTTCTCCCAGCCGTGCCAGCTTTATGACGGGACGTTACCCTCGAACGACAGGCTTTATGAAAAACGGACAAAGCATTCCAGAAACGGAGGTGCTTGTCACTCGCCTGCTTCAAGAGGCCGGCTATACCTGCGGCTTGTCCGGCAAGCTGCATCTATCGGCCTGCCACCCGTCCGTCAGCCAAGGAACCGAGCCGCGCATCAAGGATGGATATGATGTTTTCCATTGGTCCCATCACCCGCAGGAGGATTGGCCCGTCAATGAATATTCCCAATGGCTGCACAAAAAAGGGACTTCCTACGCAACACGCCCCGTGCCCGAATGCGAGCATATTGTCTTTGGACCAAAGGCCGAGGACCATCAAGCGGCATGGTGCGCGGAGAAAGCAATCGAGTTTATTGAAGCTAATGAAAAGTTTGAACAGCCATGGCTGTTTTCCGTCAATATTTTTGCGCCTCATCATCCGTTTGATCCTCCCGAGAGCCATTTGGGACGATATTTGGAGCGGCTGGACGACATTCCGCTTCCAAGCTATGCAAACGGTGAACTGGAGTCCAAGCCCGGCGTGCAAAGACGGGATCATAACGGAGCTTATGCCAACTCCAACTTGTATCCTTACGCACGGATGAGCGAACGGGATCATAAGTATTTGCGCGCCGCATACTGGGCTATGTGTGATCTTATCGACGAGCAGGTAGGGAGAATGCTGCAGGCGCTTGAACGGACCGGACAGCTGGACAACACCATGGTTATCTTTATGTCCGATCACGGGGAACTGCTCGGCGATCATGGCATTTACTTAAAAGGCCCCCATTTCTACGACTGCAGCGTGCGCGTGCCGCTCATCATTTCTTATCCGGGCGTCTTCCCGTCCGGCAAGCGGATAACCGCCTTAACGGAACTGCTTGATCTGGCGCCCACCCTGCTGGAATCAGCCGGATTACCTGTAGCCCCCCGCATGCAAGGAAAATCCCTCCTGCCTTTGTTGACAGGAGCCTCCATAAGCCATCGGCAGGACGTACTCTGCGAGGTGGACGAAGTTCGGGCCAACGGCAATGCCCAGGCCAGCGGAACGATGCTCCGTACCGAAACGCATAAGCTGGTTGTGCACGGCCCGGCGATGGAAGGTGAACTATACGATTTGCGGGAGGACCCGCAGGAACGCCGCAATTTGTGGAATAGTTCGGCTTCGCAGGGAATTAAGCTGGAACTGATCGAGCGTCTATGCCGCCGGCTGATGGATACGGCGGAGCCGGGACTTCTTAAAACCGCCCCTTGGTAAGAGGCCACCGCTAGATACATAAAAGATCGGGAGGGAACTGTATTGAAGAAGCCTAATATTTTGTGGATTTGCACTGACCAGCAGCGGCAGGATACGCTGGGCGCCTACGGGAACCAATGGGTAAACACGCCTCGCATCGACCGCCTGGCCGAAGAAGGCGTATTGTTCGAGCAGGCATTCTGCCAGAGCCCGGTATGTACGCCAAGCCGTTCCAGCTTTCTGACTGGCCGCTATCCGAGAACGACAAGATGCCGGGCCAACGGCCAGGACATTCCGGCAGACGAGAAATTAATCTCGAAGCTGCTCTCCGAGGAAGGATATATTTGCGGTCTTGCCGGCAAGCTTCATCTATCC
>Ga0065721_10049786_pt1 | contig 27318 bp, 15 predicted proteins | sample Mesricmetagenome_FD_59108 | JGI IMG/M metagenome (GOLD analysis project Ga0065721, IMG submission 59108) | Mesophilic microbial community from rice straw/compost enrichment Sample: eDNA_1 v2 (version 2) | ecosystem: Engineered > Solid waste > Grass > Composting > Bioreactor | place: USA: Davis... | reverse complement strand
TCACTTATCAAGAAAGGCTGAGGGAAATGGCCCGATGAAGCCTTGACAACCTGCCCGGTTTGTGCAAACAAACCGACGCGTAAGGTGCCAACTCCATCCTGGCGGACATGCCAGGACAGATAAGTCAGATATTAGCTTCTACAATACGGTAATCCAACAATATTGAAAGCTCTTCTGACTAAGGAGGAGCTTTTTTTATTCATACCCGATTTAAAACCCGGTTATAGAAAAACCTCCTCACTGTACATACATTCCTTGATAAGTCGCTGAAACCTGTTTAAGCAATTAAAAAAATGTCTAACATGCAAGCGACAACACAACTCATTCACAGCATCCCCGTTGATGCACAAACCGGCGCCATTGCGGTGCCCATTTATCAAACCAGCACCTTTGTGCAGGAAGCACCCGGTGTAAACAAAGGATACGATTATGCCCGTTCGGGCAACCCTACCAGGGCCACGCTCGAAAGCCTGATCGCTCAACTGGAGGGCGGACAGGTAGGTCTGGCCTTTGCCAGCGGACTGGCAGCCATCGATGCGGTGGCCAAACTGCTGAAGGCCGGCGATGAGATCGTAGCCGTAGACGATATCTATGGCGGCGCCTACCGCCTGTTTACCCAGGTGTATGAAAAGTTCGGTATCAAGATCCATTTCGTGGATACCACCGATCCTGAAAAAGTATTCAACGCCATTACGCCTAACACCAAACTTATTTGGCTGGAAACACCTACCAATCCTACCTTAAAGATCTCTGACATAGAAGCCATCGCCCGGATTGCCATGGCCAGCCGGTGTTTGCTTTGCGTGGATAACACTTTTGCTTCGCCCGCCTTACAGCAACCTCTTTCGCTGGGAGCTGATATTGTAGTGCATTCGGCTACCAAATACCTGGGCGGCCACAGTGACCTGATTGCGGGTTTGGTAGTCACTAAGGACAAAGAACTGGGCGACCAGATCAAATTTTACCAGAATGCCTGCGGCAACGTGTTGGGGCCCTTCGATAGCTGGCTACTGATACGCGGTATCGAAACCCTGCATTTGCGTGTGCTGCAACATTGCCGCAGCGCACAGATCGTGGCGGAATACCTGCAGCAGCATCCGGCCGTTGATAAGGTATACTATCCGGGGCTGAGCAGCCATCCCAACCATGCCATTGCCAAAAAACAAAGCAAGGGTTTTGGCGGTATTGTATCGTTTTCGTTAAAGAACAACACCGAACAAGCAGCCAGGGCTTTTGTTACTAATACCAGGTTGTTTAAACTGGCCGAAAGCCTGGGCGGTATTAAAAGCCTGACCAGCCACCCGGCCACCATGACACACAAAACCATACCGGTTGAAAAACGCAGGGCCGCCGGTGTAACGGACAGCCTCATACGTTTGAGTATCGGTTTGGAAGATGCCGGCGATCTGTTAAAGGACCTGGAACAGGCGCTGGATCGAAGTCTGAAGTCAGAGGTCAGAAGTCGGAAAATACAGGAACATTCAGACATCCGACTTCCGACCTCCGGCCTCAATTCCTAAAGCAAAATTTTAATAATAAAACATATATGGACGCTCATAAGTCACTAACAATCGGACTCTTTGGTTTTGGCGTTGTAGGTGAAGGCCTGTATAAAGTGTTGGCGCAAACCCCTTCACTGAAAGCCACCATTAAAAAAGTGTGTATCAAAAACCCTGATAAACCACGCAATGCCCCCGACACCCTGTTCACCACCAGCAAAGACGAACTGCTGAACGATCCCGAGATCAACGTGATCGTAGAAGTGATCAACGAATCGGAAGCAGCTTTCGAAATAGTTTCCACCGCCCTGAAAAACGGCAAGGATGTGGTAAGCGCCAGTAAAAAAATGATCGCGGAACATTTGCCCGAACTGCTGGCCCTGCAACAACAAACCGAGCGTTCGTTCCTGTACGAAGCCGCAGCCTGCGCCTCCATACCGGTAATACGCAACCTGGAAGAATATTACGACAACGACCTTTTACATTCCATCAAAGCCATCGTAAACGGTTCCACCAACTTCATACTCACCAAGATGTTTGAAGACAAGCTGGATTTTCAGCAGGCCCTGTTGCTGGCGCAGCAGCTTGGTTTTGCCGAAAGCGATCCCTCGCTGGATGTGGAAGGTTTTGATGCCGCCAATAAGTGGAACTTCCTGCTCACCCATGCCTATGGCATTGTAATACCACCCGATGGCATTGTATTCAACGGTATTCAAAACATACAATTGGGTGATGCCATTGTGGCCACCGAAAAACACAACGATATCAAACTGGTGGCCCAGGCCAAAAAACTGCAGAATGGTAAGGTAGCCGCCTTTGTTTTGCCGCAGTTTGTAAAACACGAAGACCACCTGGCCTTTGTAAAGAACGAGTACAACGGCGTGGTGATAGAGAGTGGTTTTGCCGATAAACAATTCTTTTATGGTAAAGGTGCGGGCAGCTTCCCTACCGCTTCCGCTGTATTGAGCGATCTCTCGGCCCTGCGTTATCAATACAAATACGAGTACAAGAAATTGTATCATCACAAACCCAACGAGCTCACTACCGATTTTTATGTGCGTGTATACCTGAGCTTTGACGACTGGAAATTTATTCCCAAGGAAAAATTCGAATGGATAGAAGAATGGCATGCCGAAACCGAGCGCAAGTACCTGGTAGGCGTCTTGCACTTCGAAGAGCTGGCCAAAAACAACTGGTGGCGTGAAAACAAAACTTCACTGATATTAACTCCCGAGCCGGTGATTGAAGATGTGGAGATACGCAAATTGAAAAAGAAAAGCCTGGAACTGGCAGGCATCATCTGATAAAAAAGGCTGCGATCAATTCGCAGCCTATTTTATAAAGTTCGATTCAATAACGGCCAGCTGGCCATCGTTGAGCGATGTCGTTTGTTTCAGTACTTTAATAAGATGCGCTACTTCTTCTTTGGTGGCGGGGCAGCCGGTATTTTCGCCTGAATCCATCAAACAATCGGCTACCAGTTTGCCATTGGCATCGAATATGAGCCAGAAAGGAATGCCCTTGTTCTCGCCGTGGTATTTTGCCAGCAGGGCATCGGCGCCGGGGTTTTCGAGGTATTTTTTATCTTTTGATTCCTTCACCGTGAGATGACGTACTACAAATTGATCGTTGAATAATTTTTTGCAGTCGGCATTGTTCATGAGGCTGTCCATACGATGGCACCAGCCGCACCAGGAAGCATGAAATAAGATGAATACTTTTTTATGTTGTTGAGCGGCCTGTTGCGTGGCTTCTTTTAGTATGGCTTCGGCCGAAGGAGGCGGTGATTGTGCCAAACTGTTGATCACCACCAGGGACAAGATAACGGTTAGTAAACGTTTCATGATTGGTTTGACTGCTTAAAATGAATGATCTTGGCGGTGCATACACCGGCAAGTACCAATACTAAGATAAACAAATTCGAAAACCTGGCTGTGAACATGTTGGCATGGTGGGGCGCCTTGCCCGTAACCAGTCCGCTGAGGGTCCAGTTGGCCACTTCGTCAATCTGCGGGTCAAAATCGTTGTGGCGGTTGCCTTTGTTAAAGGCCGCCATTTGCAATACGCTGGCGATATCTTCCTGTACGGCATCCAGTTGGTGCATGGCGCCAATGGCATTCATCGATAAAATGCCTTTGCGGCCAAGAATACACACACCATAGTTGAGGGTGTGGCCGGTCTTGTCGCCCAATTGCATTTCCTTGGCCCAGTGCAATACTTTTTTGTTCTTATCGTAAAAAGGCTTTTGCGCCCAGCCCAGCACATGTACATCGGGAAAACCCATGGCGCGGCGTTTGGCATTGTCTATTTCTTCCTGTTGCTGCATGTGTTTGAGCACGTCGTCGAAGTTGAGCTGGTCGGCATCTTCATCCCTTACATGGCCCATGGCCCTGTAGGTGATCACAAAGGCATAGCTGCTGTCGGTATAGGGACCACCATTGCCGGGGAACACCATGCCGATCATATCGGGTTGTGGCGGGTAGCCCCAGAGCTGGGTGTATACGCGGTGGCTTTGTTGGGCGTTGAGGAATTTGAAGCCTTGTGGAATGGATAGCCGGGCGATGCCGCCGTGGAGTTGAACCACGCCGGTTTCGTAGGTGATGGCTTTCACCAGGGAATCTTTCTCATTAGCACGCAGCAGGGCACAGGCAAACATGCCAAAAACCAGGGACATGATTTTTTGCATCGTTGGTTGTAGTTGGTTGGTACTACAATTAAACCTTTTTTGGGCGAAATGAGAAGTTTTTGAGGGGGTTTTTTATTTAGAAAGCAAATACTCCTTCAACAACTGATATTCAGCCTCTATCACCTCACTCCTCTTCTCCAACTTCAACTGCGCCGCTATCGCCTCCGGCACCGGTACAGCCTGGTTGATCACCGGTTCCACCACATCATAAAATTTCACTGGATGCGCCGTCTCCAAAAATAGGCCCTTTTCACCGGCATGCTGCTGCAGGTAGCGCTCCAGCGCCAGGTAGCCCACCGCCCCATGCGGATCGGCCAGGTACCTGTGCTGCCGGTAAACGGCCGCCATGGTTTCCCGGGTTTCATCATCACTGATACTGTAGCTGCTCAATACCTTTTTCAAATCACCCAACTGGTTATGGAAGATCTGCAGTATGCGTACAAAATTGCTGGGGTTGCCCACATCCATGGCATTGGAGAGGGTGGCCACGGCTTTTTTAGGCTGGTATTCGCCATTCTGCAAAAAGGCGGGTATTACGTCATTGGCATTACAGGCGGCAATAAAATGTTTTACGGGCAATCCGCTTACATGCGCCAGTATGCCGGCGCAAATATTCCCAAAATTGCCGCTGGGTACAGAAATCACCGGCGGCTGCGATTTATCGGGCCATTGCTGCCAGGCAAAGGCATAATAAAACTGCTGCGGCAGCCAGCGCGCCACATTAATGGAATTGGCCGAGGTGAGAAATATCTTTTTGGTGAGCGCCTCATCTACAAAAGCCTGTTTCACCATTTGCTGGCAATCGTCGAAAGTACCTTTTACTTCCAGCGCATGTATATTTTTACCCAGCGTAGTGAGCTGTTTTTCCTGCACGGAACTCACTTTGCCCGATGGATACAATATAACCACTTCCACGCCCGGCACATCATAAAAACCCGCGGCAACAGCGCCGCCGGTATCGCCCGAGGTAGCCACCAGCACCACCACCTTATCGCTGCGCTCCTGTGCAAAATAACCCAGGCAGCGGCTCATAAAACGGGCGCCCACATCTTTAAAGGCCAGCGTGGGACCATGAAACAACTCCAGGGAAAATATGGCATCGGTAACAGACACCAGTGGAATGGAAAAGTTCACGGTTTCCTGTACGATATGTTGCAGTTCATCATCGGGTATGGCGCCGCCTACATAAGGCCTGATCAGTTGAAAGGCCACATCCTCGCGCTCGAACATAGATACATCATGCACGGGTATGATTTCGGGAAAATACAAACCCTTGTCGGGCGCCTGTCCCCTGATGGTGGCTTCTTTGAAATCAACTTCGGGCGACTGTTTATTCAGACTATAATACTTCATGGTTGATTGTAATTGATCATGGTTACATAGGTTTTAAATTCAATGCCCAGCCTGGTATACACATCAATCATTACCTGTTCTACTTTCTGTGCGGTAGCTTCTTCCCTGCTCAACATAAAAATAGAGGGCCCCGAACCGGAAATACCGCCACCCAGGGCGCCACATTCCTTGCTGTTTTTTTTCACATCGTCGAAACCGGGTATCAGCATGCTGCGTACGGGCTCAATGATCACATCTTCGAGCGAACGGCCAATGAGATCATAATCGTTCTTCATAAAACCAGCTACCAGCCCGGCAATATTGCCCCATTGTTTGATGGCGGCTTTTAGCTGCACTTCCTTGCGCAATATCTGCCGGGCATCGGAAGTACGTACTTCTATTTGCGGATGCACAACGGTTACATACAGCGGCGGGGCAGATAGTTGTATAATATCCAGCGGGAATATCGAACGAATCAATGTAATACCGCCGTAAATACAGGGCGCAATGTTATCGGCATGTTTTACACCCGATGCCACCTTTTCGCCGTTCATGGCAAAACGCACCAGGTCTTCATTGCTGAAGGGCCTGCCCAGCAAATGATTGGCGGCCACCACCGCACCGGCCGAACTGGCTGCACTGGAGCCCAGGCCGCTGCCGGGTTTGATGCATTTGTTGACCACCAGCTCGAAACCAACTTTTTCCTTATGCTCATCCATCAGCGCCAGCAGGGCGGCGCCTGCTACGTTTTTCTCAGGAGCTACAGGCAGGTTGTAATGATCGGTATGGGAAATGGTGAGACCTGGCTTATCGCTCAAACGCAGGGTCATAATATCCTTGGGTTCCTGTAATGCCATGCCCAGCACATCAAAACCGCAAACCAGGTTGGCCACCGTGGCCGGTGCATGTACTTCTATAGCGCCATTCTGTTTTTGTATAATTTCCATGTCAAAGCTTGTATTAATGTGCAGCCCTTATGATATCAGCAAATACACCCGATGCGGTTACCTCGGCCCCGGCTCCTGCTCCTTTCACCACCAGCGGTTGGTCGGGATAGCGGTTGGTATAAAACAATACCACGTTGTCTTTGCCGTATAAGTGATAAAAGTCAGACTGCGGGTCAATGTGCTGCAAACCTACTGAAGCCTTTCCATTTTCATACTTCGCCACAAATTTCAGTTTCTTACCGGCTTTGGCGGCCGCTTCATATATCGCTTTGAAATGGCTTTCCTGTTTTTCCATTTCTTTATAAAAATCATCCACGCTGCCCTGCATACACGATGGCGGCATAAAGCTGTTGTTGGTGATGTCTTCCATCTCCAGCCGCTCTCCTGCCTCGCGCGCCAGTATCATGATCTTGCGCATTACATCGGTGCCGCTGAGATCGAGGCGCGGATCGGGTTCGGTATAACCTTCATCCTGCGCCTGTTTTACCACTTGTGCAAAACTGCGGCTGCCATCGTAATTGTTGAACACAAAATTCAGGGTGCCGCTCAAAACAGCTTCTATGCGGTTTACCACATCGCCGCTGCGCATCAGGTCGTTGAGGGTGCCTATCACAGGCAGACCGGCGCCTACATTGGTTTCGAACAGGAACGAAGCATTGAACTCACGCGCCAGGTCTTTCAGTTTTTTATAATAGGCAAAAGCCGAAGAACAGGCCACCTTGTTACAGGCCACCACCGATATACTTTTGGTAAGCAGTTGATCGTATACCTGCGCCACGGTATCGTTGGCGGTTACATCGGCAAAAACCGAATTGCGTAAATTTTTGGAGCGAACGATCTCTACAAATTTGTTCAGGTCCATATCCTGGCCCTGTTTCAATTGTTCGCGCCAGTTGTTCAGGTCAATGCCTTCGTCGCTAAACACCATTTTGCGGCTGTTGGCCATACCTACTATGCGCACCTGCAATCGTAAATGTTCCAGCAGGTAACTCTGTTGTTGCTGCAGTTGCGACAGCAGCTTACTGCCCACATTACCAGTGCCTGCAATAAATAAGTTCATTTGTTTGTATGTGGTTTCGAAAAACTCTTCATGTAATACGTTGATGGCCTTTTTTACGTCTGCTGCAGCAATCACGGCCGAAATATTTCTTTCAGAAGAACCCTGTGCAATAGCGCGCACATTTACACCGTTGCGGCCCATGGCGCCAAACATTTTGCCGCTGATACCCGGGTGGCTTTTCATGTTATCGCCTACCAGCGCTACAATGGCCAGCCCGTTTTCCACGATCAGCGGTTCTACCTTGCGGGTTTCAATTTCCCAGGCAAAGGCTTTGTCTACCGCCAGTTTCGCTTTGGCAGCCAGCGCTTCATCGATGCCTACGCAAATGGAATGTTCCGATGAACTTTGGGTAATGAGTATCACATTGATCTGGTCGGCCGCCAGCGCTTCAAACAGCCGGCGCGAAAAACCGGGAATACCTACCATGCCGCTTCCTTCCAGACTCAACAAGGCAATACGGTTGATGCTGGAGATACCGCGGATATTGCTGCCATTTTTGTACACGTTGTTTTCTATCACGGTGCCATGATCGGCAGGCGCAAAGGTGTTCTTGATCCAGATGGGAATGTTTTTGTTCATCACCGGTTGAATGGTGGGCGGGTAAATTACCTTGGCGCCAAAATGCGAAAGCTCCATGGCTTCCTGGTAAGATATATGCGGCAGTATGCGTGCATTGGGCACCAGGCGCGGGTCGGCGGTCATCATACCGCTTACATCGGTCCATATTTCCAGGGCCTGTGCATTCACCGCACCGGCAATGATGGCGGCGGTATAATCTGAACCACCCCTGCCCAGTGTGGTTACATTGCCTTTGGCATCGGCGGCTACAAAACCGGGCACGATGAATAAACCGGCAGTAGCCGAAAAGAACTGCTGGCAAAGGGTGTTGGTGGCGGCAAAGTCTACCGCAGCATGACCAAAACCGGAATCGGTGCGGATAAAAGTCCTGCTATCGCTCCATACATTCTCCACCCCCTGTGCATGCAGGTGCTCCGAAATTATTTTGGAAGATAAGATCTCGCCATAACTTACAATACGGTCCCTGGTGCGCGCCGATAATTCGCCCAGCAGGAATACGCCGTTGCAAATGTCTTCTATTTCGTTACAACGTTGTTTTACCCAGCTTAAAATGCTGCTTTGTTTGGTGATAGGGATCAGCGCTTTTACCGCTTCGAGATGGCGTTGTTCAACGTTTAACAACAGCTCCTTGTAATTTTCATCACCGGCGGCCGCCTGTGCACCGCTTTGTAACAGGCTGTCGGTGATGCCTCCCAGCGCAGAAACAACCACAATTGTTTTACCACGCTCCATTACCTGTTGAATGATGGCGGCCACCTTGCTGATGTTTTCGGCAATTGCTACTGATGAACCGCCGAATTTTAAAACCTGCATATCCTGATATTAATTGATTGTGAAAACCTGGTTGAGTATCTGTTTTGACTGTTACCGGTCTCTTCGCTGAAGAGAGCCTGAAGGTGGAACCCCAATGGTAATATGAAAATGTACAACCCTTAGCGGGTTGTTGTAATAGTGGTTGTTGTAGCTGTGGAAGCTACCGTGCGGGATGAAGAAATGATATGTTGATGATTAACCACTATCGTTAAATATGATTCAAATATACTACCTTGAATTCATAACAACTGTTAGTTTTTATTTTTTTATGGGCCCATGGCGTTTTTGTCATCGAAAAAACGGGTGCTTGCTATATTTTTGCCATTCATTGCCATAAATTATTATAATACATGGATCACCAGTCGTCGAGAGGATTGCAGCAGTTTAAAAACTATGTAGGCATCAAATTCCAGCTCTACAACAGCCTGTTTACCTCCTTGCCTTTTCATCGCATTGAAAAAACCGGTATTCTTTTATCGATGTTGCTCAACAACTGCGAAGAAGGTTATAAAAAGAAACAAAGCCCGGTTCAGATCATCGAAGAATTTTTTGAGAAACATACCTCCTATACAAAGGAGCAGGATAAGATGGACCTCTTGTTCCGTTTTATTCAGTATGTGGAAAGACAGGTAGTGCTGTTCGATGCGCTGGAAGACGCCTCGTTCAGGGAAGTGAACGACCTGGCCGGCCCCGGTACGCTCAAATACCTGGAGTCGGAAGTGGTGCAGGAAAATAAACAGGAAGAACTGGCCAAAAAACTGAAGGACTTTTCCATCAGGCTGGTACTAACGGCCCATCCTACACAGTTTTATCCCGGTCCCGTGCTGGGCATCATCAACGATCTGTCGAAGGCACTGTCTGAGAACAATGCCAGCCAGATCAATATGTACCTGCAGCAATTGGGCAAAACGCCTTTTTTGAATAAACAAAAACCCACGCCCTACGACGAGGCCATCAGCCTGATCTGGTACCTGGAGAACGTGTTTTACCAGGCGGCAGGCCGCATCACCACATTCCTGAAAAACCAGTTCCCGCAAATGATACCGGACGATAACCCGGTTATCACCATGGGTTTCTGGCCGGGCGGCGACCGCGATGGCAACCCCAATGTAACCGTAGACACCACGCTGAAAGTGGCCGAAGCCCTGCGTGGCAGCATCATCAAGTGTTATTACCTGGATGTGCGCCGCCTCAAACGCCGGCTTACCTTCAAAGGCGTGGATACCATACTGGCCGAGCTGGAAAAACAGTTGTATGAAAACATCTTCATACCCGGTCATCGTACCAACCTCACCAGGAAGTATATACTCGACGAACTGTATAAGATACGCGAAATACTCATCTACCAGCACAATGGACTGTTTCAGCACCTGGTAGACAACCTTATCAATAAAGTGCATGTATTTGGATTGCACTTTGCCGCGTTGGATGTGCGGCAGGATAGCAGTGTGCACAACCTGGTACTGGAAGCAGTGGCCGAAAAAACCGATGCCCTGCCAAAGAACTATGCATCGATGAACGAGGAGCAAAAGAAAAAGGCCCTGTACAAGGTGCGTAACGATATCGGCGGTCATGTATTTGAAGAAGGTATTGTAAAAGATACCCTGATGACCATAAAGGCCATCCGCGAAATTCAACAATACAATGGTGTGGAAGGATGTAACCGTTATATCATCAGCCAGTGCAACAGCGTGCTGAATGTGCTGGAAGTGTTTGGCCTGTTCAACCTGTGCGGATGGAAAAAAGAAGAACTGAATATCGATATCGTACCGCTGTTCGAAACCATCGACGACCTGCAATCGGCGGCCGATATCATGTCGGAATTGTATGAGAACGATGTTTACCGCGAACACCTGAAAAAACGCAACAACCGCCAGACCATTATGGTAGGTTTTTCAGACGGCACCAAGGATGGTGGTTACCTGATGGCCAATTGGAGTATTTATAAGGCCAAGGAAAAACTCACCAGCATATCGGCCAAATACGGTGTGGATGTGGTATTCTTCGACGGCCGTGGCGGCCCACCGGCACGTGGCGGTGGTAAAACACATAAGTTCTATGCCTCGATGGGACCAAATATTTCCAACAAGGAAATACAGCTGACCATACAGGGGCAAACCGTGAGTTCTAATTTTGGCACCATCGATTCGGCGCAGTTCAATATCGAGCAATTGCTGAATGCGGGTATCTCAAACGATGTGTTCAGCAGCAACGACAAAATACTTACCAAAGAGGAAGAGGAACTGATAGATGAGCTGGCCAATGAAGGCCTGCAGTCGTATCTGGCTTTGAAGAACAACCCCGATTTTTTGAATTACCTGGCCAACATCAGCCCGCTAAAGTTTTACAGCCAAACCAATATCGGCAGCCGTCCGGCTAAAAGGGGCAGCAGCGGACAATTGTCGTTAAAAGATCTGCGCGCCATTCCTTTTGTAGGCGCCTGGAGCCAGTTGAAACAAAATGTAACCGGTTATTATGGCGTAGGCACGGCATTGCAGGCGCTTGATAAAAAGGGCAGGCTGGGCGATGTAAAGAATCTGTACAAACATTCCATGTTCTTCAAAACCCTGATGGATAACTGCGAGATGGCTATGAAGAAATGTTTCTTCCCGCTCACAGAGTTTTTGGCCAATGATGAGAAATACGGTGATATGTGGAGGATGATCTATAAAGAATACGAGCTTACACAGCGTTATATTTTCCAGTTATCGGGTAAGAACGAGTTGATGGCCGATTATCCCGTGGAGCAGTTGTCGGTACAAATGCGGGAACGTATTGTATTGCCGTTGACCACCATACAGCAGTTTGCCATGACGCGTATACGGGAGTTGGAGGCAGAATCGGCGCAGCCGCAGCATAAGGAGATCTATGAAAAACTGGTGATCAGGAGTTCGTTTGGGATCATCAATGCGGGACGCAATTCGGCTTAAAAAAACAAACGCACCCGGCGAAACGGATGCGTTTTCTGATAACTAAAACAACGGTAATGAAAAAAGCATTGAAATAATACTATTCCATAATTACCGCACAGCATTAGTTAGTCTTGGTATTAAAAAATAAAAAATATGTGAATTTATGAACAAAGTGACGAGTTTTTGAATCGAATTTCCAATCAATATCAATTATTTATCCAAAATTATTGATTTTTCGAGTAAAAGCTGCGTTAAATTATCATATAATTTAAAAAGGATATCTTATAGGTTAAGATATCCTTTTTAATTATTGTCATAACAAGTTTTAGAAATGATAAGTAGCTGCCAGGATAAATGTTGCGGCACTCTTCACACCATCGCCTGAATTCTTGGTGAACACCTCTTCTTTGGCATTATCGAGCCTGAACTCGGGAATGATGGTGAGGTTATCGATGCGGATGTTGCCCGATAAGGTAGCAGCAAACACACTAGTAGGCATACCGGTAACGCCCGTTAAACCGGAAACACCCTTTTTATCATCGAAATACTCACCGCGTAGTGTCAGTCCGAATACCTTGGTAGGATCGAAGTTCAGGTAGAGGGCAGCGCCTTTCCAGGATTCGCCACCGCCGTTGTTTTCGGGTTTTACACTCTGCAGGGTAGCATTTACACCGGCGCTGAACTGATCGCTGAAGGTATTGGTAAGTACCATATCTACCTGGTGCACCTGGGTTTCATCTTCCCATTTACCACCCTGGTAGTTCAGGTAGGCGGCAAAGGAGTTGGCGCTCCAACTGGCCTGACCCAGTATCCATTTTTTACCAAAGCTGGCAGTTACCAGGTCGGTAGGATTGGCCACACCCAGCATGAACCCGAAATTACCCGCTGTTAATTCGGCTTTTAAACCCGTGTGCGAGAAGGGTCCGTAAGAGAACATATAGCTCATGCTGTAGTTACGGTTCAAATAAGCGTCGGCCAGTTCGTAACCAACATGGGTAGCCCATTTACCCATAGAGAATTTCAGGTTATCGGTGGCGTTTACTGATACATAAGCCTGTTTTACGCCTGCCAGGATACCGTCGTCGGGATAAGAGAAGTCGGCAGCCCTTTTGCCAAAACCCAGGTCGGCTACGGCGGTCACGCGCCCGATGGTATAATCGGCCCTGATAGAAGCCATACCGAGTTCAAAAGAATTGTGTGTATCGGTGAAACTGGTAAAGTTGTTTACTTTCTGTTGATCCTTGGCATTCTGAAAATTATAGCGATAATAGGCGTCAACGGATCCGGTGATGGCCAGGTTCCCTTTTTTGGTGGAATCACCATCCTGGGAAAAGGCATAAGAAGTCAGGGCCATTGTCATGGCCAATGCAGAGAAATTTCTTAACATTGTAATAGATTTTAAGTGTTAAAAGGAAAGGGTACGGTAACGGAATTGTAACTATGCCAGTAGTTCAATCCTGATTTATACTGTACCTTTTTCTATAGCTCAACCTCCTTTTCAACCAGTTTACCATTTCCGTTAGTAACCAGCAAGGTTCCCTGCAAATACTTCTCGTTGTGCTGAGTTTCATCCAGACCGAGTTCTTCTTCTTCAGAAGTTACACGTAAGGGGAGAATGAAGTTGATGAATTTGAATATAGCGTAAGAAACTGCGAAGCTGTATGCTACTACGATACACATGGCTTTGAACTGGGTAAAGAAGAATTCAGGATTACCGTAGAACAAACCCTGGGGACCGCCGTCAATGCCGTGCGCCAGTGTATTGGCAAACAAACCGGTCATCAACATACCCACCATACCACCAATACCATGGCAGGGGAATACGTCCAGTGTATCGTCGAGTTTTGCTTTGTGTTTAAGACCAACAGCAATATTGGAGATGATGGCGCCCACTACGCCAATCATGATACTTTGCGGAATAGCAACAAAACCGGCAGCGGGAGTAATAGCCACCAGGCCTACTACAGCACCGATACAGAAACCCATAACAGAGGGCTTTTTACCTTTCAGTACATCGAAGAACATCCAGGCCAGACCGGCAGCAGCGGCTGCAGTGTTGGTTGTACCGAATGCGTTTACAGCTAAGGGTGATGCACCTACGGCAGAACCGGCATTAAAACCGAACCATCCGAACCACAGTAAGCCGGTACCGATCAAAACGTAGGGCACATTGGCGGCGGGAATTTCCCGGCCTTCCATCAAAGACCTGCGTTGTTTGAGCACAAGCGCACCAGCCAGGGCAGCACAACCGGCCGTGATATGCACCACAGTACCACCGGCAAAGTCAAATACACCCATTTGGGCCAGGAAGCCTTCGGGATGCCATGACCAGTGGGCTACAGGAGCGTACACCAGCAAACTAAACAGTACGATGAACAATATATAAGAAGTAAAACGAACGCGTTCTGCTACGGCGCCTACTACCAGTCCGGGCGTGATGATGGCAAACATCATCTGGAACACGGCAAAAAGCAACAGGGGAATAGTGGGTGCACCACCCCAGGCTGCGCCATTCTTAACATTCTTAAAGAAAAGGAAGGTGGAGGGATCGCCTATGAAACCGCCTAATGAGTCACCAAAGCTTAAACTAAACCCAACCGCGATCCATAAAACACCTACCACACCGGCAGCTACCACGCTTTTGATCATGGTAGAGATCACATTTTTACGGTGTACCATGCCACCATAGAAAAATGCCAGACCAGGCGTCATTAAAAATACAAGAGCGCATGCTGTCAGTACCCAGGCAATATCAGCAGCGCTATATTGGGTAGCATCGGCGGCGGGAACATGATCGGCATCGGGGGAAACAAACATAGCCAGCAAGGCTAAAACGACTAATACCAGGAACGGCATTACAGATTTAAAAGACAGTTTCATTTTCCGGTTGTTTTTAGTTAACAAATATTAATAAATTCTATAATTAATATCTATAATCCGAAATTATAGAAATCTGAGGACAAAAATGCACAAATTGAATACATATAATTATTTGTTATATAAAAACTTTATTCCGCTGTAGTCCTTATTGGGCCTGAATTTGAACAAATTCAAGATATGGAAATAAAAAAGCCATCCTTTTTGGATGGCTTCAAAAAAACTGGCTTAATTTTTTATATTGCTAAAACTATGTTTTGATCTTTACTTTCCAGGTAAGATACCCCCTCATTCAAAAACTCATCCACTTTCCGGGCACATTCGCGGCCTTCGCTGATGGCCCAAACCACCAGGCTCTGTCCGCGGCGCATATCACCGGCGGTAAAGATCTTGTTGATGCTGGTCTTATATTCCTTTTCAGTGGCCTTTACATTACCCCGTTCGTCCAGTTCCACACCCAGTTCGCTCAGCAGTCCCTCGTGCTGGGGATGTACAAAACCCATGGCCAGCAACGCCAGCTCGCAGGGGATTTCTCTTTCAGAGCCTTGTCTCTCAACAAATTGGGCCGGACGGCCGTCTACGATCTTCCATTCCAGGTCTACCACTTTTAATGCCTTCAGGTTGCCTTTTTTGTCACCGATAAACTCTTTGGTGGCAATCGCCCAATGCCTGTTGGCGCCCTCTTCGTGCGAAGTGGAGGTTTTGAGGATCATGGGATAGGTAGGCCAGGGCATATAATGGTCGCGGTTTTCGGGTGGTTTGGGCAACAGCTCAAACTGGGTCACCGATTTGGCCTTGTGGCGGTTGCTGGTACCTACACAGTCGCTGCCGGTATCGCCGCCACCGATCACTACCACGTTTTTACCCGAGGCCAGCAGATCATATGAGAAAATATTACTTTCTATGTTGGCATGGGCCAGCGGGTCGCGGCCGGCATTGCGCTTGTTCTGTTGTTTCAGGAACTGCATGGCGAAGTATACGCCTTTCAGTTCGCGGCCGGGGATCTTCAGATCGCGGGGAACGGTGGAACCGCCTGCCAGCACCACGGCATGGTACTCGCGCAGCAGGTCGTTGATGCGTACGTTCACACCCACGTTGGCATGGCAGCGGAAGGTTATACCCTCCTCTTCCATCAATTTGATCCTTCTGTCAATCACCCATTTTTCCAGCTTGAAGTCGGGGATGCCATAACGCAGCAGTCCACCGGGCTGGTCGTCGCGTTCGAACACGGTTACCGAGTGGCCGGCATAGTTGAGCTGGGCGGCAGCGGCCAGTCCGGCCGGGCCAGAACCAACCACGGCTACTTTTTTACCCGTGCGCACATGCGGTATGCGTGGTTTTACAAAACCTTTTTCGAAGGCTATTTCTATAATGTGTTTTTCTATCTCTTCGATGGTGACGGCCGGCTGGTTGATACCCAGTACACAGGCGCTTTCGCAGGGCGCCGGGCAAATGCGGCCGGTGAATTCGGGGAAGTTGTTGGTGGAAGCGAGGATATCGTAGGCTTCCTGCCAGTTTTTCTCGTATACCGCATCGTTGAATTCGGGTATTACATTGCCCAGGGGGCAGCCGCTGTGGCAGAATGGAACACCGCAGTTCATGCAACGGGCCGATTGCTGGTTGAGCTTTTCATCGCTGTAGCGCTCAACGAACTCGTTGTAGTTTTTTAATCTTTCTGAAACCGGTTTTTTACCGGGGAGTTCCCTGTCGAACTCTAAGAAACCAGTTGGTTTGCCCATTTAGTATCTGTTTATAGATTCTTGTTATTTTTTTGGTTACCGGCTTTCGTGCTACTATCGGCACCGGTTGTGTCACTCACTTGTACGTTCGGTTCGCTATTCGGCTACCAATATACTGCCCCTAACGGGGCGATTACCTGCCCCGTTAGGGGCAGTATATTGGTAGAATTCATGCCCGGCAAATATTTCGGCCCCGTTAGGGGCGGGATTATGCCATCGCGATGTTGCTACCTACCGGGCGTCCCCGGGGATACACCGGGGGCTACCTACCAGGCGTCCCTAACGGGACGCGGTGTATGCGAATTCCGGTGATTGCGCCACCCCCGGGTTACACCGGGGGCTACCCACATGGCGTCCCTAACGGGACGCGGTGTATGCGAATTCCGGTGATTGCGCCACCCCCGGGTTACACCGGGGGCTACCTACCAGGCGTCCCTAACGGGACGCGGTGTATGCGAATTCCGGTGATTGCGCCACCCCCGGTTGCACCGGGGGCTACCCACATGGCGTCCCTAACGGGGCGCGCGAGCCGCTATTTCTTTTTGGCTTTTTCTTTCACCTTGCCTTTATCTTGCAAAGCCTTCTTATAATCTCTAGGGAACACCTTCACAAAATTCTTCAACTGGTTCTCAAAATCATCTAAAACAAAACGTGCAACGGTAGAACCGGTGTAGGCATAGTGCTTGGTGATCATATCATTCAGCACCTGTGCATCATCGGCATCCAGCGGATCCAGATCCACCATTTCCTGGTTGCAATGTGAAGCAAACTGGCCTTTCACGTCGTAAACGTAGGCTATACCACCGCTCATACCGGCGGCAAAGTTGCGTCCGGTGGCGCCGAGTATCACTACCCGTCCGCCGGTCATATACTCACAACCATGATCGCCTGTTCCTTCCACCACTACCTGGGCGCCTGAGTTACGAACGCCAAAACGTTCACCGGCCTTACCCCTGATATAGGCTTCACCGGATGTAGCGCCATAGAAGGCCACATTACCAATGATGATATTTTCTTCGGGCACATAGCTGGCCTGCTTGGGCGGATATACCACCAGCTTGGCGCCGCTTAAACCCTTACCAAAATAGTCGTTGGCATCGCCTTCCAGTTCCAGCGTAATACCCTTTGTGGTGAAGGCGCCAAAACTTTGTCCGGCTGTACCCTGGAGGTTAAAGTGAATGGTATCGTCGGGTAAACCGGCGGCCTTGTACACTTTGGTAACTTCGTTGGATAATATGGTGCCGATCGTTCTATCGGTATTTTTTACCGGGAACGATGCGCTGATACGTTCCTGTTTTTCGATGGCAGGTTTGGCTGCCTGCAGCAGTTTCCAATCCAGCACATCGGCAATACCATGATCCTGTTCTTCCATTTTGTACAGACCTGTATAAGCGCCGGCAGGTTCTTTGTATAAAACAGGCGACAGATCGAGCTTGCTGAATTTCCAGTGGTTGATGCCTTCACGCATTTGCAGGCATTCTACCTGGCCCACCATTTCATTCACCGTGCGGAAGCCCAGTTCGGCCATGATCTCGCGCAGTTCCTGTACAATGAAACGGAAGAAGTTCACCACGTGATCGGCATTGCCGGTAAAGCGTTTGCGCAATTCAGGGTCCTGTGTGGCCACACCTACAGGGCAGGTGTTCAGATGACATTTGCGCATCATGATACAACCTTCCACCACCAGGGCAGCGGTTGCCACACCCCATTCTTCGGCGCCCAGCAGGGCGGCGATGGCAATGTCGCGGCCGGTTTTCATCTGGCCATCGGCCTGCACTACCACGCGGCTGCGTAATTTATTTTTTACCAGTGTTTGATGGGTTTCGGCCAGGCCTAACTCCCATGGCAAACCGGCGTGTTTGATAGAACTGATGGGCGAAGCGCCAGTACCACCATCATGGCCTGATATCAATATCACATCTGCCTTGGCTTTGGCCACACCGGCGGCGATCGTGCCTACTCCGGCTTTCGATACCAGCTTCACGTTGATACGGGCTGCGCGGTTGGCATTCTTCAGATCGAAGATCAATTGCGCCAGGTCCTCGATGGAATAAATATCGTGGTGCGGCGGCGGAGAGATCAAACCAACACCCGGTGTGGAGTGACGGGTTTTACCGATCCACTCATCTACTTTATGACCGGGCAACTGTCCGCCTTCACCAGGCTTGGCGCCCTGCGCCATTTTGATCTGCAGCTCATCGGCTTCGGTGAGATAATAACTGGTTACACCAAAACGTGCACTGGCCACCTGTTTGATGGCGCTGCGCATGCTGTCGCCATTAGGCAGCGGTGTGTACCTTGTTTCATCTTCCCCACCCTCGCCGGTATTGCTTTTGGCGCCAATGCGGTTCATGGCAATGGCCAGCGTGGTATGTGCTTCCCATGATATTGAACCAAAGCTCATGGCGCCGGTAGCAAAACGTTTCATGATGCTTTCTGCCGGTTCCACTTCGTCGATGCTCACGGGCGGCCTGTTCACTTTAAACTGGAACATGCTGCGCAGCGTGGCGGCTTTTTCGCTTTGGTCGTTAACGAGCTTTGAATATTTTTTGAATGTATTGTAATCGTTCATCCTGGTGGCATACTGCAACAGGTGAATGGTTTGCGGATTGAACAGGTGGAATTCGCCTTTGCGTTTCCACTGGTATACACCGCCCACGGGTAAACGTTCTACAGGAATGTCTTTCCTGCTGAAGGCAAACCAGTGTTTTGCCAGCGCTTCCTTAGCCAGCTCATCCAGGCCTATGCCTTCGATGCGGCTGACCGCGCCGGTGAAATATTTATCTACTACATCTTTGTTCAAACCGAGTATCTCCAGTATCTGTGCGCCCTGGTACGATTGCAGGGTGCTGATACCCATTTTAGAGAATACTTTCAGCAGGCCATCGCAAACGGCTTTGATATAATTTTTGCGAAGCTGGTCCCAGGTAAGATCGGTTTTTAAGGTACCGTTTACCTTCATGTTGCGGATGGAAGCCAATGCCAGGTAAGGATTGATGGCAGTGGCGCCAAAGGCCAGCAAACAGGCGAAGTGATGTACTTCCCATACATCGCCGGCTTCTACCACGATGCCTACTTTACCACGCAAACCTTTGCGGATAAGATAGTGGTGCACAGCCGAGCAGGCCAGCAGCGAAGGAATGGGCGCGTGGTCTGAATCTACCGCGCGGTCGCAGAGGATCAGTACCTCGAATCCATCGTGTACCGCATCTTCGGCATAACGGCACAAACGGTCGATACCTGCTTTCAGCGAACCGGGTTTGCCATCGGCCCTGAAATAGGTTTGCAGGGTTTTGGCCTGGAATATACCGGTATCGATACTACGCAGTTTTTCCAGTTCGGTGCTGGTGAGTATCGGGTGTGTTAATGCCACGGTGTGACAGTGTGTGGGATCTTCCTGCAGCAGGTTGTCGTTGTTACCTACAAAGGTGGCCAGGCTCATCACCATTCTTTCCCTGATGGGGTCGATGGGCGGGTTGGTTACCTGGGCAAACAACTGCTTGAAATAAGAAGTAATATGCTGGGGCTGATCGCTCAATACCGCCAATGGTGTATCGGTGCCCATAGAACCTATGGGTTCCTTGCCATCGAGCGCCATGGGCGTGATCAGCGTTTCAATATCTTCGGTGGTATATCCAAAAGCTTTCTGGTATTTTAAGATCGAATTGTCTGACAGGTGCGTAAAGGTTACGCGGGGCTCGTCCAACTCTTCCAGGCGGATCTTGTACTGGTTCAACCAGTCGCCATAGGGTTTGCGCGAACAGATATCCTGTTTCAGTTCCTCATCGCTGATGATGCGGCCCTGCTCCATATCCACCACGAACATTTTGCCGGGTTGCAAACGGCCTTTTTCGATGATGATGGCGGGATCTACCGGTAAGGCCCCGGTTTCGGAAGCCATGATCACGCGTTCGTCGTTGGTTACGCAATAACGTGAGGGGCGCAGACCGTTGCGGTCGAGCGTGGCGCCGATGATCTTTCCGTCGGTGAATGAAATGGAGGCGGGACCATCCCAGGGCTCCATGATGGAAGCGTGGTATTCGTAGAATGCTTTTTTAACCGGGTCCATATGCTCGTTACCATCCCATGCTTCGGGGATCAGCATCATCATCACATGGGGTAATGAGCGGCCGGTGAGCGTCAGCAGTTCGATCATGTTGTCGAGACAGGCCGAGTCGCTTTGTCCTTCGGTAACGATGGGCAGCAGCATCTCCATTTCTTCCTTGGTGAAATAAGGAGACGACATGCCTTTTTCGCTGGTCTTTAACCAGTTCAGGTTGCCCTGCAGGGTGTTGATCTCTCCGTTGTGGGCAATAAAGCGAAATGGCTGCGCCAGTTTCCACGAAGGGAAGGTATTGGTGGCGAAGCGGCTGTGTACCAGGCCGAATGCACTTACCGTACGTTTGTTGTTCAGGTCGGGGAAATAACCACGCACCTGTCCGCTGGTAAGCTGGCCTTTATAAACAACTGTTTTATAAGAAAGTGAAGCGATGTAAAAACCGATCGCATCTTTTTTTACTGTGCTGTTGATGGTATGGCTGGCGTAGTTGCGCAGCACGAATAATTTGCGTTCGAAGTCGTCGGGATTGTTGATGTGGTCGGGGCAGGCAATAAATACCTGTTCCATTTCAGGCTCTACGCTGAGCGCTGTGGCGCCGATGCCATCGGGGTTCACAGGCACTTTGCGGTAAACCAGGATCTCCAGGCCTAATTTCTCCGCAGCGCGATTGAAAATATCGCGGCACTCTTCACGCAGGCGTATTTCGCGGGGGAAAAAGATCACCCCTACTCCATACCGGCCAAAGGCAGGCAGGTGAACGCCCAATTTGATGCATTCATCAAAAAAGAACTCATGGGGCAGCTGGATCATAATACCGGCGCCGTCGCCCGTATTATTTTCGCATCCGCAGGCACCGCGATGTTCCATATTTTCCAATACGGTCAAGGCATCGCTGATGTTTTGATGGCTTTTGTGCCCCTTGATGTTAGCTACGAAACCAATGCCGCAGGCATCATGTTCAAATGAAGGATGGTATAAACCCTGGTTACTTGCCATGCAAATACGTAGTTTTTTGAATAAAATTCAATAAAAGATCAGTTCCTTAATACAATTTTCAATAATATAGCAAGCAAGCGAATGAAATTACGAAAAAAACACCGTATTTTACCGGGTTTTATGCAATTTTTTCCACAAGAACGGATTTCAAAAAACCGTCCTGTTCTGTGGGGCTGCCTGCCTGTTTATTTGTGGTGAGGTGGTACTGATGCCGAAAAGACAAACAGGCCCCGCATAAAGTTGCAATCGTTTTGATCTAAAAATGGCTTCGGCTGTTTATATAAGTTATATTGTTATGTGTACAATTTTTTTGTCCGTGCTGTTTGTCGTGGATGGCAATATCCATTATTTTTGTTCTGCAAATCCGATATAGCTTCGTATAACCGACTCCCCCCTACACATTCTAACAATTGTTGCTATCAGCCATAGTTAACCATATTTCATTGTACCAATTCTTGTTGCGTTAACCATGATTTGATACGGTATTCATGAAAAGCCGTCCTGTTTTTGAATGCGATTTTTTTCGCGGGCATTTTCAGTATCCTCACAAAGATCATTGGGCTTCTCTTCGTGAGAAGCCTATTTTGTTTGTGCCCGGGCGGGTTTGGATCCGGAACCGGCATGTTGTGCTACACACCCGTCGTCCCTAACGGGACGAGACCTCTGTGTAACATGTTGGGCTACCGACATGTCGTCCCTAACGGGACGATTACGGTTTGCGATGTGTTGCTACCCACCCGTCGTCCCTAACGGGACGAGGCCTTTGTGTAACATGTTGGGCAACCCACCCGTCGTCCCTAAAGGGACGAGGCTTCTGTGTTACACGTTGTGCTACCAACATGTCGTCCCTAACGGGACGATTACGGTTTGCGATGTGTTGCTACCCACCCGTCGTCCCGATAGGGACGATGCCTATGTGCAACATGCTGTCTAGGCGCCGTGCGTTACACAAGGTATCCAAAGAGCGTATCGTTCTTGTTCAATTCTGTATAGTCTATATTCAGCCGTTGCATATTCTGCAACAACACCTCATAATCTTCCCTGTTCTTTAGTTCAATACCCACCAATGCCGGCCCGGTTTCTTTGTTATGCTTTTGCATATACTCAAAACGGGTAATATCGTCGTTGGGGCCGAGCACATGGTTTACAAATTCTTTTAATGCACCGGGACGCTGGGCAAAACGCACGAGGAAATAATGTTTCAGGCCTTCGTATTGCAGGCTGCGTTCCTTGATCTCCTGCATACGGTCGATGTCGTTGTTGCTGCCGCTGACGATGCATACCACGGTCTTGCCTTTGATAGCATCGGCATAGTCGTCGAGCACGGCTATCGACAATGCCCCCGCGGGCTCTACCACTATAGCGTCTTCGTTGTACAGTTTCAAAATGGTGGAACATATCTTTCCTTCCGGCACCAGGTGCATATCATCGAGCACCTCGCGACAGATGGGGAAAGTAATATCTCCTACCCTTTTTACCGCGGCGCCGTCTACAAAACGGTCGATTGTATCCAATACCACCGGGTGGCCGGCTTTCAGGGCCTCATACATCGATGGCGCGCCCTCGGGCTCGCAGCCGATGATGGTTGTTTTGGGAGAATAGGTTTTGAAATAAGATCCCACGCCGGCACTCAGTCCGCCGCCGCCAACGGCCACGAACACATAGTCGATGTCGGATTGTTCTTCCAGTATCTCCACGCCCACGGTACCCTGCCCTTCGATGATGCGGTAATCATCAAAAGGTGGAATAAAGGTCATGTTGTTTTCTTCGGTGAATTGTTTGGCGGCAACAGCGCAATCGTCGAAGTTATCGCCCACCAGACGTATTTCGATATTGTCTTCACCAAACATCTTGGTTTGATTCACCTTTTGGTTGGGCGTAATAATGGGCATAAACACCACGCCTTTTACCTGCAGTTTTTTACAACTGAAGGCAAATCCCTGTGCATGGTTGCCCGCGCTGGCGGTTACCACGCCACGCTGCAACTGGTCGGCCGGTAAACAGCTCATGAGGTTATAGGCCCCGCGCAGTTTGTAGCTGCGCACCACCTGCAGGTCTTCCCGCTTCAGGTATACCGAGCACTGGTATTTACGGCTCAGGTTGTGGTTGAGCATCAGTGGTGTTTTGGTGACCACTTTTTTCAACCGCATTGCTGCCTTGTGAAATTCCAGCCCGGTATCGGTATGTGTTGATGTACCCATAAAAAAGTAAAAAATAGCCACCGCTGTTTTAGTTATCAGAAAACATTTCCGAAGTATCAACTGGATAGCTGAAGTGCGGAACGGTGGCTAAATATGGTTTTGGTCCCGGCTGCGCCGGGACCAAAGAAATACTATGCTAATGCTTTATCTTCTACTTTCTGGTTTTCCGGACGCAGACTGCGAACCGTTTTACCAGCCTGCCACATTTCGCTTTCACGCAGCTCTTTCAGTTCGGCTTCCAGCTTTTCGCGGTAGTCGGCCTGGCTGTTGCTGTCGATAGAACGTTGTGATTCCTTGCCAGTGGCTACGCTTTCGTACAGTTCTTTGAATACGGGCGCTGTAGCATCGCGGAACTTCTTCCACCAGTCCAGTGCACCACGTTGTGCGGTAGTGGAACAGTTGGCATACATCCAGTCCATACCATTTTCAGCTACCAGCGGCATCAGCGACTGCGTAAGCTCTTCCACTGTTTCGTTGAATGCTTCTGAAGGGCTATGGCCATTGTCGCGCAGTACCTGGTACTGGGCGGCAAAGATGCCCTGGATGGCGCCCATGAGGGTACCTCTTTCACCAGTGAGATCGCTGAATACCTCTTTTTTGAAATCTGTTTCAAACAAATAACCGCTGCCAACGGCAATGCCGAGGGCAATTACTCTTTCTTTGGCTTTACCGGTTGCGTCCTGGTAAATGGCGTAGCTGCTGTTGAGGCCACGGCCCTGCAGGAACATACGGCGCAAAGAAGTACCGGAGCCTTTGGGGGCTACCAGGAATACGTCTACATCCTTGGGAGGTATAATGCCTGTTTGTTCGTTGAAAGTGATGCCAAAACCATGAGAGAAATAGAGGGCCTTGCCGGGGGTGAGGTGTTTTTTCACCGTGGGCCACAGTTGAATCTGCGCAGCGTCGCTGAGCAGGTAACAAATGATGGTGCCGCGTTGCAGGGCTTCTTCTATTTCGAACAATGTTTCGCCGGGTACAAATCCATCACGCACTGCTTTATCCCAGGTTTTTGAATTCTTACGCTGGCCAACGATCACGTTGATGCCGTTGTCTTTCTGGTTCAGCGCCTGGCCGGGTCCCTGTACACCGTAGCCGATCACGGCTACTACTTCGTTTTTCAAAACCTGTTGCGCTTTGGCAAGTGGAAACTCATCGCGAGTTACTACGTTTTCTTCCACACCGCCGAAATTTAATTTTGCCATTGTTTTTTGTTTATGGTTTTTTATTCTGTGAAATGTGTTACTAGTTGAGCGACGGGCAGGTTACATGGTGAATATTTTCTCGCCCTTACCGAGATACTCGTTTTCCACCACGTCTTCTCCGGGCTCGGTTTTTTCGAATTCCTTGAGCTTTTCGTGGAAACCACTGCTGTCTTTGATGATGGCTACGCGGGCGCTCCGCACAAATTCGATGAGTCCGTAGGGCTCGAGCACCTGAACGAGCTTGTCGGTTTCTTCCCGATGGCCGGTGGTTTCAAAAACGGTGTAGTCTTTGCGAATCACAACGGCGCGTGCTCCATACTCGCGTAAGAGCCTTTCTACTTTTACTTTCTCGGCAATTTCATCGGTACTTACCTTGTACAAGGCCAGCTCCTGCCAAACTATTTCATCGGTAGTATTGTAATATGCTTTTAATACTTCCACCTGTTTTTCTATCTGGCGCGCCAGCTTCTTCACCACCTCTTCCAGTTCATTGATCACAATCGTAAACCGGTGAATACCTTCCACCTCCGAAGGAGATGTATTCAAACTTTCAATATTGATCTTACGGCGGGAAAATATGATGGCAATGCGGTTCAGCAAACCGATCTGGTTTTCGGTATAAACCGTTACGGTAAACTCCTGTTTGCCGCCACCACCAACACCATTCGACGATGGCGTTGCCTGAAATTGTATGCTATTCTGTTTATCAAAACTCATTGGTCAAAAAATATTATGATGATTATTTCAATCTGATCTCTGCTACGCTGCAACCCTGGGGCACCATCGGGAACACGTTGTTTTCTTTGCCCACCATTACTTCCAGCAGGTACGAACCTTTGTGGTCCAGCATTTCTTTCAACGCTTTTTTCAGATCTGCTCTTTGCGAAATGCTTTGTCCGGCAATGCCATACCCTTTGGCCACCTGTACAAAATCGGGGCTGGTGATATTTACAAAAGAGTAACGTTTGTCGTGGAAAAGCTGTTGCCACTGACGCACCATGCCCAGGAACTGGTTGTTCAGGATCAGGATCTTTACATCTACTTCAAATTGCATGATGGTGCCTAACTCCTGGATGGTCATCTGGAAACCACCATCACCAATGATGGCTACTACGGGCCGTTGAGGAGCGCCTAATTTAGCGCCGATAGAAGCAGGCAGGGCAAAACCCATGGTGCCCAATCCACCGGAGGTGATATTACTTTGCGATTGATTGAAGCGAGCATAACGGCAGGCCACCATCTGGTGCTGGCCTACGTCGGTTACAATAACGGCATCACCGCCGGTGAGCTCGTTCAATACTTTTACCACTTCACCCATGGTCATTTGCTCGGTAGCAGGGTTCAGCTCCTCGTTGATACAGGCCTCTTCTTCCTGCTTCGTATGATCTTTGAAGCGTTGCAGCCATTCGGGATAGCTTTTTTGTTGTACCGCTTCCGTGAGCAGGGGAAGCGTTTCTTTACAATCGCCCCAAACGGGTACGGTTGCTTTTACATTCTTGTCTATCTCTGCCGGATCGATATCGAGGTGAATTACTTTAGCCTGTTTCGCGTATTTGTCCAGGCGGCCGGTAACACGGTCATCGAAGCGCATACCGATTGCGATCAACACATCACATTCGTTGGTGAGCACATTCGGTCCGTAATTACCATGCATGCCCAGCATACCTACGTTCAACGGATGATCGGTGGGCAGCGCGCTGAGACCCATGATGGTCCAGGCCGACGGAATACCTGCTTTCTCGATGAATTGTTTGAATTCGTTTTCTGCCTTACCCAGTATTACACCCTGGCCAAAGATCACAAAGGGCTTTTTGGCTTCGTTGATCAGTTTGGCGGCTTCCTGTATATATTCTTTACGCACGATGGGTTTGGGGCGGTAACTGCGCACATGATCGCATTTGGCATACCCCTCGTAATCGAACTTTTGTATCTGTGCGTTCTTGGTAATATCTATCAGTACCGGGCCGGGTCTTCCGCTGCGTGCTATGTAGAATGCTTTGGCCAGCACGCTGGGAATTTCGGTGGCATCGGTTACCTGGTAGTTCCATTTGGTAACGGGTGTGGTGATGTTGATCACATCGGTTTCCTGGAAGGCATCGGTACCCAGCAAGTGGGCAAATACCTGGCCGGTGATACAAACCACGGGTGTACTATCGATCATGGCATCTGCCAATCCTGTGACCAGGTTGGTAGCGCCGGGACCACTGGTGGCAAAGACCACCCCCACATTACCGGAAGATCGTGCATAACCCTGGGCGGCATGTATAGCGCCCTGTTCATGACGGACCAGAATGTGATTCAGTTTTTCCTGGTAATCGTACAGCGCATCATAGATAGGCATGATGGCGCCGCCGGGATAGCCGAAGATGGTATCGACTCCTTCTGCCAGGAATGCTTCCAGCACAGCCACAGAAC
>Ga0065721_10049785_pt1 | contig 27331 bp, 23 predicted proteins | sample Mesricmetagenome_FD_59108 | JGI IMG/M metagenome (GOLD analysis project Ga0065721, IMG submission 59108) | Mesophilic microbial community from rice straw/compost enrichment Sample: eDNA_1 v2 (version 2) | ecosystem: Engineered > Solid waste > Grass > Composting > Bioreactor | place: USA: Davis... | reverse complement strand
GCAGCGACCAGGTGGATATGGCGATGCGGGAGGCGGGTTCAGCCATGGGATTCTCCTCTTCGCCCGGCAGAGTTCCACGCCGCCGCCGGGGATGCAACGGGGCGGGCCTAGCCCGCCACCCCGTAGATGCGCTCGGCATTGCGGTGGAACAGCCTCGCCTGCTCGTCGGCGGTGGCGGTGTGGACGATCTCGCGGGCGGCCTCGACCCAGCCGGTCAGCGTGCCGCCGGTGGTGGTGGCCACCGGATGGTCCGAGCCCCAGACCAGCCGGTCCCAGCCGAAGCTGTCGATCATGTGCTCCACATAGGGGCGCAGCGTCTGCGCCGTCCAGCCGGGGTCGCAGTGGTTGACGAGGCCGGAGACCTTGCCCACCACATTGGGCAGGGCGGCGATCCCGCGCAGCCGGGCGCGCCAGGGGTCGGGGCCCTCGCCGTTGATGTCGGGATTGCCGCAATGGTCGAGGATGAAGGTGACCTCGGGCACGCGCTCGGCCAGGCGCACCCCGAGATGCAGCTGGTCGGCGCGCAGGCAGAGGTCGAAGGTGAGCCCGTGCGCGGCCAGCAGCCGCAGATTGGCGGGGAAGAGCTCGGTCAGGCTCACATCGTCGGGCACCTGGTGGAGGATGCGGCGCAGGCCCCGCACCCGGCCGCCGCCGGCCGCCACGATCCGCCCGATCTGGGCGGCGAAGTCCGGCCGCTCCGGCCGGCAGGCGGCGATGGCGCCGGCGATGCCGGGCAGGCCGGTGACGAAGGCGGTCTCGGCCTCGATGTCGGGCTCGGCGACGTCGACCTCCATGTGCAGCGCCGCCGCGATCCCCAGCGGCCGGGCCTCGGCGAAATAGGCCTCGAGCGTCCAGGGCCGGTCGAGGGCCGGGGCGCCGGCCAGCCACGGATAGCGCAGGCGGTCGGGATAGACGAGGTGCAGATGGGTGTCGAGAATGCGCATCGTTCCTCCTCCGGGCCGGCGCGGCGTCCGCCCAGTCATAGGCGGGGCGGCGGCGGGCCGGCAAGGGCGGCGGGCGATTTTCCCGGCCCGGGGGCGCGCGGAGCATTGACAGGGCGGCGCGGCTGGCGCCTCCTTCCAGCGCCAGGGATGCACCGCAGCGACGGCACGGACATGTTCGCAGAAACGGCCGTGATGGTGACCAATGCACGGGGCGCCTCGCCCTTCGTGATCGTGTGCGACCACGCCACCAACCGCATTCCGGAGCGCTATGGCGATCTGGGGCTCGGCCCCACCGCGCGGCTGAGCCACATCGCCTGGGATCCGGGGGCGCTGGCGGTGAGCCGGGTGCTGTCCGACCGGCTCGACACGCCGCTGGTGGAGGCCGCCTTCTCGCGTCTGGTGATCGACCCCAACCGGGCGCTCGACGCCCCGGACCTGATCCGGACGGAGTCCGAGACCGGCCCCATCCCGGCCAATCAGGCGCTGCCCGAGGACGAGCGGCAATACCGCATCGACCGCTTCCACCGCCCCTATCACGCCGCGATCGACACGCTGCTCGACGCGCGCCGCCATGCCGGCCAGGAGTCGGTGCTGGTGTGCCTGCATTCCTTCGCCCCGGTCCATCGGGGCCGGGCCCGGCCCTGGCCCGTCGGCATCCTGCCCGGCCACGATCCCGGCTTCTCCCTGGCGCTGCGCCAGGCCCTGGCCGATCTGGTGCCGGGCCTGGCGATCGGCTGGAACGAGCCCTATGCGTCGATGCGCGGGGTGACGCTGACCCTGGAACGCCATGGCCGCGGCCTCGCGGCGACGATGATCGAGCTGCGCCACGACGAGATCCTGTCCCCCGACGGCGTCGCCCTGTGGGCCGACCGCCTCGCCGAAGCCCTGATGGCCGCCCTGCTCGCCCGCCGGGCGCTGGAGGCGTGAGGCGGGCGCGCTTTCCCGGCGGTGGCATGAACCGCTCCGGAACCACCTCTCTCCATCAAGGGAGTATGCTCGTTCTGGACTTGTGGAGCGCTTCACGTTTCCATCGAAACGCGAAGTGCCCCGGCCCAGGATCGCCTGTCGTTCCCCCTCAATCCACCCGCCCCCGCGCCGCGACCGGCACGGTTTCCACCACCTCCCCGTCCCGGATCAGGGTCACCCGGTCGAACAGGTTGCTGACCGGGCAGCAATGGTTGGGGACGATGCGGATGGTGTCGCCGATCCCCGGCTTGACCGGGCAGGCGGAGACGTCGAGCGTGCCGTGCTCCTCGCTGAGGCCGACGATCCGGGCCTCGGGGAAATCGAGCACGTGGCCGTAGCCCTCGAGCCCCAGCAGGTCGCTGGTCAGCGTCTTGGAGCCGGCATCGATGATGGCGCGGCTGTCGGTGGGGCGCGACACCACCGTGGCCAGCACCGTCAGGGCGCAGTCCTCGTAGCGCGCCGCGCCGGCCGCCACCTGCGAGCGGTCCATGTAGATATAGGTGCCCGGCCGGTATTCGGTGGCCACCCCCGCCTCGTCGGCATGCCAGATGTCGGGCGTGCCGCCGGTGGTGATGTCGGGCACGGCGATGCCCTCGGCGTCGAACAGCGCCTTGGCCGCGGCGAGCCAGGCGGCCGCCTCGCGATACTTTCCGGCGGCGGGATAGGTCATCAGCCCGGCAAAGGCGAGGCCCGGCGCGGCGCGGATGTCGCGGGCCAGCGCCAGCGCCGCCTGCGGCGACTGCACGCCGCAGCGGCCCATGCCGGTGTCGCATTCCACGAACACCCCCAGCGGGCGGGCCGGGTCGGTGAAGGCGGCGGCGAGCCCGGCCACGCATTCGGCGCTGTCGGCGACGACGCGGATGGTGACGCGCGCATGCAGGGCGGCGAGGCGCCGCAGCTTGGCCGGGCCGATGATGTTGAAGGTCAGCAGCAGGTCGTCGAGCCCGGCATCGGCCATCACCTCGGCCTCGCCCAGCTTCTGCACGGTGATGCCCACCGCCCCCAGCTCCACCTGCCGCCGGGCGAAGCGCGGCAGCTTGTGGGTCTTGATGTGGGGGCGCAGCTTCAGCCCGGCCTGGTCCGCGAAAGCCTGGGCCTTGCCGAGATTGGCCTCGACCCGGTCGAGGTCGATGAGCACGGCGGGGGTTTCGAGCTCGGAAAAGCGGGTCATTTGCCTCTCAGCACCTCATCGACGAACCGCAGATTGCCGGCGGTCAGCCCGGCATCGACCGGCAGCACCGCCCCGGTGACGCCCGAGGCGGCGTCCGAGACGAGGAACAGCGCGGCATTGGCGACCTCCAGCGGGTTGACCAGCCGGCCGAGCGGATAATGCGGCAGCACCGCCTCGAGCAGGCCCGGATCGGCCTCCAGCCGGTGGTCCCAGGCGGGGGTGCGCACCGAGCCGGGGCAGACGACGTTGGCGCGGATGCCCTGCTGTCCCCGCTCCACCGCGATGGCCCGGGCATAGGCGATCAGCCCGGCCTTGGCCGCCGCGTAGGCGGGGTTGCCGAAATGGGCGATGGCGTTGACCGAGGAGATGAACACCAGGCTGCCCCCGCCGCCCCGGGCCATGGCCCCGACGATCGGGTCGGTCATGGCATAGGCGCCGTTGAGGTTGATGGCGATCTCGGCGGCCCAGACCGCGTCGTCCAGGTGGTCGAGATGCTCGGCGCGGGTGAAGCCGGCATTGGCCACCACCGCGTCGGGGGCGCCATGGGCGGCGATGTCGGCGGCCACGGCGGCGCGGGTCGCGGCGGGATCGGCCTGGTCGAACAGCACCTGCCGGGCCAGCGGCAGGCCCTCCAGCATCCCCGCCTCGCGGTCGGCCCCCACCACCCGGGCGCCGGCGGCGTGGAAGGCGGCCACCAGCGACCGCCCGATGCCGCCCCCGGCGCCGGAGATCAGCACGGTCCTGCCGTCGAGGCGGAAAGGGGAATGGGTCATCGCGTCTCTTCCTGCATCCTTCATGTCATCCGCCCAAAACCCGGAGCGCCAGTCCGGCACCCTTCCCTCCCCTCAAGGGGAAGGGAAGCGAAAGCCCGCGGCGCCCGTGTTCATCGTCTCCGTCCTCACGGTCCCTTATACGCCACCAGGTCGATCTCCACCTTGCAGTCCACCATCATGCGGCTCTGCACGCAGGCGCGGGCCGGCGGATGCTCGCCGAAATAGCTCTTGTAGACGCCGTTGAAGCTCCAGAAATCGCGCGGGTCGTCCAGCCAGACGCCGACGCGCACCACATGCTCCAGCCCGTAGCCGGCCTCCTCGAGGATGGCGAGCACGTTCCGGATGGTCAGGTGCGTCTCCTCGACGATGCCGCCCCGGACGATCTCGCCGTCCTTCATGGCCACCTGGCCGGAGACGTAGAGCCAGCCACCGGCCTCCACGGCGCGGGCGAAGGGCAGGGTCTGGCCGCCGGCTCCGGATTTCTCGGCACCATAGCGCTTGATCGGCATGAGGGTCTCCTTTCGCGGGTCGATGAAACTGAATTTCGTTTCTGTGCTCCGTTATAGCCCGGCCCGCGGTTTTTTGCAGCGAACTGTGGGCTGAAATGTAAATTTCTTACGTGATTGCGCCTCGGGCTTTGTGCTAGCGTGCCGCCGGGCGCCGCCTGGCGCACGCCTTGTTGCATCTGCTCCCGGAAGTTTGCTGTGCGCGTCTTCACCGCGGCCCTGGCCACCGAAACCAATACCTTCTCGCCCATCGCCATCGACAAGCGGGCCTTCGAGGCCTCGCTCTATGCCGGGCCCGGCCAGCATCCGCCCACCCCCACACTGTGCACGGCCCCGATCACGGTGGGGCGCGAGGTCTGCGCGCGCGAGGGCTGGACGCTGATCGAGGGCAGCGCCAGCTGGGCCGAGCCGGCCGGCATGGTGGCCCGCGCCACCTATGAGGAACTGCGCGACGAGATTCTCGGCCAGCTCGAGGCCGCCCTGCCGGTCGATGCCGTGGTCATGGGCCTGCACGGCGCCATGGTGGCCCAGGGCTACGACGATCCCGAGGGCGACCTGCTGGACCGCATCCGCGCCATGGTGGGGCCGCAGGTGCTGGTCTGCGCCGAGTTCGACCCGCATAGCCACCTCACCGCCCGGCGCGTCGCCGCGGCGGATTTCTTCGTGGTGTTCAAGGAGTTTCCGCATACCGATTTCGTCGACCGGGCGCGCGATCTGTGGGACATCGCCGTCAGGGCGCTCAAGGGCGAGGTCCGGCCGGTGATGTCGGTGTTCGACTGCCGGATGATCGACGTCTTCCCCACCTCCAAGCAGCCCATGCGCGGCTTCGTCGACCGGCTCTTCGCCCTCGAAAGGTCCGAGCCGGGCCTGTTGTCGCTGTCGGTCATCCACGGCTTCATGGCCGGCGACGTGCCGGAGATGGGCACCAAGGTCATCGCCGTCACCGACGCCCGGCCGGAGCTGGGCGCGGCGCTGGCCGAGCGGCTGGGGCGCGAGCTGTTCTCCATGCGCGGCACCTTCATGGTCAGCCAGGTGGACGAGAAGACCGCGGTGGAGACGGCCATGGCCGCGCCCCAGGGCCCGGTGGTCATCGCCGATGTGTGGGACAATCCCGGCGGCGGCACGGCGGGCGACGCCACGGTCATCCTGGCCGAGCTCATCGCCCGCGGGGCCACCGGGGTCGCCGTGGGCACCATCTGGGATCCCGTCGCCGTCCAGATCTGCTTCGCCGCCGGCGAGGGCGCGGAAATCCCGCTGCGCTTCGGGGCCAAGTCGGCCCCCTTCACCGGCGACCCCATCGACCGGCGGGTGGTGGTGCGCAGGCTCAAGCGCAACGCCCGGATGCGGTTCGGCGAGAGCTACGCCCCGTTCGGGGATGCCGCCTGGGTGCATTTCGACGGCATCGACGTCATCCTCAATTCCACCCGCGCCCAGAGCTGGGACTACAGCCTGTTCCCCGAGATGGGCATCGACCCCCTGGCGCGGAAGATCCTGCTGATCAAGTCGACCAATCATTTCTACGGATCGTTCTCCAGGATCGCCTCCCAGATCATCTACTGCTCGGCGGGCCGCCCCTACCCCAACCGGCCGGCGGAGACCGATTATCGCAAGGCGCGGCGCGACATCTGGCCGATGGTCGAGGACCCCTGGGCCTGAGCGGCCCCCAATGTTGACAATGTGCTGACGAAAGCACCGCCACAGGTGACGGCGGTGCGACTTCCGCTGCAGAATCGTGCCATTCGCGCGGCGAAATCGCGCTATTCTGCGGCCCAGTGGCCGTAGAGGATGGGCATCAGCCCGACCATGGCCTTGAAGCGGTCCCAGCTCTTGCGCTCGGGCAGGGTCCAGCCGGCCTCGGCGACGGCGGAAAGGCGTGGGAAAACAAGGCGGTCGAAGATGGCCCGGTCGGTCATGCTCTCCGACCAGATGCAGCTCTGGACGCCGAGCAGGTGCTTGAGCCCGTTCTCGGAAAAGCCCGCCCGCGCCTCGAACTCATAGGTCTCCTGCGGCCCCGACCAGCCGGCCCAGCCGGCGCCGGGCTCGGCCCAGGAAACGCCGTTGGCCATGTCGAGATAATAGCGCTGGCCGGGGGAGACGACGATGTCGTAGCCGCGTTCGGCCAGGGCGGCGTTGATCTCCACATTGCGCCAGCCGATGACGTAGGACTTGTCCCTGGCCACGGCGTCGCCATGGGCGGCTTCCTCCCAACCGCCTGTAATCGCACCCTTTTTGGTGATGTAGGCGTGGACGCGCCGGATGAACTCGGCCTGCAGGATCGCGGTGGGCGAGCCTTCGATCTCGTCGGCGCCGTGGTGGTTGCCGAGCTGGTTGAACTGCCTTTCGTGCTTGGCCCGCATCTCGGGTCCGGCGATCCGTTCCAGCATGGCGAGCGCCAGCGGCGAGCCGGACCAGGCCGCCAGCGGCACCTCGTCGGCGCCGAGATGGAAGATGCCGGCCGGGAACAGCTCCAGCACCTCGTCGATGACCGTCTCGACGAATTTGTAGACCGGCTCGTGCGCCGGGTTCAGGCTGTTGTTCGGAAAGCCCTGGACCGACTGGTATTCGCCCGTCTCGTCGGGGTCGCGCAGCTCGGGAAGGGCCTGCAGCGCCGCGTAGAAATGGCCCGGCATGTCCACTTCCGGGATCACGGCGATGCCGAGGCTGTCGGCCAGCGCCACGATCCGGCGGATCACCGGCTTGGTGTAGTAGCCGCCGGTGGGCTGGGGGCCGGAGCCGAGCAGGGGCGGCAGCGCCTTGCCGTGGCCGCGCCAGGCGGCGATCTCGGTGAGCGCCGGATAGGCGTCGATCTCGATGCGCCAGGCCTCGTCCTCGGTCAGGTGCCAGTGGAACTTGTTCATCTTGTTCCAGGCCATGATGCGGATGAGCCGGCCGACCTCGGCGCCGGTGTAGAACTGGCGGGCGACGTCGAGATGGCTGCCCCGGAAGGCGAAGCCCGGCGCGTCGGTGATGACGCCGCCGGCGGGGAAGCTGAAGGTCTGCGGGTGCTGCCGGGCGCCGCGCAGCATCTGGCCGAGGGTGATGAGGCCGTAGAGCATGCCCTGGCGCGTGCTCGCCGCGACGGTCACGGAATGGTCGGCGAACGCGATCTCGTAGGCCTCGGCGCCGAGGCCGGATTTGGCGCGGATGGCGACGGGCAGGCCGCCCTCCGCCTCGGGCCGCACGATGGCCTCGACGGGGAAGAGGGCCTCCACCAGGCCGGCAAAGGCCGCGGCCGCCCGTTCGGCGGCGTCTCCTTCGGGCACCAGATGGAAGCCGGGAGGCGCGATGCGGCTGCCGGTGGTGGCGACGTGCCGGGGCCAGGGAATGATGGAATGGGCCACCGGCGCCCTGGCCGGAACCGGGAAGCGGGCCGCGCCCTTGAGCAGCGGCGCGTTGTGGCCCTTGCCCCGGGTGGGAGCGGTGGGAATGGAGACGACCGCGCCGTCCGCGAGCACGACATAGGCGGCATTGGCCCCGTCGCTCCAATGGCGCAGCCCGTAGGACAGGCCGCGGGCGGTGGCGGTCCAGGTTTCGCCGGGCTGCAATGCGAAGCCCTCGGGCGGGGCGATGAGCGTGTGGTTGGACAGGCGCTTCAGGAGCCTGCCGTTCTCCAGCGTCGCCTGCGGATCGATGCGCGCCGGGCCGGAAAAGCCGAGCTGGAAGCCCGAGACCGGCTCGTCGCCGGTATTGGTCAGCTCGATGCCGTAGCCCAGGGGCTCGGTGTCGGTGGCGGGAGACCAGGTGGTGACGAGGGAGAAGGATATGGTCATGGCAAAGTCCGGGATTCGCGTTGGTTGCTCCCCTCGCCTCGGGGCGAGGGGATCGATCGGGTGCGCGAGGGCCCATCAATCCCCCAGCGGCTGGGCGTCGTCGCCGTCGCGGTTGACGACGAGCTGGTGCTTGATGCGGCGCATGCTGGCGACGGCGGAGGGGCCGAGGCGGGTGGCCACGGTCTGGGCGAGAACGTCCACGGTGGCGAGGAAGGCGTAGCGCCCGGGCGTGGGGCGCAGGATGTCGGTGTTCTCGTGCCAGTTGACCGGCAGCAGGATGTCGGACTGGGCCGAGACCATCGAGGCGGACCGGGTGACGACGATGCGGGTGAGGCCGTATTCGCCGGCCACGGTCAGCGTCTTGGCCAGTTGCGCATTGTTGCCCGAAAGCGAGAAGGCGATGATGACGGTGCCGGGCGGGGCCGCGGCGGCGCGCATCATCTGCAACTGGTGGTCGTCGGTGGAGGCGACCTTGAGGCCGAGGCGGAACAGGCGCGCCTCCGTCTCGCCCGCCATCATCGAGGAGGCGCCGCCCGAGCCGAAGGCCAGCACGAAATTCGACTTGACGATGCTTTCGGCGGCACGCTCCACGGCGTTGAAGTCGAGATGCTCGAAGGTCTCGTAGATGATGGACTGGATGCCGTTGACCACGCCCTGGGCGATCTCGTGCACGCTGGTCGGCCCGGCCGCCGGAGCGAAATAGCGCTGGCCGACGAAGCGCGACTGGGCCAGGCGCACCTTGAAATCGGCATAGCTGTCGCAGCCCAGCCGGCGGCAGAAGCGGGTGACGGTGGGCGGGGACACGTCGGCCTGGGCGGCCAGATCGACGATGCTCATCTTGAGCACGCTGTCGACATCGGCCAGCACGATCTCCGTCAGGGCCCGCTCGGAGCGGGTGAAGGCGTTCTTCTCGGTTTGCAGCAGGCCGACGATATCGAGCATCCGCTCCCCTCCCCGCCCCTGGCCATCGTCCCGGGACATCATCGTTTTCGCGGCCCGGGCGGAAACGGCGCCCGGCCTCCCCCGACCGCCTAGTAGACCGCCAGTCCCCTGGCGTCGAACAGGTGCACCTTGTCGAGCGAGAAGCCCATGCGGATCGGCTTGCCGTCCTGAAGCTCGGGATTGCCCTCGAACAGGCCGGTGAAATTCTCCCCGCCCGGCAGGGTGGAATAGGTGATGGTGTGGATGCCGAGCTGCTCGACGATGCTGGGCGTGGTCTCCAGCGTGAACTGGCCCTCGCCGAGATCGAGATGCTCGGGGCGGACGCCCAGCGTCACCTCCTGGCCGGCAATGGCGGTGTCGGTGCGCGGCAGCTCGATCGTGCCCAGGCTGCCGAGGTCGATGACGGCCCTGGCGCCGTCCGCCGTGCGGACCTTGCCGGAGATGAAGTTCATCTTGGGCGAGCCGATGAAGCCGGCGACGAACAGGTTGTCGGGCCGGTGATAGAGCTCGAGTGGCGAGCCGACCTGGGAAATCTCGCCCGCATTGAGCACCACGATCTTGTCGGCCATGGTCATGGCCTCGATCTGGTCGTGGGTGACGTAGATCATGGTCGAGCCGAGCCGCTTGTGCAGCTCCATGAGCTCGATGCGCATCTCCGAGCGCAGCGCGGCATCGAGATTGCTCAAGGGCTCGTCGAACAGGAAGATCTTGGGCTGGCGCACGATGGCGCGGCCGATGGCGACGCGCTGGCGCTGGCCGCCGGAAAGCTGGCCCGGCCGGTGCTGCAGGCGGCTTTCGAGCTGGAGCACCTTGGCGGCGGCATGCACGCGCTTGTCGACCTCGGCCTGGGGGAGCCTCTCGACGCGGAGCGGAAAGGCGATGTTCTCGTAGACGCTCATATGCGGATAGAGCGCGTAGGACTGGAACACCATGGCGATGCCGCGCTGCACCGGGGGCAGGTCGTTGACGACCCTGCCGCCGATCTCGATCTCGCCCGCCGAGACGTCCTCCAGTCCCGCGATCATGCGCAGGAGCGTGGACTTGCCGCAGCCGGAGGGACCCACGAAGACGACGAACTCGCCCTCGCTGACGTCCAGATCGATGCCCTTGATGATACGGGCTTCGTTGAAGGACTTTTCGAGGCGCTTGAGGCTCAGTTGCGACATGGTTCGCGTCTCCAGTGGAGAAGGGATTTCATGGTGGCCCGCCCCTGCCCGCCGTGGGCCGGGGAGGGATGCCGCCGCCCCGGAGGGCGACGGCGGGTTCGTCGGAGGACGAGCCTACTTGTACTGCTCGAGCTCGGCTGCGGCGCGCTCCAGCGCGGCGGCCGGCTCGGCCTGGCCGGTCACCACCGACTGGACCATTTCGATCATGACGTTCTGCAGGCCGATATAGTCGGTGAACAGCGGCTCGGCGCCACCGAACTCGATGCCGTCGAGGAACGGCGCCCAATTGGCGTCGGCGGCCAGAAGCTCGCTGGTCTGCGGCTCGAGCGGACGCAGAGGGGTGAGACCGGACTCCATCTCGTAAGCCCACTGGGTCTCCGGCGCGGTGAGGAACTTGGCGAATTCGACGGCCTTGTCCTCGTAGCCGGTGCCCTTGAACACCACCAGGGAGTCGGTGATCAGCAGCGTGCCGGGGCCTTCGGCGCTGGGGCCGAGCGGCAGCGGGGCGACACCCCAGTTCATGCCGCCCTGGGTAGCCAGGTTGCCGGCATTGAAGGAGGCCTCGATCATGGCGACGCCGCCGTCGAGCCAGATGGCGCGCACTTCGTTCTGCTCGTAGGCCGTCGGCCCTTCCTCGGAGAACGGCACGATGTCGCGCAGGGCGGTCAGCGCTTCCAGGTTCTGCGGGCTGTTGAGCACGATGTTCTCGTCGGCGTCGATGACCAGCCCGTTATTGGTGTAAACCCAATGCAGGAACTGGTGCATGGTGTTGTCCATCGTCTTGGCGACGAGGCCATAGCCGGCGGCATCGGTGTTCTCGCTGATCTGCTGGGCGAAGGCGATCTTCTCTTCCCAGGTCTTGGGCGGGGTCTCGGGATCGAGGCCGGCCTGCTCGAACAGATCCTTGTTCCAGAACAGCGCCTTGGTCGAGAAGGCCACCGGCACGCCCCACTGGGTGCCCTGGAAGGTCACCGTCTCGGGCACGTAGTTGTAGTAGGAAGCCTTTTCCTCCTCGCTCATCGGGATCTCGACGATGAGGTCGTTGAGCGCGAACTGCTTGACGGTGCGCGAGCCCACATAGGCGAGGCCGACCGGGTCGCCGGCGACGGCGAGCTGGGTGGCGCGATCCTGGCACTGGGCCCAGCCGACGAGCTGCACCTCGACCGGATAGTCGGGATTGGCGGCGCCCCACGCGTCGATCGCACCCTGCTGGGTCGCAGAGACCGAGTCGCCGCAGAGGATGAAGCTGATCGGCTCGGCCTGGGCGACGGTGGCCAGGCCGGTGGAACCGGACAGCGCCACCACGGAGGCGAGCAATACCTTGCTGGTAAGTTTCACGTTTAGTCTCCCTTGTGTTGCGTTCCCCGGAAGGGGCGCTTCTACTGCTTCACGGCGCCGGCGGTGAGGCCGGCGACGAGATAGCGCTGCAGGATCACGATGATGATCATGACCGGCAGGATTCCGACGAAAGAGGCCGCCATCAGCTCGTTCCAGAGCACTTCCTGCCGGCCGAAGAAGGCGAACAGCCCCACGGGCAGCGGCATGAATTCCTGGCGGGAATTGAAGGTGAGCGCGAAGATGAACTGCTGCGCATAGGCGCCGATGAAGGTCATGATGGCGATCACGACGATGCCCGGCATGGCCAGCGGCAGGATGACCCGGCGCAGGGTGTAGAGACGGGAGGCCCCGTCCACCCAGGCCGCCTCGTCCAGCTCGCGCGGGATGCGCAGCATGTAGGTGCGCAGCAGCCAGATCGAGGACGGGATCAGGAAGGCGATGCCCGGCACGATCATGGCCCAGTAGGAATTGAGCAGGCCCATGGTGCGCATCAGCCGGTAGAGCGGGATCAGCAGCACGGCGCCCGAGAACATGTTGACCGCCAGGAACCCGCCCAGCAGCAGCACCGACCCGGCGAAGGTGAAGCGCGCGAAGGCGTAGGCAGCCGGCACCACGATCACCACCACCGCCAGCGTCACCACCAGCGAGATGAACAGCGAGTTGAAGATATAGCGTCCCAGCCCTTCCACCGTGGTCCACATGGTGACGTAGGCATCGAAGGAGCCGTTCCTGGGAATGAAGCTGTAGGGGGTGGAGAAGAGCTGGCTCAGCGGCTTCAGCGAGACCAGGAAACCCTCGATGAAGGGTGCCAGCACGAAGAACAGGAACAGGGCGATGCCGGCATAGAGCCCGACGATCTCGTACCATTTGTAGCGGTCGATCATCGCCCTGGCGGTCTTCACCCGGCCTTTCGGCTTGACGAGGGCGGGGCTGTCGACGGAGGCGATCTCGGTCGCGCGGGGAATGTCGGTCATTTGGCTTCTCCCTGCGACAGCCGGCGTACGGCACGGAAGTAGACGATGCAGAACAGCGACACGAAGATGCAGATGACCACGGCGCGGGCCGCCCCCTCGCCGTAGCGGTAGGAGCCCATCGCGGTCTTGTAGGTGTCGATGATCATCGTGGTGGTCTGGTTGGACGGACCGCCCTGGGTCAGGATCCAGATGATGTCGAAGGAATTGAAGGTGGCGATGAGCGACAAGAGGCTCATGGTGACGATGGCCGGCACCATCAGGGGCAGGGTGATGCGGCGGAAGCGGTAGAACCGGCCGGCGCCGTCGGTCCAGGCGGCCTCGTGCAGGTCCTTGGGAATCGACTGCATGGCGGCCAGGAAGTAGATCGTCACCATGGGCACGCCGATCCACACATCGGTGACGATGGTGGCCCAGAAGGCGCTGTCCCCGTAGGCCAGGATGGGCCAGGGCCGGCTGATGATGCCGAAATTCTGCAACAGGCCCGAGATCATCCCGAACTGGCCGTTATACATCCAGCCCCACATGAAGATGCCGATGGCCATGGGCACGATCCAGGGCGGCATGGTGAGCAGGCGGAACAGCGCCTGGCCGGGAATGGCGGCATTGAGCAGCACGGCGCCGAACATGCCGATGACCATCTTGAGCGCCACCGAGAAGAAGGTCCACACGAAGGTGCGGATGATGACGTCGGTGAAGTTGCCGGCCCCGAAGATGCGCTGGTAGTTGGCCCAGCCGACGAAATCGTAGTCGGGGCGCAGCGCGGCATTGGTGAAGGAGAGGACGATGGTGTCGACCAGCGGATAGGCGACGATGGCGAGGATGTAGATGAGGGCCGGGGCCAGCAGGGCGAGGGCGAAGAGGGTGGCGCTTCTGGTACTGGTCATCGGCCGATCCTCCTTCAGTTCCCGCGCCCGAGGGCCGTATCGAAGCGTTGCCAGATGGGGGACATGTCGACCACGCTCCGGGTGCGCATGGCCTCGTCCATGGAAAGGGCCAGCAGGCCCGCCTCCAGCGCGTCGGTGACCGAGACCGGCAGCGGCACGCCCTCGAGCAGATGCCTGAGGATGTCCTCGGCCATCTGCTCGTCGGCGCCGTAATGCTGGGAAAGGCCGCCGGTCTTGTAGGTCTTGTCCTCCAGCCGCTCGGAGGTGCGGCTGTCGGTGACGCGGAAATAGTTGCGGATGAAGTCGCCCTCGGCCATGCCCCTGGCACCGATGACGGCGAAGCGGCGGAAATCGTCGGGCACGTTGATATTGGTGTGGAAGGTCAGCGCCGCGCCGTTCTCGTACTGCACGATGGCGGTCTGGAAATCGATGATGTCGCCGTCGCTGTCGAAGACCTTGTCGCTGCCCTGCCAGCCCGAGGGCTTGCGGTGGTAGACCTCGAGGTCGTTGGCGCCGGCATCCTGGGGAGCGTTCTCGGGCACGAAGCTGCGGCGGCCGCCGAAGCTGGCCACGTAGCGCGGCCGGCAACCCATGACCCCGTTGTAGAGATCGAGGTCGTGGCAGCACTTCTCCAGCATGAAGCTGCCCGAATATTTCTCGTAGCGCCGCCAGTCGCGCATGAAGAAGGCGCCGTGATAGGGCGGGATGTGCTCGGACGCCTCGATGGAGGCGATGTCGCCCAGCCGGCCCTCGGCCTGGGCCTTGCGCAGATCGACATAGAGCGGCGCATAGCGCAGCACCAGACCGACCATGACGTTGTCGGAGCCGTAGCGGGCGATGAGCTCGGCCAAGGCCATGGTATCCTCCACCGAGGTCACCACCGGCTTTTCGGCGAAAATCTTCATGCCGCGCTCGAGGCCGACGCGGATATGCTCGAGATGCAGGTGATTGGGCGAGCCGACCATGAGCAGGTCGAGATCGCCTTCGTCGATCAGCGCCTCAAGGCTCGGATAGGCCTTGCCGACGGAAACGCCATGCTCCTCGGCATAGGGCAGGCCGGCCGGCGCCGGATCGACATAGCCCACGATCCGGAAGTCGCTGCTGGCGGCGGAGAATATCCGCGCCAGATAGCCCAGACGATAACCGAGGCCGACAATGCCTACCCGCATGCTTCCCTGCCGTTGCCCTGCTGCCGCCAATCTCTTTCGGATCAGTCGGGTTTTCTGTAAACGATTTTCAAGATTAGGCGTCTCTCCGACACAATGTCAACATACATTCGGCGGTATGACAATACCAATTTAAGCCACCCTCGAATCCTGCCCATTCAGGCGCCAGTTTGCTGTATTTCTAGGCGTTTGCTCGAACTTCGGATGCAATTGGCATGTGGACAAACCGCGCGAAAGCGCGCAGCATGTCGCAATTGGTATCCATGTGGCCTCTTTCACGACGCGCCATGTGGATGACATCCATGAAAATTTGATACAGAGTTCGGTGGCGCGCATCGGGCGCGCCGAACCCATCAGCCGCGCGAGACGACGATGAGCCTTTCTGCCAATCCCTTCCCCGACGACGCCGACCGCTCGGCCATCTGGACCATGCTGGTGCCGCGCGACATCAAGGCTTTCGTCAATGCCGACTGGTCCATGGTCGAGGGCGATTTCGTCGCCGGGGACTTCATGGGCATCAACGGCAACCGCACCGACAATCCGGATGGCTGGACCATCAGCTTCCCCACGCTGGAGCAATATCGCGACGAATGGCTGCGCCAGGCGCATGAGGGCCAGAAGGTCGCATATGCCGAGGACCAGGAAGCCGGCATCCACCGCGCCACGCGCCTCACCGAAATCGAGATCAGCGGCGACCGCGCCGTGGCGCACAAGAAGTTCGACGGCGAAATCCTGAAAGCCGATGGCGGCAAGGACGTCCTCAACTGGCAGACGCTCTATTTCTGCCGCAAGGTGGACGGCCGATGGAAGCTGACCGGCTTCGTGGGCTATCTGCCCTATCCGATGGGGAAAAGCGTCTAGGGCGCAAACCACACGCACCACGCTGCCCCCGGACCTGATCCGAGGGTCATTCCCGATCCGGCGGGCGTCAATAGTGGTCCTCGGGTCGAGCCCGAGGACAGCAACGGGGTGGAGATGTCCTGCCCCAGATCGTTTCCAAGGCAGCATTCCCATGCCCCTCCTCAGCCCCCAACGCCTGGTCATGCTGGTGTTCTTCCTCCAGCCCGTCGCCTTCGGCTCGTGGCTGCCGCGCATCCCGGAAGTGCAGGCCGCATTGGGGCTGGGACCGGGACCGCTGGCGGTGGCGCTCCTGGGCATGCCGGTGGGCACGCTGATCACCCTGCCCTTCGCCGGACCGCTGGTGGGGCGGATCGGGGCGCGGGCGGCGATCCTGATCGGCTTCGCCTGCTATTCCGTCGCCGCGAGCCTGCCGGTGCTGGCGCCCGATCCGGTACTGCTGTTCCTGGCGCTGATGCTGGCCGGCTCGGCCATCTCCTTTGTCGAACTGGGGCTCAACGTCGAGGCCGACCTGGTGGAGAAAGCCACCGGCAGGCTGATCATGAACACGTCCCATGGCTGCTGGTCGCTGGGCATCATGGCCGGCAGCCTGATCGGGTCCGGCTTCGCCGCCCTGGGCGTGGCGCCCGCCATCGCCGTGCCGCTGCTGGCCGCCGTCGTGCTGCCCTTCGCCCTCTTGGCCGGCTATGCCCTGCCCCGCCTAAGCGACACCGCGCCAGCGGGCCGGCCGCTGCGGTCCGCCTGGTCGCTGCCGGGCCCGGCGCTGATCGGCATCTGCCTCTTCGTCTTCGGCATCACCATGACGGAGGGCGCCATGGCCGACTGGTCGGCCATCTTCCTGCGCGACGCGCTGGGCGCCGAGGGCGGGCTGGTGGGGCTCGGCTATTCGGTGTTCGCGCTCATGGTGGCGGCGGGGCGCTTCGGCGGAGACCTGCTCAAGCGCCGGCTCGGCGCGGTGGGCACGGCGCGCCTCTGCGGGGCGCTGGCGGTCACCGGCGGCACCCTGCTCTATTTCGCCCCCGGCGTGGAGCTGGCGCTGGCCGGCTTCGGCATCATCGGCGTCGGCGTTTCGGTGGGCTTCCCCCTGGCGGTGACCGCCGCGGCCGGCCTCGGCGACCGCGCCGCCTCGGCCAATGTGGCCGTGCTCTCCTTCGTGGCGCTGACCGGCTTTCTCATCGGCCCGCCCCTGATCGGCTTCGTTGCCGAACACAGCGACATCCGGCTGGGGGTCGCCTGCGTCATCCCGGCGCTGCTGCTCAGCCTGCTGCTCGCCGGACGCCTCAAGCCGCGCCCGGTGACGACCCGACACAATCCCGAAGCCGAAATCCCCGGAGTCCTCTGATGCGCATCGCCGTCGCCGGGCTGCACACCGAATGCAGCACCTACAACCCCGTCCTGGCCCGCGAGGCCGATTTCCGCGTGTTGCGCGGCCCCGCCATGCTCAAGGATGCCTATTTCGACTTCCTCACCCATTTCCCCGCCGAGTTCATCACCATACTGCATGCGCGCGCCATTGCCGGCGGGCCGGTGGAGCGCACGATCTACGAGACCTGGAAGGCGGAGATCCTGGCCGGGCTCAAGGCGGCGCTGCCCCTCGATGGCGTGTACCTCGCCATGCACGGGGCGATGTTCGTCGAAGGCATGTTCGACGCCGAGGGCGATTTCATCGCGGCGGTGCGCGAAGCGGTCGGGCCGGAGGCGGTGATCGCGGCCAGCTACGACCTGCACGGCAATATCAGCCAGGCCATCATCGACAATCTCGACATCTTCTCCACCTACCGCACCGCGCCGCATATCGACGTGCCCGACACCATGCGCCGGGCGGTGACCATGCTGGTGCGGTCGCTGAAGACCGGGGTGCGGCCGGTGCTCGCCTGGGCGCCAGTGCCGGTACTGCTGCCCGGCGAGCGCACCAGCACGCAAGACGAGCCGGCGCGCAGCTTCTATGCCCAGCTTCACGAGGTGGAGGAGCCTACGGGCATCTGGGACGCCTCCTTCCAGGTGGGCTATGTCTGGGCCGACGAGCCGCGCGCCACCGCCTGCGCCGTGGTGACCGGCACCGACCGGGCGGCCATGGACCGGGCGGCGCGGCATCTGGCCCAGGGCTACTGGAATATCCGCGAGCAATTCGCGTTCGGCATGCAGACCGGCTCGATCGACGAATGCGTGGACAGGGCCCTCGCCAGCCCCACCCATCCGGTGGTGCTGGCGGAATCGGGCGACAACCCCACGGGCGGCGGCGTGGGCGACAGGGCCGAGGTGCTCGCCGCGCTGATCGCGCGCGACGCGCAGGGCGTGGTGTTTGCCGGCATCGCCGACAAGGCGGCGACGGAGGCGGCCTATACCGCCGGCGTCGGCGCCAGGGTGCGGCTTCGCATCGGCGCCAGCCTCGACCCTTCCAGCACGCCGATCGATGCGGAGGCCGAAATCGTCTTCCTGCTCGAAACCGGGGAGGCATCTCTGCGCGAGGCGGTGGTGCGGATCGGCGGGATCGACCTGGTGCTGACGGCGCGGCGGCGGCCGTTCCACAATATCGCCGACTTCACCCGGCTGGGGCTCGATCCGCGTGCGGCCAAGGTGGTGGCGGTCAAGTCGGGCTATCTCTCGCCCGAGCTCGGACCCATCGCCAATCCGGGGATCATGGCGCTGTCGCCCGGGGTGGTGGACCAGTTCGTGGAACGCACCGAGCGCCGGCATACCAGGCGGCCGAGCTATCCCTTCGACCGCGCGTTCGCGTTCTCGCCGGAGGTGAAGTGGTCGGCACGGGCGCGCTGAGACCGCCCGCCCGCCTTTCTCCGCCGCCTGCTTTCGGTTATGCACCAAACGAAAGCAGGAACGCCCTATGACCCCATCGATGCGACAGGCCCAGATCGTGGAGCTCGCCCGGCAGAAGGGCGGGGTGACCGTCGAGCAGCTGGTCGCGGCGTTCCGGGTGACGCCGCAGACCATCCGCAAGGACCTCAACATCCTCTGCGGGCGCGGGGCCCTGAAGCGCACCCATGGCGGGGCCATGCACCCTTCCGGGGTGGAGAATGTCGAATACGAGGCCCGGCGGCAGATCGCCACGGCTGAGAAGCGGGCCATCGGCCGGGCAGCGGCGGCGCTCATCCCCGACCATGCCTCGCTGCTGATCAATATCGGCACCACCACCGAGGCGGTGAGCCAGGCGCTGGTCGACCACCAGGGACTGATGGTCATCACCAACAACATCAACGTCGCCAACCGGCTGCGCGTGGTGCCGACCATGGAGGTGGTGATCGCCAGCGGCGTGGTGCGAGCCTCGGACGGCGGCATCGTCGGCGAGGCGGCGGTGGATTTCATCCGCCAGTTCAAGGTGGACTTCGCCGTGATCGGGGTTTCGGCCATCGATCCGGACGGGGCGCTGCTCGACTTCGACTATCGCGAGGTGAAGGTGGCGCAGGCCATCGTCGCCAATGCGCGGCATGTGATCGTGGTTTCCGACAGCACCAAGTTCACCAGGACGGCGCCGGTGCGGATCGGCCATCTGAGCCAGGCGCACACCTTCATCACCGATCATTGCCCGCTCGAGAGCATCAGGCAGGTCTGCGCCGAAGCCGGCATCCGGCTGATCGAGACCGGCACCGGCCAGCCGGATCAGCAATCGCGGGGCGGAAGTTTCCCTCCTCCCTGAGGGGTGAGGGATGGGGGCTCCGGTGGCTACGGCGGGAGAACGCAGCCCCTCGGCTCAACCACGCCGCCCTACAGCATGAAATCGGCCAGATCGGCGTCGGCTTCCGCCGTCGCATCGGCGGCCGTGGGCCCGGTTCCGAACAGGGCGGCATGGACGGCGCGCTCGGCTTCCATGGTGTAGAGCCGGCGCAACTGCTCCAGGATGGCTTCGGTGCCGGCGGGCAACGGGACGGGCGGGGGCGCGGCGGCAAGGCCGGCGACCGTTAGGGCGGCGTCCGCCATGGCCTCGGCCATCGCGGACTGGCCGGCAAGGCCGGCGGCCGCGTCCTCGAGCAGGCCAATCACCTTCGGCCCTTCGCCGTTGAGGCTGGCAAGCGCCTCGGCCAGCCGGGCATCGAGCGCGGCGAGGATGTCGAGGGCGAGATTGGCCTGGTGTTCGAGCTCGGCGATCTGGCCGGCCCCGTCCGCTGCCGCGGCGGTGCCGAAATTGCGGGCCAGGGCCGCGGATTCGTCGAGCCGCGCCATGGCCGCCTCGGCGGCGACCACGGTCTCGCTGGTCAGCTCGCGCAACTGGGTGGCGATGACCGTCAGCGCGGCGCCGCGCGGCCCGAGCTGGGCGCAGCGCACTGCGGCATTGAGGCTGACGAGCCGCATATTGGCCTCGATGTCCTGCACGGCCGTGACATGTTCGAGCAGCACGCCGACGGTATGGGCCACCGCGGCGGCCACCGCTTCGAGCTTGGCGCGCTCGGCCTCGAAGCCGCGCAGCACGGCGACGGCGGTGCGCAACTGGGCGCTGAGGCTGGCAAGCGCCGAGCTTTCTCCGGTCCCGGTGCCGTAGAGATCGCGGCTGCGGGCCATGATGGTGCCGGCGTCGCTGGCGAGGGAGGCGAGCGAGCGTTCGGCCTCCTCCACCTCGGCGGCGAAGGCACGGGCGGTCTCGGAGAGTTGCGCCTGCTCGAGCACCGTCACCGCCGCGACGGTGGCGTCCCGTTCGGCTTCCGGAACTGCCTGGCCGAAAGCGCTGCCGCCTTCAAGCAGGTCGGCCAAGGCGCAGAGGCCGGCCTCGACATGTTCGAGCCTCTGGCGGGTGGCGTCGCCGACCTGGAGGGCCATGACGGCGCTGCCGATGCGCCCCACGATCTGGCGCGAGACGCGGCCGGTTTCGGCGCTGCCTTCCACCGCGGCGCGGCGCTGGCCGTCGAGGGCGGCAAGAGTGGCTTCGAGGCTCGCAGCCAGCCCCGAGAGCGTATGGGCATGGGCCGCCTCGAACTGGGCGCGCTGGCTGGCGGCGCGGTCCACTTCGGCCTGGAGCTGGCGATAGACCTGCGAGAATTCCTGGATGGTGCGGCTGGCGGTATCCGAAAGGGTGGCGATGTCGGTGGTGAAGACGTCGAAATCGTCACTGTCCCCGACAATGCCGGCGGCGGTCACCCGGGCATTGACCGAGACGATGCCCATCATCTTGACCGTCCGGCGCAGCTCGCCGATGGGCGTATTGGCGGCGCCGACCACCTCGACCAGGCGGGCCAGGTCGGTCTTCTCCTGGGCGAAGGCGGCGGAGAGCGCGGCGGCGCGGGCGGCGACGGCGCCGAGATGGGCGCCGGCCTCGCTCACCTCCTCGCCTTGCAGCGCCTCGGGCAGGGCCTCGAAGAGGCGGGTGAGCGCGTTGAGCCTGGTGGCGCCTTCGGTGAGGCGGGCGCCGACGCCGACGAAGGCGGCTTCGATCTGCTGGCGCGGGCCGGCGAGGTCGTCGGCCAGCCGGTGGAAGGCAGCAGGGTCGATAGGACCGGTCATGCCGCACCTCCGGCGCTGCGGGCGGGGTTGCGGCCGAAGGCGGCGATCTCGCCGGCCATCCGCGCCAGCGGCAGGACACGGCTGGCGGCGCCGCGCTGGATGGCTTCCTTGGGCATGCCGAAGACCACGGAGCTTTCCTCGTCCTGGGCAATGGTGACGCTGCCCATCTGCCGCATTTCGAGGAGGCCCCGCGCGCCGTCGTCGCCCATGCCGGTGAGCAGCATGCCGAGGGCGTTGCGGCCGGCGGACTGGGCGACGGAGCGGAACAGCACATCGACCGAGGGACGATGCCGCGATACATGCGGGCCGTCGACGATCCTGACCGAATAGCGCATGCCGGTGCGCACGAGCTGCATGTGCTGATTGCCCGGCGCCACGAGGACCAGCCCCTGCTCGACCGGGTCGCCGTCCACGGCCTCGCGCACACGCACGATGCAGCCGGCATCGAGGCGGCGAGCGAAGGCGGCGGTGAATTTTTCGGGCATGTGCTGGACGATGAGGACAGCCGGACTGTCGGCCGGCAGCGCCTCCAGCACTTCGCGCAGCGCCTCGGTGCCGCCGGTCGAGGCGCCGATGGCGACGATGGGCTCGGTGGCCGGCATGCGCTGGACCAGGCTCTGCCGGCGCGCCTCGGACACCGGCGGCAGCACCGCGTCGGCGGTCAGCTTCGCCTCGACCGGCAGGGCCGGCGCGGCCTTGCGGACGCCCTTGAGCTTGGCATGGGCGGCGGCCTTGGCGGCGTCGCAGATGCGCATGCGCGATTCCTGCAGGAACTGCGCCGTATCGATGCGGGGCTTGGCGACCACGTCCACCGCGCCGGCCTCCAGCGCCTGCATGAAGGTATCCGAGCCGGCCTGGGCGAGGCTCGAGCAGATGACGACCGGTATGGGCCGCTGCGCCATGATCTTGCGCAGGAAGGTGAGGCCGTCCATGCGCGGCAGCTCGATGTCGAGGAAGATGACGTCGGGCACCTCCTGGCGGATGCGCTCGACCGCCACATAGGGATCGGCGGCGGTGGCCATGACCTCCAGCGCCGGATCGGCGGAGATGATGTCGCTCAGCGTCAGGCGCACCGAGGCGCTGTCGTCGACGATGAGCACGCGGATCTTTTCATTCATGGCCGGGCCGTCATTCCTTCTGGAACACGGCGGGAGCGACCTGCCGCATGGTAACCGAGGTGCCGATCATGGACTCCGAATGCCCAAGAAGTAGATAACCGCCCGGCCGCAAATGGCCGACGAGGCGATTGATGACCGCCTCCTGGTCGGGCTTGTCGAAATAGATCAGCACATTGCGCAGGAAGACGATGTCCACGTCCCGGTCGAACGGATAGCTCGTGTCCATGAGGTTGAGGCGCTCGAAGCGCACGAGCCGCCGCAGCTCGGGCACGATGCGCACCTCGGGCCTGACGCCGGGGCGACGCGCATGCATGAGGTAGCGGGCCTGCATGGGCTGGGGGACCGGCACGACCTGCTCGGTCGGATAGACGGCACGCCGGCCATGGTCGAGCACGTCGGTGGAGATGTCCGTGCCGAGCACGGCGAAGCGGAAATCGTGGCGCTGGGCCACCATGTCGGCCAGCACCATGGCGATGGTATAGGCCTCGGCGCCGGTGGAGCTGGCGGCGCTCCACACCTTGAGCAGGGGCATGCGTTCGTGGCCGCGCCCTTGCAGCAGAGCCGGCACCAGGACTTTCTCCAGCAGCTCGAAATGTTCCGGCTCGCGGAAGAAATCGGTCTTGTTGGTGGTGACCGTGTTGATCAGGAAGACCTCTTCGCGTTCGATGCCGTTCTGGCGGAAGAGATAGTCGCCATAGGCGGCGAAGCTGGGCAGGCCGAGCGCCCTGAGGCGCTTGCGCAGGCGCCCCTCCACCATCAGCCGCTTGGCCGGCGGCAGCTTGATGCCGACCTCCCGGCCGATCAGGGCGGAGATGCGCTGGAAATCGAGCCTGGAGAGATGGTCGTCCTCTTCGAGGCGGACAGCCGGGTGGGCAAGGGGGGACAAGTGCTCCTCCGATGGTGGGGATGCCGGACGGCCGGTGCCGGACGGCGAGGGCGTCACGCTGCCAGTGCCGCGGCCTCGCCCAGAAGGCGGTCGAGGTCGAGCACGGTGACGAAGGCGCCGTTGCGCCGGCCGATGCCTTCGATGCAATGGCCGCTCCAGCCGGCGGACACCGCCGGAGGCGGATCGAGCGCATCGCCGTCGAGGACGGTGACCTCGAAGACGCGGTCGGCCCTGAGCCCCAGCGTGACCTGCCCCTTCCGCCCGGCCACGGCCAGGACGACGATGCGGGTATTCTCGGTGTCGGCCGCCGCTTGCATACCCAGGGTGAGCCGCAGGTCGAGCACCGGCACGCCCTGCCCGCGCACGTCGATCATGCCCAGCAGGTTTTCGGGCGCCCTGGGCAGCCGGGCGATCGGGCGCATATCCAGGATTTCCCGGACCCTGGCGACGGGCGCCGCGAAGATCTCCTCCGCGACGCCGATGGTGACATATTGGGCCTGTTCCGCCATGGCCGTGCCCCGGATCAGGCCGCGCCGCGGCGGGTGAACTCGCCGTCCAGCTCGTCACGGCCGTCGTCGAGGTCCAGATCGAAGCCGCCACCGCTTGCAGCCGCCTTCGCCCGGGCGGGCGCCTTGGCCTTGGGAGCCATGTGCGGCGCCCTGGCGAGAATGGCCTGCTTGAGGTCGACCGCGGCCGGCTCCGCGGGCGCCACAGCGCCGGCGGCCGCATCGATGCGGAAGTAGCTGATGGCGGCCTGGAGCTGCTCGGCCTGGCTGGCCAGCTCCTCGGAAGTGGCCGACATCTCCTCGGCGGCCGAGGTGTTCTGCTGGGTCACCTTGTCGAGCTGCTGGATGGCGGTGTTGATCTGGGCGGCGCCGGCGTTCTGCTCGCGGCTGCCGGCGGAGATTTCCTCCACCAGCTCGGCGGTGCGCTGGATGTCGGGCACCAGCTTGGAGAGCATCTCGCCTGCCGATCGGGCGGCCTTGACGGTGGTGCCGGAGAGCGTCGAGATCTCTGCCGCCGCGGCCTGGCTGCGCTCGGCGAGCTTGCGCACCTCGGAGGCCACCACCGCGAAGCCCCGGCCATGCTCGCCGGCCCGGGCGGCTTCCACCGCCGCGTTGAGGGCGAGCAGGTCCGTCTGGCGGGCGATCTCCTGCACCACCATGATCTTCTCGGCGATGGTCTGCATGGCCGTGACGGCATTGTTGACCGCTTCGCCCGAGGCGATGGCATCGGCCGCGGACTGGCGGGCGATCTTCTCGGTCTGGGCGGCATTGTCGGCCGACTGCTTGATGGTGGCGGCCATTTCCTCCATCGAGGCCGACGCTTCCTCGGTCGAGGACGCCTGCTCGGTGGCGCCCTGGCTCAGCTGCTCGGCGGTGGCCGACATCTCCTGGCTGCCGGCGGCGACGTTGCGGGTGGCGGCGGTGACTTCGGCGACCACCTCGCGCAGCTTGCGGGTCATGGCGTTGAGCGCCTTGATGAGATCGCCCACCTCGTCGTCCGACCGGATGGCGGCGGTGGCGGAGAGATTGCCCCCGGCCACCTCGTCGGCCAGGCGCACGGCGCTGGCGAGGGCCTTGGAGATGGACATCACGATCCAGATGGCGGCCACGAGAGCGATCAACGCCGAACCGACCAGCAGGGCAACAAGGAACATGCGGGTCTGCTCGTAGAGACCGTTGGCGTCGGCCAGCGCATTGCTGACCGTGATCTCGTTGCGGGCGACGATGCCGTCGATCAGCTCGTTGGCCTGGGCGCGCAGATTGGCCCCCACCGTGTCCACGATCTGCTGGGCATTGTATTGCGAACGCTGCACGGCGACCGCGTTGCCCTTTTCCATGGCGGCAAAGAGGCTGTCGAAATTGGCGCGCACCTCGTTGACGAGTCCGGCCTCCGACGGGCCGGCCAAACGGGCCAGCCGGTCGATATTGGGCTGAATCCGCTCATGGACACCGTCGAAATCGTTGAACCATTCATCCTGCTTGGCCGGGTTGCCCGAGGCCAGCAGCACGTTGCGGTGCTGGCGGAACACGTCGCTGGCATCAAGGAACAGGGTGCTGGCGGCCTCGTAGGCCGGAAAGGCAGCGGCATCGCCGGCATTCACCCTGGCGGCGAGGGCCGGCAGCAGCCTGCCCATGGTGTTCTCGAGCGCGGTGATCGCGGCGCTGCCATCGGTGGTGGTGATGGCGAAGGCCGCGGTGTCGGAGTTCTTCAGCGCCTCGGCCTTGGCCTCGCTCAGCGCGGACCAATAGGCGTCCAGCTTGCCGATGAAGCTCTGCATGTCGGCGATGTTGTCCGGATTGGTGAAGCTGCCCGCCAGCTCATGCGCGATGGCGTTGATCTCGTCGTAGTTGTGCTGCATCGACGCCTGGAGCGCGGACAGTTCCGCATCGTCGGTGCTCAGCACCATGGCCCGCATGTCGTTGGACAGCGCAGTCAGATCGATCTGCAGTTCCTTGAGCCTTAGCGAGCGGGCCACCGGGCCGTCGATGACCGTGGCCATGGAGGTGTTGATCGTTCCCAGCCCCTGAATTGCCAGGAACATGCTGGCGCCGGACAGCGCCACGACGGTGGTGAACACCGCCGCCAGCTTTGCCTTGATTGTCAGTCTCACGATGCGGGCCTTTCTTCTGATGCCGCGGGCGCGCTTCTGCCGCCCGGTGTTTCGAAAATCCGTTCCATGTCGGGGATGATGATGAAGCCGCCATTGCGCTTGCCGATGCCCCTGACGAATTCGGGGCGCCAGCGCATGCCGACCCTCGGAGCCTCCTCGATGGAGGCCGCCTCGATGTCGGTGACGTCGTGCACCTTGTCGGCCAGGATGCCGGCAATGGTGGGTTCGCCGTCGATATCGACCTCCATGACCACGATGCGCGTGTCCTCGTCCGGCTCGGGGCGCTCCATGCCGAACATGACGCGCAGATCGGCGAGCGGCACGACGCGGCCGCGCACATTGATCAACCCGCCGACGAAGGCGGGGGCGTTGGGCACTTCGGTTATGGGAACCAGATCGAGGATTTCGCGGACCCGGCTGGCCTCGACGGCGAAGAGCTCGTCGTCGAGCCGGATGGTCAGCGCGGTCATGGGTGCGTCTGGACTGCTCATGCCGCCCTCCCGGTCATCTGGTCACGCTCGACATAGCCCTGCCCTGCCGAGACCAGATGGGCGGTGTCGAGGATGAGGGCGACGGTGCCGTCGCCGAGGATGGTGGCGCCGGAAAAGGACTTGATGCCCGAATGCAGCTTGGAGAGCTGCTTGATGACCGTCTGGTTGTTGCCGATGATCTGGTCGACCACGAGGCCAACCCGGCCGTCTCCGGAGGAGACGATGACCACCTTCTGGTGCGGCTCGGCCGGCGCGGTGGTGCCGAAGACCTCGCGCAGGCGCAGATAGGGCACCAGGCTTCCCCTGATGTCGAGGAAATTGCGGCCTTTGGCGTGCGCCTCGGTGCCGTCGGGTAGCTCGACGCATTCCTCGACGGCGGCGAGCGGGATGGTGTAGCGGCCGGTGCCGACCCGCACCAGCATGCCGTCGATGATGGCGAGGGTGAGCGGCAGGCGCAGGGTCGCCGTGGTGCCCTGCCCCGGCACGGTGGAAAGATCGATGGTGCCGCGCAGCCCGTCTATGGTGCGCTTGACCACATCCATGCCGACGCCGCGGCCGGAGAGGGACGTCACTTCCTTGGCCGTCGAGAAGCCCGGGGCGAAGATCAGGTGATGGAGCTCCTGATCGGTGAGCTTGGTTTCGGGCGTGATCAGCCCGTTCTCCTCGGCCTTGGCGCGGATGCGCGCCGCATCGAGCCCGGCCCCGTCGTCGGAGACGGAGATGGCCACCTCGGCGCCCGAATAGACCGCGGACAGGCGCACCACGCCCTTGGCCGGCTTGCCGGTCGCCACGCGCTTCTCGGCGCTTTCGAGGCCGTGGTCCACCGCATTGCGGATGAGATGGACCAGGGGATCGGCCAGCCGCTCGATCATGGTCTTGTCGAGCTCGGTGTCCTCACCGGAGGTGATGAACTCGATGGGCTTGCCCAGTTCGCCTGACAGATCGTGCACCAGCCGCCGGAAGCGGCTGAACAGGGTGCCGATGGGCACCATGCGGATGCCCATGGTGGTGTCGCGCAGCCCGGAGGAGAGCCGTTCGAGCTCCTCGGCAATGGTCTTGAGGCCCGCATCGGCGCTCTGGGCGGCGATCTGGCTGAGGCGCGCCTGGGCGATGACCAGCTCGCCCACCCGGTCCATGAGCTCGTCGAGCCGTTCCGCCGGCACGCGCAGCGAGGACGCGGCGGCCCGCTCGCCGCCGTCATTGCGTTCGGCCGGGCGCGAACGGGGCGAGGGCGACTGGGCCGCCAGCGCCGCGGCGGTCGGCTCGGGCTCCGCGATGCGGGGCGGCACGGTCGGCGCCTCCTCCGGCTCGGC
>Ga0065721_10004458_pt1 | contig 27351 bp, 20 predicted proteins | sample Mesricmetagenome_FD_59108 | JGI IMG/M metagenome (GOLD analysis project Ga0065721, IMG submission 59108) | Mesophilic microbial community from rice straw/compost enrichment Sample: eDNA_1 v2 (version 2) | ecosystem: Engineered > Solid waste > Grass > Composting > Bioreactor | place: USA: Davis... | reverse complement strand
CCGCGAGCGACAGCAGCGCCCGTTCGCCGATCTTCTGGTCGAGGTCCGCGCCCACACGCACCCAGGTCTCGCGCGTCGTGCCGCCGCCATAGTCGAAGCCGTAGAGGCCGAGCACCTGGCCTCGGGCCCGCGCCGCATCGCCCGTGGCGTGCACCAGTTCGAGCGAGCCGCCGAGCGTTGTCGTCGCTCCGAGCGCCGTGCGCGCCAGGATGCCGAGGCGCCCCTCACCGGTGACGAGCGTCTGAGCGTCGAAGCGCGCCGGGAAGGAGCCGAAGGTCTCGGTATAGCCGTCGACGACGGTGCGTCCGACGGCGAGTGAGACGAAGGGATTGACCGTGGTGGACCCCAGCGTCAGGGCGTTCTGCCAGTCCGCCCGCAGCCGCACGATGCCCGCGCGCACGTTGGTGTCGCCCTGCGAGGTGGTGAGCGAGCCGCCGTTCGTGTAGCTGCGGCGGATGTCGGCGTCCCACCCGCCGTAGAGGCCGGTGAGCGACAGGAGGATGGGGGTGCCCTGGGGCCGCCAGTCGATCTCGCCGATCACGTACTGGCCGTCGAGCTTGCTGCTGCCGCCCGTCATCAGGTCCTGGCGGGCGTGGCTCGTGCCGAGGCCGAGCCCGAGGCGCACCTGGCCCTCGAAAAGATCGGCGCAGAGCCCCGCCTCGGCGAGCCCGCCGGTGGCGTCGCGGCCGTTGCCGTAATGGGCGAGGTCGCCGTTGACCCAGAAGCAGGTGCCGCCGGGCAGGGTCGGATAGTCCATCAGGGGCCGGTGGTGGCTGCCGTTCATGGGGAGCCAGGCGAGATTCTGGCCGATGCGGGAGAGCTGGGCGGCGCCGTAGAGCGTGCGGTTGTATTCGAGGACATCCATCAGGCCGCTGCCAACGCCGCTCACCCGCGCGATGTATGCGCGCGTTACGCCCGGATCGTCCGGATCCTCCATCTGCCCGACGATGACGCTGCCGTCGTCGGATACGCCGTTCGCCTCCGTCAGGGCCATGGAGCCGACGCCCACCCCGTTCGCCGACAACCAGTCGGCGACGGACACCATGCCGGTGGTCTCGGTCCAGCGGAAGGCTTGGAAGAAGCTCGTTCCCGGTGCCTCGGACCATCCGACCACCACCGCCCCGTCACCGGAAACGGCCGTCGCCTGGCTCGAGGGGCCGCCGAGCGTGCCGAGGTCCTGCATCTGCGGATTGCCGGACACGCCTCCGGTTCCGCCTTCCACCCACCGGAAGGCGTGGCTGTTCCATGACGTGCTCAAAGAGGAATACCCGACCACCACGCGTCCGTCGCGCGACACGGCAGTGGCCTCGGCGAAGGAGCCGCCCAGCGTTCCAAGGTCGTCGGGCGTCGCCGTACCGACCGTCGTGATCTGGCTCAGGTCCCAGCGCAAGGCGCGCCGGGACGCACCACTGCCCGGGTCCACCCCCCAGCCGACGGCAAAGATACCATTGCCGGATATGGCGGTGGCTGATGCCGCCCTCTCGGGATCGAGCCCTTCGAGCTGGAACATTTGCGGGTTACCGACGACACCGGTGGTCGCACCCTCGATCCACACGAAAGCGTGCGGCAGCGCTCCGGTGTCGATGCGCGTCGAAAAGCCGACGATCCGCGTTCCGTCGTCGGAAATTCCGAGACCCGCACTCATGCCCGGATCAGCGAGGCCGTTGAGGCTGCCGAGGCTCTGCATGCCCTCGAAGGCCGTCCAGCGGAACGCCAGTTCCCGGCCGTCGGCGTCGACCGAGGCGCCGGTCGCTACGCCGCCGTCGGATACGTCATTCGCGCGGGCGTGGCCCCCGCCGAGATCGCCGAGGTCCGTGACCGCCCCCGTAATGCGATCGTAGAGCAGCGCCCGGGCCCGCCCATCTACATCGTTGCCCCTTCCCGCCACGTAGGAGCCATTGCCGCTGATCGCGAGTGCATTGTGCCAGGCTCCAACCGACAAATCCGGAAGCGTCCCGAACGTCCCCTCGGCGCGAGCCTGCGACACGGCCGAGAGCGCCGTCGTCGCAAGGCACAGGACAGCCAGACGCCGGGTGCCGACCCGCGGGAAGCGACCTCTGCGGATTGCGACTGCGGGGCTGGGTTGCATGGGGAAGAGCTCCGTCGATGTGGCAAAGGGATGCCCGCTCCGGGCACCGTGCGGCGCCGGATGGGAAAGGTTGCGCGGGATGCGTCGGGCCGCCGCCCGTGTCGCGCGGGGCCGCCAGGGCGTGCTTGCGTCCCGGCTGCCCGGCAACGTCGGACAGTGATAGTCGTTCTGCATCCGCGCCCCGACACCCGGTGACAGGACGCGTGACACGGAAGGGAAGTCAGATCCTGGCGAGACCCCCCGCCCGCGCCTCCGACGGCGTCATGCCGAAGCGGCGGCGAAAGGCGCGGATGAAGTAGGAGATGTTGTTGAAGCCGGCATCATAGGCGATGACGTTGATCAGTCGCCCCGAGGTGCGCGGATCCGTCAGCTCGCGGTAGGCTCGCGCCAGTCGCTGGCCGAGCACGTAGTCGGTGAAGCTCTCGTCCGCGCTCTGGAACAGGCTGCGGACGTAGCGGGGCGTCACCTTGTGGGCCGCGGCGATGACCTCGAGCGAAACCTCCTCGCGGCGGGCCAGCCTGTCGCGGATATCCTTCTTGACGGCCGCGAGCCGTGCGCCGCGCACCCCGCGCCGCTGCGCGATGCTCTCGACGTCGCCTGCCGCCCCCAGCGCCATGAGGACGAGGTCGCGCAGATGGCTGCCGGCGATGGCCGGCAGCTCCTCGGAGCGCTGGACCGGATCGTCCATCAGCCCTCGGACATAACCGGCGAGCAGCGACAGAACCGGGACCTCGGCACGCCGGATGACCCGCCGCGCCGCCAGCGCCTCGAGGTCGAGGTCGAAGGCGGCGAGCCCGGCGACCGGCATGGCGAGGATCGCGGCCGAATAATGCTGCGGCACGCGGCAGACGACGGGGCGGTCGGCCATCCACACATGGCCGTCGCCCGGCATGCAGAGCTGCTCCTGCTCCGAGCGCTCGCCGATACCGACGAGCGCATCGGGAGAGATGCACAGGACGAGATGGTCCTGCCCGTCGCGGATGTGCGACGTGGTGCGCACCGTGCGTCCGGCCGACCCGCCGATGAGGGCGACGGAAAGATTGGGCAGGCGCCGCGTCTTGAAGGTGAAGTGAAAGGCGCTATCCGGCGCCGGATCGACATCCATGCCGACGAGCTGGGCGTAGGCGTCGCGGATGCCGTGGCGGGTGTATTCCTGGAAATGGTGCGAAGAATAGTGCTGCATCTCGGCCGTCGTCGAGTCGAGAAAAACTTCGGGTCAGGGATGAGGCCGGAAGCTAGACGGCAGATTTCACCGCGTGCAATCGCTCGTTCGGCACGCATAAACTTTTACCGGCGCGCATAACTGGCCGGCGACGGTCGCGGGGGCTCAGTTCGTGCCGCCGGTCCGGCGATGGCGGCCGGGAGAGACGCCGAAGCGGCGGCGATAGGCGGTGACGAAGTTCGACAGCTGTCGATAGCCGAGGCTCCAGGCCAGCTGCTTGAGCGGCATGTCGAGCCCCTCCTCGATGGCCCGGCGCGCCGCCAGCAACCGCGCCTCCAGGAGATAGTCGAAGACCGTCATGCCGAAGAGTTGCCGGAAGCCGAGATTGAGCCGCCTGCTCGACAGCCCGACCTGCTCGGCGAGATCGTCGAGCCGCGGCGGTGTACCGAGGTTGGCCAGCAGCCGTTCGCGCGCCTCGCGTACGCGGGCGAGCTCGCGGGGGCTGAGCGTCTCGGGCCTCTGTGGGGCGTCTGCGAGCGCGTCGAGTGAATGGGTCAGCAGTTCCAGCGCCTTCGCCTCGCGCCACAGGCGGCCCATGGTGCCGTTGTAGGCGGGCCTGCTGATCTCCGCCGCCGTACGGGCCAGCGGCGCTTCGAGGGTCTGCATCCGCGCAACCGGCAGGAGGCCATCGGCAAGGACGGCTCGCGGCAAGGGCGGTAGCCCGTCGCGGGTGGCGAGTTCCTCGAGCGCGTCGGGAGCGAGGATGAGCGCCACGAGCCGCCACGGCCTGGCCGGCTCCAGGCGGTAGGAGATCTTCCGCTCGGCAAGGCTGACAGTGTAGAAGCGGCCGCCGTCGTTCCAGACGGCATCCTCGTTGCCTTCGGCGACCATCGTGCCGGCGCCGGCCAGCATCGCGCCGAGGACGAGATGGCCGGCCGGCGCATCGCCGAGTGCGGAGAGCTGCCAAGCATGGGTCGCCATGCCTTCGACGCGGTACAGCGCCAGGCTTGGACGAACAATCTCGCGCTGCAGGAAGCCCGTGAACGGCCCGTCCGCACACCGGGCGAGGCCGTCCGGGTCATAGGTGCTCTCGAGGCTCCGCTCCGGCAGATCGAAAACCCATCCTGCCTCGTCCATGTCCCCCTCACGGAAAGCGGCCGCCGCAGCCGCAGCTTTGCCGCTTCACTTGCCGTTCGGCAAGCCGCGCGCTCATCCGATCCGCCAGGGGTGATGACACCGGGCGTCACACCCTGGTTTCGACGGCAGGGCGGCGCCCGCGCCGGAGGATGCCGGCGCCTCAGCCTCTGGGTAGCCCCGCCGGACGCAGCTGGCGCTTCTGCGCCGCGATGCGGAAGGGTGCGTTGGCGGCGCCGTAGCCGCGATAACCGCCGCGGCGCTCGACGACCTCGAAGAAGAAACCCTCGCTGTAATTGGTGCTGTAGAACTGGAAGTATTCTCCACCGTCGTCACGGTCGTAGAGAATGTTGTGGGTGCGCAGCAGGTCGAGCAGCTCCGGCTGGATGCCGAAGCGGGCCGCGAGATCGTCGTAGTAGTTGGGCGAGATCTCCAGGGTGCGGAAGCCGCGTTCCGCCATCGCCGCCGCGCTTGCGAAAACATCATCGGTACGGAAGGCGAGATGTTGCACGGAGGACCCGAAGCTCTCGGCGATGAAGTGGCCGGCGAGGGTCTTGTGGTTCTCGGCGCCGTTGAGCGTGAGCCGGACGGCGCCGTCGGCACTCTCCACCACCTGGCTGCGCACGAGGCCGCCCGGATCGACCACGTCCACCATCGGCGATTTCTCCATGCGGAAGATCGCCGTATAGAACAGGATCCAGGTCAGCATCTCCTCGTAGTTCATCGTCTGGGCGACGTGATCGATCTCGACGAGCCCAGCCTGCGCCGGTTGCGCGGCCCGTGGCACGGGTTCGAACTCGATGTCCCAGACGGAGGCGCTGCGGTCGTCGATGAAATAGATGACACCGCCGCCGACACCCCTGATGGCCGGGATCGCCAGTTCGCCCGGCCCGCGCTTCTGTTCGAACGGTTCGGCGCCGAGCGCGCGGGCGCGGGCCACCGTGGCGTCGGCATCCCCCACCCGGATGCCGAGCGCATAGGCGTTGGTGCCGTGCACCAGATAGGACGAATGGGCAAAGCCCTCGTGCTCGGTGTTGATGACGATGTTGATGCCATCGGCGGCCGCTCCCTGCCGCCACAGCACGACCTCCTTGTTGCGGTGCTTGGCCTGCAAGGAAAACCCCATCGTCGCGAGCAGGGCACCGAGATCGCCGGCCTCTTCATCGTTCGCGGCGAATTCGACGAAGGCGACGCCCTCCACCCTCACCGGCTCCGGCATTACCGGCACGTCGATCGCGATGGCTGGCTCGGACCGGCGGACCTGGTCCATGAGATTGACGAGCGAGCGCCGGCCGTCGACCGCGATCGATCGCGGCGAGCCGCCGCGGAACTGGTCGTTGAAGATCTCCAGCGACAGCGGGCCGGCATAGCCCGTCGCCGCCACCGCGCGCATGAAATCGACGACCGGGAGGTCGCCCTCGCCCGGCATGTTGCGGTAGTGCCGGCTCCAGGAGAGCAGATCCATCGTCATCTTCGGCGCGTCGGCGAGCTGCACGATGAAGATGCGGTCGCCGGGAATGGCGCGAATGGTGTCGGCGTCGATCCCGCGGGCCAGCGTGTGGAAGGAATCGAGAATGAGGCCGATGGCGGGGTGGTCCGCGCGACGGACGATCTCCCACGCATCGCGGTGGTCGCTGATGTGGCGCCCCCAGGCGAGCGCCTCGTAGCCGACGCGCAGGCCGCGCTTGCCCGCCCGCTCGCCGAGCTCGCGGAAATCGGCGGCGGCCCGGTCGATGCCGCCGAGCGCGGCCGGCGAGACATTGGAGCAGACGAGCATCAGGTCCGTGCCGAGCTCCTGCATCAGGTCGAACTTGCGCTCCACCCGGTCGAAGGCGCGGCTGCGCTGCGGCTCGGGCAGGCCCTCGAAGTCGCGGAAGGGCTGGAAGAGCGTGATCTCGAGCCCGTGGTCGCGCACCATGCGGCCGACCTCCGCCGGCGTCCCGTCGAAGGCGAGAAAGTCCTGCTCGAAGATCTCGACCCCGTCGAACCCGGCGGCGGCGATCGCCGCCAGCTTCTCGCGCAGATCACCGCTGATCGAGACCGTGGCGATGGATGTCTTCATGGCGATCCTCCATCGATCATCTCGATCATCTCGATCAGCGCGCGGATGCCGTGGACGTAGCCGCGCGGCCCGAGCCCTGCGATGACGGCCGTGGCGGCCCTGGAGACGAGCGAATGGTGATAGATCTCCTCGCGCCGGTGGATGTTCGAGATGTGGATCTCGACGATCGGCCCGGGGAACATCTTCAGGGCATCGAGCAGCGGGATGGACCTGAAGCTCAGCCCCGCCGGATTGATGAGGATGCCCGCGCCCTCGTCGATCGCCTCGTGCACCCAGTCGACGAGCTGGTACTCGGCATTCGTCTGGTGGAAGCGCACGGGCAGGTCGCCTGCCGCCTGCCGGCACATCGCCTCGACCTCGGCCAGCGTCGTCGTGCCGTAGATGTGGGGCTCGCGCTTGCCGAGGCGGTTGAGGTTGGGCCCGTTGAGAACGAAGATCGGCTTCATGGTCATCCCCCGTATCCGAGCAGGCGCGGCAGCCACAGGACGGTGCCCGGCAGCAGCGTGACGATGGCGAGCGCGCCGAGCATGGCGAACAGGAAAGGCAGGACGTTCAGGACGATGTCGCGCAGCGGCACCTCGGCGATGCGGGTCATGATGAAGAGCAGCAGCCCGTAAGGCGGCGTGATCAGCCCCAGCATGATGTTGAGAACGACCACTACGCCGAAATGCACCATGTCGATGCCGAGTGCCCGCGCCGTCGGGATCAGCACCGGCACGATGACGAGCAGGATCGTGGTGCCCTCGAGCACGCAGCCCAGGAGGAGGAGCAGCACGTTGACGAGGAGGAGGAACTGCGTCGGCGTGAGATTCCAGCCGAGCAGCAGCGCAGACAGCGATTGCGGGATGTTCTCGACGGTGACGACGTAGTTGAACACCATGGCGCCGGCCAGCAGCATGCCGATCGACGCGGTGGTGCGCCCGCTGCTGAGGAGGGCGCGATAGAGTTGTCCGGGCGTGACGCTCTGGTAGATCGCGACGGAGATGAGGAGCGCATAGCCTGCCGCCACGGCTGCCGCCTCCGTCGGCGTCATCACGCCGCCCCTGATGCCGACGAGCAGGACCACCGGCAGCATCAAGGCCGGCAGGGCCCGCAGGGTGAGGCCCGGCAGCCGGCGTAGCGGCACGGGCTTCTCGACGGGGAAGTTCTTGCGGCGCGCATCGATCGCCACGATCGACATCTGGGCGAGCGCCAGCATCACCCCCGGCGTGATCCCGGCGAGGAACAGGAAGCCGACCGAGGCATCGGAGACGAGCGCATAGATGACGAGCGGGATGGAGGGCGGGATGATCGGCGCGATCACCGCGGTGGCCGCCGTCAGCGCGGCGGCATAGCTCGCGGGATACCTGCCGTCCTTCGTCATGAGCTGCTGCATCATCTTGCCCGTGCCGGCCGCATCGGCGATCGCCGAGCCGGACATGCCCGCGAAGATGAGGGACTGCAGCACGTTGACCTGGGCGAGGCCGCCGCGGAAGCGGCCGACGACGGCATTGCAGAAATGGAGCAGCCGCTGCGTCATCGTCCCCGCGTTCATGATCTCGGCGGCAAGGATGAACATGGGCACGGCCAGCAGGAGGTAACCGGTATAGAGGCCGTTGAGGATCTGCTCGGCCGCGGTGCCCATGTCGAGGCCGGCGAGCCACAGATAGAGGATCGACGACGCGATCATCGCGTGGCCGATCGGCAGGCCGATGAGCGCCAGGGCACAGATGGAGACCAGCGCCAGCCAGAACGGGTCGAGGAAAATCATGCGTCCGGGCTCGCCTTGGCGGGATCGGTTTCGTCGGGCTCCCGTTCCGCGAGAGCCTGCCAGCCGAGCCAGAGGTAGCGGGCGAGGACGGCGACGACGAAGATGACGTAGATCGAGAAAAGCCAGTCGAAGCGGATCTTCAGATAGGCGGTCTTCTGCACCTTCATGAAGGTGACGTAGTCGTAGACGGCGGGAAGCGAGCAGCCGTAGAGCACGAGGAGCGCGGCCGCGGCGATCACCGTCATCACGCGGCGCACGCGGGGGCGGACCGCGCCGTAGATGAGGTCGAACCGGATCTCCTCCTCCTCGCGGACCACGAAGGCGGCCCCGAACAGGACGACCCAGATCCAGAGGACGACGGTGAGTTCGTTGCTCCAGCCGGTCGGCCATTGCAGGAGATAGCGAAAGATCACCTGGAGCAGAAAGGCGGCGAACATCACGCCGATCATGAGGACGACGAGGTTCTCGCCGCGTCGATAGAGCCAGCCCGCCAGGAGCCGTGCACCGTGCCGCATCGGCTTGTCTCCCGTGGACGAACCACCGGCTCCCGCGGCCGGCGGTTCGCCGCGTGACGTCTTCACAGGGCGTTGATCTTGTCGACCATGCCCGCGGGCCAGCTCGCCGCGAGGTCCGACGCAAGATACTGCTGCTGCACATGGGTGCGGAAGGCCTCGAGGTCGGGCTCATAGATGTTCAGCCCGGCCGACTTGAACCGCTCGGCGAGCTCGGTCTCGCGGGCGAGGTGCTTCTCGGTCGAGAAGTCGATTGCCGCGTCCGCCGCCGCCTGGAAGCGCGCCTGCCTGTCGGCATCCATCCCGTCCCAGACCTTCTTGGACACGGTCAGGAGATCGAAGCCGACGAGGTGCGAGGTCAGAACGATCTGCTTCATCACCTCGTAGAACTTCATGTTCTCCACGTTCGGCAGCGGGTTGTCCTGGCCGTCGATGGCGCCGGTCTGCAGGCCTGTATAGACCTCGGCATAGGCCATTGGCGTCGGGTTGGCGCCGAGCGCGCGGCCCAGGAACTGCCAGGCGTCGCCACCGGGCATGCGCAGCTTGATGCCCGCCATGTCGGCCGGCGTCTTGATCTCCTTGTCGACCCTGAGGCCGACCTGGCGCACGCCGAAATAGGTCGGGCCCAGCACCTTCACGCCGAGTTGGTCCTCGGTCATCTTCTTCATCTCGGCGCCGGCCTCGCTGGCGAAGAAGGCCTTGAGATGCGCGGCGTCGCGGAAGAGATAGCCTGCGGTCAGGATCGACCAGGCGGGGATCTGGTTGGAGATGTCCTGCGGGGCGATGTTGCCCATCTCGAGGTTGCCGCGCTGCAGCGCCACGAGCTCGGTGCCCTGCTTGAACAGGTTGCCACCGTAATAGCCCTCGAAGGTGAAGTCGCCGGCGATCGCGTCGGCGAACTTCTTCATCATCTCGGCGCGGATGTCCTGCTCGGAGAAGACGGCCGAGAAGCGCAGCTTCGGCTTGTCCTGCGCGAGCGCCGGGATGGCCGAGGAGGCTGCGAGAATGCTGCTCCCGATGAGGAACTGGCGGCGTGTGGCATGTAATTTCATTTGAATTCCTCCCTGTTCTTCTATTCGAAACTGGCCTGCTATCCGGCAGGCTCGTGCGTGAATGCCGCGAAGGCGGCCTTCATCCGGTTGGCGTCGGGCGCGATGCCCGTGAACAGCTCGAAGGCACGCACGGCCTGGAAGACCGCCATGCCTTCGCCCGAGAGTGTCCGGCAGCCCCTGCGGCGCGCCTCGCGCAGCAACTCCGTCTCGAGCGGGAAATAGACGACGTCGGCGACCCAGTGGCGCGCCTCGATGCAGTCGGCCGCGATCGGCATGCCGGGCAGTTTCGCCATGCCGACGGGGGTGGCGTTGACGATCCCCTGCGCCGCCTTCGCGGCCCCGGACACGTCATGGACGACCTCCGCGCGGCCCGCGCCGAAACCGGCGTCGAGGTTCCGGACGAGCGCCCTGGCCCTGCCCGGCTCCACGTCGGCAATGGCGAGCCGTTCGACGCCGCTGTCGAGCAGCGCATGCGCCACGGCCGCGCCGGCTCCGCCCGCCCCGAGCAGCAGCACGCGGTCGCAGGCGACGCCCGCCATGCCCGCGCGAAAGCTCTCGCGGAAGCCCCAGACATCCGTGTTGTGTCCGAAGCGCTTGCCGCCCTTGAGCACGACGGTGTTGACCGCACCGACCTGGCGTGCCGCCTGCGACAGCTCGTCGAGCAGCGGCAGGATCTCCTGCTTGTAGGGAAAGGTGACGTTGAAGCCGGAGAAGCCGAAGAACTCGGCGAAGCGGACGATCTCGGCAACCGGCGGTGCGGGATCGCCCATCAATTCGGTATCGAGGAGGCGATAGACATAGGCGAGCCCCTGCTCACGCCCTTCGGCCTCGTGCATCGCCGGCGTACGGGACAGCTGGATGCCGCGGCCGAGCAGGCCGACCAGGACGGCGCGGCGGGACCGCTCCCGTGCCGCCGGGGCTTCGGCGGTGATTGCCGTCGCATCCAAGACGATCGCCTCCCCCTCCGGAGCGCCCGTGCCCCAGCTCGTCCACAACCTGACGAACTTTGAACCATTCGGTTAATTCTGGCAAGCACTTTGAACGATCCGGATAATTCATATAGAAGAGCGAAGCGGACACGGGGCGATTCAAGCGAGGGTGAGGCAGGAGTGGACAGCGAGAAGGCCACCGGCCGTGGCGGCTGGAAGCAGGACCCCGCCGGCGTGCAGTCGAACATCCTCGCGGTCGCCATGTCGGAATTTGCCGACAACGGCCTGTCAGGCGCGCGGATCGACGAGATCGCCGCCAAGACCCGCACCTCCAAGCGCATGATCTACTACTATTTCGGCGACAAGGAGGGTCTCTACCGGCGCGTGCTCGAGGAGGCGTACCGAAAGGTCCGGGAAGGAGAGCGCAAGCTCGATCTCGACCATCTGCCGCCGGTCGAGGCGCTCACGCGTCTCGTCGAGTTCACCTTCGACCATCACAGCCGCAACCCCGATTTCATCCGGCTGGTGATGATCGAGAACATCCATCACGGCGCCTATCTCGAGCGCTCGGATCTGATCGGCCGCCTGAACGCCGGCGCCATCGAGAAGCTCGAAGCGATCTGCCGGCGCGGGCGCGACGCCGGGTTGTTCCGCGATGATGTGGAGCCGCTCGAGCTGCACTGGCAGATCAGCGCGTTCAGCTTCTTCAACGTGTCCAACCGCGCGACCTTCTCGCGGATCTTCGGCGACCGGCTTTACGGTCCTGAAGGACAGGAAACCCTGCGCCGGCACGTGGTCGAACTCGTCCTGAACTTCATGCTCAAGGACAAGGCGCCCTGATGCCCTCGCCGCGGTCGAGCCTCGGCGGACGATGTCAGGGCTGCCCGCGCAGCTCCATGGAAAAATCCTGTTCCAGCACGACGGCGCCGTCGCGCGTCACCCGGTAGCTCGCCTGATAGAGCCCCGGCTGCCAGCCGTCCTGGGGCCGTTTCCTGCCCGAGTAGAGCAGTGTCTGAGCCTGGTTGCGCTCCATCGGCTTGGCCCGGTTTTCGGCGATGACGCGCCCGGACGGGTCTTTCAGGGTCAGGACCTGCAGGTCGCCCGCCTGAAGGCCGATCGCGCGGATATAGGCCACGAGCGCCGCGGCATCGGCGCCGACCGGGGCCTGCCCGGCGCTGGCTTCCTCGACCATCTGCATCGTCACCGGGCCGGAGGCAAATCCGTGGTTGATGATCGCGCGCGGTCGATAGGCGAGGCTTGGCTGCAGCGACGTTGCCCACAGGCTCGCACCCGCGCCGCACGAACCGCGCGGCGCGTCATGGGCGAAGGGATCGACGATCCTGCCTTCGTGGCGCACCGTGAAGTGGACGTGCGGATATTGGCTGAGGCCGGAAAGGCCGACGCGGCCGACCGGTTGCCCCGCCTTGACGGTGTCGCCCGGCTTCAGCTGCAGGCTGCCCTTGGCGAGATGGCAATATTGCGTCTCCCAGCCGTCCCCGTGATCGATGACGAGGCCGTTGCCGCATTCCCGGTCCTGCACGGCCGAATGGTCGCTGCCCGCGAGCGGCACGTCGGCCATGCCGTCCCGCTGCCTCAGGACGCGCCCGTCGGCGGCGGCGAGCACATCGACGCCGGCGCGCTGCGCCGCCATGGTCGGCACGCGGAAGTCGGTGCCGTTGTGCCCATTCTGGGCGCGGGTGCCGCACATGTAGTCGCGGGCCGAGGCGGACGGATCGGCATCGACATAGGTCTGGACGAAGCAGTTGCGGCCGATATCGCAGGCGATAGGCAGCTGGAAGACGGGGCGGTCCGCCGCGATTGCGCCGGCCGTCCACCCGAGCGCCAGCAGCACCGCCGCGATGAAGGCCCGCGGGTCAAGCGTCGTGCGGCTGGTCATCGGTTGCGCCTCGCGTGGCGGAAAGGCTCCCTTCGGAGGCGCGGGCCGGATCCCTGCCTCCCCTCCTGAAGGGCGACATGGTGAGGATGTACAGCAGAAAGAACTCGACCTGTCGATTGATGCCGAGCTTGAGCATGATGCGTTTCGTGTAGGTTCTGACGGTCGCCTCGGTGAGGCCGAGGACGCTGCCCATCCGGGACGGCGGCTGGCCGCACAGCACGCAGGCCACGATCCTCTCCTCCGCCCATTTGAGCCCGAAAGCCGATGCGATGCGCTTGGCGCCTGCGGCTGGATCGACCTGGGGAACGACGAGCAGGAAGCGGTCCGCCTCGTCCTCCATCCACGCCGGGCCGATCCAGGCGAAGGCGAAGGCGCCCCGCTCGGTCGACAGTGGAACGACCATGGTCGGCGGAACACGCTCGGACTGCACCGGCGCGGCATCGCTCAATGCCTGCTGCAGCTGCCGTGTCACCGAACAGCTCGCCCCCGTGAGCACACCCCCACTGAGCTGCAGCGGGCCGCCCTTGAGCAGATAGTCCCGCCCGGTTTCGTTGGTCTTGAGAAGGCGCAGGCTCCCGTCGACGATGAAGGCAGGGAAGATCAGCTCGTTCAGGAAGGCTGCGACGCTGCCCTCTTGCCTGTGCGGCGGTGGGTGCCGCGCGGCGGTCCAGATCGCACGTACCGCACGGGCGATCCGATCGAGTTCGGCGGAAGAGAGGGGCGCCGGATACCAGCCGGCGAGAAAGACGAGATCGATGCCTTCTTCCGCCCGCACGCTTCCCGCCAGCCCCCGGGCCTGTTCGGCGGGAGGGCGGCCGAGAACGGCCACCGCCAGCGCGTCCGCCGGGCCGATGGGGCGGATCGCGGCGCCGTGCCGGTCCTCCCCGAGGGCGAGCTTCGTCATGGCCTCGGCGGTGACGGGGCCATCGACGGCTGGTCCGAGTTCGATCACATCGATCACGAAACCCGCCGCCCGGGCCACCATGGCCACGCAGCAGCGTTCGCAACCGAGCAGATCGAGGATGGCCCGGCCAAAGACCTCGGCCGAGGCGCGCGTCATCCGAACGATCTCGCTCGACAGTGGCTGACGGCCTGTCCGACGGGCCCCGGACGCTCCGTCGAGGAGCAGCTCGGCTCTGTAGACGATGAAATCGCTTCCGTTCTGGCCTCCGGACTCGTTCGCTGCTTCGCGCATGGGCGCCCTCCGACGCTACTTGGGCCCCCCCACCGTTCAACTTTCCCTGAAAGCGCGCTCGACGCGCAGCATCAGCGGTGTCAGAAGATAATCGACGAACGTCCTCTGCCCCGTCTCGATGAACACCTCGACCGGCATGCCCGGCTGCAGCGGACCGAGATAGGGTGCGACGTCCGGGCTGGATTGCAGCTCCACCTCCACCTTGTAGAACAGGGTACCCGACTTAGGCTCGAGCAGCGCATCGGCCGAAACGGTCGTCACCGTGCCGGCGAGCATCGGCGCACGCCGGGAGTTGAAGGCGAGCACGCGGATGCGGGCGGGCAGCCCCACCCTCACCTCGTCGCGGTCGGCCGGGCGCACTTCGCCCTCGACGCTCAGGCGATCGGCCACCGGCACGATGTCGAGAAGCGTCTCGCGCGGGCCGAGTGTCGCGTTCAGGTCCCTGGTGTTGAGACCGACGACGATGCCGCTCTCGGGCGCCCTGAGTTCGCTTTGAACGAGCATGTCGCGCGCGGCCGCAATGCGATGCCTCACATCGGCGATCTCCTCCCGCACAATGTGACGCTGCTTGGCGATGTTCTCAAGCCAGTCGTAGAGAAGCTGGCGGCGCCTTTCGTTCAGCTCCGCGATCTTGCTCTTGGACTGGGCGATCGACGCGGCATTCGCCTGGATCTGTGTCGCGGCGTCCACCTCGGCGCGCTTCAGGGCGAGTAGGCGGGGCTTCCTGGCCAGACCCTTGGCGAGCAGCACCTCCGAATCCTTGATCTCATCCCGGAGATAACCGAGCTGCTGCTGCAGGCCCTCCGAACTGGTCGCAAGGCCCCGGATCGCGTCCTCGAGCTGGCGCACCTGCTCGTCGAGGACCTTGTGCTGCCCTCCGAGCGAAGTGGCCCGCGCCGCGAATTCGGCAAGCTGGGCCTGGATCGCCGCCTGTGCCTCGGGACGCGCTGCCGCGGCGTTGAGCTCCTCGGGGAAGGAAATCATGCCCGTCCCGGCCTCCTCGGCCGCGAGCCTCGCCTCCATCGCCAGATCGGCGAAGAGCTTGGTCTCGAGCACGCCGAGATTGGCCTCGATCTGCGTGGTATCGAGCCTCGCAACGAGCTGGCCACGTTCCACGTGGTCGCCCTCGCGCACCAGGACCTCCTTGACGATGCCTCCCTGGAGGTGCTGCACCGGACGCCGTTTCGACAGGACCTTGACCACGCCGGGGGCGATGACGGCGCTGCTCAGGGGCACGGTGGCGCTCCAGGCTCCGAAGCCGCCGAACAGCAGGATGCACAGCACACATCCCCAGGCGACGAGGCGACGTGTCTCCGAACGGGGCTGGTCCACGGCGACCGCCGGCCGGATGCCGACGACCTCGCCCGCCAGCGTCGGCCGTCGCTCGCCGACCAACGCCGGCGTCCATCTTCCGTCGGAACCGTCGCGATCCGCACGCATCAGCGCTTCCTCCCGGTGATCACGGACCGGCCCCGCTGTGCGCCGGCTTCATGGGCCGGACCGAAGCGGGTCTCGACATGGTCTGCGGCATCACCTCACCCGGCACGCCGAAGGCGACCTGCGCGCCGTCGCGCAGGAACAGGATGAAGTCGGCGACAGTCAGGAGCCGCGGACGGTGCGAGGCGACCAGCATGGTGGTGCCGCGGTCCCTCGCCTCCCGGATGGCATCGCAGAGCGCCTCCTCGCCGTCATGGTCGAGGTTCGAATTGGGCTCGTCGAGAAGGACGAGGCGCCTGTCGCCGAAGAAGGCCCGTGCCAGCCCGATGCGCTGGCGCTGGCCGCCCGACAGCTTGCTGCCGTCGCGTCCGATCTCGGTCTGGTAGCCGCGCGGCAGGGACAGGATCATGTCGTGGGCGTTCGCCAGCAGGGCCGCCTTCACCACGTCCTCATCCGTCGCATTCTCGTCGAAGCCGGCGATCGCCTCTGCGACGGTGCCGCCCATCAGCTCGGCTTCCTGCGGCAGATAACCGACATATCGCCCGAGCTGGTCCGCATCCCAGTTGTCGAGCGAGGCGCCGTCGAGCCGGATGATGCCGGTCGTGGGCCGGGCGAGACCTGCGATCATGCGCAGCAGCGTGGACTTGCCCGCCCCCGTCGGCCCGATGATCACGACGACGCTCGCCGGCGGACAGGCGAAGGTGACGCCGGCGAGGATCGGGCGCCGGGAATCCGCGGTGCGGAAGACGAGGCCCTGCACGTCGACCGCGCCGGAGGGCGGCGGCAGCAGGGTCTTGCGCCTTTCGGCGAGCACCGAGGCGACGGCGGCCCGGACATGAGTCCAGGCGTCGCGCGCCGCCATCAGGGGACGCCAGGCGGCCACCAGATGCTCCATGGGGGCGAGGGTGCGGCTGATGATGATCGAGGAGGCGATCAGGCTGCCGGGCAGCGCCTCGTTCTGCAGCACGAGCCATGCGCCGACGGCGATGGCGGCGACCTGCAGCGCCATCCTGAGCATACGGGCAACGGAGGCGACGGCGGCGACCCGCTCGCTGGCCCTGACGACCGGCGCCAGCGCCTCGTCGTTGAGGCGGAGAAACTCGCGGACCGCCCCGGTTCTCCAGCCCATCACCCGGATGAGGTTCGCGTGCCGGATGATGCTGTCGAGGGTGCCCTGCGCCCGGCCTGCCGCGGCGGTGGCGCTTTCCCTTTCCGCCCGTGCGATGCGCTGGCTCACGACCGCGAGGACTGCGAGGATCCCCGCGCCGCCGAGCGCGATATGGCCGTAGTAGGGGTGGATCAGGTAGAGAACGAATATGAACCCGGGCAGAAAGGGCGCGTCGATCAGCATCGGGATCGTGCCGCTGGACAGGAGGGTTCTAAGCTCGCGCACCCGCACGATGTCGTGGATGCCCCCCTCCGTCCTCCTCGCCGGATCGGCGATCGAGGCCCTCAGCACCAGCGGCGCGACATGTTGCTCGAACCGCACCGCCAGGCGGCCGAGGAGCCGGTCGCGCAGCACGTCGAAGGCGGCGCCGAAGGCAAGGGCGCCGAAAGCCAGTGCGCTCAGGGCCACGAGCGTCTCGACGCTGCCGCTGGTGAGGACCCGGTCGAAGACCAGGATCGCGAAGAGCGGCAGGATCAGAAGAAGTGTATTGATCGCGACGCTGAAGACGACGACCCAGATGAAGACGCCGCGGCCCGGTATCGCGCCGAGCAGCGACGCGAGGCTCTCCGGGCGGTCCTTGCCAGTCGCCAGCCTTGCCGATACTCGCGGCATGCACCCTCCGACAGCGGACAGCATAGACGTCCTTCGCAAGCGACAGTCCCACCGCCGCCGCGCTCTGCGTACCGGCCACCCCTCCAGGGCTTCGGAGAAAGACACCCTCCGCCGCCCCGGCCACCGCCGTCTTTGATACGCGCCGAGGTTACGGAAGAGCGCCGCGGATAAAAATCCCCAATTGGGGATGAAAAGCTGTGAAGCCTCGCCTGCCGGCATGATCCCGGCGGCTGCCGGTGGCTCGCAGTCGCGCAAAGGAGCGGCGTCGTGTGACGCCGCTCCCTTTTGTTGCAAGACGCCGCCGGTCAGACGATCGATACGGCTGCATACCCCGCATCGTCATTGATGTCGGCGATCGAGGTATAGGGCGTGTCACCCCCGGTCACGCCGTTGAGCTGGACGCTGCCGAAGCCGAAGTCGAGTGTCGTGTTGGTGCCGTCATCGGTGACGACCACGGTCTCCGGATCGAAGTCGTCCGGAGCGTCGACGACCACTTCATCCCCGTCGGCAAAGCTCAAGTCCGTCACCTCGTCGTCGCCGAAACCGGTGTCGGTATCGTCGCCGAAGCTGAAGGTGTCGGTCCCCGCTCCGCCGGTCAGCACGTCGTCGCCTTCACCGCCGTCGAGGAAGTCGGCGCCGTTGCCGCCGTCGAGGCTGTCGTCGCCAGCCTCGCCGTAGAGCTCGTCGTTGCCCGCGCCACCGGCAAGGTCATCCGCCCCTTCCCCGCCGTTCAGCGTGTCGGCGTTGTTGCCGCCGATGAGCGTATCATCTCCGGCATCGCCGCTGATCGTGTCGGTGCCGGCCCCGCCATTGAGCTCGTCGTCGCCGTCGCCGCCGCTCATCGTGTCGGCGCCGTCTCCGCCATCCATCACGTCGTCGCCGGCGTCGCCGTTCATGGTGTCGTCACCGGCGCCGCCATCCATGAGATCGCTGCCGTCGCCGCCGTTCAGGATGTCGTTGCCATCACCACCGCTGAGCGCGTCGTTGCCGGCTCCCCCGTTCAGCGTGTCGTCGCCGGCACCACCGTCGAGCGTGTCGTTGCCAGCTCCGCCGTTGAGCTCGTCGTTGCCGTCGTCGCCATTGAGCGTGTCGTCACCGACACCGCCGTTGAGCGTGTCGTCGCCCGCGCCGCCGTTGAGCGTATCGGCGCCGCCTGCACCGTTCAGCACATCGTTGCCGTCGCCGCCGTTGAGGACATCGTCGCCGGCCCCGCCGCCGAGCGTGTCGTCACCGGCCCCGCCCCACAGCGTGTCATTACCGGCGCCGCCGTTGAGGACGTCGTTGTCATCCCCGCCGTCCAGCCAGTCGTCGCCCGCACCGCCATTCAGCGTGTCGGTGCCCGCTCCGCCGAAGATCGTATCCGCACCGGCTCCGCCGCTGAGGACATCGTTGCCTGCGCCGCCGTCGATCCAATCGTCTCCGGCGCCTCCGAGGGCGATGTCGTCACCGGCGCCGCCGTTCATGGTGTCGTCGCCGGCGCCGCCGTTCATCGTGTCGTTGCCGTCGCCGCCGTCGAGTATGTCATTGCCCGGGCCGCCGTTGAGCGTGTCGTCGCCGGCGAGGCCCATCAGGATATCGTCACCGGACAGACCGCTGATCGTGTCGGCCAAAGCCGTTCCGATGAGAATAGGGTTGTCGATGCCGTTGTCGTTTCCAAGCGTTCCTACGATGACAGCCATGGTGATACTCCATCGTTCAGGACGAGCCTGCGATGAGCGCGCGGTTCTTCTTGAGGTGCATTGACTGCTTACGCGTGCCAGGCCCCGATCCGAGGGGTTCGCACCGTGCAGAGCGTGGGGAGGCTAGCGAGCACCGGAACAGGACACAATCCCCAACTGGAGACAAAAAGGTATACGGTCCGCCAGCGTCGCTCCGGGAACATCACTCCCTCCGGGCGGTTCGATCAACTCATGCGTCAGTCGAACCGGAGTGACGGAGATGGCAGACGAGACAAGGACACCGCAGGCAGACCCGCCGGAGGGCTCGCGCGAGGTGATCCAGCGCGAATTGCGCCGCCGGAAGCAGCATTCCGGACAGTCCGACGAGCAACAACGCGGCAGGTCTTCCGGAGCTGACAGCGGGAAAGCCGGGGTCGACCGGCCGCGCCGGACGAAGGAATGACGGACCCTGCGGCCATGGCTTCCGACCGCCGGCGCCGTTCCTCCGCCGCGGACGAGCCGATCGAGCGCCTTGCCGACGCCATCCGGCGGCGCAATGCCATCCTCTTCGTCGGCGCCGGCGTGTCGATGAGCCTCGGGCTGCCGTCCTGGGACGCCCTGATCCGGCACATGCGCGCGGAACTCGGCCTCGACGCGGAGCCGCCGGAGCAATCCCGCGACCGCTACCAGACGCTCGCCGAATATTACCGGCTGAAGCAGGGCAGCATCGGCCCGCTGCGCAGCTGGATGGACCGCAACTGGCGCGTGTCTGCCGAGCAGGTTCGCCGCTCGCGCCTGCATCGCGTGCTGGTGGAACTCGACTTCCCCATCATCTACACCACCAATTACGACCGCAACCTCGAGGTCGCCTACGAAGCCTATGACCGCCCCTTCGTGAAGATCGCAAATGCCCGCGACATCAGCACGGCCGCAAATGCCGCCACGCAGATCATCAAATATCACGGCGATTTCGACGACGACGCTTCGCTGGTGCTGACGGAAACAGACTACTTCGAGCGGCTGTCGTTCGATTCTCCCCTCGACGTGAAGTTCCGGTCCGATGCGCTCGGCAGGACCGTGCTCTTCATCGGCTACAGCCTCACCGACATGAACATCCGTCTGCTGCTGCACCGCCTCTGGCAGACATGGCGTCGCTCCGGCTACGAGGCCGACCGGCCGCCGTCCTTCGTCTTCATGCCGCACCGAGACGAGGTGGAAGAAGCGGTGCTGGCACGTTGGGGCATCACCTTCCTCAGCCGTGAAGGCGCCGATCCCGAGGAGGCGCTGACCGGCTTTCTCGAACACCTGCAGCAGCGTGTGGGATCCGGCGGGTGAGTCTGCGGCCACCTCTGCCCGAGAGCTTCTCACGGACGATGAAGATTTGCCGATCAGCAGTTTATAATTGTTTTAATTCAGATTGGTGACCTTCGCTGTATGGAACCGTTCCAATAAATTTCCGTTGAGCGCCCTGCGCACCGTGTTTATACACGGGCCACTACTTGCAAGAGTTGCCGAAGAGCGCCATGCGGCCCGATTCCGACACACTCGTCCTCTACCTCACGCATCGCCCGGCGCTCATCAACTATGCCGCACCGATCGTCGGCTGCCGGGCGCGGGCGGAGGATGTGGTGCAGGAGGCCTATTTGCGCTTCGTCCAGGTCGCACGGGACGAAAAGGTGTTGCAGCCCGTGGCCTATCTCTATCGCATCGTGCGCAATCTCGCCGTGGACTGGGTGCGGCGTCTCGGCGCCGAGGTGCGGGAGGACGGCGGCACGGCCGAGCCGCTCGCCGCCGACATGCCCTCGCCCGAGGACGAGGTGCTCTATCGCGACGAACTGCGCCTGCTCGCCGAGGCGCTGGCCGAACTGCCCGAGACGACGCAGCGCGCCTTCACCATGCACCGTTTCGACGGCCTGACGCTGCAGGTCATCGCCGAAAGGCTCGGCATCTCCGTCGCGGGGGCCCACCGCCTCGTGCGCGACGCGCTCGCCCACTGCGCCCGCCGGCTCGGCGACGACGATTGAGCGATATCCGGATTTTGCTTGAAAAAATCCCCTCCTCGGAACGTCTCTAAGGAGATATGCAGGGCCGGGGACGGCCGGGCGCCGCAGGAAGCGACGGGGACATGGCGGGAGCGCGCGACAAGGGGGAAGACCCGGTTCTCAACGAGGCGCTCGATTGGCTCCTCGCCATCGAGAACGCCCCCGCCGATCAGGCGCTGCGCCGGGCGCGCGATGCCTGGATCGCCGAGAGCGACGAGAATGCCCGCGCCTGGCGCCGTGCCGAGCGCACCTGGCAGCTCACCGGCGCGCTCGCGGGCTTGCGTGAGACGCCGTTCGACAACCCGATCCCGAGCGCGAACCCGCGGCAGCGGATCGTCGCCCCCCCGCCCGCGGGCCGACGTCCCCAGCCGCGCCGCCGCGCGGTCCCGCGCTGGGCGGCGGCAGCCGCGGCCGCGATCCTTGCCGGCTTTCTCCTCGTCGCCGGATACGAACTCCTGAGCCGGCCTGATGCGGACTATGCCACCGGCACGGCCGAGATCCGCGATGTTGTGCTGCCCGACGGCTCCCGCCTCGTCCTCGACGCCCGCAGCGCCGTCGACGTCGACTTCTCGGCCCAGGAGCGGCGCATCCGCCTCCTGGCCGGCGCCGCCTTCTTCGATGTACGCCCGGACGCTGCCCGCCCCTTCGTCGTGGCGGCCGAGGACGTGCGCGTGACGGCTGTCGGCACCGCCTTCTCGGTCGAGATCGGCCGGCGTTGGCTGAGCGCCGCCGTCGCCGAGGGCCGCGTGCGCCTCGACCGGCCGGGCGGCGCGAGCGAGATCGCGGCGGGCGAGGAGGTCGCCGTCGACCGCGCCTCCGGCACCGAGCGGCGGCGGCAGCGCGAGCCGGGAGAGGTGGCCGGCTGGCGCGAGCGACGCCTCGTCGCGGACAACGAGACGATTGCCGATGTGGTGGCGAGGCTGGCCGATCATCACCGCGGGCTGATCCTGACGCTCGACGGGACGCTCGCCGAGCAGCGCGTCACCGGCATCTACGACCTGGCGCGGCCCGTCGAGGCGCTCGGCGCCGTCGTGCGGCCCTATGGTGGCTCCGTGCACCGGATCACGCCCTATCTCGTGCTCGTCGGCGGCCGCTGAAAGCTGCCGAAAAAAGCGTCCTTCCTGAAAAATCCCGCGCTCCCGTTCGTCATGACCCATGGGGCTGGCGCGATCGCCGGCGGAAGAACGGCGGCGCGGCCGCGAGCGAAGGAAGACGATCGATGGGGCGTAGGGTATCGGGTGCCGAGGTGCGGGGCGTTGCGCGGCCGCGCGGACAGGGGGCATGGCTCGCCGCGACGGCGATGGCGCTGATCATCGCCGGCCCGGCGATGGCACAGACGGGTCAGCCTGCCGGCCAGCCGGGCAACGTGCGCCAGGCCGGCGCCACGCGCGCCTTCGACATACCGGCGCAGCCGCTGTCGAGCGCCCTTGCCGCTTTCGGCCGCCAGGCGGGCCTGCAGGTGAGCGCCGCGGCCGATGCCGTGGCCGGTTTCAGCGCGCCCGCCGTGCGCGGCACCATGACCCCCGAGGCCGCGTTGCGCCGCCTGCTGGCCGACACCGGCGCGAGCTTCCGTATCGCCGGCGGCACGGTGACGGTGGCGCGCGGCGCCGCCAGCGCCGCGGCGCCGGCAGCCGACGGCTCCATCCTGCTCGACACCATCAATATCGAAGGCACCGCCGAGACGGCCTACGGGCCGGTCGACGGCTATGTCGCCACACGCACCGGCACGGGCGCCAAGACCGATACGCCCATCATCGAGGTGCCGCAGTCCATCTCCGTCGTCACCCGCGACCGCATCGAGGCGCAGAAGGCGGAGACGCTGCCGGAGGCGCTGCGTTACACGCCCGGCGTCCTCGCCCAGCCGTGGGGCCTCGATCCGCGCTTCGACCAGTTCAAGGTGCGCGGGTTCGAGATCACCTCCGTCGGCGTCTACCGCGACGGCATGCGCATGCCGACCGTGGGCATGATGAGCTGGGCGTACGATCCCTACGGCGTCGAGCGCATCGACGTGCTGCGGGGCCCCTCCTCCGTGCTCTACGGCGCGGCATCCCCGGGCGGCATCGTCAATCTCGTCACCAAGCGCCCGCCGGCGAGCCCCTTCCACGAGGTCGAGATCTCGGGCGGCAGCGATGCCAACAAGCAGATCAACGCCGATCTCGGCGGCCCCATCGACAAGGACGGCATCTGGTCCTACCGGATCACCGGTCTTCTCCGCGATTCCGAGACGCAGGTCGACTACACGCGCAACGACCGGCGCTTCATCGCCCCGGCGCTGACCTGGCGGCCGAGCGCCGATACCTCGCTCACCCTCTTCGGCAGCTACCAGCACGACGAGGCCTCGGCCTACGGCACCTTGCCGGCGCTCGGCACCCGCTTCGCCAATCCCAACGGCCGCATCGCGCGCAGCTTCTTCATCGGCGACCCGAACTTCGACCGGGTCGACCGCACCGCCTATTCGCTCGGCTATGCCTTCGAACACCGCTTCAACGACGCCTGGACGGTGCGCCAGAACCTGCGCTGGGGCCATCTGGAAGCGGACCAGAACGTGCTCTACGGCGCCGGCCTGCGCGCCGACCTGCGCACGCTCGACCGCGCCGCCTTCACCGTCGACGGCAAGCTGCGTTCCTTCACCGTCGACAACCAGGTCGAGGGCAAGTTCGAGACCGGGCCCCTGCAGCACACCCTGCTCTTCGGCCTCGACTACCTCAATCTCTCCGCCCGTTCGGTGCAGGGCTATTCCGACAGCACCTACGACCCGGGCGTGCCGCCGATCGACCTGTTCCGGCCCATCTACGGCCAGGCGGTGGCCCTGCCGCCGATCTACCAGAACAACGAGCAGACGCTGTCGCAGCTCGGCCTCTATGCCCAGGACCAGGTCAAGTTCGGCGGCTTCATCCTCACGGCCGGCCTGCGGCAGGACTGGGCGACCAGCAAGCTGAAGAACTACATCGCCAATTCCTCGCGCACGCAGGACGACCGCGAACTCACCTGGCGCGTCGGCCTCGGCTACGAGTTCGACTTCGGCCTCGTGCCCTATGCCGCCTATGCCACCTCCTTCGAGCCCGTCGTCGGCACCGACCGGCTCGGCGCCGCCCACAAGCCGACGACCGGCGAGCAGGTCGAGGTCGGCCTGAAGTACCAGCCGCCCGGCATGCGCAGCATGCTCACGGTCGCCCTCTTCGACCTCAAGCAGCAGAACGTGCTGACCACGGACCCGCTCAACCCCTTCTTCAGCGTGCAGACCGGCGAGATCCACACGCGCGGCCTCGAGGTTGAGGCGCTGGCGAGCCTCATGGACGGGCTCGATCTCGTGGCGAGCTACACCTACACGGACGCCGAGATCAGCAAGGACACCGACGCGGCCCTCGTCGGCAACACGCCCGCGGTCACCCCGCGCCACCTGGCCTCGCTGTGGCTCGACTACACGTTGCAGGAGGGCGTGCTGAAGGGCCTCGGGCTCGGCGGCGGCGTGCGCTATGTCGGCGGCAGCTACGCCGACAACGCCAATACCTTCCGCAACGAGGCCTTCACGCTCGTCGACGCCGCCGTGCATTACGAGCGGGACAACTGGCGCTTCGCGGTCAACGCCAAGAACCTCTTCGACAAGACCTACGTCATCTGCAACGGCGGCGACCTTTCCTGCGTCTACGGCCCGGGCCGCAGCGTCATCGCCTCGCTGCGCTATCGCTGGTGAGGCGGCGGCAGGTCCTAGCGGCGCTCGCCGGCCTGGCGCTCCTGCCGGCGGCGGCGCCGATCCCCGCCCGGCGCATCGTCGCGCTCGACTGGGGGCTGGCGGAGACGCTGATCGCGATCGGCCAGCCGCCCGTCGGCGTGCCCGAGACGCGCACCTATGCCGACTGGGTCATCTCCCCGGCGCTGCCGACGGGGACGGCGGACGTCGGCCTCAGGGTCGAGCCCAATCTCGAAATCCTGCAGCAGCTCGCGCCCGACCTCATCCTCACCATCGCCGAGCACGAGACGATCCGCCCCCTGCTGGAGCGCATCGCTCCCGTGCTGTCCCTGCCCATCTACGGCCCGCAAGGCACGCCCTATACCGTCGCGCAGGCGGCTACCCGTCGCCTCGGCGCCGTCACGGGCCGGACGGCGGAGGCCGAGGCACTCATCCTCCGCGCCGAGGAGACGATGGCGTCGGCCCGGGCGCGGCTCGCGGCTTCGGCCGACGCGCGGCCCGTCATCGTCGCCTCCTTCCTCGACCGGCGGCATGTGCGCATCTATGCCCGCCAGGGCCTTTTCGATGCCGTGCTCCAACGCATCGGTCTTGCCAATGCCTGGCACGGCCCGACGAACGCCTGGGGCTTTGCCACGGTCGGCCTCGAGGCCCTCGCCGAAATGCCCGAGGCGCGGCTCGTGCTCCTGGAGCCGTTGCCGCGCGAGACGGCGCGCACCTTCCGCGACAGCCCGCTGTGGAACAACCTGCCCATGGTGCGGGACGGCCGCGTGCTGCGCCTGCCGCCCGTCCTGATGTTCGGCACCCTGCCCGCCGCCATGCGGTTCTGCACCCTCCTCACCGATGCACTCACGGGGGAGAGTGGTCATGGCTGAGCGCGCGGGGCATGCGGCAGCCCAGCCGGAAAGAGCGACGTCCGCCTCGGAAATCCTCTCCCCGCCTGCGGAGAGAGAGCAGGATGAAGGGCAAGGGCCTGCGCCGGAGGCGACGCCGCCGCGCCGGCGGATACATGTTGCCCCTCACCCCAACCCTCTCCCCGCAGGCGGGGAGAGGGAGTTGCCGCGACCCCTGCTCCATCCCGCCTGGGGTGTCGCGGCCATGGTCGCCGCCGCGGCACTCCTCAGCGTCGAGGCGCTCGCGGCACGGCTGCCGCCGGAGCTGTGGCTGACCGCCTTGACCGCTCCGGATTTGAGCGACATGCGCCAGCTCGTGGCGCGGGAGAGCTTTCTGCCGCGGCTCCTCGTCAGCATCCTCGCCGGAGCGGCGCTGGGTTTGGCGGGCGCCGTGTTCCAGCAGGTGCTGCGCAATCCCCTCGCCTCCTCCACGACGCTCGGGGTGGCGGCGGGCGCGCGCCTTGCGCTCGCCGTTGCCGGGCTGTGGCTGCCGGGCCTCCTCGCCGAGGGAAGCGAGATCGTCGCCTTCTGCGGCGCCGCGGCCGCGCTCCTTCTCGTCCTCTCCATCGCCTGGAGCCGGGCACTGTCGCCGCTCGCCGTGGTGATCGCCGGCATGGCGGTGAGCCTTGCCGCCGGCACGGCGGCGGCGGCGCTCGTCCTGTTCAACGAGCATTACCTCACCGCGCTCTTCCTCTGGGGCGGCGGCTCGCTCAGCCAGCAGGGCTGGGGCACCGTGTGGTTCCTCGCCCCGCGGCTCGCCGCGGTTGCGCTGCTCGTCGCGCTGATGGTGCGCCCGCTGACGCTCGCCGGCCTCGACGANGGGCAGGCGCGCAGCCTCGGGCTCGCCCTNGGTGGCGCCCGGCTCGTGCTGCTGGGNCTTGCCGTGGCGCTCGCCGCCTCCGTCGTCAGCGCCGTCGGNGTCATCGGCTTCGTCGATCTCGCCGCCCCGACGCTCGCTGGNCTCATGGGCGCGCGGACCCTGCGCCAGCGCCTCCTCTGGGCGCCGCTCACCGGCGCCGCCCTCCTGTGGCTGACGGACCAGCTCCTGCAGCGCTGGGCCGGGCCCTTGGGCGAGATGGTGCCGACGGGCGCCGTGACGGCCCTCCTCGGCGCACCGCTCCTCCTCGTCCTGCTCCGGCGTCTCGCCGTGACGGCCACGCCGCCGCGCAGCGCCGCTCTGCCCGCAGCCCGCCGTAGCCGGCGGCCGTGGCGCAGCGTCGGGTTCTTCGCTCTCCTCGCGCTCGTTGTCATTGCGGCAACGCTCGTCATCGGCCGCGGGCCGGACGGGATCGCCGTCACCGGACCGGACGCCCTGTCGGCCCTGCTGCCGTGGCGCCTGCCGCGCATCGCGGCCGCCTTCGCCGCCGGCGCCATGCTCGCGGCAGCCGGCGTGCTGATGCAGCGCCTCACCGGCAACCCGATGGCCAGTCCCGAAGTGCTCGGCATCTCCACAGGTGCGGCGCTCGGCCTCGTGCTCCTGCTCATCCTCGTGCCGGCGGCCGGCCGGCCGGAGAGCCTCGCGGCGGGCGCGGCCGGCGCCTTCCTTGCGCTCCTCGCCATCCTGTCGCTCGCACGCGGCAGCGGCTTCTCGCCCGAGCGGGTGCTGATCGCCGGCATCGCGCTCGGCGCCTTCTTCGACGCCCTCGTCGTCGCGCTGATGGCCGCGGGCGATCCGCGTGCCCAGATGCTGCTCGCCTGGCTCGTCGGCTCGACCTATCGGGTGGGCGCGGGCGACGCGCTCGTCACCGCGGGCGTTGCCGTCGCGCTCGTGGCCCTGCTGCCGCCGATGGCGCGGTGGCTCGACATCCTGCCCCTGGGCACCGCCACAATCCGCACGCTCGGGTTGCCGCTCGGCGCAAGCCGCCTTGCCGTCCTTGCCTTTTCCGCGGTCGCGACCGCCACCGCGACGCTCGTCGTCGGACCGCTCAGCTTCGTCGGGCTGATGGCGCCGCATCTGGCGCGGCTCGCCGGGCTGGCGCAGGGCCTGCCGCAGGCGCTCGGTGCTGCTCTTCTCGGCGGCACGGTCATGGCGATGGCCGACTGGCTCGGCCGCCTCGTGTCGCCGACGAGC
>Ga0065721_10049784_pt1 | contig 27352 bp, 24 predicted proteins | sample Mesricmetagenome_FD_59108 | JGI IMG/M metagenome (GOLD analysis project Ga0065721, IMG submission 59108) | Mesophilic microbial community from rice straw/compost enrichment Sample: eDNA_1 v2 (version 2) | ecosystem: Engineered > Solid waste > Grass > Composting > Bioreactor | place: USA: Davis... | reverse complement strand
CGGCCTGCGCGCGGGCGGCGCGCAGGCGGGGCGGCCCGACCCGCATGCGAGCCACCCCCTCACGAGCGGCCCGCCTGGCGCCGCGCCTTCCCCGTTCCCGTCCCCGCGTCTGATGGAGCCTTCGCGATGACCGACACTCCCGCCCGGATCGACCCGGGCACCTTCTGGCGCACCCTCGGCGCCCGGGCGACGGGAATGACCGTCGTCACCGCCGAGGGCGACGAGGGCCCGGCCGGCTTCCTCGGCCTGTCCGCCGCCCACGTCGCCGCCGACCCGGCGACGATGCTGGTCTCGATCGACGCCAAGACCAGCGCGCTCGCCGGAGTGCTGTCGCGCCGGCATTTCGCGGTCAACTTTCTGCCCGCCGAGGCCGGCCACGTCGCCGACGCCTTCGGCGGCAAGGCCGGCCTTTCCGGTGCCGAACGCTTCGTGGAGGGCGAATGGACGACGCTCGCCACCGGCGCCCCGGTGCTGAAATCGGCGCTGGGTGTGTTCGACTGCGTCGTCGACGACGTCATCGCCCGCGGCGGCATCTCGATCGTGATCGGAACGGTCGCCGCGGCGACGTCGCGGGCGGAGGGCGAGCCGCTGCTGTTCTTCCGCGGCAAGGTCATGAAGGGTTTCGGCGGAGCCTGATCCGCCGTTTCAAATCGCGGTTGCAATCGGCGTCGTGGAGGATTAGTAATCCTCCGCGACGCTACTGCTGTTTTTGCCACACCGTTCTTCGGTGAATAATTCTACGGCGATTTCGCGCCCAAAAAGGCAGCACTCAACTTTGCCGTCGCCAATTTCCGATTTGCTCATGATGGATGTTATCGGCTGATCCGACGAGGATACGCTTTTCCCCGTAGTCGACGACCGCCTGTCGCGGTCGGCCGCCCCCGCCTCGTGCGGCGCGGCTTTCGGGAGAAAGTGATCAGCATCGATGGCCGGAAAACCGTTTCACCTCGCGTGGTTTCTTCAAGGCTCCAGCATCGCCGGCTGGGGTGACCCCTTCGCCGGCTCCATCACCCGGGACTGGATGAGCGCCGAAGTCTTCCTCGACCTCGCCAGGGCCATGGAGCGCGCCTGCTTCGACTACGTCCTGATCGAGGATTCGATCTACGTCGGCGAGAACTGGAAGAACTCCCGCGAGATCTTCCTCACCAACGGCATCTCCATTCCCCGCCAGGAGCCCTCGGTGGTGGCGACGCTGATGGCGGCGGCGACGAGTCGGCTCGGCATCGTGCCGACGCTCTCGACCTTCGCCTACCACCCCTATCTCACCTCGCGCATCGTCGGCTCGCTCGACCAGATCTCCGCCGGCCGCGGCGGCTGGAACATGGTGACGGGCTCCTCCGACCTTTCGGCGATGAACTTCGGTATGGATGCGCTCCCCGAGCACGACGTGCGCTACGTGATGGCCGAGGAATACATCCAGATCTGCAAGGGCCTCTGGGGCAGCTGGGAGCCGGGTGCGATCGTCGCCGACCGTGACAGCGGCGTGCTGATCGACCACACCAAGGTCCACACCATCGACTTCAAGGGCGACTATTACGCCTCGCGCGGTCCGCTCAACTCCGGCCCGCTGCCCCAGGGCCAGCCGGTGATCGCGCAGGCCGGCGGCTCGAAGATGGGCAAGGCCTTCGCCGCCCGCCACGCCGACACCATCGTCGCCGCCCCGCGCGGGGTCGAGGCGATGAAGAAGTACCGCGAGGACATCCGCGCCGAAATGATCGCGGCCGGCCGCAACCCCGACGACTGCAAGGTGCTGTTCCTGCTCCAGCCCATCGTCACCGAGACGAAGGCCGAGGCGGAGGAGAAGATCGCCCGGCGCCGGGAATTCTCCGAGAAGAACATCGACCGCATGCTCGCCCGCTTCGGCTGGTCGACCAACCTCGATCTCTCCGGCTGCGACCTCGACGCCCCGATCGGCGAACTCACCACCAACGGCCACCAATCCTCGCTCGCCCAGTTCCTCGACGGATCGAAGGGCAAGACGCTGCGCCAGGCGATCATCGACCACACCACTCGCGGCTACTGCGTCGACGTCGTCGGTACCCCCGACACCTGCGCCGGCCAGATGGCCGAAATCATGGAGGAAGTCGGCGGCGACGGCTTCCTGATCGAACAGCCGAACGTCCACCGCAAGGCGATCGCCGCCATCACCGACGGCCTCGTTCCCGAACTGCAGCACCGCGGCCTGACCCGCAAGGGCTACGGCCACGAGCAGCTGCGCGACAACCTGCTCGAATTCTGACGGCGCGGCGGGCGGCTCCCTGGCCCGCTTCCCCGGTCACGACACGACACGAGAAACGACCGCATTTCCACCGGAGACCCATGATGACGCGACGCAAGACCACTCTGCCGGCCGCCTCCCTCGCCCTCGCCGCGGGCCTCTTCGCCGCGGCCACGGCCCCGGCCGCCGCCGAGAAGCTGATGCTCGGCAACGAGGGCGTCTATCCCCCCTTCAGCATCGTCGCCTCCGACGGCACGCTGACCGGCTTCGAGCCGGAACTCGCCCGCGAGGTCTGCAAGCGGATCGGCGCCGAATGCGAGTTCGTCGTCATGGACTTCAAGGCGCTGATCCCCTCGCTGCTGCAGAACAAGTTCGACCTGCTCGCGACCCAGCTGTCGCCGACGCCGGAACGGCTCGAGAAGCTGACCTACGGCACGCCGATCGTCTACAACCCGGCGACCTTCATCGTGAAGAAGGACACCGACTTCACCTTCACGCCCGAAGGTCTCTCCGGCAAGGGCCTCAAGGTCGGCCTGCAGCGGGGCGCCTCGTCGATCCCCTACGTCGAGAAGCACTTTCCCGGCGTCTTCGAGCAGGTGCTCTACGACAACCCGGACCAGATGCGGCTCGACCTGATGGCCGGGCGGATCGACCTCGTGTTCGATTCCAAGCTCAACTGGACCTACGAGCTGATCATGAAGCCGGACGGCAAGGACTGGAAGATCGCCGGCGGCGACCACTGGCTCGGCGATCCGGCCATTCCCGAAGAGCAGCGCGGCTACAGCTGGGCGGTGCCGAAGGGCGAGGAGGCGCTGATCGAGCGCTTCAACGCCGGCATCGAGGAAGTGATCGCCGACTGCACCTTCACCAAGCTGCGCAAGCAGTTCCTCGACGTCGCGATCCTGACCAAGGAAGCGGCCTGCGTCGAATGACGGGCGGCGCTGGAGGGCGTCGCCGCGGCGACGCCCTCCAGCGCCCGACCGACGACACGCCCCCGGCGGGAGGACGGACCCGCCCGGAGCGATCCCGACAAGAACAAGGGTCCGGCCGCCGGCCGCCGAATGGCGCCGAGCACGGCCAGTAGGAGGACCCGAGGCAAGAGAGACGACCCCGACGATGCGATGACCCGCAAGCCCCGACGAGGAGATGCCACCATGTCCGCCTTCGCCCAGCCCCGCCTTTCGAGAGTCGCGAGCGCTCTCGCCGCCCTCGCGCTCGCCGCCGGCCTCGCCCTGCCGGCCGCCGCCGAAACCATCCGCCTCGGCAACGAGGGCACCTACCCGCCCTTCAGCATGGTCGACGCCGACGGCAAGCTCGTCGGCATCGAGCCGGATCTCGCCCGGGCGATGTGCGAGCGCATGCAGGTCGAGTGCGAGTTCGAGGTGATGGCCTTCAAGGCGCTGGTGCCGTCGATGCTGCAGGGCAAGTTCGACATCCTCGTCTCGCAGATCACGCCGACCGCCGAGCGCAAGGAGAAGATGCTCTTCACCACCCGCGTCGTCGCCAACCCGATGGTCTTCCTGGTCCCGGCCGACCTCGACGCGCCGATCACCAAGGAGGGGCTCGCCGGCAAGGGCCTGAAGCTCGCCCTGCAGAGCGGCGGCGCCCACATCCAGTTCGCCAAGGACATCCTCGGCGACAGCGTCGAATACGTCTTCTACGACAACCCCGACCAGTTCCACCTCGACATGACGACCGGCCGCGTCACCATGTCCTTCGAGGCCAAGCTCAACGCCGAGGTCGACTTCCTGTCGAAGGACGCGGGCAAGGGCTTCAAGATGGCGCCCGGCGAGTACTGGATCGGCGAGGCCGACGTGCCCGAGGACGAGCGCGGCCTCGCCTGGGCGGTGCCGAAGGACCAGCCGGAACTGCTCGAGCGGATGGACACGGCGCTGAAGTCGCTGATCGCCGACTGCACCTACACCGAGATCCGCAAGAAGTACCTCGCCGTGGCGGCCCTGCCCCAGGACGCGGCCTGCGAGGCCAAGGTCACCAACTGACGCGGGCGCCCGCGCCGGCGGCGATCACGCCGTCCGGCGCCGGTGCGGCGGCGGCCATCCCCCTTCCGAGAAGAGGCCCATGGACATTTCCTCACCCGAGTTCTGGGGCTACATCCGCCAGATGGCGAACGGCGCCTCGATCACGATCCAGCTGTTCCTGTGGAGCGTCGTCCTCGCGCTCGTCTTCGGCACGGTGATCGGCATCGTCAGCCTGTCGCGCAACCGCGTCGTCCAGGCAGTGTGGCGGACCTACGCCTCAATCGTCATGGGCGTGCCCTCGCTGCTCGTCATCTTCATCATCTACTATGGCGGCAGCGCCATGCTGGCCGGTCTGTTCGGCCGCTCGCTCAGGATCGACGTGACGCCGTTCGGCGCCGGCCTCGCCGCGCTGACCATCGTCTACGCCGCCTATGTCGCCGAGCTGGTGCAGGGCGCCGTGCGCAACCTGCCGCGCGGCCAGTTCGAGGCCTGCTCGGCGCTGTCGATCCGGCCGGTGCGGGCGTGGATCCACGTCATCCTGCCCCAGGTGTTCCGCCTCGCCCTTCCCGGCCTCGTCAACATCTGGCTGATCGTCCTCAAGGACACGCCGCTGGTCTCGCTCGCCGGCCTCAACGATCTCGTCGCCACGGCGAAGATCGCGGCGGGCGCCACCAAGGAACCCTTCGTCTTCTTCATCGCCGCGTCGCTGTTCTTCATCGCCTTCAGCGCGCTGACCATGCCTCTCGTCAAGCGGCTCGAGACCCGTCTCGGCCGCGGCCTCGCCAAGGTGAAGTCATGAACGCCCTGCCGATCGATCTCGACCTCGCCCTCGCCAGCCTGCCGGCCATGCTCGCCGGGCTCCAGACCACCCTCTCGATCACCGTGATCGTGCTGATGTTCGGCCTCGTGCTGTCGGTGCCGATGGCGCTGGCGCGGATGTCGGCGCGGGGCTGGCTGGCCTGGCCGGCGGCCATCTTCGTCATGTTCTTCCGCGGCGCGCCGCTGCTGACGCTGCTCTACCTCGTCTACTACGGCTTCGGGCAGATCGAGGCGCTGCGCGAGGGGCCGCTGTGGTTCATCTTCGGCAGCGCCTTCGCCTGCGCAGTGATCGGCCTCACCCTCAACCACGTCGCCTTCATGGTCGACGTGGTGCGCGGCAGTCTCGAGGCGGTGCCCGCCGGCCTCGTCGAGGCGGCCTCGGCGCTCGGCATCTCGCCGCGGCAGACCTTCCGCGAGATCCAGCTGCCGCTCGCCATGCGCTACGGCCTCGCCGCCTACCAGAACGAGGTGGTGATGTTCACCAAGGGCACGGCGGTGATCAGCGTCATCACCGTGATCGACCTCACCGCGGTCGCCAACGCGGTGTTCGAGCAGACCTACGATCCCTTCACGCCGATGCTGACGGCCGCCTTCCTCTACTGGGCGCTCGTCAACGTCATCCGTCTCTGCTTCCGCCTGCTGGAGGCCCGGCTCAACCGGCATCTGCGCGCCCACGAGGCGACCCGCAGCGAGGGGGTGGTTCGCGCCGCCGCCCGCCCGCCGCTGATGCGCCGCCTGCGCCTCGCCTTCGCCCTTTCGAGCCCCAAGGAACAGACCTCATGAGCACCGCCGCGTCCGCCACCGCCTCTTCCGCCGGCCCGGCCACGTCCCGGTCCGAGCGCCCGTCGTCGGAACGCGCCGTCGCCGTGGAGATGCGCGGGGTCGAGAAATACTACGGCAAGTTCCGCGCCCTCTCCGGCATCAACCTCGAGGTCCGCCGCGGCGAAAAGATCGTGATCTGCGGGCCGTCGGGCTCGGGCAAGTCGACGCTGATCCGCACCATCAACCGGCTCGAGCCCCACGACGGCGGCACCATCGTCGTCAACGGCATCGAGCTCGACGGCACCTCCGGCAAGACCCAGGACGTGCGGCTCGAGGTCGGCATGGTGTTCCAGCAGTTCAACCTCTTCCCGCACCTGACGATCCTCGAGAACTGCATGCTGGCGCCGCGGCTCACGCGCGGCATCTCCCGCGAACTCGCCGAAAAGCGCGCGATGCACTACCTGGAACGGGTTCACATCGCCGAGCAGGCCCAAAAGTATCCGAGCCAGCTCTCCGGCGGCCAGCAGCAGCGAGTCGCCATCGCCCGGGCGCTGTGCATGGAGCCGCCGATCATGCTGTTCGACGAGCCGACCTCGGCGCTCGACCCGGAGATGATCAAGGAGGTGCTGCAGGTGATGGAGGACCTCGCGGCCGACGGCATGACGATGATCTGCGTCACCCACGAAATGGGCTTCGCCCGCCGCGTCGCCACCCGCTGCGTCTTCATGGACAAGGGCGAGATCGTCGAGGAGGCCTCCGCGACCGACTTCTTCGAGCGGCCGAACAGCGATCGTCTCAAGGGCTTCCTCGCCCAGATCCTGCACTGACGCCGACCCCGTCCGGCGCCGGCGGAGCGGCGAAACGAAACGGCCGGCCGCGGGGCACCGCGGCCGGCCTTTTCTCGTCTCGTGCGGCGTGCGCCGGCGTCAGTGCGCCTCGGCCTCGCCGCGCGTCTTCCACAGCGAGAAGACGATGCCGCCGCCGATCATCGCCAGGGTGACGGCGAGGGAGATCGCCGGATCCACCTTGCCGAAGAAGTGGTTCCAGAAGATCTTGAGGCCGATGAACACCAGCACCAGGGCGAGGGCGTACTTCAGGTACTCGAAGCGGTGGACCATGGCGGCGAGCGCGAAGTAGAGCGCGCGCAGGCCGAGGATCGCCATGATGTTGGCCGTGAAGACGATGTAGGTGTCGGTGGTGATCGCGAAGATCGCCGGCACCGAGTCGACCGCGAAGACGAGGTCGGCGACGTTGATCACCACGAGGGCGAGGAACAGCGGCGTCGCCCACACCACCAGCCGCCCGGTCTTCGGGTGGGGCTGGCGCACGAAGAAGCGCTGGCCGTGCAGGCCGTCCGTCACCCGCATGCGCCGCGACAGGAAGCGCACCACCGGATTGCGGGAAACGTCGGTCTCGCCTTCCTTGACCACCAGCATCTTGATGCCGGTGGCGACGAGGAAGACGCCGAAGAACAGCAGCACCCAGTCGTATTCCTGCACCAGCGCGGCGCCGACGCCGATCATGATGCCGCGCATCACCAGTACCGCGATGATGCCCCAGACGAGGGCGCGATACTGCAGGGCGCGGGGAATGGCGAAGTAGGTGAAGATCAGCGAGATGACGAAGACGTTGTCGATGGAGAGCGCCTTCTCGATCGCGTAGCCCGTGAAATAGTGCAGGCTGGCTTCGGCGCCCTTCGAGAAGTGGATCCAGACGCCGAAGACGACGGCCACCGCGATGTAGAAGGCCGAAAGCTTCAGACTTTCGGCGATGCCGAGTTCCTTGTCGTCCTTGTTGAGAACGCCGAGGTCGAAGGCGAGCAGGGCGAAGACGACGCCGAGAAAGCCGAGCCAGAACCAGGCCGGCGTTCCGACGAGCGGATAGTTCAGAAGAAAAATCAGAGTGTCCAAGGGGTCCTCCGTCGGTCGGTCGATCAGGCGCCGAGGACCCGTCGCCGCGGGCCCGCTCCGCTGTTTGCGGAGGAGACCGACGACGCGGGTGCGCTGGGGCGCTCTGGTTGATGAGGACCGACATGGCGGCTGACGCCGTCAGAGGGGCCCGGGCCTCGGGGCAAGGGTCGGCGTCAGAACGCCGGTTTGGAAACAAGGCCTTCGGGACGGGTGCGGCGGGGCGCCTCCCGGGGGGCGGCGCGGTCGGCGCCGCGCCGGATGCAGTCGATCTGAAGCCGGATCTGGTTCCTGATCGCCGTGAGGTCGATCAGACGATCGCCGTCGGGCGTCTGGCGCTCGCGCTCCATTTCGATCTCGGCTTCGATCAGGCGGTGGCGGGTCGTCAGCGCCCTGAGAAATGTGTCCACGTCATCCTCCTTTCCATGCGGTGGAGATGGGGTGGCGCAGACGATAGTTCCAATGCATAATGAGAATAATTCCGATAGATTGAAGCTATGGAGCCCGCCGCATGGCCTACCGCCCCAGCCATCGCCAGCTCGACTATGCCGTCGCCCTCGCCGAGACCGGTCACTTCGGCCTCGCCGCCCGGCGCTGTCACGTCTCCCAGCCGACGCTGTCGGTGCAGATCGCCCAGCTCGAGGCCAATCTCGGCGTCGCCCTGTTCGAGCGGATCCCCGGGCGCGTCCAGACCACCGCCGTCGGCGCCCGGGTGGTGGAGGCGGCCCGCCGCGTTCTGCTGTCCCTCGACGACCTGGTGACGACGGCGGCGAGCGGCGCGCACAATCTCGGCGGGCTGATCCGGCTCGGCGTCGCGCCGACCTTCGGTCCCTATTTCCTGCCGAGCCTGCTGCCGAAGCTGCACGCACGCTATCCGGACCTGCAGATCTACATCCGCGAGGAGCGCCCCCAGGTGATCGAGCGCGAGGTGGCGTCGGGCGGGCTCGACTGCGGCCTCGGCCCGACGCCGGCGCCCGGCGCCGCCCTCACCTTCCGCTTGCTCTGCAGCGAGAGCATCTACCTCGGCGTCGCCAAGGATCATCCGCTCGCGGGCGCCGGCCACGTCGCCCCCGAGGCGTTGCGGGGGGAACGCCTGCTCACCCTCGGCCGCGGCCACTCGCTGTTCGAACGGGTCCGCGAACTCGCCGCCGTCTGCGGCGCCGAGCTGCGCGAGGACTACGAGGGCACGAGCCTCGACGCGCTGCGCCAGATGGTGGTGATGGGCATGGGAATGTCGCTGTTTCCCGAGCTCTACGCCCGCTCGGAATTTCGCATGGAGGACGACGTCGCCCTGCTCTCGCTCGACGGCTGGGGCACCCGCCGCGACATGGGCTACTTCTGGCGCGCCGGCAGCGGCCGCGCCGCCCAGTTCGACGAACTCGCCCGGGAAAGCGACGCGACCGCCGCGGAACTCGGTCTGGTGAAGAGATGACGGCGGCGGAGCGGGGAGACGTGCGCCTTCGCAGCGGCACCGATCCGGCAGGGTGACGACGACCGGGCGAGAATTGGCTGACGACGCACTGCGCTGCGAACTGGTCTGTGCCTGCAAATCCCTGTTTCTGCGGAATCTGCGCGCCTTTCCGGCCTCCCAATGGGGTACTTCGCGGCCGGTGCATCCTGCAAGCCACCATTGTTGCGGGAACTTTGCCTGAAGCGCCGGTCAGGACGGCGCTTCACGCACCCGCGTAAACAGGGAATTGCCTTGTCCAGAACAGGGAAACATCCGGATCGTTACAGGGAACGGGGTGCCGGAACGCCGTTCCCCGCCCCCCCCCTGGCAGCACTTCGGCGACAGCAATCTGAGAACTTAGCCCGAGGTCTTGGGCGCGGACGCGTTGCCCTGGCTGGTGTCGCTTGCCGGGGAAAACGTCAGCTCTCTGGCATTGGCCCTTGCATGGGCCCGTTTTGTTCTCATGCCCTGACGAGATACGCAGCAACTGCGGACCACAACGCTACGGCCCGCACAGGCCGTCGACAGCAAGGGAGACCGTCATGACCACGACCGCATCCAGCAAGGACACCACTCTGATCGTGAACGGAGCTCCCTCTTGTCGAACCCATCTTCCCGCGCGGCGTCCGCGCATGCGCTGATCGAGCGCCCTGTCGCCTCCCTCAAGCCGTCCGCGCGCAACGCGCGTACCCATTCGAAAAAGCAGATCCGTCAGATCGCCGCGAGCATCGAGCGCTTCGGCTTCGTCAACCCGGTGCTGGTCAGCGACGCCGGCGAGATCGTTGCCGGGCATGGCCGCGTCGAGGCGGCTCGGCATCTCGGGCTCGACCAGGTCCCGACCCTCACGCTCTCGCATCTGAGCGCGGCCGAACTGCGGGCCTATGTGCTGGCCGACAACAAGCTGGCGCTCAATGCCGGCTGGGACCGCGAACTGCTTGCGCTCGAACTTCAAGGGCTCATCGATCTCCAGTTCGACGTCGAACTCACCGGCTTCAGCCTGGCCGAGATCGACCTCGTGCTCGACGAGGCCCGGGAGGCGAAGCCTGACGGCCGTGACAGCGCCGAGGACGAGGTCCCTCTCCCCACCGGCCCAGCGGTCACGGTGCCTGGTGATCTCTGGCACCTTGGACGCCACCGGCTGATCTGCGGAGACAGCCGCGACTCGGAGTTCTTCCGGGCGTTGCTTGGCGATGAGCGGGCCGATCTCGTTTTTACCGACCCGCCCTACAACGTGAAGATCGACGGCAACGTCTGCGGCCTTGGCCGCGTCCGACATCGCGAGTTCGCCTTCGCCAGTGGAGAGATGAGCGCGGACCAGTTCACGGCGTTCCTCACCGTCACCCTCGGCAACATGGCAGCGGTCATGCGCGACGGGGCCATCGCCTTCGTCTGCATGGACTGGCGGCACATGGAAGAAATGCCGGCCGCGGGACGTTCCGCCTTCACCGAGCTCAAGAACCTCGTCGTCTGGAACAAGACCAATGGCGGCATGGGCAGCTTCTACCGCTCCAAGCATGAACTGATCTTCGTCTACAAGACCGACGAGGCCCCCCATACCAACAGCTTCGGTCTTGGCGCCACCGGCCGGCATCGCACCAATGTCTGGGACTATCCGGGCATCACCAGTCCTGGCAAGGCGCGCGGCGAGGAACTGGCCATGCATCCGACGGTGAAGCCTGTGGCGATGATTGCCGATGCCCTCCGCGACTGCTCGCGGCGCGGCGAGATCATCCTCGACGGCTTCGGTGGTTCGGGCTCGACCCTGATTGCGGCTGAGAAGACCGGGGTGGCAGGCGCGGCTGGTCGAGTTCGACCCGGTCTATTGCGATACGATCGTGCGCCGCTAGGAGCAGGTGACGGGCAAGCGGGCCCGGCACGGCGCCAGCGGGCTCGGCTTCGAGGCCCACGAGGAGGCGCGGTCGGAACAGATCGCACAGGCAACCCGCATCAGCGAAGCCGGAGGTGCTGACCATGACCTCTGATCGCGATGACGAACGGCTCGGCTACAAGAAGCCGCCGCCCTAGGGACAGTTCCGGAAGGGACGATCGGGCAATCCCAAGGGCCGCCCTCGCAAGGTGCGGCCGGACAGTTCCGGTGCGCCCACGGACCCCAGCGTGCTCGACGATGTGCTGCGCAAGGAACGCGACCGCCGGATCAGGGTGACCGATGCCGGCGGAACGAGGGAGGCCGCGCTGACAGAGGTCATCGTCCGCTCCCTGACGAACAATGCCGTCAAGGGCGATGTCCGGGCACAACGCGAAGCCCTGAAACTCTTTGGAGATCTCGACGGGCGTGACGCGGCGCGTCTCAAGGAGGAGGCGGAGCGCAAGCAGCATCAGTTCGAACAGATCTGCAGCCTGAAGGAACACAAGACCAGGATCTGGGCTGCGGCTGCAAGACAGGGCATTGAGCCGGAGGCCCCCTGGCCGCATCCCGACGACATCCTCATCAACGCCGCAACCGGCAGCTGGCATGTTCGAGGCCCCCTCAATGAAGAGGATCTGCCCTTCTTCAACTACTGCCGCGCCGAGCGCGATGCGCTGTTCGCCCGGCTCGCTCTCGATCTGTGCCAGAGCAAGTCTCAAAACATCGCGAGGACATCGATTGGAAATATCTGGGTGTACTGGGACACGAAACTGCCGAAGCGGTGGCAGATCCTTCACCAGTTTGAAGCCCGGCTGATGGCCCTCATGGTTCGGCGTCTCCGCGATCTTCGCGCTCATCTTGAGGCCTGCCTGCGACGCGTAGAGGATCTTCGGCCGGCCTCGATGCGAGGCCCTGGAGACAAGGAGACCTATCGCATCGTCAACAGCGCCATGAAGCCGCTTCTCCAGCGCTACGGCTACCGATCCCAGGCGGAGTTCGAGAGGGCATATGAGGAGTTGGGCGAGGAGATGCCATGGCCGAAAACGGGGTAGCTGATGAGAAATTGCGCTGTCCCAGCGCACCAGCCGCAAGGCCACTGCTGCTCGGGGCCTGCCATTCGGCTGAGGCGGATTGCTTGGCCAGCAGAGGGCAGTGACGATAGACAGGGGTATAGCGTTAGGCGCGGTGTTCTGACGCCAGATGCGATGACGAGGATCTACGACAATATTAATTGAGGCAAACCCCGCATCCTGGATTTAATCGTATGCAAACATCATATAAATACTATTTTTATCTAAAAAATAATCCATACTTTATTATGAGAATATTATATTTATGCCCGAATGCACCTAAAGAGCAAATTTGATGACAAGAATGGTACTCCCTGACACAAAGTCTCTGCTTCCCTTCGTTCGCCGCCTCTGCGATCCCACGTTCGCCCCTGGAAAATGGGATTACGGCGCTGACAGGGATAAGGAATATGAGCCACCATTTTACGTGATGTCAAAAGCGACAGCAGACTTCGTGACGGCCGCCTATGCGGGGGGCTGGGTGCGCCCGGACATCAACTGGTCAGGAAAAGCCGAACAGGGGCTGTTCGTTCGCCTCTGTTCAACACCGGACGCTATCGAAACGGCAAACGTGGAAGAGTTGGCGCTTGTGCTGACAACACTGATCCGAGGCGAGCGCTTCACCGAGGGCACGCTCGCCAAAGCGATTGAAGACGGCGTGATACAGCGGGTTCTTGCTCGTGTGAGCGAACTTGCAAATGCCAGTTCAGAGACATCTTCCTTACGCAGTGCCACGGGCAGCATCGGCGTTCCATCGCCGCTGGACCACGATCTCTGAACGGCTATTCTGCTGATCGACGTTGAGCAGTTTGCCGAGTTATTGCCACTGGACCAAGATTTCTGAGAGGCTATTTTTCTACGGGGCAGGTCAAGTTAGGCTCCAAAAACTATAGGGAGATTGGAAGTAAGCCGGCCGCAGAACTTCCAACGCTTCAGTCTCTGCCGAATAAAAACTGAGCGATAAATCCAAACTATCAAAGTTTTATAAAATGATCATCATCTCGCGCGCTTGGGGAAAATGCTCTTCCGACAAATTGGACACCCACCATCTGGTCCATCATTGCGCCGATGTTGCTGCGGTGTTCATTTCGCTGCTCGCACAGCCTCTTTTTCGATGTCGGACCGAGGCGGCTCTTGGTCGATATTTGGAGGACAACGAAGTGCGCTGCCTAGCGGCGCTCGCGTTCCTGCACGACATCGGCAAACTGGCGCCGGGCTTTCAGGCGAAGGGATGGCTGGACACGCGCCAGGTAAGGCTGCGTGGACACCTAGAATGCGGCGTCCTATGGACGAGTACGCTCAATGCGAGTTCGCTTGCGGGAGCCGCAGTTCACTTGGCACGATGGCCGGACATTCGCACCTGGCTTCATGCGGCGTTTTCCCACCATGGCCGTCCCATTGACGATGCCAGAGCAGGTGCAGCCGCAGGAGCCTTCTTCAACGTACGCGGTTACGACTGGAAAGCAGAAGAATCGCTGTTTGGCCGGGCGATGCTCGACTGGCTTCCCGCCATCGCGACGGCCTCGCTGCCTGCGGCTGAGCCACCGCTGGTGCATTTCTTCTGCGGCCTGCTCACGCTGGCGGACTGGATCGCTTCGGACCGGCCTGCCTTTCCATTCGAGCCCGTGTTCCGATCCGACTATTGGCATACGGCACGGAAGCGTGCCGACCGAAGGCTGCGGGAAATCGGCCTCACGTCCCACGGCCTCACGCTGCGCGGCACGCCGGGCTGGTCCATTATCTCCGATCATCCGAAACCACGGCCAGCGCAGGAGGCGGTCGGAGGTGTGCCAACCAGTGAACACCTCGTCCTGCTTGAGGCCGAGACCGGCGCAGGCAAGACGGAGGCGGCTCTCTGGCGCTTTACCTCTCTGTTCGCAGCGGGAGAAGTGGATGCGCTCTATTTCGCCGTGCCGACACGGGCGGCCGCGCGGCAGTTGCAGCGGCGTATCAACGCGGCGCTGACACGCATGTTCGCGCATCCGCCCGAAGCCGTGCTGGCCATTCCGGGGCAGATGATGGCCGGCGAGGCATCGGGCACGCGACTGCCGGATTTTTCGATGCTCTGGGACGACGGCGAGGACCGGCCTGCGCGCTGGGCGGCGGAGCACTCGGCGCGCTTTCTCGCGTCACGGGTTGCGATCGGAACGGTGGATCAGGTCGCCCTCGGCGGCCTGCAGGTGAAATATGCGCATCTGCGCGGCGCGGCGCTGAGCCGCGCGCTGCTGGTGATCGACGAGGTGCATGCCTCCGATCCCTATATGACCGAAGTCCAGACCGCGGTGGTGGAGGCCCATCTCGAGCTCGGCGGGCATGTGATGCTGATGTCGGCAACGCTCGGTGCTGCGGCTCGCGTGCGATGGTTCAGGGAACCGATCGCCGATCTCGCCTCCGAATCCGCCCTGCCTTATCCGGCCATCTGGACCGGCGGAGGCGTTCAGGCCGTCGCGGCGGATGCAGCCGCCGGCAAGGCGGTACAAGTCGAGGCTTTTGCCGGCTGGTCGGGCGAGGATGCCGCGCGGCATGCCGTCGAAGCGGCGCGCCGGGGTGCGCGGGTACTGGTCATCCGCAACACGGTAGCCCGTGCTCAGGAAACCCACGCCGCCTGCCTCGCCGCAGAACCCGGCCTGCTGCTCGCGGTTGATGGTATTCCGACGCTGCATCACAGTCGTTTCGCCGCCGAGGATCGCGCACGCCTTGACGCGGCGGTGGAGGCGGCCATCGGCAAGGAGAGCCAGCCCGGCGGATGCATCGTCATCGGCACCCAGACGCTGGAGCAGTCGCTCGACCTTTGTGCCGACATCCTCGTCACTGATCTCTGCCCCATGGACGTGCTGCTCCAGCGCATCGGCCGGCTGCATCGCCACCGGCGTCCCCGGCCGGCCGGGTTTACGAGGGCGCGGGTTCTGGTGCTCACTCCACCGGGCGGGCTCGATCCGCTCACTCTGGCAGCCGACAACGGTCTCGGCGCCTATGTCGACGGCCCGAATTTCTCCGGCATTTATGTCGATGTGCCTGGTCTCGCCGCCACGCTCGCCGAGATCGAGACGAAGCCGGAATGGCGTATTCCGTCGATGAACCGGGCGCTTGTCGAAGCGGCGACCCATCCCGAGGCCCTTGACCGGATCGCTGAGGCGCGCGGCTGGCAGGCCTACCGCCAGAAAGTGACCGGCAAAATTCGGGCGGACATGACCACGGCAGGCCTTGCCATTCTCGACCGCGAGCGACCGCTCGCGAGCTTTCCCGCCGACGAGAAGCTTCGCACCCGACTCGGCGAGGAAGGTGTGATCCTCAGGCTGCCGGAGGGCACGCTCGGCGCCTTCGGATTGCCGGTCTCGACGCTCCCCCTGCCGGCGCACTGGTCAAAGGGGCTGACCGGGGAGGAAAAAGCGGTTGTTGTAGAGGTCGGGCCGCCGCTGCAGTTGAAGGTAGCCGAAACAGGAATGGCGTACGGTCCGATAGGACTTCAGCGGACTTGACAGATAGCTATACAACTTCAGAAATAATTCATTCGCTCGATATCTTAAGGGTTGCGATTCGCTGACGTGCGATCTTCCCCTCTTTGAGTAACTTCAAGTTGCCTTCCACGAGAATCGTAACCGCACGAATTCTCACGATTGCATCAATACAAATAAGCACATCCAAATAAAATAGTTGATAAAATCATTATACGTAGCGCTTAACTCTTCTGAATAACCGATTTGCGAGGGTCATGATTGATGAGTCATAGCATCCTGACCGCTTCCCTCATCGAGACGGATCGGGGATGGCATAGCCTCCCCGGCCTGCTCGCGGCCATGACACGGAGCGAGGTGACCACCTTCCCCGCGCTTCGTCCGCATCAGCGGCCGGCGTGGCACATGTTCCTCGTCCAGCTCGCCGTGCTGGCGCTCGATGCCGCAGGTCTGCGGGAGCTTCCGGAGAGCGAAGCCGGCTGGCGGGACATCCTTCGCGGCCTGACCCCGGATTTTCCCGACGACGAACCCTGGCACCTGATCGTCCCGGACCGGACGCGGCCCGCCTTCCTTCAGCCTCCCGATCCCGGCGGGCTCAAGTGGTCGGATGTCGCCACTCCCGACGCGCTCGACATGGTGATCACCTCTCGCAACCATGACCTGAAGCGCGAGATCGCCCGAGAGGCCGCGCCGCAGGACTGGCTCTTCGCCCTCGTCAGCTTGCAGACCATGGAGGGTTTCGGCGGCGCCGGGAACTACGGCATCGCCCGCATGAACGGCGGTTCGTCGTCTCGGGTGCTGATCGGGCTCGCCCCCGCAAAATCCGGATCGTCGGATATCGACCCGTCACTCTGGTGGCGGCGGGATGTCAGGCGCCTGCTCGAAACCCGCTCCGGGACGGCGGGAAAGGCCCTGCTCTGGCTGGAGCCCTGGCCGGAAGGTCAGGCACTGGACCTCGCCGCGCTCGATCCGCAGTTCATCGAAGTCTGCCGCCGCATCCGCCTCATGGAGACGGGCGGCGGCATCTCTGCGGAACGCAGCACCTCCAGTGCGGCACGCATCGCGGCGAAGGAGGCGAAAGGCAACACCGGCGACCCCTGGGCGCCCATCGCGATCGAAGGCAAGGCTCTGACGCTGGGGGAGCGCGACTGGACCCACGAATTGCTGGTGAAGCTGCTGTTCACGGCAGACGGGCGTGAATGGACCGTGCCGCGTCTCGCCCGCCCCTTTCCTGGCGAGGAGGCGGAGCCGATGTTGCTGATCGCCGAAGCCTTCGCCCGCGGCAATTCCAAGACCGACGGCTTCCGCTCCCGCGTCATTCCGGTTCCCAAAGCCATCCTGCAGGAGTTTCTGGGTCCGAGACCCGCCGACGTGGCGGATGGCCTACTCAAGGACATCGCCGCCGTGGATCTTGCCCTGCGCAATGGTCTGGCACTGGTTGCTGCTGGCGGCGACAAGGAGAAGGTTGGGAAGCCTTACTACGAGCGCACCCGCTTCGCACGTGAGGCCCTGCGCCGCGAGGCAGACCGCCTGTTCTTTCCCGAACTCTGGCGCCGCGTCGAGGCGACGGTTGATGCCGATTTCACCCGTCTGCGCCTTGCCTTCCTTGAAGAGCTTGCAAAAGCCGCTCGCAAGGAATTCCAGGCAGCGCTCGCCGCCATTCCCTGCGCGAGCCTGATGCGGCCGCGCGCCGAAGTGCGCGGCAAGGCGCGGCTGGACTGGAAGCTTCACGAGGCGATCAGGGACTTCAAGCCGAAGGAGGTGGCCGATGCCTGATGATATCGACGAGCCCACCCGGGACGACGTGGCGAAGGACGAGATGGCGGTTCGGGCCCTCTCCATCGCTCTCGCGCTCGCCGTGTCCGATCCGGGGGAAAAGGCCGCGGCGCGGCGGATGGACCGGAATGGCGCGCCGGTGTTCTGGCGTCAGGTCGCCCGGCTCGGCATTTCGCCCGCTCATGAGGCCGGGTGGCTGCGCTTCACCCGCATGATCGCCCTGCTGACGCCGGCGAGTGCCACCGCCTCGGTTCATGACAAGGACCGTCCGCTCGGCGCGGTCCTCGCCGATGCCGGCTTTTCCGAGCAGCGTCTTGCCCGCCTTCTCGCCGCGCAGGGCGAGACCCGGCTGGAGGCCCTCGAACGGGCGATCCGCATGCTCGCCCGCAGCCGGCCGAAGATCGATGTCGTCAGCCTCGCCCGCACGGTCATGGGCAGAGACCGGAACAGGCTGGCCCGCGACTATTATGCACGACTTGACAGAACCACGACGACAACGACCGGGGGGGTCGAACATGCCTGAACCTCGCTTCCTGCAGATCCATTTCCTCGCGCCCTACACGGCGGCCCTGCTCAACCGCGACGACGCCGGGCTTGCCAAGCGCCTGCCTTATGGCGGCAGCTTGCGCACGCGGATCAGTTCGCAATGCCTCAAGCGCCATTGGCGTCTCGCCGAGGACCCCCACGCGCTGAGCCGTATCGACGGGGCGGATGCATCGTTCCGCTCGCGCGAGATCGTCGACCGCAAGGTCCTCGGCGGCTGGACGGAAGGTGTCGACGATGCGGTCATGAAACCTATCCGCGAGGCGCTGCTGATGGCGGTCTACGGTGACAAGGGAACCGACAAGAAGTCGCGCCAGACCCTCCTGCTCGGCGCGGTCGAGATCGCTTACCTCACCGCAGAGGCCGAACGCCTCGTCGGCGCGGCGGCCGGCGACGCCAGGCAGGCACAGGACATCGCCAAGGACTGGCTGAAGGCCCAAAAGGCCAACTTCAAGGCGATGCGCGAAGCGTCCAAGCTCCCGGGCGGCCTCACCGCAGCCCTGTTCGGCCGCATGGTCACATCGGACCCGAGCGCCAACATCGACGCGCCCGTTCACGTCGCCCATGCCTTCACCGTGCACGCCGAGGAAGCCGAGAGCGACTATTTCATCGCCGCTGACGATCTTGCCCGCGACGACGAGTCGGGTGCCGATACAATCCAGGAAACCGAACTCACCTCCGGCCTGTTCTACGGCTATGTGGTGGTGGACATTCCGGGCCTGCTGGGCAATCTCGCGGGAGATGTGCAGTTGGCCGGAGCCGTGCTGCACAATCTCCTCTACCTGATCGCCGAGATCTCGCCCGGCGCCAAACTCGGCTCCACCGCCCCCTATTCCCGTGCCTCGTTCCTGCTGGTCGAGGCCGGCGATCGCCAGCCGCGCTCGCTGGCAGAGGCCTTCCGCACCCCGTGCGCGGCGAATGCCGGCGTGGCCGTCGGCAGGCTTTCCGAGCATCTTGCGAGCCTCGATGCCGCCTATGCGACAGGTGAGGATCGCCGTTTCCTGTCGCTCGCCAACACCGGCATCCCCGGCGCCGAGCGCGGGACGCTGGCGGACCTTGCGGCCTTCGTGCGGGATCTGCCTCAGCAGCACGCGGACGTCGCGGCATGACCCATCGCTGGCTGCACCTGCGCCTCGCAGCGCCGCTCGTGGCCTTCGGCGACGTGGCGATCGACCATGTCGGCCCCACGCGCGATTTCCCCGCGGCCTCGGCGCTGACAGGGTTGCTCGCCAATGCGCTTGGCCTTCGACGAGAGGAAACGTCCGCGCATCAGGCGCTCCAGGACAGGCTGGTGTTCGGTGCCATGGTGATCCGGCAGGGACGGTTGTTGACCGACATCCAGAACGCCAAGCTCGAGGCGAACGATCGCGGCTGGTCCACATGGGGGCGGCCGGACGAGCGCGCCGGGGCCACCTATGATACCCCGCACCGCCGCCGCCGCGACTATCTTGCGGACCATGACTGCCGCGTCGTGCTGCGGCTTCTGGATGCGGAGACAGGGCCGGATCTCAACCGCCTCGCCGATGCGCTGGACCGGCCGGCACGTCCGCTTTTCATCGGCCGCAAGGGTTGCCTCCCGTCCGCGCAGCTGTTCGCCGGCTGGCTTGAAGGTGAGACCGTTCGGAAGGCTCTGGAGGCCATCGGCGAGGCCGGTCGCGCGATCTGGCCGGCGGAGGAAGGCGGCGGCACGATCCGCGACCTCAACGATGTTCGCAACTGGCGCATCGGGCTGCATGGCGGCCGCCGCCGTGTCAGTGAGGGGGAGATCGCATGAGCCTGCATCTCGTCGAACTTCCCATCGCCCTGCGCGAGCTGCATCTCTGGGCCGGCGCGCGCAATTTCGCCAGCAACTTCGACGAGGGGCTGGCGCTGCATCACCTCCTCGGCGAGGTTTTTGGCCCGGCAACCTTACAGCCTTTCCGTCTGATGGTTGCACCACGGGCCCGGACAGGCACGCTTTATGCCTACGCGACCGAGGATGCCGAGACCCTGCGCAGGGCGGCATCCGCCAGCCTGACGCCGGGGCAGCAGGCGGTGATCCGGCTCGACCGCCTGCGCTCCATTCCCCGACCAACGTCCACATGGCAGGAAGGCCAGCGGCTCGGCTTCGATGTGCGGCTTCGCCCGGTGGTGCGGCTGCATGGCGATCTGACCGGCGTCGACGAGGCCGGCAAGACAGTGACGATGCGCAAGGGTGCGGAGATCGACGCCTACCTCGCCCGCAGCCTGCGCACCACAGCAGATGCAGCCCCCATCATCACCCGCGAGAGCGTCTATCTCGACTGGCTTGCCGAGCGTCTCGCCCCGGCCGCCCGGCTGGATCCGGATGCAACGCACCTTGCCGGTTTCCGGCGTCAGGTCGTGTCGCGCGGCAGCCGAAGGCTGGCAGGGCCGGATGCCATTGTTCATGGCACGCTGACGGTCACCGATGCCGAAGCCTTCGCCGCGCTGCTGGCATCCGGCATCGGTCGTCACCGGACCTATGGCTACGGCATGCTGCTGCTCAGGCCGCCCCAGCGACCGGCTGCGGGACGGGGGATTGCTTCATGCTGATTGGCAGGCTCGGTCTCGAAACCGCCCGCCTGCCCCACGCCGACCGGCATGGACTGATACTGCTTGATCGCGGAGCCTTGACGGTGGAGGCTGGATGCCTGCGCTTTGCCTCGGCCGGCGGCGGCGCGGTGGAGCGCGGTGACTACACCATCCCGCACCAATCGATCTCGCTGTTGCTGCTCGGGCCGGGCTCGACGGTCAGCCACGACGCGCTGCGCCTGCTTGCCCGTCACGGTGCCGGGTTGGCGGCGGTGGGCGACGATGGCGTGCGGCTCTACACCGCACCGCCGCTGCTGCCGGACTTCTCGCATCTTGCAAGGCGGCAGACGGAACTCTGGGCGGATGCCAACCGCGGCCGGCTCGACGTCGCCCGCCGGATGTATGCTTGGCGGCTCGGCGAGGTTCTGCCGCACCGCGACATCGCCGTGCTGCGCGGCATCGAGGGCGCCCGCGTCAAGGCCCTCTATGCCAACCTCGCGCAAAGGTTCGGCATCCGCTGGCAGGGTCGACGCTACGACCGGTCCGATCCACTGGCGGCCGATCTGCCCAACCAGGCCATCAATCATGCGGCCAGCGCCGTCGAGGGGGCTGCGGCCATCGCGGTGGCGGCGACGGCGACCATTCCGCAACTCGGCTTCATTCACGAGGATTCCGGCCAGAGCTTCATGCTGGACATCGCCGATCTGTTCCGCGATTCAGTGACCGTGCCCTGCGCCTTCCGCGCCGTGATGGTACAGAAGAAGACCCCGGATCTTTCGATCGAGCGGGTGACGCGGCGCCTCGTCGGCGAGACCATGCGGCGGGACGACCTGATCGCGACGATGATCGACCGCATCAAGGCCCTGTTTTCGGCCGAGCAGGGCGGCGAGAAGCCTTTGCGCCGTGCCCGCAAGGCGACTGGCGGCGACCATGCGGCCCTTGAAAAGGATGCGAGGAGCCACGACGATGCCGATGACCGTGGTGGTGACGCGTGACGTAGCCGACCGCTACCGCGGCTTCCTCGCCTCCGTGATGCCGGAGGTCGCGCCTGGCGTTTATGTCTCGCCAGAAGTGTCGAGGGCCGTGCGCGAGCGCATCTGGAATGTTCTGTCCGACTGGTGGGGGACAATGCCCGGCGGCTCGGTGGTGATGTCATGGCGGGACAGTGCGTCCGCCGGAGGCCTCGGCCTCGCCATGCTGGGCACGCCGCCGGTCGAGCTTGCCAATCTCGATGGCGTACTGGTGGTGCGCCGCAAGGCGTCGGCACCCCCTGTTCTTTGAAATAGTGTGACTTCCCAGCGAGTTCCACGCTGGGGTTTCCCCCGCCCACGCGGGGATGGTCCCCGACCGCACTGCGAAGACGGCCCGTCTCACCGGTTTCCCCCGCCCACGCGGGGATGGTCCCCGACCGCGCTGTTGGTCGCGCCCTGCCCCGTGGTTTCCCCCGCCCACGCGGGGATGGTCCCGGATCGACGTCGCCTACGGCACCCACACGCTCGTTTCCCCCGCCCACGCGGGGATGGTCCCCAGTCGGCTTCGCAGTTCCTGGCGATGGTGCCGTTTCCCCCGCCCACGCGGGGATGGTCCCGTCGTGCCGATCGGCTCCTCGTCCGCGACGTCGTTTCCCCCGCCCACGCGGGGATGGTCCCCTGATCCAAGGCGCCGCGCCCGGCATCGCGAAGTTTCCCCCGCCCACGCGGGGATGGTCCCGCGATGGTGCGGCGGGTCTGTCTCGACTGGGGTTTCCCCCGCCCACGCGGGGATGGTCCCGCCAAGAGCTTCAAGGCGCTGCTCAAGTCCGGGTTTCCCCCGCCCACGCGGGGATGGTCCCGAGTAGTTCGGATCATCGACGATCGAGGCGAAGTTTCCCCCGCCCACGCGGGGATGGTCCCATCCCATGCTCCACCTGCTCGAAACCGACTGCGTTTCCCCCGCCCACGCGGGGATGGTCCCTTAAGGAGAGACGACGATGGCGAAACATTCGGGTTTCCCCCGCCCACGCGGGGATGGTCCGCTGCGGCCCGCGCCGCGGCCGACACGGCGCTCGTTTCCCCCGCCCACGCGGGGATGGTCCCTATTCGAGCCTTCGGGCCGGAAAGATCGAGTTGTTTCCCCCGCCCACGCGGGGATGGTCCCTCCGGGGCGAGACCATCGCGCGGACCGAGGCGGTTTCCCCCGCCCACGCGGGGATGGTCCCCACAATGCCGACACGGCGAGACTGGAGCGCAAGTTTCCCCCGCCCACGCGGGGATGGTCCCCTCAACAGCATCGCCACCGGCATTCAGGCGGCGTTTCCCCCGCCCACGCGGGGATGGTCCCGTCCGGGAAGGCTTCGGCGCCGCCCGACTTCGGTTTCCCCCGCCCACGCGGGGATGGTCCCTGACCTCTCCGAAAAAGCGATGATCGCCGGGAGTTTCCCCCGCCCACGCGGGGATGGTCCCCTTTGGGCGCGCTACGTCGCCGGCCAGCTGGCGTTTCCCCCGCCCACGCGGGGATGGTCCCGTTCTCGTCAGATGCGTCAACTCGGCAAGAGCGTTTCCCCCGCCCACGCGGGGATGGTCCCTGGGCGCCGGGTGGTGACGATGCCGTCGTCGTGTTTCCCCCGCCCACGCGGGGATGGTCCCGGTGCCGCCGCCGGCCAGCCGCTGACGATCGTGTTTCCCCCGCCCACGCGGGGATGGTCCCCGGGTGTCTGCGACGCACGTGCGGCTGATCAAGTTTCCCCCGCCCACGCGGGGATGGTCCCCTGCTCGGCGCGGGGCTGAAGGTCGACGGCGAGTTTCCCCCGCCCACGCGGGGATGGTCCCTCTTTCACCCCTTGCCGTGGCCCTCGTCCGGGGTTTCCCCCGCCCACGCGGGGATGGTCCCTGCAGGAGAAGCATTAGCGATACCTCGTCGTGGTTTCCCCCGCCCACGCGGGGATGGTCCCCGGACACCATAGCTTGCAGCCTGGGGGAATTCGTTTCCCCCGCCCACGCGGGGATGGTCCCGGTCACTTCCGCATCAAGATCGAGCCGGACGGGTTTCCCCCGCCCACGCGGGGATGGTCCCTCGACGATGTTGCCGGCCACCGTGCCGTGGACGTTTCCCCCGCCCACGCGGGATGGTCCCGGCTCGGACTTCGTGTCGGAAGCGACCAAACGGTTTCCCCCGCCCACGCGGGGATGGTCCCGCCGCCGGTGGGGGCGATCCGCTGTGGCTGTGTTTCCCCCGCCCACGCGGGGATGGTCCCGTCGGCAGCTCCAACCTCGCCACCACCTATGAGTTTCCCCCGCCCACGCGGGGATGGTCCCCCGGTGATGCACCGGCACCCGCGCGAGCGGATGTTTCCCCCGCCCACGCGGGGAACTCGGCAAGCTCGATCACGACCTTGTCCGGCAGATCGACCGGAACAACAGGCACGGGGGCCAGCAGGCACCGCGCCGCCGTCTCAAGGCCGGCACCGTGCTGGTGCGCGAGCATGGCGGTGTCCTGCACGAGGTCATGGTCGTGCCGGGCGGCTTTGCGTGGAATGGCGAGACCCATGCCAGCCTCTCGGTCATCGCCCGGCGCATTACGGGAACGAGCTGGAACGGACCCCGCTTTTTCGGGCTGAGGCCGACGCCGAAGAAGCCTATGCCCGAAGCGGCCGGCGCGAGGGAGGCCCCCGATGCGTGAGGCGCCCCTCAAATCCCAGTGCTGCGCGATCTACACCCGCAAATCCACCGAGCATAATCTCGATCTTGCCTTCAACTCGCTCGATGCCCAGCGCGAGGCCTGCGAAGCCTATATCCGCAGCCAGGCTCATGAAGACTGGCGGCTGGTGCCGGACCCCTATGACGACGGCGGCCTGTCCGATGCCTCGCTGCAGCGCCCGGCGCTTCAGGCGCTGCTCGACGCCGTGCGGCAGGGCGGCATCGACATCATCGTCGTCTACAAGGTCGATCGCCTGACCCGCTCGCTCGCCGACTTTGCCAAGCTGGTCGAACTGTTCGATGCCCATGGCGTATCCTTCGTCTCCATCACCCAGAGCTTCAACACCACCAGCAGCATGGGCCGCCTCACCCTCAACGTGCTGCTGTCCTTCGCCCAGTTCGAACGCGAGGTGATCGGCGAGCGCGTCCGCGACAAGTTCGCAGCTTCCAAGCGGCGCGGCCTGTGGGTCGGCGGCCCGGTGCCGCTCGGCTATCGCAGCCAGAACAAGCAACTGGTCGTGGACGATAGCGAGGCCGCACTCGTGCGGTGCATCTTCCGGCTCTATGTCGATCTCGGGTCCATCGGCGCGGTGGTGGAACGGCTGGACGCCGAGGGGGCGCGCACCCGCAAGGGCCACCGTTTCAGCGTTGGGCCGGTTGCCCACCTGCTGAAGAACCGCATCTACCTTGGCCAGATCGTCTGGCAGGGCGAGATCTACGGCGTCGCGCACACGCCGCTCATCGATGCGGAGACCTTCGCTGCGGTGGAGGCCCGGCTCGGTGCCGAGGTCGTCCGGCGGCGCGGCGTGGCCCGCAGCCGCGCGTTCCTGCTCGCCGGCCTGCTCCATGACGATGCCGGCCATCGCATGAGCCCCAGCCACGCCGGCAAGGCGGGGGTTCGCTACCGCTACTATGTCTCGCAGGCGCTGCTTCAGCACCGCAAGGCCGAGGCCGGCAGCATCGCGAGGGTTTCTGCGCCTGATGTCGAGGCCGCGGTGATCGACGCGCTTGGTCTCGAGGGCAGCGAGATGAGCAAGCGGATCGCGCGCATCATCCTGCACAGCGATCGTCTCGTGATCGAGATAAAGGACAGGGACGACGTGGCGCCCGAGACGATCTCCGTTCCCTTCGCCTGGCAGCCTCAGGGGCGCCGCAAGGGCATCTTCCACGAGCCGTCCTCCCAAAAAACGGCGATCGATCCGGACGCATCTCGGACGATTCTCGCCGCGATCGGCCGGGCACGGCGCTGGATGGCTGACCTGATCCAGGACACCGCCACCTCCACCCACGACATCGCGATCCGCGAGGGCATGGGCGAACGCAATGTGCGCAAGCTGCTGCCGCTCGCCTGCCTCTCGCCCGGTCTCGTCCGCGCCATCGCCGATGGCACGGCCCCGGCCGGCCTGACCATCACCAGCCTGACCGCCGCCCTGCCCCACGCCTGGGCCGCCCAGGAACAGAGATTCCTGAAGGGCTGACCTCGCAAAGTCGCGATCGGATGCACGGAGACGGCGGCGACGCATAGGCCGGCGACGCGCGACCCGGTTCTCTTCGTCTACCGACTGAAGGCGACGCGCGGCGCCCGCAAGTCGAACATCGCATCGTCGCACTTGTGGAAGAGAGGCTCCCGCCTCTCTGAACCGTTCGAAGGCCCATCGAAGCAGCTTCGAAGCGACCCTGATCGAACCGGTCTCGACAGATACGCGAACCGGTCTCACGCCGTATTCAAGCGATGCAGGCGGAATCGAAAATCACTGTGGCGGAGACCGGGGCAAAAATCGGCCTCGAATGCTCTCCTGCGTGACCGGCAAAAGTCTCAGGTGAGACAAGCCACCTGCTAAACCCACGACACCGTCGCGAAATTTAATGCGGCAGGTTAAATCTCTGAAAAGTATCAGATTTTGGCTGGGGCGCCTGGATTCGAACCAGGGAATGGCGGTACCAAAAACCGCTGCCTTACCGCTTGGCTACGCCCCATCCGGACGCGGGCGCCGGGGCCGGCCGCGTCGCCGGCCGGTATAGCGCCAAGGCCGGTGGCCCGCAAGGCGGCGAGGGCCGCGGAACCGGGGGTTTCGCGGCTCCGGAGCCGGCGAAGCCTCGGCCGCCTGCCCGCCTTTGCCGCCGGCCGCAGGCGGGTCGGGCCGGCCTCGAAATACCGCTTGCGGCGCCGGATGGGTGACGCTATAAGCCGCCCCACCAGCGGTTCGGAGTGTAGCGCAGCCTGGTAGCGCACCTCGTTCGGGACGAGGGGGTCGCGTGTTCGAATCACGCCACTCCGACCAATCTTTCTCCCATCGACATCGGATGTTCGTCGCCTCCCCGCACGGGATGCGGCCGGTGTACGGTCGTCGATGGCGGCCGGTCCGTCATCGGCCTCGCGGAGGTCGATCCGCCGTCCGGGCGGCCCTCTCCAGGGCCCGCAAAGGCGGTGCCGCCGGCCTCTCCGGCCCGTCCCCGCTACCGAATCGTTCGGACTCTCGCCGCGGAGCGCGCCGATGACCGATCTCTCCTTCGACCGCGATTTCGACCCCGCCCACGGCGAGGCGGTCGAGATCGTGCCCGGGATCCGCCGGCTGACGGCGCCCAATCCCGGCCCGCTCACCTTCCGCGGCACCAACAGCTATCTCGTCGGCACAGGCAGTCTCGTCGTCGTCGATCCGGGGCCGGAGGACGGCGGCCATCTCGCCGCGCTGCTCGCCGCTTGCGGTGGCCGTCCGGTCGGCCACATCCTCGTCACCCACACCCACCGCGACCATTCGCCGGGAGCCGAGGCGTTGCGGCGCGCGACCGGGGCGGAGCTGCTCGCAGCCGGGCCGCATCGCTTCGCCCGGCCGCCGCGGCCCGGCGAGACCGGCATCGAAGCGGCGGCCGACCTCGCCTTCCGCCCCGACCGCACCCTCGCCGACGGCGAGCGCCTCGTCACCGACGCGGCGACCTTCCGGGTGATCGCCACCCCCGGCCACACCGGCAACCACCTCTCCTTCGCCATCGAGGGCTCCGACCACCTGCTCTCCGGCGACCACGTCATGGGCTGGTCGACCACCGTCGTCGCCCCGCCGGACGGCGCGATGGCCGAATACATGGCCTCGCTGGCGCGAATCGCCGCCGCGCCGGAGAGGCGCTACCTGCCCGGCCACGGCGGCACGATCACCGACGGCCCGGCCTTCGCCGCCGGCCTCGCCGCCCATCGCCGGGCGCGGCGGGCGGCGATTCTCGACGCGGTGACGGCCGGCGCCGAAACGGCGGCGGCGGTCGTCGAACGGGTCTATGCCGGCCTGTCGCCGCAGCTGGTGCCGGCGG
>Ga0065721_10049781_pt1 | contig 27369 bp, 26 predicted proteins | sample Mesricmetagenome_FD_59108 | JGI IMG/M metagenome (GOLD analysis project Ga0065721, IMG submission 59108) | Mesophilic microbial community from rice straw/compost enrichment Sample: eDNA_1 v2 (version 2) | ecosystem: Engineered > Solid waste > Grass > Composting > Bioreactor | place: USA: Davis... | reverse complement strand
ACGTGTGGCCCGATCGAGCCAGTTGTTGTTGATGGTCGCACCGTTCGCGAACCTCGTGAACAGGCCGACGACGCTCGCCACGCGGGAATATGAAAGCTGCTTCGAATAGTCGCCGATGATACGAATATCGACATTCGGAGCGGGGGTTATCAGCAGTTGCCCCCGCACTGAAAAATTGTCGTAATCGTTGATCTTCCGACCGTCGAAGAGATTGAGAAGCGCGCCGTCGCGGTGAGTGTCGGAAACGGTGATTCGATAGGCTGCCAAGTCTTCGACCAGCGGCCCGGTCAGCGAACCGCGCAACTGATGATAGCCATCTTCGCCCAGGGTCGCTTCACCCGTAAATCCGTTCTCGAACTCGGGACCGCGCGTGGTAATGCTGATGGCGCCAGCAGTCGTGTTCTTGCCGAACAGAGTGCCTTGAGGACCGCGCAGGACTTCAACCCGATCGAGATCGATGAAATCGAACTGCGACGCTCCGATGCGACCATAATAGACATCATCGATGTAGAAGCCGACACCGATCTCCAGACCGTCGTTCTGATCGGAATTGGAGCCTAGCCCGCGAATATTGGCGAAGGTGTTCCGCGCGTTGTTGTTCCGAATTACCAAGGTCGGGGTGAGTTGAGCGATCTGGGTAATGCTGATTGCGCCGGTCCGCTCAAGTGTTTCGCCGGAAACCGCGGTCAGCGCGATCGGAACATCCTGCGCACGCTCATCGCGCCGGCGAGCGGTAATAACGATCTCGCTGTCGTCACCGGTCCCCCGCGCTTCACTATCGGCCAAGGCCGCTGGACCAGTCGTCTGCGCAGCCGTCTGGCCTGAAAACAGCAGCAGAGCGGCGGTGGCCCCAGTAAGAAAATGCGCTTTACGGGTTCGGCGGGGTGGTTCAAATGCCATTATACGGTGTCCCTGAAATTTTGATGATGATTTTGGCAGCCCGGATGGGCCTGCTCTGCAAACCGGGAGGACAGGGCACGCGTATCCACCAACGGCCCGCCCCAAATGGCGAGGGCCGATTGCTGAAGTGACGGGGGATAGCGCACCAGGTCCGCCAAATCGGATCTGGTTAGCCTGATCATATGACCTCGAATGCGAACGGTGCCTGGCCGCAGATCTACGGAGGCGTCCTATGGACCGACCGAAGCGCTGCCTGTGAAGGCAGCGTTCAGCCGGTGCTAGCGATCACTATGGATCGCGCGTGGTTCTGATCAGTGGTTCTTTGGAAATCTACGCATCGTATCACCTCATCGTTTCGAGAGGGGAACACGACGCCTGGCGCGGTCGCCTGAGCATCGTGCGCTTTAGCGGTTGGTCACGCGGAGCAAGCTGCATCCCAGTCAAAAGCCGCGGGTCAGGTCCCTGAAATGCACGACGACCCTGACCAATCGATCCGTGCGGGGATTAACTCAACTTAAATGGTAGATTTGATTCGTCAAGGAAGAAATTTCGTGATCGGGGAGGCCCCCACGGTAGGCTGGACATTATCGCCTCTGTCGGCACGGTAGCACGACTCCGACCTACCGAATGCAATCGGCCATCAAGCGCATTCGTTGAAACCCTGCCCCAACACTGTCAGATTGTGAGCCATGTTGTCTCAAAAAGCCCGCTACACTATTCGCGCCATTCAACATCTTGCTGACCGCTGGGGAGAAGGCCTGGTCCGCATGAGCGAGATCGCCAAGGAGCAGAATATCCCCCCAAAATTCCTTGCTGTGATCCTTTCTGAACTCAGCCGAGAGGGTCTGGTAGTGTCACACCGGGGTCGCGATGGCGGGTACGAGCTGGCCGTGCCACCTGTGGACATTCGCTACGGAGACGTCGTGCGCATCATGCGGGGATCGCTTGCCCTTGTGCCCTGTGCCAGTCGCTACGCATATGAGCGTTGCAACAATTGTGTGGTGGAAGCTGATTGCCGCCTTCGCAGTGTGATGTTGCGTGTGCGGGATCAGACTGCCGCACTACTCGACAGCATTACCTTTGCTGATCCCGTTCCCTTGGAGCCGACGTTTCAGTCGAAATAGCACGTTTTTTCAACTCAGCGACATATTCGCACGATTCGTCGACGATTAATTTAAAACTCAACTGGTTTGATTATGTTTTGATTCTCGGGGCGCGACTGATACATTTGTCAGCGAAGACGGAGATCAAAGATGGCCAAACCCATCAATCACTCTTTCACCCATCCGACGATTCTCATTGTGCCGGGCCTTAACGACAGCGGACCTGGTCATTGGCAGTCCCACTGGGAGCGAGAATATTCTCATGCGCGGCGCGTTGATCTTGGCATGTGGGCCAACCCCCATCGCAACACATGGATCAACCAGCTCAATCTAGCGATCCGCCGGGCCGGGCGTCCGGTCATCCTCGTAGCACATAGCCTGGGATGTCACGCGGTTAGCTGGTGGGCACAATATGAACGGGCAGGCCCCGAAGACGCCGTCGTCGGAGCACTACTGGTCGCACCGCCCGCGGTGGAAGGTCCCGATGTGGACCCACGCATTGCTCGCTTTGCTCCCGTAGCTTCTGGCCGCCTGCCGTTTCTGTCCGTCCTCGCGGCAAGCCAGAATGATCATTACATTGAGTTCGGGCAGGCTAAGAAGCTGGCACGAACCTGGGGTAGCCGGCTAGTGGACGTCGGCCCGCTGGGTCACATCAATGCCGATTCAGGCATCGCGGACTGGCCGTACGGGAAGTATCTCCTTGATCGGCTGATTGCCGCCGTCGTGCCACCAGCGCACGAGTCGCCAAATTCTACGCATCCACGCCGCGACCATTATGATCAAACTACACTGGTGATCGGCCGATGATCGCCGGTTCGGTTCTGGAGACAATCGGGCGCACGCCGCACATTCGCCTCGCCCGACTTTTTGCGGACGCTGACGTCTGGATCAAGTCGGAACGGTCAAATCCTGGCGGCTCGATCAAGGATCGTATTGCCTTGGCGATGATTGAGGCTGCCGAAGCGAGCGGCGAATTGCGTCCGGGTGGCACAATCATCGAGCCCACGTCGGGCAACACCGGTGTCGGTCTGTCTCTGGTTGCAGCGGTCAAGGGCTACCGTCTCGTTCTTGTCATGCCCGAATCCATGTCGCTGGAGCGCAGGCGTCTGATGACGGCCTATGGGGCAACCTTCGTACTCACGCCCAAGGAACTGGGCATGAAGGGCGCCATCGAGCGGGCACTTGCCTTGCGGGACGGAACGCCCGGTGCCTGGATGCCCCAGCAATTCGACAACCCCGCCAATATTGATGCTCACATTCGAACGACAGCGCATGAAATATTAGCGGACTTCGGTGAGCAGCCGATCGATGTTCTGATCACAGGGGTCGGCACGGGTGGTCACCTGACCGGCGTCGCCCGAGTTCTGAAAACAGTATGGAAGCAACTCAAGGTTTACGCAGTTGAACCCTCGCTTTCCCCGGTCTTGAGCGGCGGATCACCGGCGCCGCATCCTATCCAGGGTATCGGCGCGGGATTCGTGCCGACGAATCTCGATGCGAGCCTGCTGGATGGCGTGATCCAGGTCGAACCGGAATTGGCCAAGGAGTGGGCAAGGCGCTCGGCCTGTTCGGAAGGTTTGCTGGTTGGCATCTCATCGGGCGCAACGCTCGCGGCGATCCATCAGGCCCTGCCCGATCTTGAACCAGGCGCTCGGGTTCTTGGGTTCAATTACGATACAGGCGAACGGTATCTGTCGGTGCCAGACTTCCTTCCGGAAGCGTGAGGCACAAGCTCAGCTATCTGCATCTACATAACTACTTTAATGTCAATTAAAATGGTTGACTATAAGCGTTGGACACCACGAGGGAGACAACCAGATGAAGCGCCGTTCATTCCTGATCGCTACCGCCGCAAGCGTCGCGTTCGTGCTGACCTCCTGTTCCTCAGGAGGGGGCCAAGGCGACGGCGCTGTGCAGATCACCAACGTATCCTACGACCCGACGCGTGAACTCTACCAGGAGATCAACCCGGCGTTCGCGGCTGTCTGGAAGGCAAAGACCGGGCAGGATGTGAGCTTTCGCATGAGCCATGGGGGATCGGGCAAGCAAGGTCGCTCGATCATCGATGGGCTGGAAGCGGACGTCGCGACGCTCGCGCTCGCTTATGACATCGACATCATTGCAGAGCGCGGCAAATTGCTGCCCGCCGATTGGCAGAAGGCACTTCCCGACAACAGCTCGCCTTACACCTCGACCATCGTGTTCCTGGTTCGCAAGGGTAACCCCAAGCGCATCAGGGACTGGAATGATCTGGTGAAGCCTGGTGTCCAGGTGATCACGCCCAATCCCAAGACAAGCGGCGGTGCGCGCTGGAACTTCCTCGCCGCCTGGGCCTATGGCCGCAAGGCTGGCGGGAGCGAGGCGGCAGCGGAAGATTACGTGCGGAAGCTGTTTGCCCAGGTACCCGTGCTCGATAGCGGCGCCCGCGGCTCAACGACCACCTTTGCCGAGCGCGGCATTGGCGACGTCCTGCTTGCCTGGGAGAATGAAGCCCATCTGGCTGTCAATGCCTTAGGTGAGGGCAAGGTGGAGATCGTCGTCCCGTCTATTTCCATTCTCGCTGAACCTCCGGTTGCCGTGATCACGCAAAATGCCCGCAGGCGCGGCACCGAGGCGGCTGCGCAGGCCTATCTTGAATTTCTCTACACGCCCGAAGCGCAGGAGGTGATTGCGCGCAATTACTATCGTCCGCGCAATCCCGACGTCGCTGCCCGCTTCCGCGACACATTTCCGCAGATGGCGCTGGTGACTGTCGATCAGGATTTCGGTGGCTGGGCGGCAGCGCAGAAAACCTACTTCGATGATGGCGGCGTGTTCGATCGCATCACGACGAACAAGTAAGCCGCTTTTCCTTACTCTTGATCGAGCAGGCCACTGCAGATGTCCGTTTCAAGCACATCAAAATTTTCATGGCGGCAGCCTTCTGTGCTGCCAGGCTTCGGGCTGACCTTCGGGCTCAGCCTGGCCTGGCTGACCCTGATCGTTCTAATCCCGCTGGCGATGATCTTCATCCGCTCGGCAGGGATGGGCTGGAGCGATTTCGTCGCAGTCGGCTTTTCAGAACGCGCGCTCGCAGCCTATCGGCTGAGCTTCGGAACCGCTGCGGCGGCCGGCCTCGTGAACGCAGTTTTCGGGCTGCTCGTTGCCTGGGTTCTGGTGCGGTACACATTCCCCGGCAAGCGGATCGTCTCCGCGCTGGTGGACCTGCCTTTCGCATTGCCAACTGCGGTTGCAGGCATTGCGCTGACGGCGCTGTACGCGCCAAATGGCTGGATCGGACAATATCTGGAGCCGCTCGGCATTCAGGTCGCCTTTACGGCGCTGGGTATCACGATAGCCCTTGTTTTCATTGGCCTCCCGTTCGTCGTCCGCTCGGTCGAGCCGGTGCTGGCCGACCTTGGAAAAGAAGTGGAAGAAGCGGCTGCGACACTGGGTGCCAATCGGCTGCAGACATTTGTCCGCGTCATTTTTCCAGCAATCGCGCCGGCTCTGCTCACCGGCTTCGCGCTCGCTTTCGCACGGGGTGTGGGGGAATATGGGTCCGTGATCTTCATTGCCGGCAACATGCCCGGCCGGACCGAGATCGCGCCGCTGCTGATCGTGACGCAGCTCGAGCAATATTCCTATGACGGGGCAACGGCCATTGCGACGGTTATGCTGGTCGCGTCCTTTTCGGTCCTTTTGCTGATCAATCTCGTGCAGATCTCCAATCGCAGGAGGATCGGCGCATGAGCATCGTTCGGTCTACCCAGGAAAGTCGCTTGGCGCAGCGCGTGCTGATCGCGACCATGTTCCTGTTCCTCGGCTTCTTTGTCGTCCTGCCGCTGCTGGTCGTGTTCAGCGAAGCGCTGCGCCATGGCGTTGCGGCTTTTCTTGATGCCGTAAGCCACCCGGACGCACTGGCAGCCATTCGCCTTACGCTTATCGTTGCAGCGATCAGCGTTCCGGTGAACATGGTGTTCGGCGTCGTGGCAAGTTGGGCGATCACCAAGTTCGACTTTCCGGGCAAGGGCTTTCTGATCACGCTGATCGACCTGCCATTCTCGGTCTCGCCGGTGGTTTCAGGCCTAATCTTCGTCCTCTTGTTCGGGGCGCACGGCGCGCTTGGGCCTTGGCTCATCGCCAATGATATCCAGATCATCTTCGCCATTCCTGGCATCGTCCTGGCGACGGTGTTCATTACCTTTCCGTTCGTCGCGCGCGAGCTGATCCCGCTGATGCAGGAACAGGGCAAGGATGACGAGGAGGCGGCGATCTCGCTGGGCGCGAGCGGCTGGCAGACCTTCTGGCACGTCACACTACCCAATATTCGCTGGGGCCTGCTTTATGGCGTGCTCCTCTGCAATGCGAGGGCCATGGGCGAGTTCGGTGCTGTGTCCGTCGTCTCAGGTCACATTCGCGGGCTGACCAACACGATGCCGCTGCACGTCGAGATCCTTTACAACGAATATGACTTCGTCGGTGCCTTTGCGGTGGCGTCCCTGCTGGCGCTGCTCGCGCTCGTCACCCTCGTCGCCAAGAGCGTGCTCGAATGGCGCTTCGACCTTCATCACCCAGGAGCCGGACATTGATCAGGGTTCAAAACCTCACCAAGACCTTTCGCGGCTTCCAGGCGCTCAAGGGCATTGATCTCGACATCGCGAATGGCGAGTTCATCGCGCTGCTCGGCCCTTCAGGATCGGGCAAGACCACTTTGCTCCGCATCATCGCGGGTCTTGAATTTCAGGACTCGGGCCAGGTCTTCTTCGACGAGGAAGACGTATCCGAGCGCAAGGTCGCAGACCGGGGCGTCGGCTTCGTGTTTCAACATTACGCCCTGTTCCGTCACATGACTGTGGCCCAGAACGTCGCGTTTGGCCTGAGTGTACGCAAGCGCCGCGAGAGACCATCGAAGGCGGCGCAGCGCGATCGAGCAGATGAGTTGCTGCGGGTCGTCCAGCTCGACGGTCTGGGCGACCGTTATCCAGCGCAGCTATCTGGTGGTCAGCGGCAGCGCGTGGCGCTGGCCCGCGCCCTGGCGGTCGACCCCAAGCTGCTGTTGCTCGATGAGCCCTTTGGCGCGCTCGACGCAAAGGTCCGCAAGGACCTTCGCCGCTGGCTACGCGACCTGCACAAGCAGATGGGACTAACGTCGATTTTCGTCACGCACGATCAGGAAGAGGCGCTTGAGCTGGCCGATCGTGTGGTTGTCATGGATCATGGCGTGATCGAACAGATCGGCACGCCCGAGCAGGTCTATATGGAGCCGGCGACGCCGTTCGTGTCCCAGTTCGTGGGCGAGACCAACCGCCTGCCCGATGGCCTGCATGTCCGCCCGCACGATATCGCCCTGGTCACCGAAGACGGTGATGCTGTCCGGGTCAATAACGTGTTCCGCAAGGGGGGCGCCTGGCGGGTGGAAGGCACCCTTACGCAGGCGGGCGATCGGATCGTCGAGATCGATCTCGATGCGGGCACGCCACCGCCCGCCGTCGGCGAAACGATCCTGATCCGCCCAATTCGTTCAAAGACGTTCAATCCTGATGGAGTCCAGCCATGACGACACAATCTGAAAAGTCGGTATCGCCGGAAGCGACCCGGTTGCTGGAGGAGAGCCTCGCCAGCGTACGCGAGGCGCTCTCCGGCCTGAAGTTCGGCAACGTATCCCTCACTGTCCATGAGGGACGCGTTGTCCAGATCGACGTCACGGAGAAGAAACGGCTCAAGCCGAACTGATCCGCGACAACATTCTCCCGTAGCTGATGCCGACTAGACCACTGGAGGCATCCCTTTTCTTTCAGAAACAAGGGGATCACCCATGGTCTATAAATATAGTCTTTCCTTGAGCGCGCTTGCGCTCGCACTGTTGCTCCAGACTCCTGCCCAGGCGCAGGACGGCACCGCCGCCGTGCCGATCCCGCAGGACGACGTCACGACGCCGCAGGCCGAGCGCGGGGGCTACACCGATATTGTCGTGACCGCCCGCAGGCGCTCGGAGACCTCGCAGGAAATCCCGATTGCCGTCTCGGTGGTCGGCGGCGCACAGCTCGACAGTACCGGCGCGTTCAATGTCGGTCGGCTGCAGCAGCTTGCGCCAACGCTTCAATTTTATTCCTCGAACCCGCGCAACACGGCCGTCAACATCCGTGGCATCGGGGTGCCCTTCGGCCTCACCAGCGATGGCTTCGAGCAGGGCGTGGGCATCTATGTCGACGACGTCTATTATTCGCGCGTCGCCTCGGCCACCTTCGACTTCCTCGACGTCGCCCAGATCGAAGTGCTGCGCGGGCCGCAAGGCACGCTCTACGGCAAGAATACGACGGCCGGGGCAATCAACATCACCACCAATCAGCCGACCTTCGATTTCGAGGGCACGGCGGAAATCAGTGTCGGCAATCTGAACTTCAAGCAGGCGAAGGCGGCGATCTCCGGCCCGTTGTCCGATACGCTTGCCGCACGCATCGCCGTCTCCAGCACCAGCCGGCGCGGGACGCTCTATAATGTGACGACCGACAAGTGGGTTCAGAGCCAGGACAATATCGGCCTGCGCGGACAATTGCTCTGGAAGCCGACCGACAATTTCAGTGCCACGCTGGTGGGGGACTACAGCCAGCAGGACGCCGTGTGCTGCGGCTCGGTTTTCGTGCGGACAGGCCCCACCCAGCGGCCGCTCAACCGGCAGTTCGCCGCGCTCGCCGCCGCGCAGAACTATGCGCCGCCCAGCACCAATCCGTTTGATCGGCTGACCGACCTCGACGCTAATCTGAATGCCGGCAATGTGATCGGCGGCGCGGCGCTGCGGATCAACTGGGACATCGGCCCCGGCACGCTCACCTCCGTCACGGCATGGCGGACCTGGGACTGGAAGCCGGAGAACGACCGCGACTTCACCGGGCTTCCGATCGTCACCCGGTCCCAGAACCCGTCCCAGCAGGACCAGTATACGCAGGAGCTGCGCTACAATTATACGGGTCGCCAGTTCGATTTCGTGCTTGGCGCTTTCGCGTTCAACCAGCGGATCGACACGCAGGGGACCGAACAGCATGGTGCCGCATCCAGCCGCTGGACGATCAATCCGAGCAATCCCCTCTCCAACAACCCCTCGGTCCTCGATGGCCTGACCGCGCGCAACACGCAATATCTCAAGAGCACCAGCCTCGCACTCTTCGGCCAGCTGGCCTGGAAAGTGAACGACGCGCTGACCATTCAGCCGGGCGCGCGCATCAACTATGACAAGAAGGAAGGCTTCTATGAGCGCCGCGTGTTCGACGGGCAGGGCGTGAAGATCTTCGCGACCGACAGCGGCGCGGTGCGGGCCGCGCAGCTTGGCGTGTTCACGCCGCAGGTGAGTGCGCCCGAAGCGAGCAACTGGAACTTCAGCTACGATCTGACGCTGAGCTACCGTGTCGCGCCCGATGTGCTGACCTATGCGACCTACGCCAAGACCTTCAAGACGGTCGGCATCAACCAGAACGGCCTGCCGACCGATGCCAGCGGAACGCCGATTGCAGCGGCGGGCCAGATCAGGCCGGAGGAGGTCCAGCACTTCGAGGCGGGCATCAAGGCGCAGTTCTGGGATCGCCGCGCAACCCTCAACCTCTCCGCCTTCCGCACCGACATCAAGGACTATCAGGCCACGGTGAACAATGGCCAGTTCGGCGTGCTGCGGGGCTATCTCGCCAATGCCGACAAGGTTCGCTCACAGGGCTTCGAGGCCGATTTCTCGATCCGCCCGAGCGACCGGTTCAATGCCTATGTCAATGGCGCCTATACCGACGCCAAATATCGCCGGTTCGTCGATGCGCCCTGCCCGCCGGAGCTTTCGGGCGGCACGGCTGCGGGCGCCAATCCGCCGAGCGCTCCCGGAACGCCCGGTGGCTTCAGCCCGGCCAATTGCGACATCTCCGGCCAGCGCCTGCCCGGCGTCTCGAAATGGTCGTTCTCGTTCGGCGCGGAAGCCAATGCACCAGCCGCCGTGCTGGGTCAGGATGGCGAGGTCTATCTTGGCTATGACGGCAGCTACCGCTCCAACTTCTCGTCCAATGCCTCGCCCTCGGCCTATACCTGGATCGAGGGCTACAGCCTTTCCAACTTCCGCCTCGGTTTTCGCACCGATGCGGGGCTCGACATCTTCGGCTGGGTCCGCAACGCCTTCAACGAGAATTACTTCGAGCAGCTCTTCGTCGGCCCCGGCAACACCGGCCTGACCGCCGGCCTGCCCGGCGATCCTCGCACCTGGGGGGCAACCGTGAAGGTCTCGTTCTAACGCTACGGCGGGCCGGAGAGGGGGAACTCGATCCGGCCCACCCCATTCATCCACCGAAGACATCATGCGGCAGAAAAAGGCACTCATCATTCGCCACGTCCCCTATGAGGGGGTTGCCGGCTACCGGGAACCGGTGGAGGCAGCAGGCTATAGTCTTGACCGGATCGACGTGACCGATCCGGCCTTCGCTTCCCTGGATCTGCGTCAGCACGATCTGCTGATCATGATGGGCGGCCCCATGGGCGTCTACGAGCAGGATCGTTATCCGTGGATCGCGTGCCAGATGCGCCGGCTCGCTCTCAGGCTGGAAGCAAATCTGCCAACGCTCGGTGTCTGTTTCGGTGCGCAGATGATTGCGGCCTCACTGGGCGCAGAGGTCTTTCCTGGCCCTGCCAAGGAAGTTGGCTTCCACCCCATCAGCATTCGCGACAATGCCCTGGAAAGCCCTCTTCGGCACCTTGCCGATGTGCCCATTCTTCACTGGCACGGTGACACCTTCACTCTGCCCGCGGGTGTAGAGTGGCTGGCGTCAAGCCACATCTATGATCATCAGGCCTTTCGGCGCGGCAATAACCTGCTTGCCGTGCAGTTTCATGCCGAGATGGGCCTCGATGAACGGTTCAATGCCTGGATCGAGGAATGGCCTGAATCGGTCATGGAAGCCGGGGGCGATGAAGCGGCATTGCGGGCAGCCCATGATGAACTGGGTCCAGGAGCTGTCGCCGCCGGTCAAGCCATGATCGCTGAATGGCTGGGACAAGTGGAGCATGCAGATTGACGGTCGACCTTGAAGCAAGGTGCTACGGCTTGCTCCCGCTTTGCTCCTGCGCATGGTTGGGGCGGTCCTCATCACCATCAGCATCTGGGGTTTCGCCTCGTTGATGTTCGCGCCAATTCCCATCATACCGCGCATCTGAGGTGTGCAAGCGTCCAGCCGCCGGGCATGTCTTCATCCGCATTCGCAGGGGGCAGCGGCTAAAACGGCTGCGACACGCTGTTTGGTACGCACGGCGCAGACTTGATCAGGCAGGGAGTTACAACGCCATCAGTCAGGCCAACATCCGCACGCCGGGCGTGCGCCTGGAATTTCCGCTCGGCAACCCCTTGGACGCGTTCGTGGCGTAACGGGCGATGTGGCTCGCCGACCGGATTGATGAGTTTTCGAGGACGGGTGTTCATGGTCCCACAGATTGGGATGGCGGCTTTGCGGGGCATCAGATTGAACGGCTCATCCGCTATAGTTGATCGCGCATGACTGGCGAAGGGCCGGTTACCGAGGACAGCCTCGAACGCTCCGCTGTCCCCAATACACGCTACTTGGAGATCCGTTTTACGAGCTTACGAACGGCCGATTGCCAGCCTGGAAGGTGCGGGATGCGATGCACTGAAGGATCGCGCCGCTTGATCAACTCTGTTCGGCTGAGCTGCGTGAGCTGCTCCCATTTTTCCTCGAACACGTAAAGTGCGTTACCATATTCGAGGTTCTCCAAAGCGACGAGGCGATCGCCGAACGTAACGCCGAAGTAGCGCGCGAATTTTCCCTCGCCGACGATGTATCCGTCGTGCCCGAGGCGGTCGAGGATGCGAAGCCGCTCTCTTGCAACTATTAACCGCTCGCTGGTCACCGGACTGCGGGAGGCCAGTCGCTCAAGCACCTGGTCTCCTGATCCCGGTGGCAACAGTTTCCAGTCGACCCGCTGAATTCGAGCAAATTGATCGTCAGACAGGTCGGCGTCGAAAATCTGGGCATGACCAACGGCCTCGCGGAGAAGACGCAAGTTGAACAGAAGGTTGTCTGCGAAGTCCTCCGCGGAACGATCAAGAGGCTGATCGACCCGAAATCGGACCAATGCGCCGTCCACCAAATCTTCCAGAACGGCCGCCGAGACCGTCAGCAGCTTGGCCGCATGATGTTCGAGTGGATAGGCGTCGACGGGACGGCTAACCGAATGGTAGGAGCCACTGTTCCAGCTCGGCACATAGCTGGAGATCTCGCGGCGCTCCTTGGGCAGATCCTTGCGCTTTTCGGACCAACCATCAAGATTGCGGCGGGCGAATAAACCCAACATGGGTAAGGGAGGTGCGGGATCGCCGGCGACAATTCTCCCACTGCTCAAGGCCAAGCCCGCATGGCGATAGCGATCCAATTCGTCGACAGCGACCGTAAGCACGCAAGCAACGACGACGCGGGGGGCTGCGAGCCTTGCCAGCTCCCGCTGAAGATATTTTGGCAGCTTGGGCGGTCGACGTGTCATTCGGCGTTTCCATCCACGTGTCCGATAGCTCTCTGATAGAACCTGTCCTCGAGCCGCTTCTTGTATCGTTCGGGTAGTGGATTGTTCATCCGATCGAAGATGGCTGTGTGCTGCTCCCATTGGTCCGCCAAAAATCGCATGTGGTCCGTCGGCCGTTTCTTCGCCTTCGCCGCCTGCCGGTAGCCTACGGCAAGTCGCGACACCTCCGTCTGGATCTCATCGCGGAACTCAAGCATCCGGTCCCACTTCTTCTTCTCTTCCGGCGTCATCGGCCCTTCATAGCGAACCTCTCCTCGGCGCATGTCGAGAATGACATCGTCGGGATGCGGAACAACGTTGGGTTCGGGCAGGCCGTGCTTGCGAGCATGATCGAACGCTTCGCTCCAACCGATCTTGTACTCGCAAGCCGTTTCGAACAGGCTTGAACGCAGCCTGCGATCCTGCTCCTCAATGCCGCGCACGAGTTCGGCAAGTGTAGCCTGTGCGAGACGATTGCCTTTCATTGCCGAGACACCCATCGAGCGGAATACGGCCTTGATGACAGGCAGTTCGATCACTTTTTCGCCTTCGCGGATCGCAACCGTGCGATAAGCTTCCTCCAGCAGCATCTGATTGGCGGGCTGCGTGCCGAAGTCGAGGCCCTGGCCCCTTGGTACCTTGTTCTTAGCTCCTCGTGGCCGCCCTGCAGGATTGCCCGAGCGCCCTTTGCGAAAGCGGTGCTCTACAGGAGGCTTGCCATAACCTACCTCATAGGATGCGGGTCGATTGATACTGCCGCTACCGTCGTCTCGGTCGAAAGCGTCCTCGACCCTTCGTTGCCCCCAGCCTGCCATCAGGCGGCCTCACTTCCAATGTCGATCCCGCAACGAACTTCGCCAAGAGCTTCGAACGTCTCGCCAGTCGCCTCGAGGATCGCGCGTTTGCCAGTGTAGGCTTCCCAGCGTCTGACGATGGTGTCGCAGTAGAGTGGATCATATTCAATGAGCCGGGCAAGCCGCCCTGTCTTTTCTGCAGCTATCAACGTGCTGCCAGAACCGCCAAATCCATCCAGAACGATCTCTCCGCGTCTTGAGCAATCGCGGATTGCATCAGCGATCAACGCTATTGGTTTGACAGTTGGGTGCATTGAGAGCTCGTCTGCGCGGTTGGCACCAACGGAGCTGATACCGGCGTAGTCCCAGACATTGGTGCGATAGCGTCCCGTCTGGCCAAGGCCGAAGCTGTTCGTGTGCTCAGCAGTACCCTGTTTGAATACGAAAATGAGTTCATGCTTCGAGCGGTAGAACGTGCCCATCCCGCCATTGCTCTTGTTCCAAACGACGAGGTTCTTGAACTCGGTGAACGCCGCCTCGCCAGCGGAGAGCAGCTCACCCATGTGGCGCCAGTCCATACAAACAAAGGCGATGGCGCCCTCGCGCATGACCGCGGACATGTTGCTGAGTGTCTCGGTGAGGAAGGTCGTGAATTGCATGCGGCTCATTTCACCGGAGGCAAACGAAAACTCCCGGTGCTTTACGGTGCCAAGGCCGCACACATTGCCGTCGATCTTCACGTTGTAAGGCGGATCGGTGAACACCAAATCTGCTGTTTCATCCCCCATCAACGCAGAGAAGTCTGCTGCGCTACGCGCATCTCCGCACAATAGTTTGTGGCGCCCAAGTATCCACAGGTCGCTGTGCCGCGAGACTGCGGTACCAGTTGCGACCTTCACCACATCATCAGCGACATCTCGACCCTCAGGATCGGCCTCGCCGGCGGCGTCGATCACGAAATCCACTTCCGCGAGACTAAATCCCGTGAGCTCCACATCGAACTCAAAGTCCACCAATGCCTGGAGCTCGATTGCCAAAATCTCCTTGTCCCAACCGGCATTGAGCGCCAGCTTGTTGTCAGCCAGCACGTAAGCGCGCCTCTCCGTCTCTGAAAGATGAGACAGCGCGATCGTGGGTACCGCTTTCCACTTCAGGAGTTTTGCCGCCTCGACGCGGCCATGACCGGCAATAATCTCTCCGTCGTCCGAGATCAGTACGGGGTTGGTGAACCCAAACCGCTCGATTGATGCGGCGATCTGCCTGACCTGCTTCTTGGAGTGGGTGCGCGCATTGCGCGCATATGGTCGAAGCGACGTAATCGCCCGCTCCATGATCTGTGCCTTGTTCATAACGCCCCGAGCCTGCTTGACCGAAGGCGTACGTCTAGATTGAACGCTTGCATTTGTCAATCCCGCGACTATGATGTCGTCGTTCTCGATTGAACGGAATTTTGATGAGCTTCGCCAGCAAGCTGCATGACCTGCGCGTCGCCAGGCGCATGTCGCTTCAGGAGGTCGCCAGTGCGGTCGGCATCTCCAAGGCTCATGTGTTCAACCTGGAGAAGGGAATTACCGCCAATCCCTCGATGGAGCTTGTACTCAAGCTCGCCGAACTTTTCCGTGTACGCGTCGCCGATCTCGTCGGCGACAATCCCGACGCTGACGACCAGCCGGCCGAGGTGGTGGCCATGTTCCGTGATCTCAAAAACCTGCGCGACGAGGATCGCGAGACCATCAAGTTGATGATGGAAACCTTGAAAAAGCGGCGGGAACAGGCCGGTTGACGCTTAGTCGGATCGAACTCGACGGGGTCGGGGCGCCTTCCGCGCTCGCCGCACGCATTCACGAGCTCGATCCCGACCTACCACTCGACTTTTCAGTCGAGCAGCTTTGCCGTCGTCTCGACATCGAGGAAATCGAGGAGAAGCCCGTCTCCTCGTTTGCAGCGATGCTTCTTATGCATCCCGACAAGGCTTGGGGATCGATCGTCGTTGCACAGGGAACCTCCCAACGGCGGAGGCGGTTCTCGATTGGTCACGAGCTCGGGCATTTTCTGCTGCCGAGCCACCGTCCGGGCGAGGATCACATGTTCGCCTGCTCGCAGGCTGACCTGCACCTCGACCCTTTCCGCGCTACCGATCGGGCCAGAAAAATGGAAGTCGAAGCGAACCGCTTTGCCGCACAACTCCTGATGCCTCCGAAGCGGATCCGCGCAAACCTGCAGAGCCACCTGCCCGACATCGCCGAAATTGTTCGACTTGCAGACGAGTTCAACGTCAGCAAGGCCGCAATGGCGCGCAGCTACGTCGACGCGCATCGCGAGCCCCTGGCGCTTATCATCGCTCGCGAAGGTCGGATCGAGCAGGCGCATCGACCCGATGACTTTCCCTGGATCGACCATCGGATTGGATATCCACTTCCTCAAGACTCCATCGCAAACGATCATCGGCTCCTACCAGGTCAAGTAAGTGGGATGGAGGAATGCGATCCCGAGACGTGGCTCGGATCAGGCGGCGCAAGTAAGGTCGAGGTCCTCAGTGAACAGGTCTTTGCTCAGAGGGACGGTTGGGCAATGGTGCTGCTGCACGCGGAACTGGCCGACCCAGATTAATCAGCACTGGTGGCACAATTGCACGCGGGTTCCTGATCGGACGCGCGTTGTTCGCTGATGCCCAAGTCCCTTTCGCTCTTTCGGTGCGAAAAATTCCCTGTTCTGTGAGTTGGGAAATCTAGAAAGAAAATGCCGGAATTCTGGGCTTCGGACGCCGGCTGGAGCGCTGAACGCCACTGGAAGATTGCGCTGTTCCCTGTAAATTCCCTGTAAAGCAGGGAAATCAGCGTGAGACTGGTTCGCTCACGACTGCAACCCGCACCAGACAGTCCAGAAATTTTGAGACGAAACGGCAGGCCAGCGGCTTTGCCGGAGAACTCGCGCAGTTCTGCGGCGTTTCCGCCCCCTGCCCTATCGCGGTGAGGGCAGAGACAGCCGTTCTCGGGCATCCTTGGCCGCGACAACAGGTGGTCGTCTCTGCGCATGATTTTCTGACTGCAGTGGAGAAGTGCTCAGGCGATGCCGAGGGCGCTGCTCCGCTCGCTCCAGTCGAGGGGCACGTCAATGTTTATGAGAGAACGCGCAGTCATCGTTGCCGGCTGCCGGCCCTCAATAACATTTTGACGATGTCGGGTGCCAGGCAGGACAGCACCACCATCTTGCCGAGACGCGTGCGGCACCGGCTTTGAGGTGCAGCGATGGCCGCCAGGGATCGATCGGGTTGTGTTAGTACAAGTTGACGCGGCATGCGCTTCAGCGAGCATGGCAACCAGCTTCTCGTCGCGCTCGAGTGGTGCGGGCTTTGCAGATGCAGGCCCGGGCATGATCAGCCGCAACTGGTGGCCACGACAAACCCAGATCACTGGCAGGGTCAAAATGGCAGCTGGGACGTCAGCGGTGAACTCGATATCGAGCAGTTGCGCGACCTTGTTTTGATCGACCGTCAGCTCAATGCGGTCGATCTGAAGCGACACCTTCACGATGTTCTGAAGCAACTCGCACTTCTGGCTTTCCCTGCCTTGTCGGAGTATCGCCGCGTTGCTGTCAGCAGCCTTGATGGCCCGGTCCATTGTCTCAGCATCAGATTCAGCTGCCAGATCAAGCAGCGCCGCCCGATCAGTGAGAGGGTCGGCAAGCCGACCCACGACGAGTGATTCGAGATCATGCTCATTCACCCGCCAGGCGGGCGAACCGTCGAGCAGATCGGGTCTCGTGACATAATAGCGATAGCGCTTGCCGGGCTTGGTCGCATTGCTGCTGGTCATCGCGCGCCCTTCGCTATCGCGGAGTAACCCGACCAGCAATGCGGGCTGGGCGGCCGGCCTTGAGACGTCGCGAGTCTCCCGAGGCCCTTGCCTCGAGCTTTTGCTGGACCGCCTCCCACGACGGGGTGTGAACGATCGGTTGATGCTCACCTGCAAACCACTCAGCCTTGTGGCTTAGTTGCCCGATGTAGATGCGGTTCGAGAGCAGGTGGTAGAGGGTGCCATGGCGAAAGATGCAGCCACCCCGTTGCGGTCCACTCGTCCGTCGCTGCACCTTGGTGCGATATCCCTTGGCGTTCAACTCATCGGCGAGTTCGACGACAGAGCCTAGATCAAGATAGCGCTGCATGATCTGTCGCACGAGCTCGGCTTCTGCCGGGTTCGGAACGAGCTTGCGGTTCTCGACGTCATAGCCGAGCGGGACCGGTCCGCCCATCCACAGGCCCTTGCGCTTTGAGGCTGCGATCTTGTCGCGAATGCGCTCGCCGGTCACTTCCCGCTCGAACTGGGCGAATGAGAGCAGCATGTTGAGGGTCAGGCTTCCCATGCTGGTCGTTGTGTTGAACGACTGCGTGATCGAGACGAAGCTGGCCTTGGCGCTATCGAGAACCTCTACAATCTTGGCGAAGTCGGCGAGACTTCGGGTCAGCCGGTCGATCTTGTAGACGAGAATGATGTCGACCTTGCCTGCGCCAATATTCGCCAGCAGGCGCTGAAGCCCCGACTGCTGCATGTTGCCGCCTGAGAACCGGCCATCGTCATTGCGCTCTGGCACAAGCACCCAGCCTTCATGGCGCTGGCTCAGGGCATAGGCCGACACGCCTCATACTGAGCGTCGAAGCTGTTGAACTCCTGATCCAGGCGATCTTCGGCGGACTTGCGGGTATAGACCGCGCGGACCAATGCGCACCGGTCACCGCTTTGGCGATCTGACTGAGGGAACGATAGGATCGCTCCTCCCAGACAAAGCCTTCCTCACGCACCTCCACAGCAATGATCCTGCCGTTCCACTCCCGGATCAGCCTGGTGCGGGGTCAGCTTGGGCGCGCGAGACTTGGCCGGAGCCGTCGCGGGAGCGCCTTGCTCCAGTTCCCGCAGGACCAGAGCCGGCACGCTGCCCTGATGCCTCTCCTGCAGGCGATGCGCCACCAGCCGCCTCAGAATAGCCGTCGGGACAGCGGGCGCGCGCTGCCTGGTGGGCTGCTGCCATCGCTCGCGTAACTGTTGCTGGCTTTGCGATGGCAGGGCGGCCAACTCTTTGGCCAACCGGGTCATTACGCTTCCGGCTCGATTTTCCCAACCAAGGTGTAGCACGTGACCCCATCCACCATGGCTCGCGCGATCTGATAGCCCTTCTTGCGCAGACCAGTGAGGGCTGCGCGCGTTGTATGCGGCAGCCAGCCGGTAGCATCGATCATGTCCTCAAGGGTGGCGCGCTCGGTGCGGCCGAGCAGGGCAACGACGGTTGAGATCTTGGAGGCAGGTGCGATTTGCGCATCTTTGGTATGGGTCCTTGTCATAGGTGGTCTCCGTAGCGGAGCAGCGATGCGAGCTCCCACCACCCTCGGCCCGGACCAATCCATGATCCAGGCAGCTACGCAGCCGGGGCCGCGGACGACCGGCACCAGTGCTCGACGAGGCGGCCAAGTCCAGTCCAACGGTGCGAAAAGGCTGCTCCGAGGCCGATGATGGGGGCGCAGCGTGAATGTCCCTGGCGGGGCTTAACGCAGCAATGAGCCCGATATCCCATGTCAGCCAAGTTGGAACAAGCATTCACTCGCCAGTTGCCAGCATCGCGCCGCCGAGAGGTATGCGTCGCCATGACCCGAGCGCAGCTGGCCGACATTCTCATCGCACGATTGGTCCGGGACCATGGCGGTGCCCGCCAACGCTAGCGCAAGCTCATCGGGCCGATCCGCATCTACGAGCGCAAGACCCATCCCCATTGCAACTGGATGATCGATGCGACCGGCTTGACCTCCGATATCGCGAAGATTGAAGGCCTGCTTGATGAGCTGCGCCAGAGCCATCCCATCATCATGGCCGATCGCTGACGCTGCTGGTGCCAGCTGTCTGGAATTTGTCACCAAAACGAAAAAGCGCAGATTTCGGGCTATTTGCTGGCTAATTCAACATCCGTTCCGCCAGTGGGGACTATCGCCGCGTGCTTTGCTATTTCGACCTTCCCACCGGGGCGATGAACCGAACCAAGTCCGGATTTTGCCCTCACCAAAGAGACCTGCCCCTAAAGTTTCCGTGCAGCCGGATTCATCGCGGCGAGCGTTTTTTCGTCGAACGGTGCGTAGGTTTCGAACACTTGCAACGCAGGATCAAAGCGATCCCATTCCAGAGCATCTTTGCCGTAGATCACATTTTGTGGCGTAACGATATTGGGTTCGTCCAAGGACCCAGCCTGGATCATGACAACGTCGCCGGGAAGCGAGCCCGAGGTGTAGAGGCGCCCGCCGCATATTCCGCAGAAATGCCTCGTCACTGTTCCACCGCTTTCGCCGTGGCTCGTGAAGGTTTGAGGTTCTCCAACGAGTTGAAGCTGACCAGAGAGCACGCCGATGATCGTGGTGTGTCCGGTGCCGGTTGCCTTCTGGCAATCCCGGCAACAGCATTGACACTCGAAGAGGCTGGGACCGCTTACCGTGTAGGTTATGGCGCCACAAAGGCACCCACCATGATGTCTTTCCCCTCTTCTGATCATCAACGGTCTCCTTCGCCAGTATCGTTGAGCACGCGCGTTTGCTACAATGGCTATCGGTTGCAGCCAGCCGCCCTAGGCTCGCTTCGAGAAACAGGCGGCAGCCCGCGCGACCGCTCCCGTTTGTCATCTGAAACACTGCATACGACACGTTAAGACTTGGCCCGTTAGCGGGCTGCTCCGCTCCGATTTTCCCAATTAGGCAGCACGGTAGCCCTGTTGCGCAACCTTCGAGAACGGCCAGCCGCTTACCGTTGTGCGCAGCATCATCTGCTTGTGCGGCTCGACGGTTGGCCTTTGGGAGCCGCCGTTCGGTTCACCCCAGACGATCGTCAGTTCGGTGCCTTCCGCAGCGACGGCTTCGTCGACCACAGCGAGCGACACCCAGGCGCCGTCAGGTGCGAGGAAAGAGGTGTAGGTCGAGACGCCTACCTGATCGTCCCTGCGATCAAGAAGCATGTCGTAAGGATAAGCGGCATAATGAGCTGTCGGGACTTCCATGGCCTTGCCATTCTCACCGAGCGTCATCTGGCTGCGATAAACAGCTGCGGCATCATCCGGATTGATGACGAGTGATACTTTCTTGCGGTGGCTGTCCTTCTCCCGCCGTTCCAGTGCGGTGCGACCGATGAAATCATGATCGTAACGGATCAAGCGACCGTAATCGATTTCCCAAGGCGTGAAGTAATAATCATCTATGTTCTCAGAGACAAAGCTGCCACCCAACGCAGCGATGCCGTCGAAGCTCGTCGCCGGCAACCACTCGCGATAAGCGCGCATGTCTTCGCCCGAATAGATCGCGGGCAGCGGGCATGGTAGCCAGCCTGAATCAACCGCCGCGCTGGAGTAAGCCCGAGCACCGACCTGGAGCAGACCGAATTCTTTGCCGGCTTCAAGGATTTGCGCTTTCACTTCGTCATAAAGCTCGACAGGTCCCCAGAACTCAAGCCCGGGTGCGCCACCCATGCCGTGCCGCAAGGAGCGGAATTCGCGCGCTCCTACGTTCAGCTTGCCCATCGTAAAGAAGCGGGGCTGCTCAAGCCGGGCGCCGTTCAGCTTCTCGAGTAGCGCCCATGCTTTGGGACCCTGGATCTCGAAGCGGAAGGTTTTGCGTGGCTTGGCATTCTGAAGCGTCCGCTCATCACGGTCGCAGCGCACGTCGAACTGTCCGAGGCTGGCCTGATATTCAACCCAATTGGCGACCGTCGGGCGGCCGACGATGTTGACGAGGGTCTCACCCAACCCGAAGATGATCATGTCACCAATCAGATAGCCGTTGGGCGCGCAGGCAATGAACTGCTTGGCTTTGTTATCGCCAAAATTGCTGAAGGTGTTCACGGCCAGACTGGATACAAAGGCCATGACGTCCGGCCCTTCGACATAGAGATCAGTCATGTGGAAGGACTGATCCATCAGGGCGACCGTTTCGCGCCACGCCCGCTGTTCATTGCGCCAGTTGGAATATTCTGCAGGAATAGGAAATTGATACGGACCCGTTTGCGAGTTTCGCATCATGGCCAGCGGCCCGCCTGACGCATCGATCTTGGATTGCAGGGACTGCACAGTCATCGAACTCTCCCAAATATCACTGCCGACACTCTAGCCATCATGAGCCGGCGATCTTTGCGTGCAGCGACCTTGGCTTGCCTCAACGCGACATCGACTAAAATTCCGCGGCCCTAGGTTTAAGGCTCTTTTGGACATGTAGCTGACTGGAAGGTCGCATTTTGCATACCCAGCGTCGCGCCAGCGCAAGATGCCAAGCTTGATCGACGTTACTCCTCATCGAAAATCAGGGCAAACTTCGCCTGAAGGGAGAGGGTTACATGCGTACGAAATTTTCCACCGTCTCTGTTTCGATTACGGCGCTCGTTCTTGCGATCGCTCCAGCGAGCCTCAAAGCCCAAGACGTGAACGGACAGCCACCCGCCGCCGGGCAGGAGACCGATGACGGTGCGACGAACAGCAACACCATCATCGTAACCGCGCAATTCCGCGCCCAGAGCGTTCAGGATACGCCGCTGGCAATCTCAGCCTTCAACGCCGAGTTGCTGGATCAGCGCGGGGTGACCGACATTGCTGCTGCGGGGAACCTGGCACCGAACGTCCAGCTTTCCAGCGGCGCGGGCAACTTCGGTGGCATGGCTGCCATCTTCATCCGTGGCGTCGGCCAGTCCGATCCGCACTTCGCGGTGGAACCCGGAGTCGGGATGTACATTGATGACGTCTATTATGGTGTCCTGACCGGCGCGGTGTTCGAACTGATGGACGTGGACCGAGTGGAGGTTTTGCGGGGTCCTCAAGGCACCCTCGCAGGCAAGAACTCGATCGGCGGCGCCGTTAAGCTCTTTTCCCGGCGGCCAGGCCCGAATGCCGATGCCTTCGTGGAAGCCGGCTACGGGTCGCGCAACACCCTGCTCGCACGCGCAGCAACCAATGTGACGCTCGCTACCGGCTTGTATGCGCGCATTTCCGTAGGGGCCAAACGGTCTGATGGCTATCTGGACCGTCTGGACTATGGCTGCGCGAGCGCAAATTTCGCTAACGGCACGTCACGCACCCAAGTTTCCTGCAAGATCGGCGAGCAAGGTGGGCAAGATGTGATGTCCGGCCGGCTTGCCCTTCGCTGGGAGCCGACAAGCGGGATCGACAATACGCTGATTGCAGACATCACGCGAGACCGCTCTCAGAATCCGGCGGCCGTGCTTCTCACCCAGAATGCGTCATGGACCGGGGGAGCGAACTACATCACGCCGCCCGGTTCCTATACAAATTACGAGGATTACATCAGCACGCCCCGGGGCGGAAGTTCGACAGGCGTCAAATATGCGCTTTCCCCGATTACGCCCGTGGATAGCTGGGGCATCTCGAACACGCTCAACATCGACCTGAGCGACACGTTGAAGCTCACCTCGATCACGGCGTTCCGCTCCTCAGATACCACGTTCAACTCCACCTTGGATGCGTCCCCAGCCTCGATCCTCGATCAGGCCTGGCGGCTGAAGCACGAGCAGTTCACGCAGGAGTTGCGGTTGAGCGGCCAGATCGGAGGGCTTCTGGATTGGACGGTCGGCGGCTATTACTACAAGGCCAATGGCAATTCCGGCGGGCGTGTAACGCTGTCGGGCGGCCTGCTTCCAGGCGGCGGTGGTCTGAACAACGACATTTTGTTCAGCGATCCAGTGGAAACCAGTTCAAAATCAGCATTTGTCCACACCGTTTGGCACCTCGCAGACGGCCTCAACGTCACCGGTGCTCTGCGCTATACGGATGACCGCAAGGCTTTCACGTTTAACCGCTACGATGCGAATGGCGCCCGCCATCCGACCCTCGGGTCGCTGATCAATTTCGCGGCCGTCTACAGCGGGGACCGGCTCGATTACCGCGTCGGCATCGATTACCAATGGTCCGCCGCTTTCATGACCTATGCGCAGGTCTCAACCGGTTACAAGGGTGGCGGCATTAACCCGCGCCCCTTCATCAGCACCCAGGTCGTACCCTATAACCCCGAAGAGCTCACATCTTATGAAGCCGGGTTCAAGAGTCAATTTCTCGACCGTCGCGTCACGTTGAACGGCGCCGTATTCCTGAGCGACTATAAGAATTTTCAGGGCACGTTGCTGCGCTGTCCTTCCCTTTCGCCGACCCCAACCTTCCCGTGCACACAGTCCACGAACATTGGCGACGCGCGGATCAAAGGCGCGGAAGTGGAACTCACGGTGGAACCAGTGGATGGCTTCAAGATCGACGGGTCGGCGGGTTATCTGGATTTTGAGTACACGCGGGTGGATGCGGCTACGGGCGTCACGCTTGATATGACCAACGTCTACACGCCCAAGTGGACGGCGGCAGGCGGGGCGCAATATGCTTTCGACCTTGGCGGTCTTGGCACACTGACACCTCGTTTCGACCTGTCCTATCGGTCGCGGGTCGAGGGTGATGCGGTGAACCTCCCCATCAGTTCCCTACCTGGCCGCACCGTGCTCGGCGCGAGCCTCAAGTGGCAAAACGAGGACCGTGACTGGCAGGCGATGTTGTCCGTCAGCAACCTCACCGACAAATACTACTTCAATTCAACTGGCGCCCGACCGAACGCCCCATATTTCACGGCAGTGGGCGTCTTGGCTCCGCCCCGGACAGTGCTGCTCACAGTCAAGCGGACTTTCGACTGACGGCACCCCGCGCCGCGGCGACGGGTTCGGCGGTCAGTCAACAGACAGGAGATCAATTTGCGCGAGCGAGGCGACCAAGAGACCTTTCAGCAAGTCCTCAATGCGAGGCCGCTGGCACGTTACCAATTGCTCCTCGTTGGCATTCTCTTGTTCGTGCTCGTGCTCGATGGCGTTGATATCCAACTCCTTTCCCTCGTCGCACCCGTGATTATCGACGAATGGGGCGTTGAGCGTGCCGACTTTGGCCCCGCACTGGCTGGCGCACTGGTCGGCATGTCCGGCGGCGCTTTAGTCGGTGGCTGGCTGGGTGACCGTTATGGTCGCTTGCCTGTTCTCCTGTTTGCGACAGTGTCGTTCGGCATCGCGACGGCGTTGGCTGGTATGACCAGCAGCGTCGCGGCGATGACCGTGCTCCGGATCTTCAGCGGTATTGGGTTCGGAGCGGCTGCACCCAACGCGATCGCCCTTGCCAATGAATGGTTACCCGATCGGGTTCGATCTCAAGTCACGAGCCTCCTTTCTATCGGCACGCCTGCGGGCGGCATGATGGGCGCCTCGCTCGTGCTTATCTGCTTGCCCAGCTTCGGATGGCGCGGCACCTTCTATGCTTGCGGGCTAGCGACAATTATCGTCGCAATCGCTTTGTATGTATTTGGGCGGGAATCGCCGGCATTCCTGGCCTCCAAGGGCAAGAGCGAGGAAGCCGCGAGAAATGCTCGTCAAGCTCTTGGCATTGCGTGGGTACCGCACAAAGCCGAGCCACAGCACCGCGCCAGCTTTCCGAAACACAAAGTCGGATTGCTGGCACGGGACAACGCCCGGCTTAATGCTGGTGCAGGATTGGGCTTCTTCACGGTGGCATTCGTGTCCTACGCTTTCGTGGCATGGACCACGGTCATGCTCACCGGGCTCGGCCTTCCAATGGGGGAAGCTGTCGGCGCCCTATTCAGCTTCAACCTCGCAGCAACTGCCGCAGCGGTGGCGGCTGGATTTCTCGTGCGACGACTGGGCACGCGCACTGTTCTGGCAGTAGCATCGCTGCTGCTGGCGCTGACCATCCTCATCCTCGGCTTCATTCTCGTTAGCAGCACACAGAGCCCAAATGGCGTTCTAGTCAGCATCCTGACTGGAGCCATCGGCGGTTTTGCGGGAGCCGCAATGGCGTCGATCTACGCAATGATGGCCGCCGGCTATCCTGTCGAATGCCGCGCGGCCGGCCTCGGCCTTGGCATGATGCTGGGCCGCGCCGGTGGGATTCTAGCATCCTTGGTCGGCGGACACCTTCTTGATGCACAAGATGGTACGGGATGGCCGTTTCTCGGCGCTCTGGCGGTGGCTGCCGCTGCTGCAGCAGGCTGTGCCTTTGTGTCCGATAAACACCTGCTGCCTTTGCGCGCGATTGGTCAAACCAGCAGATTGCAGTAAGAAGCTCTGTCTGGAGGAGATAAGCCGGCATGAACAGGTGGCAAGAATTTTCAACAGACACCGTTCCTCCCCCGATCCGTGCTAGGAAATGGGAAGAGTTCGGCAGCGAAACGCTCTCTGACATGAATGTGTCGCCGCTCAATGGCGGCAGTCGCTTCTGCGCCTCTATGCGCCGGCGCAGTTTGGGAGAATTGGGCTTCGTGCTCGTCGACAGTTCTCCAGCGCTCGCCAACAGTAACGCCGTGGGAGCCGGAGCATGGGCTGCCGATGGCAGTGATTGCCTGATGATGACCGTGGCGGATCGTGGTCGCTCGATCCTTCGGCAGCAAGCCTGGAGTGCTGATCTGCGGCAAGGTGACATCGTATTGCGCGACCTTGCACGTCCTTGGCAAAGCTACACCGACACCGGAATGAGCCTCATTCTGATCAAGATTCCCTACGCGATGGTGGCGCGCCATCACGCCGATCCTGAGCAACTGATCGGAAGGCATCTTCCGGCGAGCGATGCTCGCGTGGCGTTCGCCTCAACGGTTATCAGAGCCAGTCGCGAAGCGATCCAAGCCGCACCTGATGCCGAGTGGCATGATCATCTGTGCGAAGTGCTCGCCGGCGTGTTCAGGCTTATCTGTACGGACGATATGGGCTTCGATGCCAAAACAGAGGCCAAGGGCGCCGTGAGCCTGCGCCGCGCGGCAACCACGTTCATCACCCGAAATCTCTGCGACCCGGATCTCACCGTCGCCTTCGTCGCTGACGCGATCGGAGTGACACCGCGCCATCTCCAGCGTGCTTTTCTAGATACTGGCACCACACCCCGGAATTTTATTCTAGACCAGAGACTGACGGAATCCGCGAGGTTACTGGCTCGATCGACCGGTGCCGAGCCGGAGCGTATCATCGACATCGCGTTTTCCGTCGGCTTCAATGACGCCAGTCACTTCACCCGAGCCTTCGCCCGCAAGTTCGGCTGCGCTCCCAGTTCCTATCGCGCAAGCTCAAGGCGAGGTTAGGCGGCAGCAATCACCATTCTTGACGTGCTGAGGTATCTTCCTCGCGGCCATTCAGGCCGAAGGAGATGATTCATGGGACATTCCCGACCTTGCCCCCGCAGTCCGTGAAAAGCGGCCATCGAACGCCGGCACGAACGTCGGGCCAAAGCGCCCACTGAAGCCTCGCGACATACGGGCGATCTGGGTCACACCAATATCGAACACATGGTCAGGTATCTCGGCGTCGAGCTACGAAGAACTCGTCGACACCTTCAGCCTCACACCCGCTCGACTGCCAACGCAAGGCCCATGCCAACGCCGATGCATAGCGTCGCCAGCCCTCGCCGGCCGCCGGTCTTCTCGAGCTGGTGAACGAGCGTCATCGCGATCCGTGCGCCGGACATGCCGAGTGGATGGCCGAGCGCGATCGCGCCGCCATTGGCGTTGACATGGGACGCGTCGTCCGAGAGCCCGAGTGCGCGCATCACCGCGAGCGACTGACTGGCGAACGCCTCGTTGAGCTCGATCGCGTCAAAATCCCCGATCGTCAGGCCGAGCCGGGCCATCAGCTTCTGTACCGCCGGCACCGGGGGATGCCCATCACGCGCGGCTCGACGCCGGCGGACGCCATGCCGCTGATCCGAGCCCGCGGAGTGAGGCCGTGCGTCTTGGCGGCCTCTTCGCTGGTGCGCGGAGTGCTGTGGAGATTGAGGCGAACGGCGATGCCGAGTTCATGACCTCGCTGGCGAGGGGGCTGGCGGTGCTGCGCTGCTTCGCCGATCAGCGGCAGCCGATGATGATCGCTCAGGCGAGCCGACTTACCGGACTTAGCCGTCCGGCCGTGAAGCGCTGCCTCCACACTCTCGTCCGTCTCGGCTATGCCGCGCAAGATGGCGTGAGATATGCGCTGAGGCCCAAGGTGCTGGCGCTCGGCTATGCCTAT
>Ga0065721_10049783_pt1 | contig 27373 bp, 24 predicted proteins | sample Mesricmetagenome_FD_59108 | JGI IMG/M metagenome (GOLD analysis project Ga0065721, IMG submission 59108) | Mesophilic microbial community from rice straw/compost enrichment Sample: eDNA_1 v2 (version 2) | ecosystem: Engineered > Solid waste > Grass > Composting > Bioreactor | place: USA: Davis... | reverse complement strand
GGTCTGGACCTGTCCCCGTCGGTCCCCGGCCCCGCTCCCGCAGCCGCATCGGCCGCCGATGGCGCGCCCGCGCCGCGCCATACCACCTCCGATGCCGCCCCCGGCGCGGTCCCCGACGCAACATTGCCCGCCGGTCCCCCCGAATCCCGCGAGCCCCTGGCCCAGGCCATCCTCGACGCGGCGGTGGACGGCATCGTCATCATGGACAAGGCGGGCATTGTCCGTTCCGTCAACGCGGCGGTGGAGCGCATCTTCGGCTACACGGCGGCGGAGGTGGTCGGCCGCAACGTCAGCATGCTGATGCCGGAGCCCTACCGCTCCGCCCACGACGGCTACCTGCGCCACCATCTGGAGACGGGCGAGGCGCGCATCATCGGCAAGGGGCGGGAAGTGCAGGGCATGCGCAAGGACGGCCACGTCTTCCCCCTGGACCTGGCGGTCGGCAGCGCCCTGGTGGATGGGGAACGGCTGTTCACCGGCATCGTCCGCGACATTTCCGCCCGCAAGGAGACGGAGGAGCGCCTGCGCTACAGCGAGGCGAAGAACCGCGCCATCCTGGAAGCGGCCGTGGACGGCATCATCACCATCGACGAACGGGGGCGCATCGAAAGCTTCAACCGCGCGGCGGAGCGCATCTTCGGCTTTGCCGCGGCGGAGGTGCTGGGCCGCAACGTCAGCATGCTGATGCCGGCCCCCTACCGGCAGGCGCACGACGGCTATCTCGACGGCTATCTGAAAACCGGGCAGGCGCGCATCATCGGCATCGGGCGCGAGGTGGAAGGCCGCCGCAAGGACGGGCAGAAGTTCCCTATGGATCTGGCGGTGGGCGAAGGCTTCCTTGCTGGGCGCCGCATCTTCGCCGGCACGGTCCGCGACATCACCGAGCGCAAGCAGGCCGATGCCGACCTGCGCACGGCCAAGGACGAGGCGGAGCGCGCCAGCGTCGCCAAGACCAAGTTCCTGGCCGCGGCCAGCCACGACCTGCGCCAGCCCGTGCAGTCGCTGGTCTTCTTCACCGCCGCGCTGGCGGCACAGCTGCCCGAGGGCACCACCCGCTGCCTGGTGCGCGACATGGAGGTGGCGGTCGACGCGCTGAAGATGCTGCTGGACAGCCTGCTGGACGTTTCCAAGCTCGACGCCGGGGTGGTGACGGTGCGGCCGATGGTCTTTCCCATCGACAGCATCCTGGCGGCCATGCGGGTCAGCTACTCGACGCTGGCGGAGGCCAAGGGGGTGGACCTCACGGTGATGCCCAGCAGCGCCATGGTGCGCACTGACCCCGCGCTGTTCGGCCGCATGATCCAGAATCTGGTGGACAACGCCGTGCGCTACACAGACCGGGGCCGCATCCTGGTCGGCTGCCGGCGGCAGGGCGACCAGCTGCGCGTCGAGGTGTGGGACACCGGCATCGGCATTCCCGCCGGCCTGACCGAGGAGATCTTCGAGGAGTTCACGCAGGTCGGCAATCCGGAGCGCGACCGCGAGAAGGGGCTGGGGCTCGGCCTCGCCATCGTGAAGCGGCTGGCCCGGCTGCTCGGTGCCCGGGTGGCGGTGCGGTCGGTGCACGGGCGCGGGTCGGTCTTCTCGGTCGAGGTGCCCTTGCAGGCCTCCACCCGGCCGCGCCCGACGGTTCGGCGCGCCGATGTGCCGACCGGTGACAGCGTGGGGCGGGGCGTGATCGTGCTGATCGACGACGAGCCGGTGGTGCTGTCCAGCCTGCGCGCCGTGCTCCAGACCTGGGGGTTTGAGGTCATCGCCGCGGAGTCGGCGGAGGAAGCCATCCGCCTGCTGTCCGCCCGCGAACGGCCGCCGACCATGATCCTGGCCGATTACCGCCTGCGCGAAGGGCGCACCGGGACCGAGGCGATCCGCGACGTCTGCGGCCTGTACCACCGCACCATCCCCAGCATCATCATCACCGGCGACACCGCGCCGGAGCGGATCCGCGAGGCGGAGGCCAGCGGCATCAGCGTGCTTCACAAGCCGGTCACGCCGCCCGTCCTATTAAGTGCGCTGACGCAGACGATCGGCAGCGCGTGACCGCCCTCCGCGGGAAGCTCTTCGCATCCAAATCAATCAAAGTTGAATGAGTTTTGATGGGGGAGTATTTTCAAGGCGGCGCGGCGGATGCGCGCAACCATTGAGACGAGCATGCCCAACGACGATGTCCGGCCCGCAACGGCCAACCCGGTACCGCCCGCCAAGGCCCCCCTTTACGTTCTGGTGGTCGATCCCGATCCCGCCCTGTCGGGCTTGGCGCGCGCCGCGCTCGACGGGTTCTCGCTCGACGGCGCCCGGGTGGAGGTGCTGGCCGCCGCGACCGCCGACGAAGCGCGCGCGGCGCTCTACGCGCATCCCAGCACCGCAGCCATCCTGCTGGAGCCGGTGCTGGACGACTCGTCCGCCGGGCTCGACTTCATCCGGCGGATCCGCACCGACATGGGCAACAGCCGGGTCCGCATCATCGTCTGCACCGCCCACCCGGACCGGGTGCCCGAGGGCGAGGTCATCGAGACCTACGACGTCAGCGACTACCGGACCAAGGATGGCCTGACGCCGCGCGCGTTGCGCACTGCCCTGATCGCGCGCCTGCGCGCCTTCACCAGCCTGCAGGCGCAGGCCGCCGGCCGCAAGGCGCTGGCCCGCATGCTGGTGGCGACCACCGGTTTGCTGGAGATGCGCACGCCCGACGTGCTGTTCCCCAACATCCTGCCGCGCGTGGTCGGCCTGCTGGGCATTGGGCAGCATGCGCTGCTGTGCATCCAGGGCGACACGCTGCCGCGCGACCGCAAGATCCGGGTGCGCGCCTCCACCGGCCGCTTCGCCAAATGGAAGGACGTGGACGTCGCGGAGATCGGCGAGACCAAGGTGGCGGTGGCACTGGAGCGGCTGAGCCCAAGCAGCGAAACCATCGTCGAGCCGGGCTTTTGCGCGCTGCGCCTGCGCGCCCACGGCGGCATCATCGGCATGATCTATGTCGAGGGCCACAACAACGACGGCACCGCCCGCGAGTGGCAGTTGCTGGAGCTGTTCCGCAACAAATGCTCCATCGCCTTCGAAAACGCGCTGCTGTTCGAGGAACTGAACACCGCGCAGAAGGCCACCGTTCTGGCCATGGGCTCACTGGCCGAATACAAGGACAACGCCGCCGCCGGCCATCTCCAGCGCATCGAGCGGCTGGTCGGCGACATCGCCCACGAGTTGCAGTCCCAAGGCCACTTCAAGGATGAGCTGGACGACGAACTGGTGGAGAAGGTCGGGCTCGCCAGCCTGCTGCACGACGTCGGCATGCTCAGCGTGTCGGATGAGACGCTGGGCATCCCGGGCGAGCTGGAGAACAACGACATGGCGGCGATCCAGCGCCACACCGCCATCGGCCACCGCATCCTGAGCGAGGCGGCGGTTCCCCTGCGCGGGCGCAGCCTGCTGGCCATCGCCGCGGAAATCGCCCGCTATCACCACGAGCGGTACGACGGATCGGGCTACATGGAAGGGTTGCGCGGCAACGCCATTCCGGTCAGCGCCCGCATCATGGCTGTGGCCGACGTGTTCGACGCGCTGATCACCGACCGCCAGTACCGCAAGGCCTGGGCGGTGGAGCAGGCCATCACCTGGATCGCCGATCGGGCTGGGCGCGACTTCGACCCGGTGGTGGTCGAGGCCTTCCTGACCGTCGTGCGCCGGATCCAAGCGACCGATCCCGGCTGGTTTCCGAAGCCGGAAGGGGGGAACCAGGGCATGCTGATCGCCGCCATCGGCCGCAAGCTGCGCGCCCTGTTCGGCAGCCGGGCCGAACCGATCAACTGACACGGTCGGGAAATGACGGCGGGTGATTGGCCGAGTCGGAAAATCGCGCTCAGGAGCGCGGGTGATTCATCGCTGGCTTGCATTTCAAAGCTGTAGCGAAATCCGGAAAACTCGTTATAATAAGAACGATTTTCCATACGGTCTCATGCAGGTTGTGTCGTGGACGTGACGGCAGCACAGAGCCCGTGTTATCGTTAAGAAACAAACGTTGCTGTTGCGGCCTGCCGCAAGCCGGCCCGTTCGGCAGCATTGGCGGAGCGGATTGATGAAAGCCAGAAAACGTCTCAGCACCCTGTTGACCTCCTGCGCCCTGTTGTTGGGGGCCTCCCTCGGCTCTCCGGCCGCACAGGCGGCTTATCCGGAGAGGCCGATCACCATGGTCGTCGCCTACGGCGCGGGCGGGTCGACCGACGTGACCGCGCGCATGCTGGCTCCCTACATCGAAAAGCACTTGGGGGGCGGGGCCCGCATCGTCGTGATGAACAAGGCGGGGGCCGGCGGGGAAATCGGCTTCGCGGCCATCGCGGACGCGGCGCCGGACGGCTACACCATCGGTTTCATCAACACGCCCAACCTCGTCACCATCCCCATCGAGCGCAACGCCCGCTACACGCTCGACCGGCTCGACCCGCTGTACAACATCGTGGACGATCCGGGCATCATGACCGTCCACGCGGACAGCCCTTACAAGACGCTGGCCGATCTGATCGAGCAGGCCAAGGCCAACCCGAACACCATCACGGTGGGATCCACCGGCGTGGGATCGGACGACCATCTGGCCATGCTGCTGCTGCAACGGCAGACGAACATCCGCCTCACCCACGTTCCGTTTCCCGGAAGCGCTGAGAATTACCGGTCGTTGCTGGGCCGCCACACGCAGGTCTGCAACCAGAACCTGGGCGAAGGGCTGCGCGGCAAGGTCGCCGGCGACCCGATCCGCATCCTGGGGGTGATGAGCAAGGAGCGCTGGAGCATGGCGCCCGACCTGCCGACCTTCAAGGAACTGGGGTTCGATTTCACCATGGCCTCGCTGCGCGGCCTCGGCGCGCCGAAGGGCCTGCCTCCGGACATCCGCGCCAAGCTGGTCGAAGCGATCACCAAGGCGGCCAACGACCCCGAATTCCAGAGCAGGGCTGCCGATACCTTCCAGCCGCTGCGCCTGATGGACGCCGACGCCTTCGCTGCGGAGCTGAAGCAGCTGGACGGCAATTTCCGCGCGCTGTGGAAGGAATTCCCCTGGCTGAAATAGCCGGGCCGGGCGACGCGAACCATTCCAGCGAAAGGCCTCTCTCCCGGCGGGGAGAGAGGCCTTTTCGATTCGGGCCTATCTTTGATTTCAGGCCTTTGATTTCGGGCGGTCTTGTTCGGCCTCGGGAAATCCTGCACCGGAACCCGCGGTCTGCGGGGCCGGTGCCGAAGGGCTTCACGCCGCGGTGATGCGGCTGATGAAGGCCTCGATCTCGTTGTCGAGCTTGTTGAAGCTGCGCGACAGTTCCTCGGTGGTGGTCTGGACGGCGCCGGCCGAATGGCCGGTCGTCTCGGCCGCCTGCTGCACCTGGCGCATCTCCTGAAGCACGGCCATGGTGTCGCTGGCGGCGCGTTGCGACCGTTCGCTGATGTCGCGGGTCGCCGCCTCCTGCTCCTCGACCGCGGCGGCGACGGTGCTGAGCGATGAGTCGACCTGCCGGATCGTGGTGACGATGGCCCGGATGGCGTTGACCGCCGCCGTGGTCGCCGCCTGGACTGCCGCGATTTCGGAACCGATCTCGTCCGTCGCCTTGGCGGTCTGGTTGGCGAGGCTCTTCACCTCCTGCGCCACGACGGCGAAGCCCTTGCCGGCCTCGCCGGCCCGCGCCGCCTCGATGGTGGCGTTCAGCGCCAGCAGGTTCGTCTGGCCGGCGATGTTGTTGATGAGGCCGACGACCTCCTCGATCTTGCGGCTGGCCTCGCTGAGGCCCTGGACGATGGTGTCCGTCCGCCCGGCCTCCTCCACCGCGCCCCGCGCGAGCTGGGTCGACTGGGAGATGGAGCGGGTGATCTCGTCGATGGAGGCGCGGAGTTGTTCCGCACCGGCGGCCACGCTTTCCACCTCGCTGGTCGCTTCCTGGACGGAGTGGGCGGCCGAGTCGCTGTGATGGCTGGTCTGGCGGGCGTTCTCCAGCATCACGTTGGCCTCGCCGCGCATCGAATTGGCGGACCGCACCACATCGCCCATCACCGCCTTGACCGACGCTTCCAGGTCGGCGGCCAGCGAACTCATGGCCCGGCGCTGCTCCTCCGCGGCGCGGACACGGATACCTTCCTGCTCGCGCGACAGTTCCTGCACGCGCAGCGCGTTGTCCTTGAACACGCGGACCGTGCGGGCCATCTGGCCGATCTCGTCGCCGCGCTCGGCGGCCGGAACATCCTGGTCGAGCTTACCTTCGGCCAGCCGCTCCATCACGCCGGTCAGGCGCACGACCGGACGCGCGATGTTGAAGCCGATGAACAGCGAGACGCCAACCGTGATCAGCAGCGCCAGCGCCGCCGCGACGATGAAGGCTTGGGTGGTCGTGTCCACCGTCGCGTTCACCTCGGCATAAGCATTGGACGACTGCTGACGCTGATAGGCCAGATAGTCGCGCGACGTGGCGTGCAGGCGCCCGTAGGCGGCCTGGACCTCCTGCAGGAAGTCGAGCGGATCGACGCCCATCTTCAGCAGGTCGAGAAAGCTGGTCACCTTGGCCTGGTAGGATCCAGTTTCGCTGCCGAAGCGCTGGAGAAGCTTGCCTTCGTCCTCGGTGGTTGCCGGCTGTTGCTTCAACTGGTCGGCCTGTCCCTTCAGCTTGGACAGCTGAAGGGTCACGGCCTTCGATTCCTCCTCAATTGCCGTCTGCGACGCGTTGGCCGTGCTCAGGATGACCGTTCGGTAGAGAGCGGCGTGGGCCACCGTCAGGGTATCGGTAAGGTTTTGGACATCCGCTTCCCGCGTGAACGACCGGTTGAACAGCGTATCCAGGAGACGCGACTGTTCCGTGATGGCCGATCCGCCCAGCAGGGCGATCACCAGCATGCCGATGATCGCGGTGGCCGCCGGGATCCCCATCTTGGTCGGAATATGAAGGTGGTTGAGGATCATCATGATACACCTGCATCAAATCCTGCCCCAAGGGAGGAACCCGCACGGGCAGCGGAGGAAGGACCGGCTCTGCCCCCTGCGCGGGTGCCGGAGGCGGGCGTTGATACGCGTCGTTTCCCGGCCGGTTACATGAGCCAGGGGGAGGCCTGTTTCAGAGAGCGCAAGTCGGAATCAGGCCGCTTCCGTTCCGCCGCGACCGCCTCCGGGCCGAGGACGCGCGGCGCCTCGCCCAGATGCTTCCCGACGAGGGGGGCCAGCATGCGCGCCGTGACGTCGATTGACCCGCCGGCACCGTAGGCGACGATCATGGCGATCGGCTTCTCCGGATAGGCCGCCTGCGCGGAGGTCGTCGCAAGCGCCAGCACACCGGCTGCGAGCGCCAAGAACTTGCTGCGTATCAGCATATGGGTGCCCTTTTCCTACCTGGTATCTCTGTGCCCGTGGCCGCTGCAGCCCCGTGCGATTCCCACGAAGACATCGACTTTCCGCGCAACACCGCCGCGCGAAAAATCATCAATGTGAACCTTGCAATGAAATGGAGTCGGATCTGTCTTTGGCGGTGATCGAGGTGTTCCACCGCCTTGATTGCATCGAAGGCGTGTCGGCGCGGTTGCATACTGAGGTATGCTTTTCTGGTCGCGCTATCGACTGGCCGGATACCGGAAGAGAATGAGGGGGTTCGGCCGCCCTGAAAAGAATGGTTGTGGACTCGTGCACGGATCAATCCGGTTTCTTTCGGAAAAAACCTCTATCAGTGCACGAGTTTATCAGGTGAGATTTCGTGTATCAATGGCACGCGATGCCGCAGCGTCTCCCAAAAGGAATGTCGCAAGACGGACAAATCGCGCCTAGCGCGGGCGGCGCGGTGCGCGATTCGTTGTGCTGAGCGCTTGGTGCTGCCAGTAATCGAACAATAATTGCTGAGCGGGTTTCAGCCCATCGCCACCATGAAGGCGATCGAAATGGAAATGGGGGACAGCAGGGTCGAAATCAGCAGCGACATGGACACCAGCACGCGCCCGGCCTCGTACCGCTCGGCAAAGACATAGGCGTTGACGCCGATGGGCAGGGCGGCGGCCGTCACAGCCGGGGCGATCCAGTCGGGCGGCAGCATGAAGACCTTGGCGGCCAGAACCCAGGTCAGGGCCGGGTGCAGGGCGACCTTCATGATGGCCATCAGTGTCGAAGGAAGCAGCAGCCGGCTGTTGATCGGGCTGAAGGCCAGCGTGGCGCCCAGGGTGAAGCAGGCGCACGGCAGCACGGTCTGCGCCAGCAGGCCCAGGCCTTTTATGATCACCGGCGAAATCGGAACCTGCACCAGATTGGCAGCGAGCCCGAATAGGACGGACATCACCAGGGGGCTGGTGACGGTTGCCTTCACGGCCTTGGCGGCCGCCTGGACCGGTTTGCCGCCGGAGGACCGTTGCGACTCCGCCAGAATGGTCGCCACCGAGAACAGCAGTGGCGACTGGAACACGATCAGCAGCAGGACCGGCACCGCCACCGCGGCGCCGTAGGCCTCCATGATGATCGGCGTGCCGAGCAGCGCGATGTTGGAAAAGGAACTGGCAAGGCCGACAGGAGCGAATTCCGTCCGCCGGCGCTGCAACAGCATCCAGGCCGCCGCGATGGCGAACACCATCAGCGCGGCAACGTAGAAGGAGGCCAGAAATCCCCATTCGATCGGGTTGGGGATGTCCGCCTTCGCCATATTGGAGAAGAGCAGGGCGGGCAGGGCGTAGATACCGAGAAAACGGGAAAGCCCCTGAACCATCGAGTTGCTGAATCCACGATAACGCGCAGCCCAATAGCCGAGCGCGATCAGAGAGAACATCGGCAAAACGATCTGGAAGATAAGTGTCATGAACTGATCACCGTTGGCGGGGCTTCCCGATTTTGATTCGTATCACGCGGTTTCCAGCTTGCGTTCCCGCTCGATGACTTCCAGCGGCGGCACGCCCAGCACCTCGACCAGGGTCTTGCCGGCGATGATCTGGTCGGTCCACGCTTGCTCGCGCTTCAACAGCTTCAGGCTTTCCGCCAGCGTTTCCTCGGCGACCTCCAGCGGAACCACGACCACGCCGTCTTCGTCGCCCAGGATGATGTCGCCGGGATTGACCGGCACGTTGCCGACCGAGGCGAGCACGTCCATCCGACCGCCGAAATTCTTGTGCGGACCGCGCGGAACCGCACCCCGAGCGAAGACGGGAACGTCCATCTTGCGGATCTCGGCCAGGTCACGCACCGTGCCGTCCACGATCAGCCCGCCGAGCCGGCGCACCTGGCAGCAACGGACCACCCACTCACCGGCCATCGCCACGTCGTCCAGACCGCCGCCGCCCACAACCACGATATCGCCCGGCAGGGCGAGGCTGACCGCATGATGAACCATGCTGTTGTCGCCCGGCATCGGCACGACGGTGCGCGCCTGTCCGCAGATGCGCATGCCCGGCACCATCGGCTTGATCCGGGCGTCCATGCTCTGGCAGCGGTTCTGCGCGTCGGAGGCGACGCTGCTCGGCACCGTGGCCCACTGTTTCAGCGTTTCTTCGGACAGGCGCGGAAAATCGACAATGTAACGTTGCATAGCCATGGTGCATGACCTCTTTCAATCAGTGCTGAACGGAGCGGGGCGTTTAGAGCGCGACAGGCGGCCCCGATCGCCGGTATGCGGCGCCAACGGAACCGGAGACGATCAGGGTGGAGCGGCTTGGGACCGCCGGAGTGGCTTCGGATTCTCGGATGCGCACCCCCTTAACGGGAAAATTATTGGTGCGACCCGTCCGAAGAAACCAGATCGTTTATGACGCATACAACCTCGAGCCGATAATACCACATTTGTTTCGCATTTGAAGCTTAACCTTCGGGCCGGTCATACGCAAGTAGGTTGATGAAAAGTAAATTCGTACAAGCTAATCCTCAGTCCTCCACCACACGGGAAATCCTACAAATGCATGCAGTGCGGCGGCAAGAAGCGACCAAGTTGCGGTGTGGCGTCGATTCGCGCGCTGTAAGGATGTAGTGGGTTGTTACCTGAAAGCGTCGGGGTTGCGCGCCAAGACGCGGGCGGCGGGTGGCCGCGTTACAGCGGGGTAGCGGGCTTGGCGGACTCGCAACTTGGCGCAGAGCGTGCGCTTTTGTCGCGCCGGTGGCAGCTTGGCGGGCGGCACCGGTCAGTAAGGTGGGGGCTGGGCCTAAGCTTGGAAATGCGAAGGGCCGGCGCCCGCAGGCCCGGCCCTTTGAACTTCGCAGTCTGTTTCCCGGAAGGAAACTGGAGCGGGCGAAGGGATTCGAACCCTCGACCCCAACCTTGGCAAGGTTGTGCTCTACCCCTGAGCTACGCCCGCGCTCCGTATCACCCCCGGATTTTGCTTGCCGAACCGTTGTTCGGTGCCGTCCGGCGGCGTGCGGCGGACTATACTGATCGCCGAACGCAATGCAAGCGTCATGTTTCACTTTTTTCGGACGGCTGGACGAATTTTCCCCCGGCCGGTAAAAACGCCCGCATGGACAACGCGTTGACCCCCGAGGGCACGGCCGAGGCGCCGCTGCCGACGAGCCCGGAGCAGCTCCTGGAGCATCTCGCGGCGCTCGGCATCCACACGACCACCCACCGCCATCCGCCGCTGCACACGGTGGAGGAAAGCAAGGCGCTGCGTGGCGCGCTGCCCGGCGGCCATTGCAAGAACCTGTTCCTGAAGGACAAGAAGGAGCAGCACTGGCTGGTTGTGGCTCTGGAGGACGCGCGGGTCGACCTGAACCGGTTCGACAAGATCATCGGCTCCGCCCGGCTGTCCTTCGCCTCGGCCGACCGGCTGTGGCGGCACCTGGGCGTGCGGCCGGGCTCGGTCACGCCATTCTCCCTCGTCAACGACCGGGAACGGCAGGTGAAGGTGGTGCTGCAGCAGGAAATGCTGGCCCACGACCCGCTGAACTACCATCCGCTGCTGAACGACCGCACCACCGCCATCCGGCCCGACGACCTGCTGCGCTTCATCCGCGCCGGCGGGCACGAGCCCATCATCGTGTCCTTTGGGAATGAGGCCGGCTGACGCAAATGCCGCCCCACCGGGTGCTTGCTTAACGCGCTCCTTGCGCTCATTTATCACGCAAGATCGCAAAGGGATTCGTGAAAGCCATGTTTTCAATTCCGCCCGCCAACAAGCCCGCCGCCGGTGCCGCCAACGCCGGAACCGCCGCCGCATCCGGCGACATCATCAAGGACAGCGGCGATCGCGCCTTCATGGCCGACGTGATCGAGGCTTCGCGCACGGTCCCGGTGATCGTCGATTTCTGGGCCCCCTGGTGCGGCCCCTGCAAGCAGTTGGGCCCCATCCTGGAAAAGGCCGTGCTGGCCGCCAAGGGCAAGGTGCGGCTGGTCAAGATCGACACCGACAAGGACCCGATGATCGCGTCGCAGCTGCGCGTGCAGTCGATTCCCGCGGTCTACGCCTTCTTCCAGGGGCGCCCGGTGGACGGCTTCATGGGCGCCCTGCCGGAGTCGCAGGTGAAGGCCTTCGTGGACAAGCTGATCAAGCTGGCCGGCGCCGCCGGCGGCGATGCCGGCGATGTGCTGGAAGAGGTGCTGGCCCAGGCCAAGGAGGCGCTGGAGGCCGGCGACATCCAGACCGCGTCGGAGATCTACGGAGAGGTCCTGCAGGCCGATCCGGAGAACGTCAACGCCGCCGCCTACGCCGGGCTGGTCCGCTGCCTGATCGCCGCGGATGACCTTGCCCGCGCCAAGCAGATGCTGGACCAGACGCCGGAGTCCATTGCCAAGGATAAGGACATCGCGGCGGTGCGCAGCGCGCTGGACGTGGCCGAGCAGGCCGCCAACGCCGGTCCGATCCCGGAGCTGATGCAAAAGGTTGCCCAGGACCAGGACGACCATCAGGCCCGTTTCGACCTGGCGCTGGCGCTGTTCGCCGCCGGCAAGCGCGAGGCCGCCGTGGATGAGCTTCTGGAGTCGGTGCGCCGCGACCGCAGTTGGAACGACGAGGCCGCCCGCAAGCAGCTGGTGAAGTTCTTCGAGGCGTTCGGCCCGACCGACCCGCTGACGATCCAGACCCGCCGCCGCCTGTCCTCGATCCTGTTCCGCTGATTCGTGCGGCTGAACGGATTTTTCAGGATGCGGATTGTTGGAAGGGCGCGGAGGCCGCTCTGTTCGCGGTGACGGGCGGCTCTATATTCGTCGCATGAGCCGGAACCCGTACAACCCGTCCTTCGACCGCCTGCCGCGGCAGCTGCCGATCTTCCCTCTTGCGGGGGTTCTGCTGCTGCCGCGCGGGCGGTTGCCGTTGAACATCTTCGAACCGCGCTACCGGGCGATGGTCGAGGATGCGCTGGGCGGGGACCGCATGATCGGCATGGTCCAACCGACCGACCCGGCCAGCCGCGAGCGCGAACCGGCGGTCTACGAGACCGGCTGCGCCGGACGCATCACCACCTTCGCCGAGACCGACGACGGCCGGTACCTGATCACGCTGACCGGCGTCAGCCGCTTCACCATCCGGCGCGAGCTTGATGGGGTGCGCGGCTATCGCCTTGTGGCGGCGGCGTGGGACCGTTTCACGGACGATCTGGCCGAATCGGGCGGCGACGTGGACCGGCCGCGGCTGCTGGCCGGGCTGAAGGGCTATTTCAAGACGCAGGGCCTGTCGGTGGACTGGAGCGCCATCGAGTCCACCCCCGACGAGCGTCTGGTGACCTCGCTCGCCATGATCTGCCCGTTCACGCCCAGCGAGAAGCAGGCGCTTTTGGAGGCGCCCGACCTGCCGGAACGCGCGAAGCTCTTGATCGCGCTGATCGAGATGGCCATTCTCGACGCCCATGACGGCGACGGCGGCTCGCCGTGCCACTGACCCTGCCGCCCTTTTTCGAATCATGACCGCGAGGCCCGTTCCATGAGCGCCCACAACACCGAGGACACGCCCGCCGAAGGCAAAGCGCAGGCGCGTGTCGATCCGAAGCTTCTGGAGATCCTCGTGTGCCCCCTGACCAAGGGGCCGCTGCGCTACGACGCCGAGCGCGCCGAGCTGATCAGCGAGCGCGCGGGGCTGGCCTATCCGATCCGCGACGGCATTCCGATCATGTTGATCGACGAGGCCCGCAGCCTCGACGGCAAGCCGGGAGCCGCCTGACCATGTCCGGAGGAGAAGGCGGGGAGCAGTTTGCCTCGGATGAGTTCGGCACGAAGCACTGGCCGGTGGAAATCCGCCTGAAGAAGGAGGAGAAGCGGCTGGAAATCGACTTCGACGACGGCCGGACCTTCTCCTATCCGGCGGAATTCCTGCGCGTCCACAGCCCGTCGGCCGAGGTGCAGGGGCATGGCCCCGGCCAGAAGCAGACCGTGTCCGGCCGCCGCCATGTCGGCATCATGAGCCTGGAGCCGATCGGCCATTACGCCGTGCGGATCGTCTTCGACGACCTGCATGACAGCGGCATCTACTCCTGGAAGCTGCTGTACGAGCTGGGCGAGGACCAGGACCGGCTGTGGGCCGAGTATCTGGCCGAGCTGGAGTCCAAGAATCTCAGCCGCGAGCCCAAGGGCAGGCGCTGACGCATCGGGTGCTTCGGACGTTTTCAGAACGGGGTGCGGCTCCCTGACGCGGTGGGCGGCGCCCCGTTTGCTTTTGTGCCGGCTGGACGCGGTCGACCGGGCCGCAGCCCGCCTTACGGCAGCACGACCACGTAGCGCTTGGTCGTCGTCTCCACCACCTCCCACACGCCTTCGAAGCCCGGTTCCAGGGTGAAGCGGTCGCCGGAGCGGACGGTCCAACTGCGGCCGTCGGCGTGGGTGATGGTGCTGACGCCGTCCAGGATCTCGCAGTACTCCCACTCGTCATAGACGATGCGCCACGCGCCGGGGGTGGAGCGCCAGACTCCGGCGAAACGCTTGCCGTCGGGCGACTCGTACTGGTTCCAGGTGGTGAAGACCGGGGCGCCGGACACGATGCGGTCGGGTGCGGGGCCGCCGGTTTCCGGTTCGGCAGGGTCGGTCAGTGGGGCGAAGCTCATCGCGGGACTCCTCACCAGGCGGTCAGCAGGGGCGGCAGGTCGCGCAGCGTGTCGATGCGGCGGTAGTTCTCGGCCGGCGGCTCCGCCTCCTCGTGCGCCCAGGTGATGTGGTAGGGCACATGGACGGCGTGGCCGCCGACGGCCAGCACCGGCAGGATATCCGACCGCACGGAATTGCCCACCATGACGAACCGCGCCGGGGCCACCCCGTGCCGGTCCAGCAGGCGTCGGTAAGTGTCCGGGTCCTTCTCGCTGACGATCTCGATGGCGGAAAAGCGCTCGGCAAGGCCGGAGCGGGCGATCTTGCTCTCCTGGTCGAACAGGTCGCCCTTGGTCACCAGCAGAAGCCGGTAACGGCCGGACAGCCCCTCCACCACGTCCGCCACGCCGTCCAGCAGGTCCACGGGGTGGTCCAGCATCGCCTTGCCGAAGTCGATCAGGCTCTGGATGTCGCGCCCGGCGATGCGCCCTTCGGTCAGGTCCACCGCCGTTTCGATCATCGACAGGACGAAGCCCTTGATGCCGTAGCCGTAGACGCGCAGGTTCTCGCGCTCCGCCTTCAGCAGGCGCCGGTCGATGTCCGCCGGGTCGGCTGCGTGCGACAGCAGGGAGCGGAACCGCTCCTGCGTCATGGAGAACAGCGACTCGTTGTGCCAGAGGGTGTCGTCGCCGTCGAAGGCGATGGTGTCGATCATGGGGGATTCGTTTCCGAACGGGCCTTGGAGGCAAGGGGACGGGGCAAGGGTGTAGGAGAGGTATGACGCCGTTGCCGGGGTGTCCAGCGACAGTGCGCCTCGTCCACCGTCGTGGGATCGCCTAGACTGCCCTCGCAACGAAAAAGCGCGAGGGTGGACCATGGCTGCCGCGTTCGACATCCGGCCCGGAATCGAGTCCCTGCCGGCCAGCGCGATCGTGGCGGTCGCCAACCACGGCCGCGGACGCGATAGGCTGATCCCGCTCTGGTTCGGGGAAGGCGACCTGCCCACCCCCGACTTCATCGGGGAGGCGGCGAACCGGGCCATCCGCGACGGGCACGTCTTCTACACCTACCAGCGCGGCCTGCCGGAGCTGCGCGAGGCGCTGTCCGCCTATCTGGAGCGGGTGCACGGCGTTCCGGTGCCGGTGGACCGCATCACCGTCACCAGCTCCGGCATGACGGCGATCATGAACACCATGCAGATGCTGGTCGATCCCGGCGACGAGGTGGCCATCATCTGCCCCGTCTGGCCCAACGTCATGGCGGCTGTGCGCATGCAGGGCGGGGTGCCGGTGGAGGTGCCGATGACGCTGGGCAACCAGGGCTGGGCGCTGGACCTGGAGGCGCTGTTCGCCGCCTGCGGTCCGCGCACCCGGGCGATCTTCGTCAACTCCCCCGGCAACCCGACCGGCTGGGTGATGGCGAGGGAGGACATGGCCCGCGTCATGGCCTTCGCGCGGGAACGCGGGCTGTGGGTCATCGCCGACGAGGTCTACGCCCGGCTCGTCTACGACGGGCGCACTGCGGCGCCGTCCTTCCTGGAGGTCGCGGAGCCGGACGACCGGCTGATCGTGGTCAACAGCTTCTCCAAGAACTGGGCGATGACCGGCTGGCGGCTGGGCTGGATGATCACGCCGGTGGCGCTGGGGCCGGTCGTGGAGAACCTCGTGCAGTATTCCACCTCCGGCACGCCCGGCTTCATCCAGATGGCCGGCCTCGCCGCCATCGAACAGGGCGAACCCTGGGTGGCGGAGACGGTGGAGCGCTGCCGGAAGGCCCGCGACCTCGTCTGCGGCGCGCTGGCCGCCTTGCCGCGCGTGCGCATCCAGCCGGCGCCCGGCGCCTTCTACGCCTTTTTCCAGGTGGAGGGGGAGACGGACAGCGTCGAACTCGCGAAGCGCATCATCGACGAAGCGCTGGTCGGCCTCGCTCCCGGTGCCGCGTTCGGGCAGGGCGGGGAAGGGGCGTTGCGCCTGTGCTACGCCAGCCGGCTCGACAAGCTGGAGGAAGCCATGGGACGGCTGGCGCGCGTTTTGGGTTGAAAAAGTCTCCGATCGTGGGCCGCATTGTTGGCGTATTGCACAATTTGTGACGCCCAAAGAATGTGCAAAGACCTACAAACCGTGCATCGGTGATATTCCTACGACAGCTATCGAGAAAGCACACGGCTCGCATACCCACTTGTCGGTGGTGGGAATACGAATGATGAGCAATATTCTTTCTCACAGAGCGAGGGCGCGGCCGTCGGTTCCGATGACCCCCTCCCAACATCAAAAATAGGAATCACCACCATGGCTATGGCACTCCGTTCGGCCCCCGCGGGCCGTGCGACCCCGGCTGCGCCGGTGGCGCATGTTCTGGACTCGGTTCTGGACACGTTCGCCCTGTGGCGTCAGCGCATCATCACCCGCCGCGAACTGGCTCGTCTCGACGACCGCATGCTGCACGACATCGGCATCAACCAGTTTGAGGTTGAGTGCGAAGTCAGCAAGCCGTTCTGGAAGGCGTGATGCCTTCCCGGCAGCCTGCACCGGCAAAAAGGGCCGCTTCCGTTGGGGAAGCGGCCCTTTTGGTTTTCGGCCTGCGGGTGCGGGTCTGCTGACCTTCCCGATTGCTTTGTCGGGCAGACAAAAAGCCCCCCTTCCCGAAGGAAGGGGGGCTTTTTGTTTGGAAGGCCCTCAGATTTCGAGAGGCCGTCAGATGCAGATCTGCTGGAGCGGCGCGAAGCCGTTGAAGCAGACGGCCGAGTAGGTCGTCGTGTAGGCGCCGGTGGCGTGGATGCGCACGCGGTCGCCGGGCTTCAGGTCCAGCGGCAGCTTGTATTCGGCGCGCTCGTACAGCACGTCGGCCGAGTCGCAGGTCGGGCCGGCCAGCACGACCGCTTCCGTATCGCCGTCACCGTCGTCGCCCATCACCTGGATCGGGTACTGGATGGCCTCGTCCATCGTCTCGGCCAGACCGCTGAACTTGCCGATGTCCAGGTAGACCCAGCGCTTCAGGTCGTTGGCTGACTTGCGGGAGACGAGCACGACCTCGCTCTCGATGATGCCGGCGTTGCCGACCATGCTGCGGCCCGGCTCCACGATGGCTTCCGGCAGGTGGTTGCCGAAGTGGGTGCGCAGGCTGTCGAAGATCGCCTGACCGTAGGCGGTGGTCTCCGGCACGTCGGTGCGGTAGCGGGTGGGGAAGCCGCCGCCCAGGTTGATCATGCCCAGCTCGACGCCCAGCACCTCAAGCTCGCGGAACAGCTGCGCCACCTGGAAGATGGCGTGGTCCCACTGCGTCAGGTCCTTCTGCTGCGAGCCGACGTGGAACGACACGCCGTAGGGCACGACGTTCATATCCTTGGCCTTCAGCAGCAGCTCGCGGGCCATGGCGAGGTCGCAGCCGAACTTGCGCGACAGCGGCCACTCGGCGCCCTCGCCCGAGGTCAGGATGCGGCAGAACACGCGCGAACCGGGGGCGGCGCGGGAGATCTTCTCCAACTCCTCGGCGCTGTCGAAGGCGAACAGGCGCACGCCCAACTCAAAGGCGCGGCGGATGTCCGCTTCCTTCTTGATGGTGTTGCCGTAGGAGATGCGCTCCGGCGCGCAGCCGGCGGCCAGAACCATCTGGATTTCCGGGACGCTGGCGGTGTCGAAGGCCGAGCCCAGGCGGGTCAGCAGGCCCAGGATCTCCGGCGCCGGATTGGCCTTCACGGCGTAGAAGATCTTCGCGTCCGGGAGGGCTTCCTCCAGGTCGTGGTAGTTGGCTTCCACGACGTCCAGGTCGAGGACAAGGCAAGGCGTCTGCGGGCGCTGCTCTTCGAAAAAGCGCGCAATCTTATCGGTCATCTCAGTCTCCCGGACGCAAGATGAAGGTGTCAGGACGGATTGTGAAAAAATCGGGACGGAGCGGCCGAGCGCGGCTGACCGGAAAAAGGTCAGGCGTTCAGGCCGCCCATACTGGACTGCCGATTGATCTTGCGCCGATTGGCGTGGCTGGGCAGGACCGGGATAAGTCGAAGACGGGTGAGCCGGCGCCCACCCACAACAACATGAACCATCGTAACCTCCAAGTCGCCGCCTTGCTTAAGGGACGGTCGGGGATCACGCGTTACGTCGTTGCATAACCACATCTCGAAAAGACGAGGGCGGGCCAGCGGCACGTGCGCTTGCGAGTTGCGGTTACATAGATCCAATGGCCGGCCTTTTAAAGAGAAAAATGCGGCAGGTCGCAAAAAAGTAGCAACCCCCGCGGCAGGCGGAAAAGTTGGAGACAAATCATGGACTTGAGTACCGCCATACCGGTTGGGGACATGGCGCTCCGGCTGTGCGCCGCGGCCTTTTGCGGGGCGGCGCTGGGACTCGACCGGGAGGTGCGGGGCAAGGCCGCGGGCCTGCGCACGCACACGTTGGTCGCCATCAGCGCCGCGGTCACGACGCTGGTGGCGCTGGAACTGTACGAGGAACTGGCCCACCGGGCGGACTCCGGCAACATGGACCCCACCCGCGTCATCCAGGGCGTGGCGCAGGCCATCGGCTTCATCAGCGCGGGCGTCATGATCCGGGCGGGCACCAGCGTGCGCGGCGCCACCACCGCGGCGGTCATCTGGGTGGCCGGAGCGCTGGGCATCGCTTGCGGGGCCGGCTTCTACGTCCTGGCCGGAATGGCGCTGGCGCTCTGCCTGATCGTGACCGTGCTCTTCACCTACGCGGTGCGTTGGCTGCCGAACGACGTCAGGAATGGTGAGGAGTGACCAGCGCCCTGTAGGATAGCGCCGCCCCCAGCGCCACCAGCCCGATGGCGCCCATCATGGGAAGCTGCGTGCCGGTGTGCAGGTGGCCGACCATCATGCCGACCGCCGCCGCGACGGCCATCTGGACGAAGCCGACGAGCGCGGAGGCAAGCCCTGCCATCATCGGATACGGGCCGACCGCGCCGGCCATGGCGTTGGGCAGCGTCAGCCCGGCCCCGACCATGAAGACGAAGACCGGCGCCAGCACGGTGGCCAGATGCGGCACGTCGGCCAGGGCCAGCACGGCGCCCGTCAGGCCGCCGGCCAGCGACACGGCGGTGCCCGTGCGGATCATCCACGGGCCGCCCTTCCGGTGGCTCATCCGCCCGGCGAAGAAAGAGCCCAGCGCATAACCCAGAACCACCACGCCGAAACTGGCCCCATACTGCGCGGGCGTCAGGTGCAGCCGGCCGATCAGCACGAAGCTGGAGCCGGAGATGAAGGAGAAGATGCCGCTGTAGGTGAAGGCCACCGTCAGCATGAAGCCCAGGAAGCCGCGGTCGCGCAGCAGCAGGGCGTAGTTGGCGGCCATGCGGCCCGGCCGCAGGGCGTCCTCGTCGCGGTGCGCGTTGGTCTCGCCCAGCATGGCCCAGGTGGCGGCCAGGATCACGACCGCGAATCCAGTCAGCAGCAGGAAGTTGCCGCGCCAGCCGAACAGCTCCGTGATCACGCCGCCCAGCACCGGCCCGACCGCCGGGGCCAGCGTCATCGCCATGGCCATGTAGGCGAGCACGGTGGCCGCCCGGTCACGGCCGAACACGTCGCGCACCACCGCGCGCGCTACCACCGGGCCGCAGCAGGCGCCCAGAGCCTGGAAGAAGCGCGCGACGATCAGCCCGCCGATGTCGTCGGCCAGCGCGCAGGCCGCACTCGCCACCAGATAGATGGTGATCCCGCCCAGCAGGGCCGGCCGCCGGCCGAACCGGTCCGACACCGGCCCGTAGACCAGCTGCGACACGGCGAATCCGACCAGGAAGACCGACAGGGTCAGCTGCACGGTGGCGATGTCCGTCCCGAACACCGTGACCAGAGTCGGCAGCGAGGGCAGGTACAGGTCGGTGGACAGCGGGCCGAAGGCGACGAGCGCGGTGAGCAGCACACGGACGGCAAGGGAGTCGGGGCGGGGCATGGGCGGAAAGGCAGTCTGGAAGGAGTAGGGCGCCCGGGAAGGCGTTCGCCCCGTCCTCTTATGTCAGCGCCGCGGATATTGCATCTGAAACCATTCAGCCGGCTGTCAGCCGTAGCGCAGGAGCCGCGCGCCGTTGGCCTTCAGCCACGCCCGCGGCGCCTTCACGTCGGCGGTCAACTGCGCGCAGAGCGCCCAGAAGCGCGGGGAGTGGTTCATTTCCCGCAGGTGCGCCACCTCGTGCCCGACCACATAGTCCAGCACGGCCTCCGGCGTCAGGATCAGGCGCCAGGAAAAGGACAGCCGACCCGTGGCGGAACAGCTTCCCCAGCGGCTGCGGGTGTCGCGCACGGTCACGGCGGCGACGCGCGCGCCGATCTGCGCGGCCTTGACGCGCGACCGCTCGGCCAGTTCGCGCCGCGCCTCGGCCATCAGGAAGTCGCGCACGCGGCGGGCGACATGCTCCGGCTGGCCGCCCACAAGGATGGCGCCGTTCTCCCGCCGCGTGGCGCCGCGCAGATCAGGCATGTGCCGGATGACGTGATCGGTGCCGAGGTAGGGGACGATCGCGCCGTCGGAAAAGGGCAGCTGCGGCGGCAGCGCCGCCAGCCGCGCCCGCACCCAGCCGTCGTGCCGCCCGACGAATCGAAGCGCCTCCACCTCCGACACGCCGACCGGGATCACCACCTGGATCAGCCCGCGCCCGGCGTCCACGCGCAGGGTCATGCGGCGCGCGCGGGCGCTCTCCCGCAGTTCCAGCGGGACCGGCAGGCCGGCGACGGCCAGCGCGCGTGGAGCTTTTGGGCGGGGGCTTTGCTGTTTGCGGCGGAAGATCATACCTACTTATAGACTGCCAGCGCCCGCAGGGCCAACGGATCGGCCGGGGAACCAGCCACAGGATACGGGCGCCTGGACATTCGAACGGAATTTGTCCCAAGTGAGTCCAGCATGTGACATTTGACTCCGGTACCCCAGTCGCCAGATAAAGCAATCCTAACCCGAGTGGGCTGGTGAAGTCGTGACCGAGTATACCCAAAAGACTCTACCCGAAAGTCATATGACGAGTCGTGCTTCCTGGCTGGAAGCTTTAGTCTCGGCCAACGGCGCGGCCCACGCTCTCCTTTCGCCCGATGGGCGACTTCTCGTGGTCAACCAAGCCTTCGCTGCCGCCTTCGGTTGTCTGCCGGACGCCGTGGAGGGCAAGCCGCTGGCCGATCTGGGCATCGCACCGGCGGTCGTGCCGCAGATCGAGGCGCAGCTCCGCCGCGTCGCCGCCACCGGAAACACGGTCGCGACGCCCGGACTGCTGCCGCGGGGCGAGGTGATGCTGACCCCCGTGCGCGACGCCGATGGCGTCATCACCGCTGTGGCGGCCATCGGCGATACCGACGCGGCCTTGCTGGCCGCCGCACGGGCGGAGGTGGCGCTCGCGCGCGCCGAGGCGACCCAGGCCCGTGCCGAGGCCGAGAAGGCGCGCACCGCGAAGGGCCGTTTCCTGTCCGCCGCCAGCCACGACCTGCGCCAGCCCTTCCAGGCGATGCACCTGTTCCACCACCTGCTGATGGGCCGCCTGACCGACCCCGCCTCGCGCGAGCTGGGCGACAAGCTGGAGCAGGCCATCACCGCGGGCGAAACCCTGCTGCGCGCCCTGCTGGAGGTCTCCGCGCTGGAGGCCGGGCTGGTGAAGGTGCAGCCGCAGACCTTCCCCATCGACGAGACGCTGGGCCGCCTGCTCCAGGAATTCGCGCCGGAGGCGGAGACCAAGGGCCTGCGCTTCAACGTCCGCCCGGCCGAGGTGGAGGTGACGACCGACCCGATCCTGCTGGAACGGCTGCTGCGCCCGCTGCTGTCCAACGCCTTCCGCTACACGGAGAAGGGCGGCGTGCTGCTGGCCGCCCGCCGCCGCGGCGCCGTGCTGCGGGTGGAGGTGTGGGACACCGGCATCGGCATCGCCGAGGCCGACCACGCGGCGATCTTCGACGACTTCCACCAGCTCGGCAATCCGGGCCGCGACCGCAAGCAGGGGCTGGGCCTCGGCCTTGCCATCGCGCGGCGTCTGGCGGCGCTGCTGGGGATGCCGGTCGCGCTGCGCTCGCGGCCCGGCAAGGGCTCCGTCTTCGCGGTGGACGTGCCGCTCGCCGATACCGAACGCGACGACGACGGCCACGAGGACAAGGACGATGCATCCATGGGCAAGGCCGGGTCCGGCGGCGACCGAGGCACCGTCCTGGTCATCGAGGACGACGCCATGCAGCTGGAAGGCATCGGCCTGCTGCTGCGCGGTTGGGGCTACGAGGTCATTCCCTCCCGCAGCCTGACCGAGGCCTACAGCCGGCTGGCGGCCACCCCGTCCGCGCCGGATCTGGTTCTGTCCGACCTGCGCCTGACCGGTCCGGAAACCGGCATCGAGGCCATTCGCGCCGTGCGCGACCGCTGCGGCCGCCGCGTTCCCGGCGTGATCGTCACCGGCGACACCGACCCCGACCGCCTGCGCATCGTGGACCGCTCCGGCTTCGACGTGGTGCACAAGCCCTATGATCCCATCGTGCTGAAGTCCCTGATCGCCCATAGCCTGTCCGTCGCGGGAACCCGCGCGGGGGCGTGATCCCGGCGATCGGGAGACCCGACGGCCGAACGAAGGGATAGCACCGCCCACGCTTGCGCCGGAGAGACTGTCCATCGGCGACACGCGCGCCGAATCGCGCACACCCATATCCATGATGGAGGCGGGGCTTTTGCGAACTGCCCCTGGCGCGCGGGGCGCGCTGCGGCCTCCGGAATGGAGGAAGCCATGCTTCGTGCCTTGTCGGCCGGTTGGCGCCAGTCCGTTGCGGCGGCCTTGATGTCAGGCGTCCTGGGCACCGCCGGTCCGGTGGCGGCGGAAACCATCGCTGCCGGCGATTGGGAATTCCGGGTCGGCGGGGCGGCCGATGGGGATTGGCGCAGCTGCATCTTCGGCTACCGGTTCGGCCTGGACCTGCTCGTCCCCGGCTACAATCCGGGTCCGGTGCCCGCCTATTGTCCGCCGCCCATCGCCTACTACCCGATGCCGCCGGTCGCGGCGCCGACCGCGCCGCTGTATCTGGCGTCCCCGAGTCGGTCCACATGCGCGCTGCGGTCCGCCGGGATCGCCGGCGACCGGGTGTCCTCGGTGCTCGACTCCCTGTGCCGCGACGACTCGGCGTTGTGGGCGCAAATGCGTTGATTCCCCGCCGTTACTTCGTACGGCTGATTGACAGCCTCCCCCTCCCTCCATAAGGCTTGCAGGCAAAAGAAGTACAAATTCGGGGAGGGGTTTTCGATGCAGACACGGCCGTCAGGGCCGCCCGCCGTCATTCCCGCTGCGCGTGCAATCTGTGCGTGCGGTGCGTGAGCGTTTGTCCGTGTGCGCCTTGCCCGCACCGGCAAGTCCGCACCGGCAAACCGTCCGGCGTCATCAAATCTTCAAAAGACCGTCGCGGGATGGCAACCCGCACCCTGCATTCCAACAAAACGATGCAATCGACCGGTCGTGACCGACCGGCACAGGGAGAGACCAACCATGCTGAATCGCCGCACGCTTGCCGCCTCGACGGCTGCGTTCGCTCTCGTCGCCGGCTTTGCCGGCGCCGCCTTCGCCCAGCAGAAGACCGTCATCGAGTTCTGGCACGGCCTGCCGCAGCCGCTCGGCGGCCAGCTTGAGCAGGTGGTGAAGGGCTACAACGACAGCCAGGACAAGGTGCAGGTCAACGCGACCTTCAAGGGCAACTATCCGGAGACGATGCAGGCGGCCATCGCCGCCTTCCGCGCCGGCACCGCCCCGCACGTCGTGCAGATGTTCGAGGTCGGCACCGCCACCATGCTGTCCGCCGGCCCGGCCATCAAGCCGGTCTACCAGCTGATGAGCGAGACGGGCGGCGCGCTCGACCCCAACGCCTACATCCCGGCGGTCCGCGGCTATTACTCGTCCAAGGACGGGAAGATGATGGCGCTGCCGTTCAACAGCTCCACCACCATCACCTTCTACAACAAGGACGCCTTCCAGAAGGCCGGGCTGAGCCCCGACAAGGCGCCGGCCACCTGGCCGGAGGTGATCGACGCGGTGCGCAAGCTGAAGGCCGCGGGCTACGCCTGCCCGATGACCTTCTCCTGGCCGACCTGGACACAGTTCGAGCAGGTCGGGGCCATCCACAACAAGCCCTTCGCCACCCAGTCCAACGGCTTCGGCGGGCTGAACGCGGAACTGAAGATCAACGACCCGTTCTTCGTGAAGCACCTGCAGACGCTGATCGACCTTCAGAAGGAAGGACTGATCAAGTACGCCGGCCGCGACAACGGTCCGGACCCGCTGTTCCCGGCGGGCGAGTGCGCCATGATCCAGGCCTCCTCCGGCCTGCGCGCGCGCATCGTGAAGGAGGCGAAGTTCGCCTGGGGCGCCGCGCCGCTGCCCTACTGGCCGGACGCGGTGGACTCCCCGAAGAACTCCATCATCGGCGGTGCGTCCTTCTGGGTCATGACCTCGCCCAAGCGCACGGCGGACGAATACAAGGCCGTGGCCGACTTCTTCACCTACATGTCCAAGCCCGCGGTGGACGCGAAGTGGCACATGGACACGGGTTATGTCCCGGTCACCTTCCAGGGCTTCGAGGAGGCGAAGAAGGCCGGCTTCTATGAGAAGAACCCCGGCGCCGACGTGCCCGCCCAGCAGCTGACCCGCACGGCCACCACGGAGAACACCATGGGCCTGCGGCTCGGCAATCTGCCGGAGATCCGCAACATCATCCAGGAAGAGATGGAAAAGGCCTTCCAAGGCCAGCAGACCGCCCAGCAGGCGCTCGACAACGCGGTGAAGCGCGGCAACACCGTGCTGCGCAACTTCGAGCGCGCCAACAAGGGCTGACGCCCCCGTCCTTGACCGGTTCGGGCGCTTTGCAACGAACGACCACCCATCGTCATTCCCGCGCAGGCGGGAATCCAGGGCATTCCGACGCGTGCCCGAGGAGCCCTGGATCCCCGCCTGCGCGGGGATGACGGGGCAGGGTGGTCGTGGCCTGCGAAGCCCCCGCCGGGACGGGGAGATTTGAGGATTGCATGCAACGTCGCGTCATATTCGACAACAAGGCGTTGCCCTACCTGCTGCTGGCGCCGCAGGTGGCGGTGACGCTTGTCTTCTTCATCTGGCCGGCGGCCCAGGCCATCTGGCAGTCCGTGCATTTGCAGGACGCCTTCGGCCTGCGCGCCCAGTTCGTCTGGTTCGAGAATTTCGAGGCCGTCCTCACCGATCCCGCCTACATCGACACGCTGCGCATCACGCTGATCTTCAGCGGATCGGTCACGTTTCTGTCGTTGAGTGTGGCGCTGGGGCTCGCCGTGCTGGCGGATGCGAAGATCAAGGGAGCCGGTGTCTACAAGACGCTGCTGATCTGGCCCTACGCGCTGGCGCCCGCCGTGGCGGCGGTGCTGTGGATGTTCATCTTCAACCCGGAGATCGGCGTCCTCGGCCGCGCGCTGAACGACCTGGGCTTCAACTGGGACTACCGGCTGAACGACACCCAGGCGCTGCTGATGGTCATCCTGGCGGCGAGCTGGAAGCAGGTCTCCTACAACTTCATCTTCTTCCTGGCGGGCTTGCAGGCCATCCCGCGCTCCGTCCTTGAGGCCGCGAGCATCGACGGGGCGAGCGCGGTGCGCCGCTTCTGGACGATCACCTTCCCGCTTCTGTCGCCGACGACCTTCTTCCTGCTGGTGGTGGACATCGTCTACGCCTTCTTCGAGACCTTCGGCACGATCCACGCGCTGACCCATGGCGGCCCCGGCCGCGCGACGGAAACGCTGATCTTCCGTGTCTACCAGGACGGCGTGGTCAACCACGACCTCGGCGCGTCCTCGGCCCAGTCGGTCATCCTGATGGTGATCGTCATCGGCCTGACCGCCATCCAGTTCCGCTTCGTCGAGCGCAAGGTGCATTACTCATGAGAACCGACGAGAGCACCTTCGACCGGAACACCGGACGCCGGCGGAGCGTGATGGATCTGGTCCCCCACGCGATCCTGATGCTGGGCGTGCTGGTCTTCGCCTTCCCCATCTACATGACGCTGGTCGGCTCCACCTGGGACGCTGCCACCATCGGGCGCGGCAACCTGCCGCTGACGCCGGGCGGGGAGGCTTGGGCCAACTACGCCGCCGCCTGGAACGAAAGCCAGGGCACCCGCATCCTGCACACGCCCGTGCGGATCATGATGTGGAACAGCCTGATCATGGCGCTGGTCATCGCGCTGGGCAAGATCGCCATTTCCATCCTGTCGGCCTACGCCGTGGCCTTCTTCCGATTTCCGCTGCGGATGGTCTTCTTCTGGCTGATCTTCATCACGCTGATGCTGCCGGTGGAGGTGCGCATCATCCCGACCTACGAGGTCGTGGCGAACCTGGGCCTGATCGACACCTACGCCGGGCTGACCATTCCGCTGATCGCGTCCGCCACCGCGACGCTGCTGTTCCGGCAATTCTTTCTGACCATCCCGGACGAACTGGTGGAGGCCGCGAAGATCGACGGGGCCGGCGCCGTGCGCTTCTTCATCGACGTGGTGCTGCCGCTGTCGCGCACGAACATCGCGGCCCTCTTCGTCATCCTCTTCATCTACGGCTGGAACCAGTATCTGTGGCCGTTGCTGGTCACCAACAGCGGCAACATGGAAACCGTGGTCATCGGCATCACCAAGATGATCGGCAACGGCGAGGCCGCGACCGACTGGAACCTCATCATGGCCACCACCGTGCTCGCCATGCTGCCGCCGGTGGCGGTGGTGGTGCTGATGCAGCGGTGGTTCGTCAAAGGCCTTGTGGACAGCGAGAAGTAAAGAACATGGCAACGGTAGACCTGAAGCAGGTCCGCAAGTCCTACGGCACCGTCGAGGCGATCAAGGGCATCGACATCGCCATCGCGGACGGGGAATTCCTGGTGTTGCTGGGCCCGTCGGGCTGCGGCAAGTCCACGCTGCTGCGCATGGTGGCGGGGCTGGAGAGCATCACCGGCGGCGCCATCGCCATCGGCGGGCGCGTGGTCAACGGGCTGGAGCCCAAGGACCGCGACATCGCCATGGTGTTCCAGAACTACGCGCTCTACCCGCACATGAGCGTGTTCGACAACATGGCCTACGGCTTGAAAATCCGCGGGCTTCCGAAATCGGAAATCCAGGCGCGGGTCGCCAAGGCTGCGGAGATCCTGGAGCTGAATCGCTTCCTGGACCGCCGGCCAAGCCAGCTGTCCGGCGGCCAGCGCCAGCGCGTCGCCATGGGGCGCGCCATCGTGCGCGAGCCCGCCGCTTTCCTGTTCGACGAGCCGCTGTCGAACCTGGACGCCAAGCTGCGCACCCAGATGCGGGTGGAGATCAAGCGGCTGCAGGACCGGCTGGGCATCACCAGCCTCTACGTGACGCACGATCAGGTGGAGGCGATGACGCTGGCCGACCGCATCCTGGTCATGAACCACGGCGTGGCGGAGCAGATCGGCACGCCGCTGGAGGTCTACCAGCGCCCGGCCAGCCTGTTCGTCGCGGGCTTCATCGGCTCCCC
>Ga0065721_10049782_pt1 | contig 27373 bp, 23 predicted proteins | sample Mesricmetagenome_FD_59108 | JGI IMG/M metagenome (GOLD analysis project Ga0065721, IMG submission 59108) | Mesophilic microbial community from rice straw/compost enrichment Sample: eDNA_1 v2 (version 2) | ecosystem: Engineered > Solid waste > Grass > Composting > Bioreactor | place: USA: Davis... | reverse complement strand
GAGCCGGTCACGTTCGGCGGCGGGATGACGATCGAGAACGGCTCGGCGGCCGGATCGGAGCTCGGCGCGAAGGCGCCCGACTCTTCCCAGGCTGCATAGAGACGCGGTTCCGCGGACTTGGGGTCGAAGTTCTTCTCAAGCATTTGAGCGCTGCATACAGTTTCGGGCGCAGAGGTGGAAGCGCGGGCGACAATGGAATCCGAGCAGCCCCGCATGGCGGCCGGCCAGGCGGGGCGAAGCGGTGTTCTGAGAGAACCCCGTCACGAGACGGGGATGGCCGCTTCTAGCGTACGCGACCGCGCGCGATGCGTTCGACTTCCTTATCCACCGTCGACTGCACGATGGCCGGAAGGTTGTCGTCCAGCCACTGCTTCAGGAGCGGACGAAGAAGCTCGCGCACGACGTCCTCGAGCGTGCGGCCGTCGGCCGGCATCTGGATCGCGGCCGAAAGTTGCCCGAACGCGCTGGCCGCGGCGGTGGCGGCGACGGCGCCGACAAGGCCCTCGCCCACCTCCGGCGTGGCCTCAGGCGGCGGCGGAGGGGGAGGTTCAGCCTCTTCGACCGCCGCCGGCGGCGTGTAGACGTCGAGGTCGCCGACGGTTTCAACCTTCTCGGTCAGTTCCAGGACGCCGTCATCCTCGTCCTCTTCCGACAGCGGCGTGAAGGCGGGAACCGCCTGCTGGATTTCGGGCTCCGCTTCCGGCTCGACCACCGGAGCGGCGGCGTCCGCCGGCGCTTCATCTTCGGAGATGATGCGCCGGATGGAGGCGAGGATTTCCTCCATCGTCGGTTCTTGCGAAGTCTGTTCAGACATATGAAGGCCGTCGCTCGTGCGGGAAAGAATCCGTCGCCCGGCTCGGGCGACGGTGTGATCCTGCAATTTCCACCGGTCGGCGCAAGCGCCTAATCGAGGCTCCAACCGCCGGACGGATGAAATTGTTCACCCTATTTGGGGGCCGGCGCCTGCGCCGGAGCCGGAGCTTGCGCCGGAGCCGGCGCAGGGGTGCGCGGCTGTTCGACCGTCTTGGGCGTGAACGCACCGTCCACCACCGCGATCGGCTCCTCCCAGGGCACCCAGCCCCAGGTGATGCGATTGTTCTTGAAGTTGGTGGTCGGATCGTACCGGGTCACGGCCGGCGTCAGCAGCGGGCCTTCCAGAAGGCCCATCTGGGCGAGCACCAGCGAGGCCGCGACAAATTCGTCCCGTCGCGCGGTGACCTGCGAGAGCTCGGCGTTGCGCAGTTCCTGCTCGGCGTTGAGGACGTCCAAGGTGGTGCGCAGGCCGACCTGCTGCTCCTGACGGGTGCCCTCGGCGGCGATTCGCGCCGCCCTCACCTGCTCGTCGGTGGAGGTGATGTTGGCCTTGCTGGCCATGTGCTGGTTCCACGACTGCGTCAGGCTCTGCATCACCGAGCGGCGCGCAACCTCCACATTGATGCGGTCGGCGTTGTTGCGCTCCATGGCCGCGCGGATGCGCGACGAGGTAAGCCCCCCGGTGAAGAGCGGCACCGTCAGGGTCGCGCCCGCGCGGACGGCGCGGATGAAGTCCTCGCGCTCATACGGATCCGCTGGGCCTTGGTAGCCAAGGCTGGCGTTCACGCCCAGGTTTGGCATTCGCTCCGCCTTCGCAGCGGCCAGCCTCGCATTGCTCGCGCGTTCCGCATATTTCGCCTGCCGGATCTGCGGATTGTTGTTTTCGGCCGCCTCGAACGCCTGCGAGATATCAGCGGGCAGGAAATCGGCGAGTGCAGGCTCCGCGGCCAGATCGCCGGGGTTTTGGCCGACGACTGCGGCATAGGTCGCGCGGCTGGACGCCAGTTGGGATTGCGCCAGGGAAAGTTGCGCTTCGGCGGCTGCGAGGCGCGCCTCAGATTGCGCCACGTCAGTCCGGGTGATCTCGCCGACTTCGAAGCGGGCCTTGGATTCGTCGAGCTGCCGTTGAAGGACGCGGAGATTCTCCTCCCGAATACGCAACGCCTCCTGGTCGCGCCGAACATCGGCATAGGCCTGGATCACCGCTTGCATTACCGACGCTTCGGTACGGCGAAGTTGTTCCTGCCCGGCCAGAATGTCCGCTTCCGCCGCTGACACGGTCGCAGCGACACGCCCTCCTGTAAAAATCGGCTGTGAAAGCGATAGGGTCGCTGCCGCAGCGTTATTCTCCGAAATTCCCCCGCCCTCGGGTAGCGGATCAGCTATGCCGTCGCCGTTGCGGTCAATTTCGCGAGCCCCTGCAGGAGCCCTGTTCTCCGTATAATTCGCCGACCCTTGAATCTGCGCCGTCGGTCGATAGCCCGCACGGGCTTGGACCCAGTTCTCGTCCAGCGCTCTCTGGGTGGCGCGCTGGGCCTGCAGGGTGGGGTTCGAGTCGTAGGCGAGCGCGATAGCCTCGGCCAGGGTTTCGGCGGAGGCTGGCGCAGCAACGGCCAGCGCAAGTCCTGCGCTATAGACCGCGGCCAGCAATGCTCCGCGACGACTATTGAACATGCTTATCCCCGAAACGGCGTAGTGAGACCGGGTCTTATATGACCGGCTATTTTGCGGCGGACTAGTGGTCCCGACCTTAAGCTTTTTTCACGCCCGGATTTCGAGCGTGTTTCACGTACGCCATCTGCCGTGGACGGATGGACGACCTTAGAAGGTGAAGCCGACCTGACGTTCGAGCCCAGGAAGAATCGGCGCCATGGCGTCGAAGAGACTGCGGCGGCCGACGCCGTCCTCGGTGCGAATATAAAGAACGGCCTTGCCGGCCGGACCATCCCGCTCGATGACGGCCAGCCGGCCGCCAGGGGCAAGGGCGTCGAGCCAAGTCTTCGGCGGTTCGCTGACCGCGCCTTCCACCATGATCAGGTCGTATTCGGAGCCCGGAACGGTCTTCAGATCCTCGCCATCGAGACGCTCGACGGTGACGCCCAGCGCTTCCAGCACGGCGGCCGCGTAAGGCGCGGCGATCGCCAGGGCGCGTTCGCCCTCCAGCGGCCGAACCGCCTGCAGAAGCTTGGAGACTTCGCGCGGGCGCAGGAGATAGCGGCCCGGCGCATATTCGACGTCCGCATCGGCATAGGCTTGGAACCGCTTCTCAGGGGGCACGAACTCTTCGCGCGCAAGCGTGCGCATGACGTCGTGGATCCGGACATCCGTCACATCGTTGGTGCGAACCTGACTCTCGACCATGTTGAGCCGAGCGGCGGCGAAATCGGCGGTCATGAATCCTCAACGGGGCAGACGCGGGGTGTAAAACTCTGGCGCGCTTATAGGTCCGGCGCTGACGTGAAGGCAATCGCGTGGTGAGAGAGGATTGCAGCGGGCGGGCGGTTCTGTTAGCGATCCGCCCTCCCCGGCCTCACCAACCGGCGGCGGCCTGATGGCGGAGTGGTGACGCAGCGGACTGCAAATCCGTGTACGCCGGTTCGATTCCGGCTCAGGCCTCCATTTTCATCCAAACCAACGAGCAGCGCGCCCTGGCGGCGGCTTCCGCGATCTGCGACCAAAGGCGCTTCAGAATGGCGTCGTCGGGGAGTCGCGCGCATGGATGCTGATGGAAAGCGGGTCGAACTGACCCTGCGGGGGCTGGCGCTCGGCTGCCTGATCACCGTCGTGTTCACCGCGGCCAACGTCTATCTCGGCCTGCGCGTGGGGCTCACCTTCGCCTCGTCGATCCCGGCTGCGGTGATCTCCATGGTCATCCTCCGAGGCCTCAGGACCTCCACCATCTGGGAGAACAACATCGTCCAGACGGTCGCTTCGGCGGCTGGCACGCTCTCCTCCATCATCTTCGTCCTGCCCGGACTGGTCATGGTCGGCTGGTGGACCGGCTTTCCGTTCTGGACGTCGTTCTCGATCTGCGTAATCGGCGGCGTCCTGGGCGTCATGTACACCATCCCCCTGCGCCGAGCCCTCGTGACCACATCCGACCTTCCCTATCCAGAGGGTCGCGCGGCCGCCGAGGTGCTGAAGGTCGGCTCCGGCTCCCGTGATTCGGCGGGTGGAGCGGAGGCCAAGGCCGGCCTCTGGGCGGTGGTGATAGGCTCGGTGGGATCAGCGCTCGTCGCCGCGGGCGTCGGGATGCGCGTCCTGGCCGGCGAGATCTCCTACTGGTTCAGGCCGACGCCGACCACCGCCACGGGCCTAGCGGGCGGCCTGCAATTGGCGCTGCTCGGCGCCGGACACCTGATGGGCATCGCGGTCGGCATGGCGATGCTGGTCGGAACGATCATCGCCTGGGGCGTGGCTGTGCCGATCATGACCCATCTCAACGCGTCCGCGACCGGCTCGGCGGCCGACATCGCGCAGGCGGCCTGGGCGCCCGACGTGCGGTTCATCGGCGCAGGCGCCATCGGGGCGGCGGCCATCTGGACCCTCGCCAAGCTTGCAGCGCCCGTCTGGGCGGGCCTTGCCGGCGCCATGCGAGCTTCTCAGCTGCGCGCCTCGGGCCAGGCCGAGGACCTTCCCCGAACCGAACGTGACATGCCCATCTGGATCGTGGGCGCGACGATCCTCGCGAGCCTTATTCCCCTGGCGATCCTCTTCAACAGCTTCCTGGCGGCCGGTCCGCTGGAACAGGTGCTTTGGCCGCTGATCGCAGGCGGCGTGCTCTACGTCGTCGTAGCCGGCTTCCTGGTGGCGGCGGTGTGCGGCTACATGGCTGGGCTGATCGGATCGTCGAACAGCCCGGTTTCGGGATTGGCGATCCTCTCGGTCCTTGGCGCCTCGCTCCTGCTGGTGCTGCTCGCAGCCAACACGGTCGGACCAACCGGGCACGCGGCGCTCGTCGCCTACGCGCTCTTCGTCACCGCGGTCCTGCTCAATGTCGCGACCATCGCCAACGACAATCTGCAGGATCTCAAAACCGGGCAACTCGTCGACGCCACGCCCTGGAAGCAGCAGTTCGCGCTGATCATCGGCGTGCTCGCGGGCGCCTGCGTCATTCCACCGATCCTCGAGGTGCTGAACCGCGCCTTCGGCTTCGCCGGCGCCCCCAACCTGCACACCATTTCCGATCAGCCGCTGGCTGCGCCGCAGGCCGTGCTCATCTCCACGCTCGCCAAGGGCGTGATCCAGGGCGACCTGCCCTGGCGCTACATCGGGATCGGCGTCGCGCTTGGTGTCGTCCTCGTGATCGTGGACGAGCTCCTGCGGCGCAGTCGCCGCTACAGCCTGCCGCCGCTTGGCGTAGGCATCGCCATCTACCTACCCGCAGCCGTGACCCTCCCCGTGGTCATCGGCGCCGTCATCGGCTGGATCTACGACCGGTGGGTGGCGACGAAACCCCATGGGCCGAGCGCGCAGCGGCTGGGCGTGCTGCTCGCCTCGGGCTTCATCGTCGGGGAAAGCCTTTTCAACGTCGCGCTCGCGGGCCTGATCGTCGCGACGAACAATCCGGCGCCCATCGCCGTGGCGCCCCAGTCGTTCCCCGAGCAGACCATGTGGATAGGCGCCGCTTTCGTCGCGATCGTCGTGCTCGGCCTCTACTGCTGGACGGAACTTAAGGCGCGGCGGTTGCCGGAGGGAGGCTCGGTCAGGGAGAAACCTTAAGGAGCGACGCGGAATTTTCCGCCCGCGCCTGAAGGGACAGGCTGGCTTCGCAATAACGGAGCTCGCCCATGTCTTTCCAGGACGCCTATCTGGCCCTCGTCATCGCCGCTTTCGGGACCTTCGCCATCGCCTTGGCCGGCGCTTGCCTGTGGAGCAAGGGCCCGCGCCCTAGCTCCGTTCGACGATGAGCGCCATGCGCACCAGCTCGGAGAGGCTGGCCGCGTGCATCTTGGTCATGACGTTGGCGCGGTAGATTTCGACCGTGCGCGGGCTGATGCCCAGGTCGAATGCGATCACCTTGTTGGCGTGGCCAGCGACCAGCCCCTCGAGCACCTCACGCTCGCGTCCCGAGAGCGAGGCTATGCGATTGTTGATCTCGGCGATTTCGGCGGCGCTCCTGCGCGCGCTCTCCCCCTGCTGCAACGCTGCATGCACCGCCGACAGCAAAACCTCGTCGTCAAAGGGCTTTTCGATGAAATCGGCGACGCCGGCCTTCATCGCCTCGACCGCGAGAGGGACGTCCGCATGACCGGTGATCATGATGATCGGCAGGGCGAAGTCCTGCGCCTTGAGCCGCCGCACGAGCTCCAGGCCCGTCATATCGGGCATCCGCACGTCCGTGACGACGCAACCTGCCTGGGGAAGCGCTTCAAGGAAGGCCAAGGCCGAGTCGTAGAGACGTGGTCGCAAGTCCGCGGTCTCCAAGAGGAAGCCAAGGGAATCCCGCACGGCCGGATCGTCGTCGATCACATGCACAAGATCGTCAGCCATCTAGCTCCTCATCTCCAACGCTGCGCAGGGTGAAATGGAAGGTGGCGCCGCCGCCTGGTGTGTCCTCGGCCCAGATACGGCCCCCATGCGCCTCCACGATCGTTCGGGAAATGGATAGGCCCACGCCCATCCCTTGCCGCTTGGTGGTGATGAAGGGCTGGAACAGCTGCTCGTGGATCTCTGCGCTGACACCCGGACCGGTGTCGGACACGGTGACCTGTACGAACTCACCGGCGGGAACGGTAGCGATCTTCAGCTCACGCCGGGCGCTCTCCTCCATGGCGTCGACGGCGTTGCGGATCAGGTTCAGGACCACCTGCTGGATCTGCACCTTGTCGGCGAGGACCAGATTCACGCTGGGATCGAGATCGAACTCGACCCGGACGCCGTGCTCCTTAGCGCCGACCAGGGCCAGCGCGCCGGCCTCCTCTATCAGCTTGGGCAGCGACTCGACCCGGCGCTCGGTCTCACCGCGGGCCACGAATTCGCGCAGCCGTCTAATGATGTCGCCCGCCCGCAAGGCCTGTTCGCTCGCCTTGTTCAAAGCCTCCGCAAGACGCTCGCGAGGCGGGTTGTCGGCATTGAGCAGCCGCGCCGAACCGCGCAGATAGTTGGCTATGGCCGAAAGAGGCTGGTTGAGTTCGTGGGCCAGGGTGGAGGCCATCTCGCCCAGGGCGGTCAGGCGCGAGATATGCACGAGCTCGGCCTGAAGCTCCTGCAGACGCGCCTCAGTGCGTTGCCGTTCGGTGAGGTCGCGAATGAAGCCGGTGAAGAACCGCCCGTCGGCCGTTCGCATCTCGCCGACGGACAGTTCCATCGGGAAGGTTGAACCGTCCTTTCGCTCTCCCACGACGACACGGCCGATGCCCACGATCCGCCGCTCTCCGGTGCGGTAGTAGCGCGCCAGATAGTCGTCATGGGCTTCCCTGTGCGGGGCGGGCATCAGGAGACTGACGTTGCGGCCGATGACCTCGGCCGAGGCCCAGCCAAAAAGCCGCTCGGCGGCGCTGGAAAACGACTGGATCAGCCCGTGTTCGTCGATGACCACCATGGCGTCGGGCACTGTGTCGAGAATGGACCGCAGGTGCGCTTCGCCGCTGGCGAGCTCGCGATTGATGGCGGCCGCCTCGCGTCGCGACCGCTGGAAGGACTCTCCGCCGACGATGATCGCCGCGGCCACCAGAGCGAACACCACCGCCCCGATCAGATCCGCCTCGCCGAGACCGCCGTTGCGCTGCGCCAGGAACAGTCCCGCCACCAGTCCGCAAAATCCGGCGACGCTTCCCGGCCAGACGCCGGCATAGGCGGAGGCGACCACGACGGCTGGAACGAAGACGAGAAAGGCGACGCTTTCTCCCGCTAGCGGTTCGAGGAGCACTTGTGCGGCCACGCCGCCCCAGACGCCCAGGATCGCGAGCACCACGCCGGTCCAGAGATTCTGAGGGCTGATCTGCAATTCCCACCTTCGAGGGCGCGTCATAGCCGAAACGGTCGCGACGGGCCCTTAGGTATTGTTCCGGAAGCCGCCGCTCACAGGACGGTTCTCACCTTGAACAGCTCGGGGAAGAACGAGCCCTCGAGCGCCCTGGCGAGATAGGCCGCGCCAGCGCTGCCACCGGTGCCCGACTTGAAGCCGATGATCCGCTCCACCGTCTTCAGATGCGCAAAGCGCCATTGCTGGAAACGGAACTCAAGATCGACCAGCTTTTCGGCCAGTTCGTAGAGATCCCAGTATTCCTCGGGATCGCGATACACCGCCGTCCAGGCGGCTTCGACCGCGGCGCTGGCCTGGTGCGGCTCGCGCCAGTCCCGCTCGAGCTCCGCAGCGGGAATGGAAAAGCCGCGGCGCGCCAGGAGCCTGATGGACTCGTCATAGAGGCTCGGCTCGGCCAAAGCCTCCTGCAGGAGACCATGCACCTCCGTTCCCTCATGCACGCGCAGCATGGAGGCGTCCTTGGCGCCGAGCAGGAACTCCAGCATCCGGTACTGATAGGACTGGAAGCCGGAACTCTGCCCAAGATGGGGGCGCAGGGCGTGGTAGTCGCTGGGAGTCATCGTGCCCAGCACGTCCCATGACTGGATGAGCTGGCCCTGGATGCGGCTCACGCGCGCGATCATCTTGAAGGCCGGGCCGAGATCGTCGGCGCGGATATGCTCACGCGCAGCGCGGAGCTCATGGAGCGAAAGCTTCAGCCAGAGCTCGGAGGCCTGATGGATGACGATGAACAGCAGTTCGTCGTGCTCGCCCGAACGTGGCCGCTGGCTGGTCAGCAGCGTGTCCAGGCCCAGATAGTCGCCATAGCTCATGGCCGGCGGCGTATGCAGTTTCTCGCTCATGTGACGGCCGAAACCTCGTGGAAGCGGGGATGTCGCCATTCCTCGGCGGCCATGACGGAGGCCAGCCGATCGACTGCGTCCCAAACATCGACATAACGCAGATAGAGCGGCGTGAAGCCGAAGCGAAGGACATCGGGGGCGCGGAAGTCTCCGATGACGCCGTGGTGGATCAGCGCCTGCATGATCGGGTAGCCATGTTCATGCGTCAGCGCGACCTGGCTGCCGCGCAGGGCCGCGTCCCGAGGACAACCGAGGCCGAAGCCCTGACACCGTTCGAGCGCCAGATCGAGAAACAGGTCCCCCAGCCGCATCGACTTGGCGCGAACCTCGCCCATGTCCACGCCGTCGAAAGCCTCGAGCGCAGCTTCCAAGGCTGTCAATCCGAGAACCGAAGGCGTGCCGCAAAGGGCGCGCAGGACGCCTTCGCCGGGCCGGTAGTCGTCGCTGAATGCGAACGGCGCGGCGTGCCCCATCCAGCCGGAGAGCGGCGTCTGGAACTCCGACTGCAAAGCCTTGGCGATGAAGAGGAAGGCTGGCGCTCCGGGCCCGCCATTCAGGTACTTGTAGCCGCACCCCACGGCCAGGTCCGCGCCGCACTTGCCAAGCTCCACGGGCAAGGCGCCGGCCGAGTGGCTGAGGTCCCAGAGGGCCAGGGCGCCGACCTCATGAGCCCGCGCCGTCAGGGCGGTCATGTCGTGGATCCGCCCGGTCTTGTAGTGGACGTGGGTGAGCAGCAGCAGGGCCACGCTCTCGTCCAGCGCGTCATGAAGATGCTCGGCCTCGACCAGGCGCAGTTCCACGTCGCCCACAAAGTCGCGCAGGCCTTGGAGGATGTAGAGATCAGTGGGGAAGTTCCCCGGTTCGCTGAGGATGACCTTGCGGCCCGGCCGCAGCTTGAGCGCGCCCGCCGCCAGCTTGAAAAGGTTCACCGAGGTCGAATCCGCCGCGATCACTTCATGCGAGGCGGCGCCGATCAATGGCGCGATCTTCCGTCCGACGCGTGTGGGCAGACCGATCCAATCGGCTGTGTTCCAGCTCTTGATGAGATCCTTCCCCCACTGGTCGCGTACGGCGACCTCCAGGCGCGAGGTGACGTTGCGGGGCAACACGCCCAGCGAATTGCCATCGAGATAGATGATCCCTTCCGGCAGGTCGAAAAGAGCGCGGCGCGAGGCCAGCGGATCCTCGCGGTCGAGCGCCAGACAGTCGTTGCGGCTCAGCATTCGCCGCTCCTAGCCGCGATCGGCGCGGTCCGCCAGCTAGGATCGGCGGCTGGGCTCGGGGACGTAGCTGGGCTGATCGATGGCGATCTGTTCCTCGACGTTGGCCCTCAGGGCGGCGAGCAGGCCAGGTGTGTCCCGGTCCATGTCGCCCGCACGCAGCCGCGCGCAGAGTTCGGAAGTGAGTTCGGCGTGGCTCCCTTGCCGGTCCAACAACTCCGCAAGCCGGGCGGTCGCCGCCGCCTCCGCCGCCGGTCCCTGCAATAGCTCGCGGCGAACGACGCTGAGCGCGTTCGCAGCGACGCGGGCGAGAAAGGCGTCACGCGGATTTAGGCCTGGGCGGACGCTGTCGATCCAGGCCGCGACCGCTTCGACCAGTTCTTCGGCGCGAGGATGCTCGATCACAGGCCATTCTCCAGCAGGGTCACAAGGTCGATCTCGGTTTCCGAGACGCGTCTGCCGATCATGGGCCGCTCGACGGACTTCTCCGTCCCGCTCGCATAGCTCCCGTACATCAGCAGACACATGACGCCCCACTTCAGCGAGCCGAGCGCCTGCCAGTAAAGCACCCGCGATAGCGGGATTTCGCGGCCCCCGGCCCGCGCATAGCCCTTGAGAAGCTGTTCGTAGTCGCCGAAGCCGCCGACAGGCCGGTCGGCCCTGCCGAAGCGCCAGGAATTCACGCAGATCCATCCGAGGTCCTCGGCTGGATCTCCGCAGTGCGAAAGCTCCCAGTCGAGCACCGCGGCTACGCCCTTCTCCGGGTCGATCATCAGATTGCCGTTGCGGAAGTCGCCATGCAGCAAGACCGGTTCGATCGGCGGCGGCCGATGTTTCTTCAGGTGCTGGATGGCCAGTTCGAGGATAGGCCGCTCGGCGCCGGACTGGCGATAGACCTCCTCATATCTGGCGAGGTCCTGGAGCGCGTCGACGGTCTTGAGGCCGCTTGGCGGCGGGGCGGCATGGATCTTCGCCAGGATCTCGCCGCACTGCCCGGCCAAGGTCGGTCGTATGGCCTCGAAGCGCGGATCGCTGACGATCTTTCTGCCGAGGGTTTCGCCCGCCACGCGCCGGGTGATGTGCGCCTCGCCGAGGCCATCCTCAGGGGCGGCAAGATGAACCAGCGGCGCTACCGGCGCCCCGCGTTCGCCGGCCAGCGATATCAACGCCGCCTCCATGGCGAGGGTGACGGAACGGCTTTCGCTCGGATCCATGGGCGCCGTGCGGCGGCGCAGCACCATCTCTTCGCGCCCCCTGGGACCGTCGACGGCGAAGGCCCAGGTCTCCATGCTGGCGCCGCCCGACAGCCGCTGGAGATCGCTCACCGTCGCGCCCGCGCCCCCCAGCTTCGGCGCAAGCGCCTCCAGCGCCCCCCTCACCTCTTCAGACATGCGCCCCTCTTGCCGTGGCCTTGAAGCCGTCGATCAGGGCGAGGTTTTCGGCGTCTGTAAACGGCTCCGCCACGTCAACCTGAAAGGAGGCTCGCCTAACCCGGCGGAAGCGCGGGCATGGTTCACCTGGAAACGCACCTATCGAACGGCCGGCGAGAACAAGCCGGCGCCGGGAGGAACATCGCCATGGACTTCAGCCTGTCGCCCGAGCTCGAGGCCTATTTGCGTGAACTCGACGCGTTCATCGAGGCCGAGATCAAGCCGCTGGAGAACGAGAACGACAACATCCGCTTCTTCGATCACCGGCGCGAGTACGAGCGCACCGACTGGGAGGCCGGCGGCCTGCCGAAGAAGGAGTGGGAGGAGCTGCTGGCGGAGGCGCGGCGCCGGGCCGACGCCGCCGGCCATTACCGCTACGCCTGGCCCGCGGAGATGGGCGGCAAGAACGGCACCAACCTCGCCATGGCGGTGATCCGCGAGCACCTGGCCGCCAAGGGGCTGGGGCTGCACAACGACCTGCAGAACGAGCATTCGATCGTCGGCAACAACCCGTTCATCCTGATGTTCAAGGAGTTCGCCACCAACGCCCAGTACGAGCGGGACGCCGACAAGCTGCTCTCGGGCCAGATGCGCACGGGCTTTGGCCTGACCGAGCCGAACCACGGGTCCGACGCGACCTTCATGGAAACCAGGGCCGTCCGCCAGGACAAGGACGGCCAGCCCGGTTGGCTGATCCGTGGCGAGAAGATGTGGACGACAGGCCTCCATGTCGCCAGTCACGTGATGGTCTTCGCCCGCACGTCCGGCAAGGACGGCGACGCCCTGGGCATCACGTGCTTCATCGTGCCGATGAACACACCCGGAGTGAAGATCGAGGAGTATCTCTGGACCTTCAATATGCCCACGGACCACCCGCGGGTGTCATTCAACGATGTCTGGATTCCGGAAGACAGCTATTGGGGCCAGATCGACCGCGGCCTTGGGCTCGGTCAGAGCTTCGTGCACCAGAACCGCATCCGCCAGGCGGCGTCTTCGCTCGGCGCGGCCGTCTACTGCATCGAGGAGAGCGTGAAGTACGCGCGCGCCCGCAAGCCGTTCGGCAAGGCGCTGGCGGAAAACCAGGCGATCCAGTGGCCGCTGGTCGAGCTGGCGACTCAGGCCGAGATGCTGCGCCTGCTGATCCGGAAGACCGCCTGGGAAATGGACCGCATGGAACACAGGGAGATCGAGAAGCAGATCTCCGACAAGGTCTCCATGTGCAACTACTGGGCTAACCGCCTGGTCTGCGAAGCGGCCGACCGCGCCATGCAGGTCCACGGCGGCATCGGCTATTCACGTCACAAGCCCTTCGAGCACATCTACCGCCACCATCGTCGCTATCGCATCACCGAGGGCTCGGAGGAGATCCAGATGCGCAAGGTGGCGGCGTTCCTGTTCGGCTATCTCGGACCCAAGCGCGCGCAGTTCAAGGAGGCGGCCGAGTAGCTCACGCATAGGCTGGGGCGCCGTAGAGCCGGTCGAACACGGCGGGCAAGACGTCCGGCAGTCCCAGCAGCGGCCCCGAGGAGAGCAGCAACACCACCTCATCGCCTTTCAGCGTCGATAGCGCCGCCACCGCCTGCTCCTGGCTCGTGACGGCCTCCGTGGGCACGCCGGCCGCGCGCGTCCTCTCCAGGATCTCTTCGTAGCTGGCCTGGTGATGGCTGGCCGCCCCATGCGCAGGCGGAGGGCAGATCAGCACGCGCGCGGCCCCTTCGAACACGGTGTCGTACCATGGTAGGGCGTCGCGGCTGCGCCAGCTGAAAGTGTGGGGTTCGAAGACCACGGTCAGCGGCCGATGCGGGAAGTGCAGGCGCATGGCGGCGATGGCCGAATGCGCCTTTTCGTAAGAGCTGCCAAAACCCTCGATCACCGGAACCTGCGAACTCTTCGTGAGGCGATCGAGGCGCCGCCGGATCCCGGCGAAATTCGCGACCCCACGGGCCAGGGCCTCGCGAGAGACCAGTCCCTGTTCCAGCAAGTAGGCGGAAACCCCGACGATGTTCTCGACATTGTGGGCTCCCAGCAGTTGCGTCGATAGGCGCAGCGAGACTCCGTCCGGCCCCACGAGCTCGAAGCTCGTCTGCTCCCCGAACTGCGGGTTTCGACTGGACCAGCCCGCCGACTCCTCACCGCCATACCAGACGACGCGCGCGCGGGCGTTTCCCGCAATGGCGCGGAGGGCCGGATGATCCCGCAGGACGACAAGGCCGTCGGCAGGCGGCCTGCCGAGCAGTTCGATGAAGGGTGCTTCGTAATCGGCGAAGGTCGGGAAGACATTCACGTGATCGTGGATCAGAGAGGTCAGCAGCAGCCCGTCCGGATGATAGAGCTGGAACTTGGAACGGCGATCCGCGCCGGACACGACATATTCGTCGCCCTCCAGGACCATCGGCCCGGCTCCCCAGCGGCCCGTCGCGGGCAAGGACGGAGAGATCGCGCCGACCATCCAGCCGGGATCGGCGCCGGCCTCGGCGAGGATGTGCGCCATGAGGGCCGCGCAAGTGGACTTTCCAAAGGAGCCGGCGACAACCGTCACATGCCGCTCGCGAGTGGTCTCTCCCAGCATTTCGGGAAAGGTCGTGATCCGTACGCCGCGGGCGCGCGCGGCGATCACCTCGGGATTCGATTCACCCCCAAGCTTGGCGCTGGCGCCAAGCACCAGGGCGTCCAGGGGGTCAGGGAGATTCGCCGCGTCGAATCGGCGGTGAAATGGGAAGCCGAGACCTTCGACATAGGTGGACATCGGCGGAAACACGTCTTCGTCAGAGCCGGAGACCTCGTGGCCTGCGTCGCGCATCATCAGCGCGACAGCGCTCATTCCGGCGCCTGCTATGCCTGTGAAATGTATGCGCATTTGTCCACCCGGCGCGATCGAATCTACGCCATGGTCGCCTCGCCGGCCCCGCCGGTCGAGTGCTCGCAAGGTCGCGGCGCGCTATTGGCGGCTCGCAAGCATTAATCCCCGATTAACCACCCAGGCCGACCCTCCGCTCGTCTTCCTCGAAGACACCCACCATCACAGAACCTCTATTCAAGCCCGGCTTCGGCCGGGCTCTTTTTGTGATCTGTGGGCAAAGTCGATTTGACCGCTTGCGCACCGGTCAGCCGCTGGGTATATGCGCGGCCTCCAACGTGATCCCCGATAGCTCAGTTGGTAGAGCAGTCGGCTGTTAACCGACTTGTCGCAGGTTCGAGTCCTGCTCGGGGAGCCACCTTGGAGCGCCGATCAGGCGCTTATCCCTTGAGCTCTTCTCCTCCCTTTTGTTTCATCGCGATCTCACAACGCATCACGCGTTGAGGCGTGGACGATGACGTTCCGCGCCGCCTGGCGGATAGTTTGGGGGACCGAGCCATGGAACTGATCCTCATCCGACACGGCCTGCCCGTGCGCAGCGACGAGAGCTCCGACCCGGACCTCTCCCCTGAGGGGCACGACCAGGCGCGCAAGGTCGCCGCCTGGCTCGCCGAGGAGGGCGCGGATGCGGTCTGGTCCAGCCCGATGCGGCGCGCGGTGCAGACCGCCCATCCCTTCGCCGGCGTGCTTGGCCGCGACATCACACTGTACGAAGGCGTGGCCGAGTTCGATCGGGACTCAGGCTCCTACGTCCCAATGGAGGTGCTGAAGCGCGAAAACTATGAGGCGTGGCTGGCGCTCGCCCGCGGCGAGCACGCCATGGATATCAGGACCTTCCAGACGACCGTGGTGGACGCGCTCGAGAGCGTCATCGCCGCCCATCCCGGGCAGCGCGTCGCGGTCTTCTGCCACGGTGGCGTGATCAATGTGTGGACCGCGCACATTCTGGGCATGGCGCCGCGGCTGTTCTTCGAGCCTGGCTACGCCAGCGTTCATCGATACATGTGCTCCCGAGGGGGCCAGCGGAATGTCGTCGCCCTGAACGAACGGGCGCATCTGCGCGCGACCGCTGAAGCCTAGCCGCCGCGCGAAATCCAGCTTTCGTCGCGAAGACGAAGTCATTGGCGCCGTTCGCGAGGGGCGAATTTCGCCCAGGCCCTGGGGCGGTCCGGCTTGGTCCGTCCGCTTCGCGCAGCAATCACCTGGGCGCGCAAGGCCCGGCGGCGACGCAGCCGGATGCGGGTCTCGTCGACCAGATCGGCCGGGATGTCGGTGAGCATCCGCAAGCCAGCCACAGGGGAGAGATTGCGCGCCGTCTGCCGGGCGTGGGCGATGACCTCGCCGATCATCGCCCCCGGTTCGATCTCCCCCTCCTCGCGCACCAGGCTAAGGCGATGCAGGGCGTAGAGGCCGCCGGCCGCGGCGAGCAGGAAGTAGAAGTCCCAATGCGACAGTGTGAGGGGAAGCCAGGTCTGCACCTCGCCGGGGCTGAACCAGCGGACGGCGATCTCCAGCCGGCGCGTCGCGAAGAAGTCTGCAAAGATCCCGCCGAGGATAGGCGCAGCGCCCGCGGCCAGCGAACTGATCAGGGCGCTGGTGGCGATGTAGGCCGTCGAGGCCCCCTTGGGCGATAACTTCAGGGCGATGTTGCCTGTGGCGAGGGTGACGCCCGCCTGCGCCCCGCCCATCAGGATGTGGAGGCCGACCAGATAGGCTCCGCACCAGACCTTGTCCTCAATCTGGGAAGCTCCCACCAAGGCCGCGATGCACGCGATGAAGACCGGCGCGGCCACCGTCAGCACCGACTTGTTGGTGAAGCGATCGCTGAGGACTCCCCAAGACCTGATGGTGAAGAGGTTCGCGATCTGGCTCACCACGTTCAGGATCATCACGAAGGCCAGGGGATAGCCGAGCTGACGCACCAGGAACACCGTGATGAACGGGGTGGCGAGGTTCACGGCGAACTGCCAACTGGCCAGGAAGCGGATGAGCCGCAGGAAGTTCGCGTCGCGCAGCGGCGCACGCAGCAAGGGCAGGATCTTGATCTGGCTCTCGACGGCGGGCATGGCCGGCTCAGGGGTCCTCGCCAGCAAGCCGATACTGACCAGCCCCGCCAGGAAGCCCACCGCATAGAGGCCCGCGAACATGGGGCCGCCATAGGCCGGATCATCCGCCGCCAGATCCAGGGCGAAGGCGGCGAGCAGGCCGGCGGCGAGGCTGACCGCCGTCGCATAGGTGGTCCGGCGCGCGAAAAGCTGCCCCAGCGTCTGCTCCGGCGCCAGGTCCCGCACCCAGGAGTTCCAGGCGCAGCCACCGATCGCGCCTGCGCAACAGAACAGCGCCTGGGCCAGAACCAGGCCCGACAGCGTCGCGCCCGTATGCGGCGCCAGGGCGAGCAAGGCCATGAAGGCGAGCGCCAGCCGGCTGATCGAACTGGCCCAAACGGTGATGCGCTTGCGCTGACGCAGGCGCTCGACGAGCACGACGGCGGGGGCCTGGGTGATCTGCGCCCAGAAGCTCAGCGCGGCGAGCACGCCGATGAGCGCGTTCGAAGCGCCGAGCTGGAGGGCGAAGGCGGTCAGGATCACGCCGCTGGTGAGCGACGCCACCAGGTTCGAGAACCCCGCCTCCCAGGTCAGGTTTCTCAGGCCGCGCGCGAGGGCGGCGTCATCGATCTCCTGTTGAGGCGCGAGCACCATTCAAGCCCGGAACTGGAAGAGGGAGCGTCAGCCCCTTCCAACCGCCGCGCGCCGGAGGCGTTCCCAAGTTCATACTGCCTCGGCCACGAAGAGCGTTCGCCGCTTGCGTCCCATCCGCCCCGCTCCGGCAAGATCGACGATCCGCCGGAAATGAGGGCATTCGAGATGGCTGGGAGCGCGGCACTCGGCTGCGTGGCGCAGACCATCACGCATTGCGCGCAGACGCTCGATGGCTTGATCCAACTCGTCCGCCTTGGCGCGAAGGAGCGCCCGATCGATCTGCAGACGCCCATCCGCCCCGAACATGGCGCCTATTTCGTCCAGGCTGAACCCGGCGGCCCGTCCAAGCGCTATCAGCGCCAGACGCTCCAGGACGGCGGGCTCGAACAATCGGCGAAGGCCGCGCCGACCGACGGAGACGATCAGGCCTTTCTCCTCATAGTACCGTAAGGCCGACGCCGGCAGGCCGGAGCGCCGGGAAACCTCCGCGATATCGATGAGCATCACGCCTTGACCTCAAGTAGACTTGAACTTGCAGACTGCGCTTGAAGCTCATTCGCCACAAGGAACCGACATGGCCGAGATCGCAGCGCCCAACGGGAAACAGGCCGAACTGTGGAACCAGACCAGTGGAAACACATGGGTCGAGATGCAGCCGGTGCTTGACCGCATGCTCGAGCCGTTCGGCGCCCTGCTCCTCGACCAGAGCTTCCCCGGCGAGGGCCGGCGCGTCCTCGACATCGGTTGTGGGGCTGGTGCGACCACGATCGGAATGGCCAAGCGCCTTGGGCCAGGCGGGGCTTGCGTGGGCCTCGACATCTCCGCCCCCCTGCTCTCGGCCGCGAGGGCGCAGGCCGCCGACACCCCGAACGCGAGCTTCGTCCTAGCGGACGCCCAGACGTTCGCCTTCGAAACCGGAGCTTTCGACGCGGCGATCTCACGCTTCGGCGTCATGTTCTTCGACGATCCAGCGGCGGCGTTCGCCAACATCCGCCGCGCCATGAGGCCGGGCGCGAAGCTCACCTTCTTGGCTTGGCGCAGCCCGGCGGAGAACCCGTTCTTCGGACTTGCCGCGCAGGCCGTAGCCGATCTCGTCGCCTTCCCCGAACAACCGCCGAACGCACCGGGCCAGTTCGCGTTCGCCGACCGGCGGCGCGTCGTCGAACACCTGGAATCCGGCGGCTGGCGCTCCATCACCATCGACGCCGTGGACGTGCCCACCGAGATCCCGGAAGCTGATCTTCTCGCCTACGCGACCCGGCTCGGCCCCTTGGGAGGGCTGTTCCCAAGTCTTGATCGCGCTGACCAGGCCCGGGCGACGGAGGCGCTGCGGGCCGCCTGTGAGCCTCACGTGAAGGACGGGGCCGCGCGGTTCAGCGGCGCGTGCTGGCTGGTGAAAGCGACCGCGTGAGGCTCTAGACCCTCAGTTCACCGGCGCGACGCCGGCATCCGGCCGCCGGGTGTCGGCCGCGCCCTCGAACCGCTTGTCCTGGATCAGGATCGATTGGGTCGAGCCCATGGTCAGGGTCGGCTTGGTCTTGTGCCCTCGCGCCTCCATGAGGCGCAGCACATCGACGGGAAAGCCCGGTTCGAACTCGACCGGGGTGTCGCTGGCGGCCTGGAAGATACGGGGACGCTGCGTGGCTTCGGCGATGTTCAGGCGGTGATCGACGACATTGATCAGGAGCTGGGCCATGGACGAGATGATCCGCGTGCCGCCAGGCGTTCCTGAAACCAGCCAGGGCGCATCGTCCTTGAAGGCGATGAGCGGCGTGATCGTCGAGATCACCCGCTTGCCGGGGGCTGGCGCGTTCGCAGGCTCGGGGTTGCTCCAGTTGAAGTTGGCCATGGCGTCGTTGAGGAAGAACCCCGTCCCGGGCGCCATCACATGCGCGCCGAAGGAGGATCCAAGGGTGAAGGTGTTGCTGACGACGTTCCCCTCGGCGTCGGCCACCGAGAAATGCGTCGTGTCGCGGCTCTCATAAGTCAGCGGATCGCCGGGCAGGACCTTCTCGCCCATGGCCTTGGCAGGGTCGATCAGCTTGGCGCGCTCGGCCGCATAGGCCTTGCTCGAAAGGCCCACGACCGGCGGCTGGTACTGCGGATAGCCGCCCATGAAGCGCGAACGATCGGCGAAGACCAGCTTCATCGCCTCGGCGACGATGTGCAGCGACTGGACGCTGTTCTGGCCGTACTCGGCCATCGGATATCGCTCGACGATGTTCATCAGCTCGCAGAGCAGCACGCCGGCCGCAGGCGGCGGCATATAGGCCACCGGCACGCCGCGGTAGTCGCACCAGAGCGGCTCCTGGACGCGGATCTGGTAGTCGGCGAGATCGGACATGGCCAGCACGCCGCCGCCGGCCCTGACGCCCGCCACCATGCGCCGGCCGAGCTCTCCGCGGTAAAAGGCGTCGGCGCCGCCGTCGCGGATCTGCCGCAGCGACCAGGCGAGGTCCGGCTGACGGAACCGCTCGCCCGGCGCGTAGCTCGCGCCTCCCGTCTTGTACATCGCCTGGTTCGACGCGGGATCGGCCGTCAGGGCTGGGCGGTAAACCTCCAGCGCATAGGTCATGTCGTCGGTGAGACGGACGCCGTCCGCGGCCAGCTTGACCGCCGGCTCCACCAAGTCGCGCCAGGGCAGTTTCCCGTACTGCCGATGAATCTCGTAGAAGCCCTTCACCGTGCCGGGAACGGCGACGGCCTTGAAGGAGTACCGCTTGGCGGTGTCCAGCTTGCCGTCCGTCCCCGAGAGCAGCTTCCCATCGGTCGCGGCCGGCGCCTGGCCGTAGTAGTCGATGGCGAGCGTCTTCTTTTCCTTGGCCAGGTGCAGCAGCATGAAGCCGCCGCCTCCGAGATTGCCCGCGCGCGGCAAGGTGACGGCCAGGGCGAGGCCGGTGGCGACCGCCGCGTCCACGGCGTTGCCGCCCTTCCAAAGGATCTCCGCGCCGACTTCCGAGGCCAACTGGTTCTGGCTGACCACCATCCCCTTGCGTCCGATGGCCGGGTGATTGATGGCGTCATAGTCGAGAATGTAGTCGGCATTGGCCGGCGCCGGAGACCGGGCGACGGCCGGCTGGGCGGCCAGCCCCGCGGCGGCCAGGACGGCGACCAGGATCGAACGGAAGGTGACGCGCATCTCGCCTCCGGAACGCGGCGGCCCGTGGACGCCGAGGCACCACGGGCCTTGAGGAACTTAGAAGCTCTTGCTGACCTGGGCGAACCAGTAGCGGCCGCGGTTGCTGTAGAGCTTGGTGAAATAGCCGAAGGTCTCGTCGGCGAGCGGCGGATCCTCGTTGGTGAGGTTGTTCACGCCCACCCGGAAAGCCACGCCGTCCAGCGGCCCCTCCTCGGGCGCATAGCCCACCGCGGCGTTGAAGGTCAGCCAGACGTCGCCCTTGTAGAGCAAGGCCGAGGTGTCCTTCACTGCGCCCACATAACGGGCGTAGCCGGAGACCTCCCAGGGGCCGGAGAGCCAGGTGACATAGGCCTGGCCGCGGGTGCGCGGGTTGTCGTCCTGCTCGATCAGCGAACCGCCCGCGCTGGCAGGCAGGCCCGCCGCCAGGAGAGCGGCCGCTTCCGCCGAAGGCGTCTGGTTGAACTTCTCCAGGAGGGCGACGTCGACGCCGAACCGGAAGTCCCCGAAGCGCGTGGCGTCGAGGCGATAGCTGGCGCTGATGTCGATGCCTTCGATGACGCGGGAATCGAGGTTCAGGAACTGGTTGGCGATGCGGATCGGCTCGCCGAGGTCGTTGCGGGTGAGCGCCGGATTCGGGCCCGAGCCGCCGAGGCGTCCGATCGCGTCGAGGTTCAGGTGGTCCTGCGACTCGAACACGCCGACCACGCCGTTCTGCTCGATCCGCCACCAGTCCACCGAGAACATCAGGTCCGGTGTAGGCGTGAAGACGAGGCCAGCGCTGAAGTTCTCGCTGCGCTCGGACTTCAGGTCCTTGTTGCCGGCGCGGACATCCTCGACGTTGAACCTGTAGGCGGCGCAGGCGCTGCGGTTGAGGTCTGCGAAGTTGCTCACGCCCTGGGCGAGGGCGCAGCTGTAGTAGTCCGTCAGGTTCTCCTGCACCCGCCGAATTTCGGAGGCGTTGACCGTCTCCAGATTCGGCGCGCGGAAGCCCTTGGAATAGGCGGCGCGGGCGAGGACGTAGTCGTTGATGCGCCAACCGAGCGCCACCTTGGGCCGAACGATCTGCTCGTCGATATCGGAATAGTCTTCGAACCGAGCGGCGAGTTGCAGGTCGAGGCTCTGGACGAACGGGATGTCCGCGCCTTCGGGGATCAGCGAGGCCTGGGCCTCGGCGTAGGCCGAGAACACCTTGCGCGATCCGGAGGTGTCCGGCGTCGGGCTGGAGCCCATGGCGTCGCTGGTCGGGCCTCCAGCCGTGTCGAAGGTGATCGTGCCGTCGATGCGCGGATCGCGATCGTCCTTGAAGGTCTCCCGGCGCCATTCCGCACCGAAGGCCAGGCCGATGTCCCGGTCCCAAAGGCTGAGGGCGCGCGGGTTGCTGATCTTGGCGTCCCACAGGGCAAGGCTGGTGGTCCCGTCGCGAGTGATGCTGACGCGCAGTGGATCGGTGACCGCGGCGGAGTTCATGGTCGCATCGAAGCCGCCGGGGTTTCCGAGATCGCCGCCGTTGAAGGGATTGTAGGCGCGCGCCGGATCGCTGCTGCTGAGGGCCGCCTGTAGCGCCGTGTTGCTCGCCCGGTTGCTTTCGACATCCTTGGTGCGGGCATGGGAGTAGAGCAGCGCGCTTTCCCACGACCAGTCGCCAAGGTCCCCGCGCAGCCCGCTCAGGACGCGATAGGTGTCGGATTCGACGTCGATACGCCGACGACCGACATCATCCACGCGCAGTCCCACGACGGTGATCGCTTGGGCAGGGCCGGTGTAGCCGGCCAGCCGCCCCGCTCCCGAACCAAAGGGGTTATAGGGATTGTCGGCGCCGATGGTCAGGGGCGCGGAGGTCAGATTGGTGGTGCCCCCGCGGACCGAGCTCGACTCCGCATAGTAGTAAAGCGCCTGGCCGAACCACTCGACCTGCCCGAAATCATGGCTGAAGACGCCCATGACGCTGTAGCGGTCGGAACTGGGCGTCATGGTGCGCTCAGGCCCCTCGTCGGTCCGCAGGGAGGAATCCAGGGTGGCCGAACCGCCGTCCAGGCAGACGCCGCCGCCGAGCTGCGCGTCCGAGCCGGTGTAGGAACAGGGCTGGATGTGGAAGGCGGTGAACGAGGAGCCGAAGCCCGCCACCGGCGTCGCCACGCGGCCGGTCAGCCAGGGCGTCAAGGACGAGCGGTTGTCGAAGCTGCCGGCATATTGCGCCGGGACCCGGCTGCTGAGGTTGTCGGTCGCCGCATAGTCGCGGTCGCTCGCCGGCATGTCGGTCCGACGGAAGTACTCGCCGAACAGGGCGACATGGGTCGCGCCGTCATTGAAGGTCCGTCCCCACTTCGCGCCAAGCGACGTCTCGGTGAGGTTGGTGTCTTCGGATCCGCCATAGCGGGCGACGATCTGGCCGCCGACATATTGGTCGTCGAGGACGTTGTTCAGGACGCCCGCGACCGCATCCGAGCCGTATAGCGCCGAGCCGCCGTCGCGCAGCACCTCCACGCGCCTCAGGGCGGTGGCCGGAATGGTGTTCAGGTTCACCACCTGGACCGGCACGGAGCCCTCCTGCTGGGTGCCTGGGTGGCCGACCATGCGGCGGCCGTCCAGGAGGACCAGGGTATTGCCCGAGCCGAGCCCGCGAAGATTGGCGGAGGCGACGTCGCCGCGAGCCTGGTTGGGCCCCTGCTGTTCGTTGTTGAAGGCCTGCCCGCCGGATTGTGGCAGGGCCGCGATCATCTCGCCGGCGGTCACCGCGCCGGTCATTTCGAGCTCCCGACGGTCCATGACCGAGACAGGCATGAGGCCGCGCTCGGATGCGCCCGCGATGTTGGAGCCGACGACCACGATCTCCTCGATCTCGGAGGCGACCGCCGGCTCGCTCGCAGTGACCAGCGCGCCCTGGGTCGAGGCCTTGCTGAGGCTCGTCGCGGGCGCGGGCGCCCGCTCGATCACGATAGTGCGGCCCGTGGCCCGGGAGCGGAGCCCTTGTCCCGCCAGCAGGCGTTCCACGGCCGTAGAGACTTCCATCTCGCCGCGGAGCGCCGGGGCGCTGCGCCCACTGACCACGGCGGGGTCGAACAGCACTTCCCGGCCGGCCTGGACGCCCAGGCTGCGGAGCGACGCGCCCAGGTCCTGGGCCGGGATATCGAACTGAGCCCGCGCCGGGGCCTGCGCCCACGCAGCCGAGCCGATCAGCGCGACGCTCGCCGAGGTCGCGAGAGCCAGGATCTTCAAGTGATGGTGTTGCATGAGCCGCCCCCTTCGCAGCGATCCCGCGAAATGCGCGATCTGGGGCGAAAGACGCCAGGGGTTCCGAACACCTCAGTCGGAAGATGAAGTTTTTTTATCGCGGGCGGCGATGCGGACCGCGTCATCTCCCATCCGCACCGACACCGGATGGGTCAGCGGCAAGGCGTCGAGGAAGCCGCTGTTCTCGCCCGAGTAGAAGACGCCGCTGATCTTGAGCCGCGCCACGGCCGGATCGGCGATGACGATCGGCTTGCGCCGATAGCGGTTCATCTCGGCGACCGCCTCGGAGAGGGTCGCGGAGGCGAACTCCAGCCGTCCCTCGCGCCAGTCACCGGCCACGGGGCCGGTGGGCCGCACCACGGCGGCGTCCCCCACGACGTCCATTCGCTCGCCCGCGCTCACCTCGGAGAGATGGCCGCGGCCAACCGCATCGACGGCCACACGCCCCTCGACGACCGCGACGCGCAAGCCCGATGGCTCCAGGCGGACATCGAACGAGGTGCCCACCGCCGTCACGCGGTGCTTGCCTGCGCTGACCACGAAGGGGCGCTGGGGATCCTTCGCCACGTCGAACCAGGCCTCGCCCGAGACCAGCGTCAAGGATCGGCGGCGCCCGTTGTAATCGACCGCGACCTCGCTGGCCGTGTTGAGGGCGAGCCTGGACCCATCCGCCAGTGCGATCGTCGCCCGCTCGCCGACGGCCGTCCTGTAGACACGCGCAGGACCAGCGCCTTCCCCCCGCTCGCCGCCTTGGTTCATCATGAGCGCGCCGGCCGCGCCCCCTATCACGGCGACGCCGAGCGAAGCAGCGACAGCCCAGCGGCGCGTCGCCCCGGCTTCCCTTTGGGGTCGCGCGGCCAAGGCTTCGGCGCGCAGAGCCCGCACGCCATCGCTGGCGGCCGCTTCCCCCGACAACGTCCACATCTGCTCGACGCCCGCAAAGCACGACCGGTGCTCCTCCGACGCATCGAGCCAGGTCTGCAACTGGCGCTCGTCGGCGGCGCTCCAGCCTGACGAGCGACGCCGCAGGAAGAACTCGGCGGCCTTTTCGTGGGGATCGGGAAGCGTCAAGCCAGTTCTCACCACCGCCTCCCCCGCTTTGCAAGATGGGCCAGGGCCTTGCTCATGTGCTTCTCGATCGCGCTCACCGATACTTGGAGCCGGCGCGCGATCTGCGAGTAGCTCATGTCCTCGAACCGATGCAGGACGAAGACGATCCGCGTCCGCTCCGGCAGCTCGAGCAGCGCCGTCTCCACGACCTTGAGCTGCTCCTGACCGAGATACACGCGCTCGGGCGAGAAGTCCTCTTCGGCGTGCAGACCTTCGTCAAAGAGCTGATGCACGCCGCCGCGTCGGGCCGATCGCCTGAAGTTATCGGTGAGGACGCTGGCCGCGACGGCGAAGAGATAGCTCTCGGCCGACTCGACCTCAGTCTCCTGACGCCGGGCGGAAAGGCGCAGAAAGACCTCTTGGACCAGATCATCGACGTCCGCTCCAGGCCGGACGCGCGCGCGGAAATACCGCGCCAGCGGCGCAGCGTAGCGACGCGCGAGATCCTCCATTTCCAAGCGGCTCGATTGCGCCATGGCCCGACCTAACACGCGCTCCAGCTTCGCGCGCACATGGAAGACGCCCGGCGGGCGAAAGACCGCAGCAGAATTTCCGGCAAGCCCAAGTCCGATTTGCCAGCTCGTGGGCTGGCGCTAAGCTCCGCTCATGGAGAGCACACGATGAAGCGACGCGTTTTCCTCGGCGGCATGGCCGCTGTGGCGGCGGCCCCTGCCGCAGCTCAGACCGGGGCGACTCAGGGCCCGGTGCGGGTGAAGCTCGATACGGCCGAGGGACCGATCCTCCTCGAGCTCTATCCGGACAAGGCCCCCATCACCGCCGGGAACTTCCTGCGCTACGTGGACGAGAAGCGCTTTGACGGCGCGACCTTCTATCGGGCCTCCAAAGTGCCCAACGCGCCCGAGTTCGGCCTGGTGCAGGGCGGCGTGCAGAACGATCCGGCGCGGGTGCTCAAGCCCATCGCGCACGAGCCGACGACCAAGACGGGGCTATCCCACACCAACGGGGCGATCTCGATGGGCCGGACCTCGCCGGGTACGGCGACCTCCGACTTCTTCATCTGCGTCGGCGACATGACCTATATGGACGCCAATCCCAGTCAGCCCGGCGACAATCTCGGCTTCGCCGCCTTCGGAAAGGTGGTCGAGGGCATGGACACGGTTCAGAAGATCCTGGCCGCCCCGACCTCGCCCACCGCCGGCGAGGGCGTGATGAAGGGCGAGATGCTGGCCAAGCCGGTGAAGATCATCACTGCGCGTCGCGCGCCCGCCTAATCGCGCGTTCCAGCACGTCGTAAATCCTCGCCTCGCTCGCCTGCGCGGCGTTGAAGCGGAGGTAGTCGCGCCAGCCCCGGGAGGCGCTGAACGCCTCGCCGGGCGCGAGCACCACGCCCTCGGCCAGGGCTTGCTGCGCGATTTCTCCGCCGTCGAGGCCGTCCGGCAACCGCATCCACAGGAAAATCCCCGCCGCCGGCTCGATCCACGGCGAGAGCCCGAGGGGACGCAGCCGCGCGAGCGTGTCGCCTCGGGCCCGGGCGAGACGTTCACGCAAGGCGGTCAGGTAGCGGCGATAGGCGCCATTGGTCAGTATGGCGTGGGTGAGTTCAGCGGCGAGCCCGCCGCCCCCGAATGAGGTGGCCACCTTCAGGTCGATCAGACCTTCGATCCAGTCGGAGCGCGCCGCGACGAATCCGCAACGGCCGGCGGCGGACAGAGTCTTTGAGAAGCTGCCGATGACGACCACCCGCTCCAGGCCGTCGAAGGCCGCCAGACGGGGCGAGGCTTCCGTCTCCATGTCGGCGTACACCTCGTCCTCGACGATCAGCAGGCCGTGCCGCTCTGCGAGCTTGAGCAGGCGGTGGGCGGTGACCGCCGAGAGATTGGCTCCCGTCGGGTTCTGCGGGCCCGAATTGGTGATGTAGAGCCGGGGGCGGTGCTCGACCAGCGCCTGCTCGAAGAGCTCCAGGTCGGGACCGTTGGGGGTCCACGGCGCTCCCACCACCTCGACCCGGTGAGCGCGCAGCAGGGCGTGGAAGTTGAAGTAGCAGGGATCGTCGACGAGGACGACGTCGCCCGGCTCCAGCAGGAAGCGGCAAACGAGATCCAGCGCCTGCACCCCGGACTCCGTCAGCATGATCTGGGCGGGCGAGGCCTCCACGCCAGCGGTCGACAGGCGGCGCGAGAGGAGGCCGCGCATGGCCGGCAGGCCTAGCGGAGGGCTGTAGTCGGTGAGGTTCGCGCCACCTGTCCGCGCCAGCGACCGCAAGGCGCGGCGCACCGCATCCTCGGGCATCCACGCGCTCGGCAACCATCCGCAGCCCGGCTTCAGGGCGTCCACGCCCGCCTCGAGCGACTGGCGCGAGACCCAGAGCGGATCGATGGATCGGTCCAGCCGCGGGCCTAGGTCCGCGAGCGCGAGCGGCGGCGCCCGACCGGCCACATAGAAGCCGGAGCCGCGCCGGGCCTGAAGCACGCCCTCCGCCGCAAGCCGGTCATAGGCCTCGACCACCGTCGACTTGGAAACCCCCATGATCGGCGCGAAGGCGCGGATCGAAGGGGCCTTGGCGCCTGGCTGCAAGGTGCGGGCGGCGATCCGGTCGCGTATGGCCGCCATCACGCTCTCCACCCGTCCACCTTCCATCCGTCACGCCCTTTGGACCAGTACAGTTCTGAGAAATTGTACCGGATCGTACCTGGAACAGCCAAGTCCCGCGCCCTAGTCCACGCGGCCGGAGGCGAAAATGGACGACAAGACCAAGGGCTGGCTCGATGGACTGCTGGGCGTGGCGATCTTCTCGGGCTCGCTGCCCGCCACGCGCGTCGCCGTGGCCGACTTCGACCCGGTTTTCTTGACCGCAGCGCGCGCGGTGATCGCCGGCGGCTTGGCCGTACTACTGCTGAATCTCCTGCGCGCGCCTCGGCCGGCGCGCGGCGACCTTGGCGCCCTGGCGATCGTCGCGCTTGGCGTGGTCGCCGGCTTTCCGCTCCTGACCGCCATCGCGCTTCAGGAGATCACGGCGGCCCATTCCATCGTGTTCGTCGGCCTGCTGCCCATGTCGACGGCGATCTTCGCGGTGCGGCGGGCGG
>Ga0065721_10004456_pt1 | contig 27381 bp, 26 predicted proteins | sample Mesricmetagenome_FD_59108 | JGI IMG/M metagenome (GOLD analysis project Ga0065721, IMG submission 59108) | Mesophilic microbial community from rice straw/compost enrichment Sample: eDNA_1 v2 (version 2) | ecosystem: Engineered > Solid waste > Grass > Composting > Bioreactor | place: USA: Davis... | reverse complement strand
TTCCTTTGATGAACTTCGCCACCTCCTGGAAATCGCTCAACCGGCCGTTCGTGCACGACCCGAGAAACGCCACATCGATCTTCGTGCCTTTGATCGGCGCGCCCGGCTGCAGCTTCATGTAAGCCAGCGCCTCTTCGATGTTCGCCTTTTCATCCGAGTCCTTCGCCTTCGTCGGATCCGGAATCTGCTCGTTGATTGAGATGCCCTGACCGGGATTGATGCCCCACGTGACCGTCGGCGCGATGTCCGCCGCGTCGATCTTCACGACATCGTCATAATGACATCCCGGATCGCTCGCGACCGCGCGCCAACGTGCCACCGCCGCATCCCATTCCGCGCCTTTCGGCGAATAGGGACGGCCTTTCAAATACTCGAACGTCGTGTCGTCCGGATTCACATAACCGACGCGCGCGCCGCCTTCGATCGACATGTTACACACGGTCATGCGTTCCTCCATCGTGAAGCGATCGAACACTTCGCCCGCGTATTCATACGCGTAGCCCGTGCCGCCGTTCACGCCGAGCGTCTTGATGATGTGCAGGATCACGTCCTTCGCATACACGCCCGGACGCAGCTTTCCGTTCACTTCGATCCGGCGCACCTTCAACGGCGCCAGCGCCATCGTCTGCGTCGCCAACACATCGCGCACCTGGCTCGTGCCGATGCCAAACGCAATCGCGCCAAACGCGCCGTGCGTGCTCGTGTGCGAGTCGCCGCAAGCGATCGTCGTGCCCGGCTGCGTGATGCCCTGCTCCGGCCCGACGATGTGCACGATGCCCTGCTTGCCCGTCGAACGATCGAAAAACGTGATGCCGAACTCCGCGCAGTTCTTCCGCAGCTCGTCCATCATCGCCTGCGCGAGCGGATCGCGATAGGGTTCGACGAACTGATCCGTCGGCACGATATGGTCGACCGTCGCGAAGGTGCGCTGCGGAAACGCGACCTTCAGCCCGAGATCGCGCAACATCCCGAACGCCTGCGGGCTCGTGACTTCGTGAATCAGATGCGTGCCGATGAGCAGTTGCGTCTGCCCATTCGCGAGTTTCCGCACCGTGTGCGCATCCCAGACTTTCTGAAAGAGTGACTTGGCCATGTTGATTGAGGTAAGCGGCAAACGTTCGTGCCTGCCGTTTGGAAGGCGCCCACCCTACCAGAACGTTGCCATAACAGGAAATACTTCTTTCGCTGTCTGTGATGCCGAGAGAGTATCACTTACCTTTCGAGCTCCGCCACCTCGTTTACTTCCGCGAGGTCGCCACGCAGCTCCACTTCCGCAAGGCCGCCGAAACCCTCGCCATCGCCCAACCCGCGCTCAGCCGCGCCATTGCCCAGCTCGAGATCGCCCTCGACGCCGACCTCCTCAACCGCACGCGCCGCGGCGTCGAACTCACGCCCGCCGGCCGCCTGCTCCTCGATCGAATCGAACCCCTTCTCCGCGCCCTCTCGTCCATCCCCACCGAGATCAAAGCGCTCTCTTCCGGCCAGGTCGGACACATCCGGGTCGCCTTCACCGGTTTGGCCATGGCCACCGTGCTCCCCGGCATCCTGCGCGAATTCAACCAGCGCTTTCCCGGCGTCCGCGTCGAACTCAACGAATCCCCCACCTCCACCCAGCTCGCCGCCCTTGAATCCGGCGATCTCGCCTGCGGCTTTTTCCATCCCGACGCCCCCACGCCGCACCTTCACACGCGCCTGCTTCTTCGCGAGCGCAACGGCATCCTGCTCCCCGCCACGCACCCGCTCGCCTCACGCCCGCATCTTCAACTCCGCGATCTCGCCGCCACGCCGTTCGTCGTGTTCCCGCGCACGCACAATCCCGGCTACTACGACCGCATTCTTGCCGCCTTCAACCGCGCCGGTCTCACCCCGCGCATCGCCGAAGAAGTCTGGCCTCGCGCCAACGCCGTCGGTCTCGTCCGCGCCGGTCTCGGCGCCACGTTCATGACTCCCTCCGAAGCCCAACATCTTCCGCCCGAAGTCGTTTTCCGCCCGCTCGAAGGCCCCACCCCCGAAAGCCGCCTCGTTCTCGGCTGGCGCAAATCCCCGCCGCCCGCCGCCGCCCTCGCCGCCTTCATCCAGGTCGCCACGGCTTCGTCCTAACGCAGCACTCGATCGCTCAGACCATCACAGAAAAATCCACTCGCGAATCCGCCTGCGCTCTCTGCACCCTCTTTCCGATTCGCATCATGTCCCACTACGTCTTCCCCGCTCGCACCACCACCGCCGAGATCGAACTCGGCACCACGCTGCAGCCGAAGTTCGGCGCCGACGGCCTGATCCCTTGCATCACCCAGGACGTCCACACCGGCGAGGTGCTCATGTTCGCGTTCATGAACGCCGAATCGCTTTCGCATACGTTGAAGACGAAAAAAGCCACCTACTGGAGCCGTTCGCGCAACAAGCTCTGGGTCAAAGGCGAGGAGTCCGGCAACGTGCAACACGTCCGCGAACTCCGCACCGACTGCGACCAGGACGTCCTCCTCATCAAGGTCGAGCAAACCGGCGCCGCCAACGCGTCCTGCCACAACGGCTACAAATCCTGCTTCTACCGCCGCCTCGCCTCCCTCGACGACGCGTCCTTGAAACTCGAATACACCGCCGAGCGGCTCTTCGACCCCGCCACGGTCTACAAGAAGAAATAGCAAACGCTTCCCTTCCCGCCTTCTGCACGGCGCCGCTTCGTCGGCGCCGTTTTGCTATACCCCCGGCGCCAACCCCCGCTGGCTCGCCTTCGCAAACGCGATGATCCGCTGAAACTCCGGCGTCGTCGCCTTCTCGTGCCCGACCAACCGGTCCATCGCCTGCGTGCGATTGAGCCCCTCGCGATACAAAATCCGAAACACCTGCTTCACCCGCTCCAACTGCTCGGCCGTATAGCCGCTCCGCTCCAGCCCGATCTTGTTAAACGTCCGCACCGTCGCCGGCGCGCCGTCCGCGATGAAAAACGGCGGCAGATCATGCACCAGCTTCGAACACGCCGACAACATCGCGTGCGCCCCCAGCCGGCAGAACTGGTGCACGCCGCCATACGCGCCGATCAGCACGTGATCCTCCACGACCACATGCCCCGCCAACCCCGCGTAATTGCTCATGATCACGCGATTTCCCACCACGCAATCATGCGCGATGTGGCTGTAGGCGAGGATCGTGTTGTCCGATCCCACCGTCGTGAATTCGCCGTCGAACGTCGCCGCGTGCACGCTCACGTATTCGCGAAACACATTCCGGTCCCCGATCCGCACGCCCGGATTCCCGCCTTTGTATTTCAGATCCTGCGTCTTCCCGCCGATGCACGCATACGGAAAGATTTCACATCCCGCCCCGACGTGCGTGTTGCCCTCCACCGTCGCATGATGATGCAGCCGCGTCCCCGCGCCGATCCGCACGCCGTCTCCAATAAACGCATACGCGCCCACCTCGACGTCGTCCGCCAGCTCCGCACCGCTTTCGACGATCGCCGTCGGATGGATCTTCGCGCTCATGTCCGCAATCAGGCGCTTTCGCCCTTCTCCACCACCGCGAACATCAGCTCGGCCGACGACACCACATTGCCGCCCACCGTGCACGTCGCCTCGGCCGACGCCAGCTTGTTGCCGCGGATCTTCACCAGCTTGCAATTGATCACCAGCTGATCGCCCGGACGCACCGGCCGCCGGAACTTCACCTTGTCCACGCTCATCAGGAAGGGCGTCTTGCCCTCCACCGACCCCAGCCGCAGCAACAACACCCCCGACGCCTGCGCCATCGCCTCGATCTGCAACACGCCCGGCATCACCGGCTCGCCCGGGTAGTGCCCCTGGAAATACGGCTCGTTGATCGTCACGTTCTTGATCGCGACGAGTTCGTTCTCGCCGATGAACTCGATCACGCGATCGATCATCACGAAGGGATACCGGTGCGGGATCGTCTCGAGGATCCGCTTGATATCCAGCGAGGTCTCGTGCGGCTGCAGCGCCTTCGGCTGCGGCGCCGCCTTCTTCTTCGCTCCGCCCTTCTTCCGCTCCTGCAGCTTTTCGAACAACGCCTTCGTCAGGTCCGCGTTGATCGCGTGCCCCGGCCGCGTCGCCACGATGTGCGCCTTCAACGGCATCCCGAGCAGCAGCACGTCGCCGATGATATCCAAAATCTTGTGACGCACGAACTCGTCTTTGAACCGCAACGGCTCCTTCGAGATGATCTTGTCGCCGCGAATCACCACCGCGCAATCCAGCGAGCCGCCCTTGATCTTCCCGAGCTTCAACAGCTCCTCGATGTCCTCGTAGATCGTGAACGTCCGCGCCGCCGCGATCTGCGTCATGTAAGCCTCCGGATCGATCGTCAGCGACAAATGCTGCGTGTGAATCCCGCGATCGTCCGCCGACGTGCACGAGATCTTCAGCTCGTTCGACGGCAGCGCGATGATCGACGAATTCCCGCGCGTCACCGACACCGGCGCGTCCAGTTCGAAATATTCCCGTTCCTTCTCCTGCTCCACCGGCTCGCCTTGCAGGATCAAATTCACGAACGGCCGCGCCGATCCGTCGAGAATCGGCGGCTCCGACGCGTCCATTTCGATCACCACGTTGTCGACGCCGCAGCCGTGCAACGCGCTCAACACATGCTCCACCGTGTGGATCTTCGCGTGACCCACCTGGATCCGTGGTCGCCCGCACCAGATCGGTCACCTGGTCCACCCGCGGCCGCAGCTCCGGCGCGCCATTCAGATCGATTCGCTTGAACACGATCCCGTGCCCCGCCGGCGCCGGTTTCATCGTCAACGTCACCGTGTCTCCAGTGTGCAGCGCGCTGCCTTTGATCGAAACTTCACGCGCAAGTGTGCGTTCCTTCATGAATGACGCGTAGTGTCGGCAGCCGCCCCGCGCCAGCGCAAGCGCGGATCTTCGCCCCCCGCCAGTCGCGACTCGAATGCACCAGCCTCTTTCAATTTCTCCGTAAACCGCCCGGAAATCCTCCGGGCCGCGGCCTTGACACCCGCAAAACCATTTCCCCACTCTCGACCCTTCCCATCATCCGACAACTCATTCCTCCATGCCCGCAGCTAACGACATCCGCAGAGGTCAAGTGATCAAATACAACGGCGAGCCCCACCTCGTCATGGAGACGCAGCACCGCACCCCGGGCAACCTGCGCGCGTTCGTCCAGATCAAGATGCGCAATCTCCGCTACGGAAAAGCGCTCGACCAACGCTTCGCCTCCACCGACACCATCGAGGTCCTCCCCACCGAGAAAAAGACCCTCGAGTTCAGCTACGTCGACCGCGACACCTACGCGTTCATGGACCCGGAAACGTTCGAGCAGATCGAGCTCAGCGCGCAAACCCTCGGCGATACCATCAGCTATCTCACCCCCGGCGGCAAAGTCGACGTCCTCTTCGTCGACGAGCGTCCGCTCTCGATCGACCTTCCCTCGACCGTCGCCCTCAAAGTGATCGAGTCCGCCGAAGGCGTGAAAGGCGACACCGCGAGCAACGTGCAAAAACCCGCCAAGCTCGAAACCGGCCTCGTCGTCCAAGTCCCGCTCTTCATCAAGGAAGGCGAGATCATCAAGATCAGCACCGCCGACGGCAGCTACCTCGGCCGCGTCTGATTCTTCCAACTCTCTTCAACGTCTCAGCCCGCGGTCGCCGCGGGCTTTTTTGTTTCCATCACCCCGCCCGCCAAGCTTGCGCGCGCTCGCCCCGCAATCCGCTCCTCACCCCAACGCCGCCACGGCGTCCCGATACGTCTGCTCCGACATCTCCACCGATCTCGCCGTGCAGCGCAGATCGCGCAACCGCCCGTCGCTCACTCCGTAAATCCAACCGTGCACTGTAAGCGCCTGCCCACGCTCCCACGCGTCGCGCACGATCGTCGTCTCGCACAGATTTTTCACCTGCTCGACCACATTCAATTCGCATAGACGCGCATGCCGCGAAGTCTCGTCCGGCAGCGCACAGACGCAGCGGTCGTGTTTCACTTTCACGTCTTTCACGTGACGCAACCAGTTATCCGCCAGCCCCACCCGCTCGCAACGCAGCACCGCCCGCACGCCGCCGCAGCCATAGTGCCCCACCACCATCACGTGCTTCACCTTCAACACATCCACCGCGAACTGCAACACGCTCAGGCAATTCAGGTCGGTGTGCACCACCACGTTGGCGATATTCCGGTGAACAAACACCTCGCCCGGCAGCAACCCCATGATTTCGTTCGCCGGCACCCGGCTGTCCGAACAGCCGATCCAGAGATACTCCGGGTTCTGCTGCCGCGACAATTTTTCGAAAAACCGCGGATCCTTCGCCGTAATCGCGTCAGCCCAAGCCCGGTTCTGTTCGAAAAGATGCGCCAACGAATCCATGCGCGCCGCATGCTTCGCGCACGTTGCCCGTTGTCCACCCCCGAATTTGCCAGCTCTTGGCCCTGCGCTGCCCGCCCTCACTCGCCGGAGCCAGCGCGGACTTAGGTCTCACAACTGCAGACTTCTCGGCGTATATTCCATCAACTCGATGTCGTTCCCGTCCGGATCCTTGATCCACGCCTGTTTAGAATGATCCATGCCGACCTTGATCGGCCGCACCTTGATTCCCTTCGCCTCCAGCCGCGCGACCTCTTCCTCGAGCCCGATCACCTCGAAACACAGATGCCGGTAGTGCGTGTCTCCGTGCCCGCGCAACGTGTTCACCGTCCCGCCCCACTGCTTCACCGCGCCTTTCTGGTCGAAGATTTCGACAAACGTCATCTCGCCCGTCGCGAAATAGTAGCCGAAAGCGAAGCCGTCGTCGTTGTGCATCGTGAACTTGATCGGGAAGCCCAGCACATCGCGGTAAAACGCGATCATGGCGTCGATCTGGTCGGTGAAGAGGCAGCAGTGCGCGAGTTTGCGAATCATGGGGAGGGTGAGTTGGGGGAACCGTAGCCAGACGTCGCCGCTGCGACGGAGATGCGACCTTTCCGCATCTTCGTCAGACGACGCGACTCCACAGCACCTTCAGATACCGGCTCTCCAAACAATTCGAATACACCGGGTGATCCGCCCCCGGCCCGGTCCGATCGAAAAACTGCAACCGCCGATTCTGCCGATGCGCCGCCTTGATCACGTGCGCCTCGAAATCCTCCAGGCTCAACAATCCCGAACACGAGCACGTCACAAACACCCCGCCCGGTTTCACCAGCGAGATCGCGAGCAGATTCAAATCCTCATACTTCTGTCGCCCCTCCCAATTCCCGCTCTCGTCCCGCGTGAAAATAAACTTCGGCGGATCCAGCACCACCACGTCCCACTTCTCCCCGTTCTGCTGCATCTGCCGCGCATACGCGAACGCATCCGCGTGCACGAACTTCAATCGCGCCTGGTTCAGATTCGCATTCCGCTTCGCCTGCGCGATCGCCGCCTCGTCGAGATCCACGCTCGTCACTTCATCCGCCCCGCCGACCACTTTCGCGTTCAACGAAAACCCGCCCGTGTAACAACACAGGTCCAGCACGCGCGCGCCTTTCGTGAACTGCGCCACGCGCCGCCGATTGTCGCGCTGGTCGCAGAAGAACCCCGTCTTGTGCCCTTCAGCGAAATCCACCTCGTAGCGCACGCCGTGCTCGCGAATTTTCACCAGCCGCGGCGCCGCCGCATTCGTTTCCTTGAACACCGACGGCTTGATCCCCTCCAAACTCCCGAGGTCGTGATCCACCTGCACCCGCGCGAACTTCGTTCCCGCCAACTCGTGCAACAACGGCAGCCACTGCGGCAGCCGCTGCGCGATTCCCAGCGAATACACTTCGCACAACAGCGTCTCGCCATACCGGTCGATCGTCAGCCCGCTCAGCCCGTCGCCATCCGAGTTGATCAACCGATACGCGTCCGTCTCCTCGTCCAACTTGAAAATCCCCCGCCGCAACTCCACCGCCCGCCGGATCGCCGCCTCGAAATAACTCTCATTCACCGGCTCCGTCGAATGCGCCACCACCCGCAGCGGAATCTTCGCCCGCGGATTATATAATCCTCCGCCCGCCAGATTCCCGTTCTTGTCGTAAACATTCACGAAATCCCCGGGCCGCGCATCGCTCGACACCTGCCCCAGCAACCGCGGAAAAATCGCCGGCTGAAACGTGAAATACTTCAGCTGCGCCCACGGCTTCACCCACGTCGCCCGATCGTATTTCGGCGGCGCATTCTTCTCCGGTTTTTCCGTCGGCAAGGATTCAGCCATGCGCTTACTTGGCCCGAGCCCCGCCCCGCCCGCAATTTTTTTTGGCGTTTTCCGAATCCAAACGCCCGTCCGCCGACACCCACCTTTCAACTCCTCCCCGATTCCCATGAACTTCCCCACGCTTCTCGCTCTCGCCGGTCACGAGATCGGCCTCATCTTCGGCCTCGCCGGTATCGCCGTCGGCGTCGCGATCGTCATCGCCGCAATGTATTTCCATCACCAGCGCCGCGTCCTCTGGCACGAAACCGCCCGTATCGCCCTCGAAAAAGGCCAGCCGCTGCCGCCCAATTTCGGCCAAGACGACACCTCCTGCCGCTCGCATGCCACCCCCGCCGACGACATCCGCGGCGGCCTCATCTCGATCGCCGTCGGCGCCGGCCTTTATCTCTTCTTCGTCGGTTTCGGCATGGGCCCGCTCCGCTTCGTCGGCGCCATTCCCGCCTTCGTCGGAATCGCGATGCTGCTCTTCGGAATCACCGCCGCCCTCCGCCAAAAGAAAAACAACTGACCGCCTCCCTCGCGCGCGCCCGTGAACCCCGCCGACGCCGAGCTGATTCGTCGCACGCTCCACCGCGACGACCGCGCCGCGTTTGGCGAACTCGTCCTTCGCCACCAGTCCGCCGTCCGCAATTTCCTCCGCCATCTCACCCGCGGCGACACCGCGCTCGCCGACGATCTCGCCCAGGACACTTTCGTCAGCGCCTACCGCAATCTCGCGCACTTCCAACACACCGCCGCGTTCTCCACCTGGCTGCTCGGCATCGCGCACAATCACTGGCGCAACGCCCGCCGCCGTCAGCGCGATCTCGAGCCGATCGACAGCCACCACTTCGACGATTCCATCCCCACCGTCGCCCGCTCCGATCTGCAACACGACCTCGCGTCCGCATTGCAACAGCTCACGTCCGACGAACAACTCGCGATCCATCTCGGCTTTCACCAAGGCCTCTCGCACAGCGAAATCGCCGCGCTCCTTGCCTGGCCGCTCGGCACGGTCAAAACTCACCTCGCCCGCGGCAAAGAAAAACTCCGCCACCTCCTCGCGTCATGGAATCCGCAAACCTGAATCTCCCGCCCGACAACGACGCCCGTCTCGCCGCGCTGCTCCGGAGCACCCACACCGACCTTCCCGACGACGGCTTCACCGCGCGCGTCCTCGCCGCGCTCCCGCCGCCCACTCCGTCCGCCGTCCCATTCCTCGAACGCCCCGCGGGCCGCCCCATCGTGCTTTCCATCGCCGCCCTCGCCGGTCTCGCGTTGGCGCTCTGGCAGGGACTGTCCGTCGAAACCCTGCGCACTCTCGTGCCCGCCGTGCAACAAACCACCGCCACCGCCTCGGTCTCCGTCACCGACCCCGCCTTCTCGATCGCTCTCTTCGTCACCGCCGCCTCCGTGCTCTACGCGATGAAGCCCCGCTTCCTCCGCTTGCTTTAGCCCAACAAAAAAGCCGACCTCTCGGTCGGCTTCGAAACCGCGGGAGGGGCTTTACGCCCCGACCTCGTGTATCGCCCGCAGCCTTACGCCACGCGCTCCACGATCAACGGCGGCGGCGTCGGCCGCTTCGGCGCGAGCCGGTAGGCGTTCTTGAAGTATTCCAACGCCTGCTCGAGCTTCGCCTCGTCATTGTAGTGAATCATCATCAGCGGCTCGCCCTGCTTCACCTGCGTGCCGACTTTTTTGATCTCCGACACACCCACGGCATAGTCGATCTTCGGCGCGTGATTGCCGTGACCGTGCCCATGGCTGCCGTGGTTGTGATGGCCGTGCGACGCATTCGGCTCGATGCCCGCGCCGAGCAGGTGCACACCGCGCGCGATCATGGCCGCATTGATGGTGTGCACGTATCCACGTTTTGGAGCCGGCAGCTTCCGAATGTGGCGCGCCGCCGGGAACTTGTCCGGGCTGTCGATGAACGACGTGTCGCCACCCTGCGCCTTCACGAGTTCCTTGAACTTCGCCAGCGCCGAGCCGTCCGTCAGATGACGCTGCACCGTCTGCTTGGCCGACAACGTCGAACCCGCGACACCCGCGAGCCGCACGATTTCCATGCCGAGCTTCAACACCAGCTCCTTCATGTCCTCCGGGCCTTCGCCCTTCAGCAATTGAATCGCTTCCTTCACCTCGAGCGACGTGCCAACCGTGTCGCCGAGCGGCTGATTCATATCGGTCACGAGCGCCACGCAGCGACGCTTCATCGAGCGTCCCACACGCGTCATCGAACGCGCCAGCTGCTTCGCCTGCTCGAGATCCTTGATGAAGGAACCGTTGCCCCACTTCACATCGATCACGAGGCCTTCCGACCCTTCGGCCAGCTTCTTGGAAAGCACGCTGCCCGTGATCAACGGCAGGCTCGGAATCGTGCCGGTCTCCTTGCGGAGCTCGTAGAACTTCTGATCCGCCGGCGCCAGCGCCTCGCTCTGCTGCACGATCGCGCCGCCGATCCGGCCAAGCTGCGACGTGAACGCGTCGATCGACAGGTTCCCCTTGAAACCGGGAATGCTGTTCAGCTTTTCCAACGTGTTGATCACGTAATCGTGCTCCACGCCGCACATCATCGGCACCACCACGCCGCTCGCCATCGCCAGCGGCACGAGCACCAAGGCCGTCTTGTCGCCCACGCCGCCCGTCGAATACTTGTCGATCTTCGGCTTCGCGATCGTCGAGAGGTCGATCACCTCGCCCGAGAGCATCATCTCCTCGGTCAAATCCGCCGTTTCCTGGGCGGACATGTTCGAGAAATAGATCGCCATCATCAACGCCGCCAGCTGGTGCTGCGGCATTTCGCCATCAAGCGTGCTGTCAATGATGTAGCGAATCTCCTCCTGCGTGAACTCGCCGCCATCGCGCTTCTTTTCGATCAAGAACTCGAAGGACGGCTTGATGAACCGGCGAGCCGGAATAGTGCGTTTCGTCATGTGGGTAGTATAAAAATCGCCCGCGGTGCCGCGGTGCGGAAAAGTTTGCGAGAAAACCCGCTTATGACAGGAAGTCGAGCCAAAACCCCGGCGGCGGGCGGGTCCAACCACCGGTTCCCGGGTCGGACAACCGGACAACACTATACACCCGCTCCGGCGTCCGGCAACCCGCCCTCCCGGTCAGGCATTCACCCTACTTGAGCCGACCCGCCCTCCGCGCCTAGCCTGCAAATCTGCAGACGCCGAGCCGGCCCATCTTCTGCCTTATCGGTCCACCCCGTCCCGCACCCACTTTGCAATCACCGCCCGTTCCTCGTCCGTCATCTCGGTGGCGTTGCCCAGCGGCATGATTCTCGTTGCGACCGTCTGCTGATAAATCCGCGCCGCATTCTGCGTCAGCCCGTCGATCGTATCGCAACGTCACGCCCGCCGGCGGCTGCGTGATCCCCGGAAACGTCGGCGCCGGCGAATGACACGACACGCATCGCTCGCCCACGATCGCCCGCACCCGCTCGAGCGTCACCTCGCCGTGAACTTCCGGCAGCTCCGGCTCCCGCGGCGCCGTCCACCACGCCACGAAGCTCAACAACACCGCTCCAAAAATCGGATACCGCCACGCCAGCACGCCCTTGTGACGCCGGTTGAAGAAATGCCGGATCGCCACCCCCGCCGCCGCGATCAGCATCAACACCGCCCAGTTGTGCGGATGGGCATACGTCGACGCATAGTGATTGCTGATCATCGTGAACAGCACCGGCAGCGTGAAATAATTATTGTGCACGCTCCGCTGCTTCCCGCGCTTCCCATCCATCGGATCCGGCGCCCGCCCCTCCCGCATCGCCGCCACCATCCGCCGCTGCCCCGGGATGATCACGAAAAACACATTCGCCACCATGATCGTCCCCACCGCCGCCCCGACCTGAATAAATGCCGCCCGCCCGCCCAACGTCCGCGCCAGCCCCCACGCCAGCAGCGTCAACAGCCCAAACACCACCGCGCCCAGCAACGCATCGTTCTTCCCCAGCCGCGAGCGGCACAACAAATCATACACCACCCACGCCCCCACCATGCTGCCCGCGCCGATCGCCACCGCCTGCCACGCCGCAAGCGACGCCACATTCGCGTCCACCATCATCGTCTGCGCGCGAATCCAATAAACCACGACAAGCAGCGCCGTCCCCGACAGCCACGTCGTATACGCCTCCCACTTGAACCAGTGCAACCGGTCCGGCAGCGCCGCCGGCGCCACCGCATACTTTTGCGGATTATAAAAACCGCCCCCATGCACCGCCCACAACTCCCCCGCCACCCCCTTCTTCGCGCTGTCCGATCCCGGCGCCGGCGGCTCCAGGCTGTTGTCCAGCCAGATGAAATAAAATGACGACCCGATCCACGCGATCCCCGCGATGACGTGCAGCCACCGCAGCATCATTCCGAGAAACTCTACAACATAAGCGTCCATGGAGCCGGCCCTTTAGCTGGCGCGATGCCAACCCACCCTCGTTTCCACCACAAGCCTCCGCACGCGCCCACGAACCGGGTCTTCGCTTCCATCTTTTCGTGCCTCCGCGTCTCCGTAGTTCCTCCCCTCCATCCAAACTCGCCTGCCAACTCCACGCTTGCCCGCCCCTCCCGCGCTGCCGTTTCCTCGCCGAATGCACGTCTCGTTCAACCTCGCCGCCGAACTCGACTCGGTGCTCAAGTCCGCCGCTTCCACCGCCGGACTCGACGCCGCCGCCTTCGCTCCCGAGGTCCGCGTGGCCGATCCCAAACACGGCGACTTCCAGGCCAACGGCGTGCTCGGCTACGCCAAATCCCGCAAACAAAACCCTCGCGCCGTTGCCGAACAGCTCGTCGCCGCCCTTCCCGCCGAACTCCGCGACCTCGCCGACGTCGCCATCGCCGGCCCCGGCTTCATCAATTTCACCCTCAAGCCCGCCGCACTCCTCGCCTGGCTCCGCACTTTCTCCGATCGCGACGCCCTCGCCGCCGGCGCCGCCGCCGCGCACCACGGCCAGACTTGGGTCGTCGACTACTCNTCGCCCAACACCGCCAAGCAAATGCACGTCGGCCACCTGCGCTCCGCCGTCATCGGCGAAGCCATCTGCCGCCTGCTCGCCTTCACCGGCGCCCGCGTGATCCGCGATAACCACCTCGGCGACTGGGGCACCCAATTTGGCAAACTCATCTACGGCTACAAACGCTGGGCCAACCCCGACGCCCTCGCCGCCGATCCCATCGAAGAACTCGAGCGTCTCTACAAACTCGGCCACAACGCCACCCCCGAGAGCTCGCCCGAACTCGACGAAGCCCGCCGCGAACTCGTCGCCCTCCAAAACGGCGATCCCGCCAACGTCGCTCTCTGGCAAAAATTCTCCGAGGTCTCCCTCGCCGCCTTCCAACANATCTACGACCGCCTCGGCATCCGCTTCGACCANAACCTCGGCGAGTCCTTCTACAACGACAAGGTCGAGCGCATCTACGANGAGCTCACCTCCACCAACCCGCCGCTCGCCGTCGAAAGCGAGGGCGCCCTCGTCGTTTTCCACCCCGAGCATCCGCGCTTCGCGAAACAACCTTTCCTCATCCGCAAAGCCGACGGCGCCTCCAACTACGCCTCCACCGACCTCGCCACCGCGCTCTACCGCGTCGAACATTTCAAAGCCGACGGCATCCGCCGTCGTCACCGACTTCCGCCAATCCGACCACTTCGAGCAGCTCATCCTCACGGTGAAAAAACTGGTTCGCCGCGAAAAACTACCGCCTGCCCGAATTCCATCACATCACTTTCGGCGCCGTCACCGGCGAGGACGGCAAAGCCCTCAAAACCCGCGACGGCGGCACCATCAAACTCAAAGCCCTCCTCGACGAAGCCGAAGAGCGCGCCTTCGCCATCGTCTCCGAAAAGAACCCCGACCTCCCCGAATCCGAGCGCCGCGANATCGCCCGCGNNGTCGGCATCGGCGCCGTCCAATACGCCGACCTCTCNCANAACCGCAGCAGCAACTACGTCTTCTCNTGGGACAAGATGCTCGCNCTCGACGGCAACACCGCNCCNTACCTCCTCTACGCCGTCGCCCGCATCCATTCCATCTTCCGCAAAGCCGGCACCTCCCCCTCCGACGCCTCGCTCGCGTCCGGCGCCACGCCGCCCGAAACGCCCACCGAACTCGCCCTCGCGCGCAAGCTCGTCAAATTCCCCGACGCCCTCCGCCTCGCGACCGAATCCTTCCGCCCCCACTTCCTCGGCCTCTACCTCTTCGAACTCGCCGGCGACTACAGCTCCTTCAACAACGCCGACAAAGTCCTCGTCGACGACCCCGCGATCCGCGCCCGCCGCCTCCTCCTCTGCGCCCGCACGCTCCTCCTCCTGGAAACCGGCCTAAATCTCCTCGGCCTCCGCACGCTCACGCGTATGTAATGCGCGTGGGAAGCTCCAAATCCTAAGATCCAAGCTCCAGAGAATCTCCATCTCCAATCCCCACTCGCACTCCGTTGGTGTTTGGAATTTGAACCTTCTATGGATCCTGGTCCTTGGATCTTGAATCTTCCTCCCCCCAAAAACACCCTCCGCTCACCCACATGGCGACGCAGGAATTCTACATCCGCAACGAGTCGGACACCGAGGCCCGCGGGCCGTTCACCGTCGAGCAACTCACCTCGCTCATCGAATCCGGCCAACTGACGCCCGCCACGCTCTACTACGACGCCAACGTCGAGCAGTGGACCCCCATCGAAGCCAACGCCGAGCTCAAAGCCACGCTCTTCCCCGAAAAGAAAAAGCTCACCGTTCGCCCCAAGCAAAACCTCGAAACCCTCAACCGCGAGGTCGAGGGCGCCGCGCCGAGTCACCGTCAACGACATGCTCGCCGCCGCCGACGGGTCGCACCGCCGACACGAAAGACCGCAAAGATCCCGCCGAAGCCATGGCGCGCGCCGCCGGCATCGGCCGCTGGACCGCGATCATCGCCCTCGTGCTCGCCGCCTTCGGCGAAATGATCCCGTCCGCCGACCTCTTCACCGCCTTCGAACCCGCCAAGCTCCTCGCTCAACCGCTCGTCATTCTCGGCGTCGTCGATCTCCTCCTCGCCGTTCTCCTCGGCCTCGGCGCCGTCGGCGTTTATCCTTTCGTCCGCTTCCGCGCCGCCCTCGGTCTCGGCTTTCTCGGTTTCGTCTTCTGGACCCACGGCCAGACGCTTCCCTTCATCGCGCTCGTCGCCGGTAGCGCCGGGCTCTACGTGAGCACCATCGTGCTCAGCCTGCTGCCCGCCGTCATCGCCGCCGTCGCCGCGCTCGGCGGCTTCGCCTTCGTCGGCTGGCACTTGCTCTCCTGACGCACCCGCCAGCTGCCGCGCTGTCTCACGCGTCATGCCCCGTTTCTCCCAACACTGGAAACGCTTTGTCCAACTCTATCAGACCGAGATCTGGGAGCCCGGGCAGCTTCGTGAATTCTCCCTTCGCAGCTGCAGCTACGCCGTCCTTCGCGTCCTCTCGATCACCTGGACCGTCTTCACCGAAACCAAAGCCGCCAGCCGCGCCGCCGCCCTGAGCTTCAGCTCCCTCCTCGGCCTCGGCCCGCTCGTCGCTCTCGCCGTCCTCATCGCCGGCTTCGCCCTCGACAACAAGGACCCCAATCTCGCCGCCAACACCCTTAGCCGGCTCATCTACTTCGTCGCCCCCCAGGTCGCCCAATACAGCAAACTCCCCCACCACGACGACACTCCTCCGCCCAACACCTCCGCGCCCACCCCGGCCGAAGATTCCTCCGCCGACTCGCCCCAACTCAGCGCGACGTCCGATGCCACCGACGTTCAGGTCAATCCCCGCCTCGTCAGCATGATGAACAACTTCATCAGCCAGGGCCGCTCCGGCTCGGCGGGCGTCGTGGGCTTCTTCTCCCTCGTCATGATCGTCCTCCTGCTGTTCAAAACGGTCGAGGACACCTTCAACGAAATCTGGGGGGTTCGCGGCGGCCGCTCCCTCGTGATGCGCATCGTCTACTACTGGACGACCCTCACCCTCGGCGCCGTTCTCTTTTTCGCCTCCGTCACCCTCCTCAGCGCCGGCGCCTTCCTCAGCGTCTTCAACGAAGCCATCGCCGGTCTCCCGTTTTCGCAGCAAGTCGCCGTCGCCCTCCAGTGGTCGCTGCCCGCCTTCTCCTTTTCGCTCCTCGTCGTCCTGCTCACGATCTTCTACCGCGTGATCCCGCACACCCGGGTTCTCTGGCGCGCCGCCTTCATCGGCGCCCTCGTGGTCGCATCGCTCCTGATGCTGAACAACTACCTCGCGTTCCTCTACGTCCGCCGCGTCATCCTCACCGAAAGCCTCTACGGCTCCCTCGGCTTCCCCCTCGTGGTCATGTTCGGCCTCTACATCTTCTGGCTCTACGTCCTCATCGGCGGCCAGATCAGCTACGCCGTCCAAAACGTCCACTTCCGCAACAGCCAGGCCGCTTGGGGCAAGCTCTCCGAAAACATGCGCGAGCGCCTGCTCCTCCTCGTCCTCATCACCATCTGCCGCCGCTTCCAGGACTGCCTCCCGCCCGTCGCCGCCTCGCACCTCGGCAGCATGATCAAAGTCCCCACCCAGATCCTCAACGAGTGCCTCAACCGCCTCACCGATCTCAAACTCATCACCCCGCTCCCCGCCGCCGACGACGATTCCGCCGACCTTCTCTACCAGCCCGCCCGCCCCCTCAATCGCATCACCCTCCACGACTTCAAACACCTCGACGACAACCACGGCGAAAACCCCATCGGCACCGCCCTCGACCAGCTCGATCCCATCCTCCTCCGCTACAACCTCGCCCTCACGCCGCTTGGGCGAAGACGAATTCTTCCGAAAAAACCTCGAGCAGCTTCTCCAAGAGCACCCCTTCGAAGAATCCCGCCCTCCCTTCGCCCTCGGCACTTCCCGCAAGAAAACCACCTGACCCCGCCCTCTCTCAACTCTCAACCCTCAATCTCTCAACTCTCAACCCTCATCTCTCAACTCCCCCCCCCGCCTCCCAACTTCCCCCTTGCCACCCCCCTGACCCGACCTAGCGTCGCCCCTTTTCCCCATGATCTCCTGGATTCAGCGGTATTTTCAGCACCACTTTAAGGCCATCTTCGCCGTCCTGCTCGCCGTCATCATCGTCGCCTTCGTCTTCACGATCGGCGCCGCTCCCGGCATCGGACGCGCCGAACGCGAGGCGATGAACCGCTACGTCTTCGGCTACAACCTCAGCTCCCAGGAAGACAGCGAACGCCTCTTCGGCGACGCCGCCCTCAGCGCCCAGCTCCAGTTCGGCTTCTTCATCGACAGCTCGCAAATCCAGGAATTCGCCTTCCAACGCGCCGCCTTCCTCCACCTCGCCGACCAACTCCACATCCCCGCCGCCACCCAGCAGGAAATCGCGGACCACATCAAAACCCTCCGCACGTTCGCCGGACAGGACGGCTCCTTCGACCCCCAGGTCTACGCCAACTTCCGCACCTCGCTGAAATCCAACCCCCGCTTTAAGGAAGGCGACGTCTCCCGCATCCTCGGCGCCGATGTCCGCATCAACAAGGTCCAACAACTCCTCTCCGGCCCCGGCTACACCCTTTCCTCCGACGTCAAAACCCAGCTCGAACAAGCCGAAACCAACTGGACCATCGGCATCGCCAGCATCGACTACACGAGCTACAAGCCCGACATCCCCGTCAACGACGCCGCCCTCGCGAACTTTTTCGAGGAAAACTCCTTCCGCTACGAAATCCCCCCGCGCATCGTCGTAAACTACGTCGACTTCCCCGCGACCGCCTTCCTCTCCTCCATCAACGTCAGCGAGCCCGAGGTCCGCGCCTATTACGACTCCAACCCCGCTCGCTTCCCCAAACCCAACGCCACCGCCGACGACGCCGCCAAGTCCGACCCCTCCGCCGACTTCGCCGCCGTCCGCCCGCAGGTCGAAACCGCCCTCAAGCTCGAACGCGCCCGCCGCGAAGCCACCAAGGCCGCCTCCGATTTCTCCTACGAGCTCTACGAGCGCAAAGTCACCCCCGACACGCCCGCGTTCGAATCCTTCGTCGCCAGCCGCAATCTCTCCCTCAAACCCCTCGCGCCTTTCACCCGCGACACCGGTCCCGCCGAACTCGCCGGCTCGCGCGAAGTCGCCACCGAGGCCTTTAAGCTCAACAAAGACCATCTCTACTCCGACGCCGTCAACACGCCCGCCGGCGCCGCCGTCCTCTTCTTCAAGGACCTCGAGCCCGCCCGCCAGCCGATGCTCCCCGAAATCCGCGAGAAGGTCGCCGCCGACTACGTCGAAAACGAAAAACGCAAACGCTTCGTCGAACTCGGCCGCACGCTTCGCTCCGAAATCGAATCCCGCGTGAAATCCGGCACCTCCTTCGAACAAGCCGCCCAAGCCGTCGCCTTTACCGCCCACAACGTCAAAATCGACGTCAAGACGCCCGCCGCCTTCACGCTCCGCCAACCGCCGCCCGACCTCGACTACACCGTTTACGGCGTGCTCGAGCGGCTCGAAAAAGGCGCCGTCTCCGACATGGTCATCGCCCGCGACAACGGCCTCATCGTTCACGCGATCGAAAAAACCGTTCCGCCGGTCAACGAGTCCTCGCCCGAATACGCCGCCGCTCGCGAACAACTCGCCGCCGGCAGCGCTCGCATCGCGATGTCCTCCTTCGTCCGCGACCTCATCGAGGCCGAACTCGCGAAATCCGACCCCACTGCCGTCCGTTAACCGACGCGCATCGGCGTCCTCACCTTCGGCGGGCCTTCATCGGCCCGCCTTTTTTATCGAACCGTTCAACTCCATTCCGCTCGAACCTTCCGCCACCGCCGACATCTTTCATCACGCGCCGCTTTCCATCCGCTCGAAACTTTCCGCGCCTGCTTCCGTCTCCAGCCCGATGTTGTTCCGTTTTTTCCTTCACTCGCTTCGGTCCGCTCACTTCACCAACCCACAGTAACTTTTCGACACGCTGCGTGTTCTTGATCCCAATCACCGGACCGTCTTTCTCCTCCATGTTCCGCACCTCCGCTCGAGTCTTCTGCCTGTTCCTCAGCTGCGCCGCCCTCGCCTTCGCCCAAGAAACGGCCCCCGCACCCGCCGCCCCCCCGCCCCTCCAGGCGCCCACGCTCACCCTCGAAGAATGCATCGCGCGCGCCCTGCAGAAAAACTTCGACCTCGAGATCAACGCCTTCGACACCACCATCGCCCGCGAAGCCCTTGAAGTCGCCGAAGCCGGGTTCGAGCCCGTCTTCAACGCCTCCGTCCAACGCTTCTCCGCCAAGGACCACCCGCTCGCCGGCGGCGGCCGCACCGATTCCACCGACGCCCGCATCGGCGTTTCGCAATTCATCGCCACCGGCGCCCTCGTCAGCCTCAGCACCAGCGTCGATCGCAACTCCACCAACAGCTCCCGCTTCGCCTTCAACCCCGTCTACGGCAGCGACGTCGCCCTCACCGTCACCCAGCCGCTCCTCCGCGGTGCCGGCGTCAGCGTCAATCGCGCCAACATCGAGCGCAACCGCCACGCCCTCGAAATCGCCCGCCTCAACTTCAAGAGCAGCGTTCTCCAGGTCATCCGCGACACCGAAGCCGCCTATTACAACCTCGTCTTCGCCCGCGAAAACCTCGCCGTCCAGCGCCACAGCCTCCGCCTCGCCCAGCGCCTCTACGAGGAAAACAACACCCGCCGTCTCACCGGCGTCGCCACCGACCTCGATGTCCTCACCGCCGAAGTCGGCATCGAAACCGCCCGCAACGGCGTCCTCCTCGCGGAACAGGGCGTCCGCAACCGCGAAGACGAGCTCCTCGCCCTCATCGGCCAGTTCGAATTCGACTCCGACCTCGGCACCGTCGGCCTCACCGCCTTCGACGAGCCGTCGCCGTCCTTCGACATCTCCTACAAACTCGCCCGCGACAACCAGCCCGACTACCTCGCCACGATCGAATCGATCAAGCAGCTCCAGCTCGACGTCGCCACCGCGAAAAACGCCGCCCTGCCTTCCCTCGACGTCGGCGGCAGCGTCGGCCTCAACGGCATCGACCGTTCTTTCAGCAGCGCCGTCGGCAACACCAGCGAAGCCGACGCCCGCAGCTGGCAGCTCGACCTCACCCTCTCCGTTCCCTGGGGCCTCCACGCCGATCGCGCCCGCCACCGCGCCGCGCTCGCCAGCCTCCGCCGCCAGGAAACCCGCCTCCGCGCCATCGAACAAGACCTGCTCGTCCAGGTCCGCGCCGCCGTTCGCGCCGTCGAAACCAATCGCGAAAGCGTCGCCATCAACGCCAAGGCCACCGAGCTCGCCACCCGCCAATACGAACTCGAACTCGCCCGCTTCAAAGCCGGCCTCTCCACCAGCCGTCAGGTCCTTCAAATTCAGGACGATCTCGAAACCACCCGCGTCAACGAACTCCTCGCGCGCGTCAACCTTCGCATCGCCATCGCCAATCTCCACCAGCTCGAAGCCAGCTCCCTCGAACGCTTCAACATCACCCTCGCCGAATAACGGCGCGCTGTAGCGTTTTTTCCATGACCCGCCGCTCCGCCGGCGGGTTTTTCATTTCTCCTGTTTCAGCCTGCCACGTAACCGGCGAACCCCGCGAAAACTCCTTTCCTCCTCGTCACCTCGCCCTTCTCTCCGCAAAACCATCGCACCCCATGTCCACCGCCTTGGTGATTCGCCTCGTTCTCTGGGTCTGGCTCGCCGCCGCAATCTACGTCGGCCACACCCGCGCGCTCGCCCAACTCCCGCCGCTCGGGATTCCCGCCACCGTCCTCAGCCTCACGATTCTCCTCGTCCTCGCCTACCGCCGCATCACTCCGCTGCGCACCTGGATCGACGCCCTCGATCTCCGCACGATCGTCTTCCTCCACGTCATCCGGTTCGTCGGCATCTACTTTCTGGTTCTCGGTCAACGCGGCGTCCTGCCGCAGCGCCTCGCGCTCCCCGCCGGCGTCGGCGACATCGCCGTCGCGCTCCTCGCCCTCGTCGTCGCTCTGTATCCATTTTCCGAATCCACCCGCCGCCGCGCGATCTACTACTGGAACATCTTCGGTGTCGTCGACATCCTGCTCGTTATCTCCTCCGGCGTTCGCACCGCTCTCGCCGGCTCGCGCGATCTCGACGCGTTCACCCAGCTCCCCCTCAGCCTGCTCCCCACCTTTCTCGTTCCGCTGATCATCGCCTCGCATCTCGCGATCTTCCGCCGTCTCGACCGCCCCTCCTGACTTTCCTTTTCCGCTTCGATGAACCCGCGCCGTCCCGCTTCCCCCACGCCGGCCGCGCGGGGAAAGCGCCACCGCGCCGGTGACGCTCTCCCGCGGCGTTCGCCACACGCGCAATCCGGCTTCACCCTGTTTGCAACTTCCCTCGTCTTCGCGCTCATCAGCGTCGTCCTCGCCTTCGCGATTCCCTTGGCCCGCCAGCTCCTGATCGACGCGCGCGTCGCCGCCGTCGAACACGACCTCCGCACCTTCGCCGCCGCCTTCCAAACCTGCGCCCATGCGCGCGGCGACTGGCCGCCCGGCGACGGCTCCCCCCGCACGCTGCCACCGGAGATGTCGACCTACCTCCCCGAAACCGCCTGGTCCAAACCCACGCCTCTCGGCGGTCACTACGCCTGGGATCCCCACAGCCGCCACCAAGGCAGCCGTCACCGCGCCGTCATCGTTCTCGCCTCCACCCCCGACAACCCCGTCACCCGCGATCGCCGCCAACTTCTCGCCCTCGACGCGCGTATCGACGACGGCGATCTCTCCACAGGACACCTCCAGCTCGGCTACCGCAATCAACCCATCTACATCCTCGAACACTGACACCCGCGCCCCCCCCTTACGCATGTTCACCGTCACCACGATCAATCTCACGCCCGACCTGCGCACCGCGCACCTCGACCTCGGCTCGCGTGATTTCGGCCAGGTCGACGCCAACCAGCTCGCCGCCTTGCTCGAGCGTTTCCGCGAAATCGATCCCGTCCAAAACCACGACGCCCAGCCCCGCGTGATCGTCTTCACCCCCGCCGGAAACTTCATCATCCGCACCGACGCCAAAAAGCTCTTCCTCCACGATTCGCTCGCCCCCGCTCAATCCGGCATCGAACTCGATCCCGCCCGCCTCGCCGACGCCCTCGAATCCCTCGCCACCGCCCCCTCGGCTCCCGCCAAACGTCCCGCGCCGTCATCCCGCCGCCTCCGCAACGTCGCCACCGCCGCCCTCTTCGCCGCCGGCCTCGCCCTGAACGCCTACACCCTCCATGCCTTCCTCGAAATCGACGACGTCAACCGCCCGGCGCCCGTCCAGCTCCTGACCGACGACATCGAAATCGCCGCCCGCACCAACGCCGCCGCCGGCCGCTACGCCACCGGTCGCTCGGAAGGCGATCGCATCATCGAAATCGACCGCTCCGGCCGCGTCCGCTTCTTCCGCATCACTCCCACCGGCCAACGCCCCGATTCCGACGACGCCTTCCGCATCGGCCGCTTGGATACAAAACTCTGCCTCGCCACCACTCGCCACGGCGTGATCGAAATCCTCAACATCGACACGCTCGCCTATCACCGCGACACCTACCGCCGCACGCGCTGAGGCGGCACCTCGCCCCGCCCCACGCCTAAAACAACTCCCCCTGCATCGCCTTGGGCCGGCGGCGAAGCCGGCGCCGACGACGGAGGCGTTGTATCCGTTTTCCCAACACCCGCGCCCCCTCCATACCGCTTCCTCGCCTCCACGCCGGTCGACTTCATCTCGAATTCGTCCAGCAATCGGAACAGCTCCTCCGGCTGCGGCATCCGCCACTCCGGTTTCACCGGCGGCAGAGCGAGGTTCAGCGTCGTCAGCTTCAGATTCGTCCTCAGCCGCTCCGCGCTTGCCGCCACCGCCGCGCGAAACCGCTCCGGCTTCAACTCCGCCGCTTTTTCCAGCACGCACTCCACGCTCCCGCCGCACTCCGCCAACCATTTCGCCGCGGTCTTCGGCCCGACGCCATCCAACCCAGGAATGTTGTCCGATGTGTCGCCCACCAGCGCGAGATAGTGCGCGATCTGCACCGGCGGAACGCCGAACTTCTCCCGCACGCCCGTCTCGTCCAGCAGACGCCAGCCCAGCTTCGGATTCGCCGACGGCGGCGGCAGCATGATCTTGATCTTCTCGTCCACGATCTGCGCGAAATCCTTGTCGCTCGAAACGATCAGCACCTCGTGCCCCTGCTTCGCCAGGCTCACCGCCTCCGACGCCAGCAAGTCATCGCTCTCCACCCCTTCCTGCTCGATCCCCGCCAGCCCCATCGCCCGCGTCAGCGCCTTGATCGGATCGATCTGCTGCTGCAACGCCTCCGGCATCGGCTTCCGCTGCGCCTTGTATTCGGCCAGCAACTTCAACCGGTCCTGCGATTCCCCCAGATCGAAAAACACCAGCGTCGCGTCCGGCTTCTCCTGATCGATCAACTTCCACAGCGATTTCACCCAGCCGTGCAACGCACCCGTCGGAAACCCTTTCGACGACGTCAACTCCGGCAACGCGTGAAAACACCGATACGCCAGGTTGAAACCGTCGACGAGCATCCATTTCGCCATGCGCGCAACACAGCGCGCCTCCTCCCCGGGGTCAAGTGACCGCTCGCATCTCCCGTCGGATCCTACTCCCGGTTCGCCTCATCCAACAATCGCTGAACCTCCCGCGCCCGCCGCTCGAGTTCCCCGTTCCTCTCCGCCGCCGCGAGTTCGTCCAGCGACCGAAACGCCCGTTTCCCCGCGTCACGCATTTGTCGATACGCCTTCAACGCCGCCTTCCATCCGGCGAAAACTTGGTTGCGCGGCTCTCCCGTCTCCAGCTGCGCCCTCGCATTCCCGCCCAAATACACCGCCAGCAACAACGCCGACATCCCCTGCGCCTGCTCATCCCGCTCGTCGATCTCCATCACCCACGGCGCCGATTCCTCGCCCAGTGTCACCAGCACGTCCTCGCTCATCTCGACAAATCGAATCACGTCCTTCGCCGCTCCCGGCGCCTCTGCGCTCAACACGTCGTCCTCCAACACCGCCATCGCGCGCAACACCGCCTCGCGCGAGGGCACCGCCGTCTCCGCCGAAAACTGCTCCGCAATCCCCGCGAAATGCTCGTCCAATCCCTCGCGGTTCGCCAGCAGCAGCCCGACCACGAACCGCTTCAAATCCGCGATCCCTTCGTCCAGCGGACTGCGCGCATACGTGTAGCGCACCTTCAGGATCGTGTCGCGATAACCCGTCAGCCCCGAAATCGTGATCAACACCTGCCCGTTCAGCACGATTCGATGCGCCACGATCGTCGCGAGTCCCCGCCCGCTCGGCTCCTCGCGAATCACCGCCGACGGCAAAATCTCCTCCACCTCGCCCCCTCGCTCCTTCCACACCTGCTTCAACTCCTCCGCCGTCTGCGTCGTCAAATTCAACATCAGCTCACTGTCTCCGCCCGTCGGGATGTCCTCCACGCCTCCCCGATAAGCATAAGCCGTCAGCGTCTTCTGCTGGTGATTCGTATAACTCACCGAAATCCCGAGCTCCTTCTCCTCGTAAACATGCTCGCCCGTGCGCACCCACCCGCCGCAGTCGTCGGGAAAAATCAGCCCCGTTCTTTCTTCGACATACGGCGCGCCGCACACCACGCCCGCCACCCACCACGCGGCCCACCAGCAAAGGGTTCGTATCGTCACGTCGTCACGCTGTCTCGTTTCCGTTCCCTCGCACGCGAAAAATCCGCGCCCGCTCCGCCTACTCCCGCTCCTCGCTTCCCCCCGGCGTCACCATCGCCGCATTCCGATAGATCGAATTCGCGGATACATTCCGCANATGCTGCTTCTTCGGCGANCCGCCCGGACTCACCAGATTCGCCGTCACGAAGATCAACAAATTCCGCTTCTGCGCGCTCTCGCCTTTCGACCGAAACGCCCGCCCCAACAACGGCAGATCCCCCAAAATCGGCACCTTGTCGTTCACCTTCTTCACCTCCTCCCGCGTCAACCCGCCCATCACCAGCGTCGCCCCGTCCCAGATCGTCACCTTCGTCGAAATATCCCGCACCGAAAAAATCGGCTGATAAAATCCCGACGGCACCGTCACCGTCGTGCTCCCCGAAATCGCGATGCTCGGCCCGCCGTATTCGACGAATCCATCGAACTCCGTCACGCGCGGATTCAAATCCAGGCTGATGCTGAAATCGTCCTCCTCCACCGTCGGCGTCACCCGCAACTCCACCCCCACATTCCGCGCCGTGAATTCCTGCGGCGTCCCCGCCGTGATCGCCACGCCCGCCGACCCGCCGCCACTCGCGCTCCCCGTCCCCACCTGGCTCTGCGTCTGCCCAAAGCTCTGCGGATAACGCATCTCCTGCGCCACCGTGATCGTCGCCGGATTTCCCGACAACACCGTCACCTTCGGCGCGCTCAACAAATCCGTCCCCTGCTGCTGCGACAAGGCCCGCACCACCGCATTCACGTCGAACTCCCCGATCACGCCCGTGATCGCCGCCAGCGGCCCCGCTCCCAGCGCCAGATCCGGCGCCCCCGGAATTCGCGGCGCATTGTTGATGATCGGAATGTCGATCTGCTGCTGCGTCGACTCCTCGCCTTCATCCTGCACGCCATTGTTGTTCCGATCATTGAACGCCGACGGCCGCACGATCCGTCCCTGCTGATTCGAAACCGCATTGCTGAAAGCCGACGCCAACGATCGCGAGCCCGTCGCATACACCGCCTGCGCCCCCGCATTCCTCTGCGTCGCCTTCGTCGCGATATTCCAGTTAACGCCCAGCTCCTCCAACGCCCCTTCCTGCACCTCCATGAACTTCGCCTCGATCTCCACCTGCCGAACATCGTTGTAACGATTCAAGATATTCCGGATCCGATCGATGTTGCGCGCGGTGTGCGTCACGATCAGCGCCGAACCGTCGTAAGCCAAACTCGATCCCGGCGTCCCATCGAAGTTCACCCCCGCCTGCTGCAGGAAGCCCCGAATTCCCGCTCCTTCCGCGACCGCCTGCGCGGGCTCGTTGCTCGCGCCCGCCGACGAGAACGGATCCGCCCGCACCGCCGCCGGATTTCCTCCCGTCATCCGCAGCACCGTCGCCCGCGCCACCGGAAAAAATTCCGTCTCCAGCGCCGTGGTCTCGCCACCCGGCCGCACCACCACCGCGTCCGCCTGCACCTCGTATTGATACCCCACCGCTTCCGTCACGAAATCCAGCACCCGCTTCAACGTCGTATTCCGCAGCATGATCGTCACCGTCGGCGCCTTGTTCGTCGGATCGAGCAACACGATGTTCACGCCGCGCGCCCCCGCCTCCGCCGGATCGAACTCCTCCGCAATCGCGCTCAACGCCGCCACGACCTGCCCGATCTCCACCCGCGTGAAACTCACGTTCGGCAGCACGATCCGGTTCAACTTTTCCGCCAGCGGCGCCGCTCCCGCCGCCGCAACCCGATCGCGATCTTTTTCCACAAACACCCGCGGCCGCTCCCAGCTGCGCCCCACTTCCTCCAACAACTGCGCCCGCGTCGCCTCCCGCCGGTTCCCCTCCGCCGCCTCGATCCGCTCCAGAAATTCGCGCGCGAAATCATTCTCCGGCTCCAACGCCTCCACCCGCCGAAACGTCTCCCGCGCTCCTTTGTAGTCTCCCGCCAAATACTGCGCCCGCCCTTTCGCCAACGCGCGCTCCAGCTCCCCATCCGACTGCGCCAGCGCCTCGCAGCCTCCGACCACTCCGATCGTCCACATCATCCAACACCACAGTCGCAGCGGGTTCTTCATAAATTCATCGCGCCCCCACCCGCTCGCCGCTCGTCAACCACACCACCTCCCCGCTCCGCTCGTCGCGCACCCGCGCCTTCGCCACCGGCATCCGAATCGCCATGCTCTCCGGCCACGCCACCTCCGCCCGCTCCACCTCGAGCGTTTCGATCGTCGCCGCCGCCCGCTCCCAACGCTGCCCCGCCTCCCCCAGAAACAACTCGGCCGTCTCCCCGTCCTCGAACAACCCGCGATACTGCCCCGCCTCCCCCACGAACCCCAACAACTGCAACCGAAACGGCCGCACCACCGCCGGCTCGATCTCCGCCCCCGCCGCCGCCGTATCCAGATTTTGAATTCCCACCTTTTCCTCCCGCTTCCGCTTCACCACCGACAACCGTCCGGTCGCCGCGTCGTAGAAAATATCCGGCGGCGTGAACACGTCGTAAGCCCACTCGTCATCACACACCGGCTCGCCCCACCGAAACCCGCCGCCCGCCCTCACTTCGCCCGCCCGCCCACCCCCACGCTC
>Ga0065721_10049780_pt1 | contig 27406 bp, 30 predicted proteins | sample Mesricmetagenome_FD_59108 | JGI IMG/M metagenome (GOLD analysis project Ga0065721, IMG submission 59108) | Mesophilic microbial community from rice straw/compost enrichment Sample: eDNA_1 v2 (version 2) | ecosystem: Engineered > Solid waste > Grass > Composting > Bioreactor | place: USA: Davis... | reverse complement strand
CCCGCCGGAGCCGTAGCCGGCGGAATCGCCGTAATCCCGGCCCCGCCACCTGTCTTCCCGCCACGGATCCTCGCGCCAGGAATTCTCGCGCCAGGAATTCTCCCGCGAGGCGTTCCCCCGCCACGTGTCGGACCGCTCATCCCGGTCGTAGCCGGATGAGCGGTTGCCGAAGCCGCGCCGGGCGATGTAGCCGTCATCCTCGCGCCAGCGGTCACCGTAGGAGGAGCCTTCGCTGGAGCCGAAACGGCGGCGCGAGCCGTAAGGCTCGTCCCTGCCGCGCCAGCCCTCGGTGCGGTCGCGGTACCGGTCCGGATCATAGCGATAGCGTTCGTTGGCCATAAGCGTGCTCCTTATGTCTCAAGAAGATCCGGCCGCCCCGGAATGGTCCTCCGGGCGGTCCTGGAGGCCCAACGGCAGGCATGGGCGAGGGTTCCTCCTTCGGGCACGGATCCGGGACACTCGTCATCCTCTCGAAGCTGAGCGGTTCAAAAGGGGTGTATGCCTTGCAATTGCCCCATCCTTCCCCTACTTATTTTCGCATCGACATTTGGCCGGACGACTGGGCTACTTCGCTTTGGCACTGCCGGGCGCACGTTCCTTCTCTCTACCAATATCGACTAACGGGTGGTTCTGTTTCGACATGCCACCTACGTGCAAACGACAGTGAAAGGGAATTCCCATGGAAACGGGAACCGTGAAGTGGTACAATGAAACCAAGGGTTATGGTTTCATCCAGCCCGACAACGGCGGCAAGGACGTGTTCGTTCATGCGACGGCGCTCGAGCGCGCCGGCATGCGCGGTCTTCGCGAAGGTCAGAAGATCTCCTACGAGCTTCAGACCGACCAGCGGACCGGCCGCTCTTCTGCAGTGAACCTGCAGAACGCGTAAGGGTTCGATGCCGGAGGGCGTGCATGGCGCGCCCTCTTGCACATCAGCCGTTCCGCTCAGGGGCGGCTTTTTGTTTTTGAGACGAAGGGCTTTGCATGGCAAAGGAAGAACTGATCACATTCGAGGGTCTGGTGACCGAAATCCTGCCCGATGCGCGCTATCGCGTGCAGCTCGACAACGGGCACGAAGTGATTGCCTATACGGCCGGCAAGATGAAGAAGAACCGCATCAAGACCCTGGCGGGCGACCGCGTGACGGTGGAGATGTCGCCTTACGACCTGGAGAAGGGCCGCCTCATCTTCCGCCACAAGGATTCGGGTGCATCCTCCGGGCCCCGCCCGCCGCAGCGCGGCGGCCAGCAGTTCCGCCGCCGCTAAGCGCGGCCGCCTTTCTCAGGCGACCGCGGCCATGACCGAGAGGGTTAACCGGTCGGGGCCGATATCCTCGTCCATATCGGTGAAGTGCATCAGCTCCGCGAGCCGGTTGCGGGCACGGTTGACCCTGCTCTTGATGGTGCCGACGGCGCAGCCGCAGATCTCCGCAGCCTGCTCATAGGAGAAGCCCGAGGCGCCGACGAGCAGCAGCGCTTCCCGCTGGTCGTGAGGCAGGCGGGCGAGCGCCTTCTGCAGATCCTCGAAGTCGAGATGGGGGATCTGGTCCGGCTGGACCGACAGGGTCGAGGCATATTTGCCGTCCGCATCCTCTACCTCGCGGCGGCGCTTGCGGTATTCGGAATGGAAGAGGTTGCGCAGGATGGTGAAGAGCCAAGCCTGCATGTTCGTGCCCGGCTGGAAGCGGTCGATGTTCGCGATGGCGCGCATCAGGGTTTCCTGCACCAGGTCGTCGGCGCGATCCACGTTGTTGGTCAGTGAAATCGCGAAGGCGCGCAGGTTCGGTGTCGCCTTGAGCATGGAATCGCGAAGAGTGATGTCTATGCTCATGATTGCTGCTTCTCCGGCACCCCTTGTTCGAGGCGATTGATGATCTCGATGAACCGGTCCGGGACCGGCGTCTCGCCGAGCGCCAGGGATTCGTAGAACTGGCGCAGGCGCTGGCCGAGCTGGGCCTGGACGGACCGGCTCAGGGCGGGCGATGAGTGCCTCATGCCCGGGACAGGTTCGAATTCATCGGCAGAATCGTCCTTGCGGTTTCTTGCTTTCATTGGGTCATCCTGATCCATGCGGGTTCGCGACCCCAGATGGGTCGCACTCATGGCGGCACCCAATCGCCGGATGTTCAACGCCCAGGTTGGTCCGTTCGTTCCCATGCGGGAACTATTTCCCGCCGGCCCCGCGTGAGGCTCGGGGGAACTTAATCCTTACCGCCAAGTTTTTGTCACGGACGCCCCGCCGCCGGCGCGGCCGGGGACTTTCGGCGCCTTCCCGCCTCGGCACGGAAGGCGCGAGGCAACGGACGAAGGACATCATCCATGGCACTCAGCACCATCCTCCTCATCATCGTCATCCTGCTCCTCATCGGCGCCGTTCCGGCCTGGCCTTACAGCCGCAGCTGGGGCTACGGCCCGAGCGGCATCCTCGGCGTCATCCTCATCATCTTCATCATCCTGCTGCTGATGGGACGAATCTGACGCTCTTGCGCGTCATCCCCGGGCTCGGCCCGGGGATCCGCGCCTTGGGAAGCGCTCTGGCGAAAGGCGTGAATGGCCGGGACAGGCCCGGGGATGACAGGTTGCGCCACCCCGTCATTCCGGGACGGCCTTTGGCCGGGCCCCGAACCCATAAACACTGATGGTTGCGGATAGAGCGCGGCGGCTCTCGCAGCTGTTTATTCCGAAATGTTAGTGGCTATGGGTTCCGGGCTCACACCTGAAGGTGCGCCCCGGAATGACGGGGTGGCGCAACGCATTCCACTTCCCCGTGTGGGAAGGGCCAGGGTGGGGATGGCGGCGCTGAGCTGAATCCAGCGTGGCGCTCACACCCCCACCTCCACCTCCTCCCCACCGCAAGTCGGGTGTTCCCGACTTGCGTCTTGTGGGAGCGGATCTCGGGAACACCCGAGATCCGCGGGGAGGAGAGCAGGACGGCGCTTCCCGCACCCTTCTCACTTCCTCGCCGAAGAGGTCGACGCGCCCGTTGAACCGGCGCTGCCGGGACGCGTTTCATCTCCCGGCGGGGAGCCTCGTTCATGCCTCTGACCCTTCAAGCCGGCCTGTGGGGCCTCCTGAGCGGCTCGGCGCTGGTGATCGGCGCGGCGATTGCGTTCTTCCTGAACCTGCCCCAGCGGCTCATCGCGGCCGTGATGGCTTTCGGCAGCGGCGTGCTGATATCGGCCCTGTCCTTCGACCTCATGGACGAGGCCTACCGCACGGGCGGCATCCTCTCGACCTCCTTCGGCTTCCTGGCGGGCGCGGCGGTCTATACGGGCGCCAACATCCTCCTGTCGCGCCGGGGTGCGCGACACCGCAAGCGCTCCGGCCACGGGCCCGACGCCAAGCAGCCGAGCGATGCCGGAAGCGGTCTTGCGATCGCGCTGGGCGCGCTTCTCGACGGCATTCCGGAATCCATCGTCATCGGCGTCAGCCTCCTGTCCGGGGAGGGCGTCGGCCTCGTGGCGGTGGCGGCGATCTTTCTCTCCAACCTGCCGGAGGGCCTGTCGAGCGCGGCCGGCATGCGGAAGGCGGGCCGCTCGGCCATCTACATCTTCGGGATCTGGATCGGCATCGCCCTGGCCTCGGCTCTGGCGGCCGCCATCGGCTGCTGGGCCTTCGCGGATGCGCCGCCCGACATCGTCGCCTTCGTGACTGCCGTGGCGGCGGGAGCGATCCTCGCCATGCTGTCCGACACCATGATCCCCGAGGCCTTCGAGGTCGCGCACGATTACGCGGGCCTCATCACGGTGGCGGGGTTCCTGGCGGCCTTCACCCTGTCCCGCGCCCTGGGCTAGAGCACCGGACGCAAAAGTGGGAACCGGTTTTGCGTGAAAAGAGGCTCAAAAACAAAAGCCGAAAGCCTCGGACGTGCGTTTGATGTCACGTCCGAGACTTTAGAGCCTGCTTACCGGCTGCAGCGGAAAGGCGGGAAGGTGCTGGCCGTGCCGGCATTCATGGCCGCGATCACCATCATGTTGGCGAGGTCCAGCTCCTCGGCGGAGCGGGGACACACCTCTGGACGCTCCGTGCAGCCAGAGGCCAGGAAGGCCTCGTGGTTCGCGAGGAAATCCCGGCCGAGGCCCTTCGACCCCTGCCGCGCGAGAGCCTCGCCCCAGGCCTTCTTATAGCGGGTGCATTTCACCTCGGCCCAGCTTGGAGAGGCCGCATCCTCGGCCCGGGCCGGCACGACCGCCAGCAGAACGAGAAGGCCCGCAAGGAAGAGGCGCGGGGCCGTCGGGAGGGTTGGGAGGATCATCGGCACCACCGGGACGGAAACGGCGCCAGGGATCACGCCGGTCCACTTGGGTCAAGGCGCAATCTGCCTTTCCGTATCCTGACGGTCGACCGGCACCGCGCCACATGAGAGCCCGCAAACTACCGTGCTCCCAAACGCTATCATCCGCACCTCGCACCGGATTTGTCCGGTCCGGCGCTCTGTGATAATCACCGACCCTCTTCCCGTTCGAGACCCTTGGAGCCGTGGCATGGGAGACGCAAAGTCGTCGGACACGTAAGCCGCAACAACGCTTCGTTTGTTGTTGCGGCGTCTGTCGAACCAATCCCAGCCCATGCTGACAGGCAGATCGCCGCCCGAATGCTTCTCATTTGAGCGGATGCCTCATCATGTCTTCAAAGCCCCCCGTGTGGGCCTATTCCGTGCCGTCGGCGCTCCTGCTGATGGCTCCCTTCGATATCCTCGCCTCCCTGGCGATGGATATCTATCTCCCGGCCGTTCCGGCCATGCCGGTCGCTCTCGGCACCAGCCCCGCCGTCGTCCAGCTCACCTTGAGCCTCTACATGGTCATGCTCGGCTTCGGGCAGATCGTGTTCGGGCCAATCTCCGACCGCATCGGGCGGCGGCCGGTCCTGATCGGAGGCGCAGCGCTGTTCGCGTCGGCTTCGTTCTGCCTGGCGCTGTCGACGACGGCGGCCCCCTTCGTCATCCTGCGGTTCCTGCAGGCCGCCGGAGCATCGGCCGCGCTGGTGGCGACCTTCGCGACCGTCCGCGACGTCTATGCCGAGCGCCCGGAGGGCGTCGTCATCTACAGCCTGTTCGGCTCCATCCTGGCCTTCGTGCCGGCGCTCGGTCCCATCGCCGGGGCGCTCCTGGCGGAATGGTTCGGATGGCGCGCGATCTTCATCGTGCTGGGGGGACTTGCGGTTCCGGCAGTTCTGCACGCTCTGTTCCGCTGGCCTGAAACTCGGCCCGCGGCAGCTGTTACGACACGCGGAGCTTTCGGACCCGTTCTACGCAGCCTCCCGTTCTGGATCTACACGCTCGGGTTCAGCGTCGCCATGGGTACGTTCTTCGTGTTCTTCTCGACCGCGCCGCGCGTGCTCATGGACAGGGCTGGGTATTCGGAGCTGGCATTCAGCCTGGCTTTCGCGACAGCGGCGGTCGTGATGATCATCACGACGCGTTTCGCAAAACGGCTCGTGGGCCAGTGGGGCAATGCCGGGAGCCTCCGGCGCGGCATGGTGATGCTGCTCGTCGGGGCGGCTCTCCTGAGCCTCGGTCAGATCTTCGGCCATCCGTCTCTCTGGAGCTTCGTTGGGCCCATGTGGGTGATGGCGGTCGGGATCGTCTTCACGACCTCGGTCGCGGCGAACGGTGCTCTCGCGGAGTTCGGCGACAGGGCAGGCTCAGCGGTAGCCCTGCATTTCTGCGTTCAGAGCCTGATCGTCAGTATTGCCGGGACCCTGACGGTGATCCGTTTGCACGGCGATACCGCCTGGCCGCTTGCGGCCTATGCGGCGACCATGGCGGTGATCGTCCTGATTGCCTTAGAATGCCTGCAGCGTCGCGGATGTCAGCGGGCGTGATCGCAGCGGGCGGGGGCGATTCTACCGCCCCCGTCTCCCCTTATATTTCGGCTTCTGCCCCCCATGCCCCTGCGTCGAGCGGGGGAGGGGGCGTTCCTTGAAGTTCAGGGGCACTTCGCGGTCCGTGCCGGGGCCCATTTCGTCGAGGCCGGGCTTGCGGATGCGGGTGCCCTCGTCGGAGCGGCCCTTGCCGGTCGGGCCGTAGGCATCGGCGTCCTCGTCGCCGGGGCTGGCGCCTTCGGGGGAGGCGGGCAGGCCCTTCGGGGGCAGGTTGGCGCTCTGGCCATATTTGCGGGAGCCCGAATAGCGGCCAGCCTCGCGCTCCACCTGCGCCTGGCGGGCGAGCGGGTCGTCGCTGATGGCGAGCTCGGTGGCCTGCAGGCGCTTGAGCTCGTCGCGCAGGCGCGCGGCCTCCTCGAATTCCAGGTTGGCGGCGGCCTCGCGCATGCGCTTTTCCATGTCGGCGATGACGGCCTTGAGGTTGTGGCCCACGGTCTTCTCGGCGAGGCCGGTATCCACCGACACGTGGTCGCGCTCGTAGACGCTCTCCAGGATGTCGGCGATGTTCTTCTTCACGCTCTGCGGCGTTATGCCGTGCTCGGCATTGTAGGCGAGCTGCTTCTCGCGGCGGCGGTTGGTCTCCGCGATGGCGCGCTCCATGGAGCCGGTCATCTGGTCCGCATAGAGGATCGCCTTGCCCTCCACGTTGCGGGCCGCGCGGCCGATGGTCTGGATGAGCGAGGTCTCGGAGCGCAGGAAGCCCTCCTTGTCGGCGTCCAGAATGGCCACGAGCGCGCATTCGGGAATGTCGAGGCCCTCGCGCAGGAGGTTGATGCCCACCAGCACGTCGAAGGCGCCGAGGCGCAGGTCGCGGATGATCTCGATGCGCTCCAGGGTGTCGATGTCCGAGTGCATGTAGCGCACGCGCACGCCGTTCTCGTGGAGATATTCCGTGAGGTCCTCGGCCATGCGCTTGGTGAGCGTGGTGACGAGGGCGCGGAAGCCTTTCGCCGCGAGTTCCTTCACCTCGTGGAGGAGGTCGTCCACCTGGCTGCGGGCGGGGCGGATCTCCACCACCGGGTCGACGAGGCCTGTGGGGCGGATGACCTGCTCGACGAAGACGCCGCCGGTCTGCTCCATCTCCCACTTGGCGGGCGTCGCCGAGACATGGACCGATTGCGGCCGCATGGCGTCCCATTCCTCGAAGCGCAGGGGGCGGTTGTCCATGCAGGAGGGCAGGCGGAAGCCGTATTCGGCGAGCGTCGCCTTGCGGCGGAAGTCGCCACGATACATGCCGCCGATCTGCGGGATCGTCACGTGGCTCTCGTCGACGAAGACGAGGGCGTTGTCGGGCAGGTATTCGAAGAGGGTCGGCGGCGGCTCGCCGGGCTTGCGGCCCGTGAGATAGCGCGAATAGTTCTCGATGCCGTTGCACACGCCCGTCGCCTCGATCATCTCCAGATCGAACTGGGTGCGCTGTTCCAGGCGCTGCGCCTCCAGCAGGCGGCCCATGCGGGTGAGCTCCTGGAGCCGGTGCTGCAACTCGTCCTGGATGCCCTTCACGGCCTGCTGCAGGGTCGGGCGCGGCGTCACGTAGTGCGAATTGGCGTAGACCTTCACGAACGAGAGATCGTTGGTCTTCTTGCCGGTGAGCGGGTCGAACTCGACGATGCTCTCGATCTCGTCGCCGAAGAGGCCGATGCGCCAGGCGCGGTCCTCCAAGTGGGCCGGAAAGAGCTCGATCACGTCGCCGCGCACCCGGAAGGTGCCGCGGGCGAAGTCGTTCTGGATGCGCTTGTACTGCAGGGCCACGAGGTCGGCGATGAGCTGGCGCTGCTCGATGCGCTCGCCCACCTTCACCGAGAAGGTCATGGCCGTATAGGTCTCGACCGAGCCGATACCGTAGATGCACGACACGGACGCCACGATGATCACGTCGTCGCGCTCGAGCAGGGCGCGGGTCGCCGAGTGGCGCATCCGGTCGATCTGCTCGTTGATGGAGGATTCCTTCTCGATATACGTGTCAGAGCGCGGCACATAGGCCTCGGGCTGGTAGTAATCGTAATACGAGACGAAGTATTCCACCGCGTTGTCGGGGAAGAAGGACTTGAACTCCCCGTAGAGCTGCGCGGCCAGCGTCTTGTTGTGCGCGAGGATGAGCGCGGGGCGCTGCGTCTCCTCGATCACCTTCGCCATCGTGAAGGTCTTGCCCGAGCCCGTGACGCCGAGGAGCACCTGGTCGCGCTCGGCCCGGCGCACCCCGTCCACCAGCTCGGCGATGGCGGTCGGCTGGTCGCCCGAGGGCTTGAACTCGGACACCACCTTGAACGGAATGCCGCCTTCCGACTTCTCGGGCCGGGCCGGGCGGTGCGGCACCCAGAGCTTGCCGTTCTTGAAGCGGGGATCGCCTTCCGTGAGCAGCTTGGTGAGCGCGTTCACGGTGGCCGAGACGCCGTTCGTGTCCGGCGCGAGGTCGCCGAGCTCGGCCGCCACGTCCGGCCCCGCGTCGGGTCCCGTGAGGCCGAGCTTCTTGGCGAGCGCCGGGTCCACGTCCTCCACGTCGCCATGGGCGAAGGTTTCCTGCGCGCGCTCGGCGAATCCCTCCGCGGCCTCGCGCTCCCGGTTGACCGCGGGGTTGAGCAGATCGGCCAGATAGGAATCCAGCGGCTTGAGCTCAGGTTTGGACGCCTTCCCGGTGGAAAGCTTGGGCTTCTTGGGTGCTTTGGCCATGGAACGAATATGGTACGAATCGCCGGCCTTGGGAAGGGCGGGGCAGGATCCCACCGTCATCCGCCCGTCATGGGGCAGAGGCATGAGAGCCCGTCATCATCGTTCCAGCGGGGCTCATCATGCATCGTCGCTACACGCTCGGCGCGCTCGCCGTCGTCCTCCTGTCCGGCACGGCCCTCAGGGCCTCGGCGGCGGAATATTTCGACCGGATCGCCAGTTTCCCGATCACCGCCAACCTGCCGAAGGATGCGGACCCGAAGACCGGCACGGTCGCGGAGATCATCGCGGCGAGTGAGGACGGCACGCTCCTCGTCTATACGGACAGCCCTGGCCGGGCGATCGGCCTCATCGACATCACGGACCCGACGAAGCCTGAAGGACGCGGCCGGATCGGCGTCGGCGGCGAGCCGACCTCCGTGACCGTGGTGGGCCACAAGGCCTATGTGGCCGTCAACACCTCCGAGAGCTACACGAAGCCCGGTGGCAAGCTCGTGACGGTGGATCTCTCGCGGAAGGCCATCGTGGGCGAGTGCCCGCTGCCGGGCCAACCCGATTCCGTCGCGGCCCGCAACGGCGTGCTCGCCATCGCGATCGAGAACGAGCGTGACGAGACCGTGAACGACGGCGCGTTGCCGCAGCTGCCGGCGGGCGCCCTCGCGCTCGGTGCGCTGAACGGCGATTCGCTCGACTGCGCCTCGCATAAAATCGTGGCGCTGACCGGCCTCGCGGCCGTGGCCGGTGAGGATCCGGAGCCGGAATTCGTCGATATTTCCGAGGACGGCAATGTGGTCGTCACCCTGCAGGAGAACAACCATATCGTCGTCGTGGACGGCCGCACCGGCCAGGTGGAAGCGCACTTTCCGGCCGGGACCGTCGATCTCGACGGGATCGACATCAAAAAGGACGGGAAGATTTCGCTCACCGGCAGCATGAAGGCCGTGCCGCGCGAGCCGGACAGCGTGCACTGGATCGACCGCAACCGCTTCGTCACGGCGAACGAGGGCGACTGGAAGGGCGGCAGCCGCGGCTTCACGATCTTCAACCGGGACGGCACCGTGGCCTATGAATCCGGCCCGAGCCTGGAACACGAGATCGTCGCCCTCGGCCATTATCCGGACAAGCGCAACAAGAAGGGCGTCGAGATCGAGGGCGTGGAGGTCGGCCGCTACGGCAAGGACACGCTCCTCTTCGTCGGTTCCGAGCGCGCCTCGGTGGTTGGCGTCTATCGTGATACGGGCGGCGTGCCGGAACTGGTGCAGGTGCTCCCGACCGGCATCGGTCCCGAAGGGCTGCTCGCGATTCCCTCGCGCAACCTCTTCGTGGCGACGAGCGAGGTGGATCTGCATGGCGAGGGCGGAGTGGCGCCGCACGTGATGATCTACGAGCGCAAGGAGCGCACCGCTCCGGCCTATCCGACGCTCCGCTCGGTCAGGAAAGACGGCCTGCCCATCGCCTGGGGGGCGCTCTCGGGCCTCGCGGCCGACAGGAGCCAGGCCGGCAGGCTCTATGCGGTGACGGACAGCGCCTATGGCGGCGCGCCACGCATCCTCACCATCGACGCGACGCAGAAGCCTGCGGCGATCACCGACGCGATCCTGGTGACGCGCGATGGCGCTGCCGCCGAGAAGCTCGATCTCGAAGGCATTGCGATGGCGAGCGACGGCGGCTTCTGGCTCGCGTCCGAGGGCAATCCCGAAAAGGGTCTCCGCAACCTGCTCCTCAGGGTCGACGCCAAGGGCGCAATCCAGGAGGAGGTCGCCCTGCCGCCGGGCCTGGAGGAAGGCGCGAAAAATTACGGTTTCGAGGGCGTCACGGTCACCGGCACGGGCGCCGACGAGACCGTGTGGCTCGCGGTGCAGCGGGAATGGGCAGATGACCGCAAGGGCTTCGTGAAGCTTCTCGCCTATACGCCCGCCACGAAGAGCTGGGGCGCCGTGCGCTACCCGCTCGACAAGACCGAAACCGGCTGGATCGGCCTGTCGGAGATCACGGCCTCGGGCGATCGCGTCGTGATCATCGAGCGCGACAACCAGATCGCCGAGAAGGCGCAGACGAAGAGGCTCTACGCCGTCCCTCTCGCGGACATGAAGCCGGCCCCGCTCGGCAGCGACCTGCCGGTGGTGAGGAAGACCTTGCTGCGGGATCTCCTGCCGGACCTCCAGGCTCCCAAGGGCTACGTGCTCGACAAGGTCGAGGGCTTCGCGATCGACCAGGCGGGCGAGGCCTTTATTGCCACCGACAATGACGGTGTCGACGATTCCTCGGGCGAGACGCAGTTTCTCAGGCTTGGAACTCCGTAGGCCGGGAGTGGTGCCCGGGTGCGGTCCGTCTTCTGCCGCGCCCGGTCCTCAGGCAACCCCTTTCCGGAAGCCGGTCAGGCCGTGAAGGCGGTGGGGCCCTGGAGATAGCGGGCGGTGCGCTCCATGCGGACGCGTTCCTGCTCGGCCCTGTCCGAGCGGTCGTCTGTGGCGTGCTCCGTGAGGGTGCGGGCTTCGGAATGCGCCGCATCGGCGGCCGGTGTCGTGGACACCTCCGCGCCGGCAGAAGGAGGCGAGGGCGATTGGGGGGGCATGACACGCTCCATGAATCGCCGGGAGTGTCGGGGCAATCCGTGTCGCAATTGCGGCGCCGGCGCGGTCGCATGGCGATTGCTCGGCAGGCGCAGCCGGGCTGCCGCGCTGCCGCCTGTTCGACGGCCCGGCGGGGCCGTTCGCTCACGCCTCGTCGCAACTCCGGCCCAGGAGGTTCAGGCCCTCGTCCAGGAGGTCGCCCAGGTTCGGGATGCCGATGAGCCAGTCCGCCGTCGACAGGAAGCTGGAGGCCTCCCGCTCCCGGGCGAGGCGCACCGCGTCGGCCCATTCCTGAGGCTCCATGTCGCCCCGGCCGATATAGACCAGGGCGATGAGATCGGCGCGCTCGTCGTCGTTGAGGCCCGCCACCACCTCGCGGATTTCCTCCTCGGTCATATCGTCCGGGTTGGTGGTCAGCGAGTCGAGATTGCCGTCGTCGATGGGGTTCGAGCCGGAATCCGGGTCGGTCACACCTTCCTTGACGTCGACCGCCTTCACGCGGGCGATGAGGCCGCAAACCTTGTCGATCCCGATGTCGAGGGAAACGGATTGGGAAAAGTCTCTTTTCTGCGTCATGACAAGAAAACACCGAAGGCGGCATTCGGTTCGGCTTTCCCTTCAGGAACCCTTGCGCCGGCCGAGCGAACCGCACCGGGTGCTCAAGAATTCGGTCACCGTTTCAAGGGGAGCATGGTAAGGGAGCCTCGTCTCCCATGCGATTCGCCAGACCATGCCCGGCCTCGACATTCTCGGCTTCGTCGCCGCCCTCCTGACCACCCTGTGCTGGCTGCCCCAGGCCTTCAGGACCATCCGGACGAAGGACACCAAATCCCTGTCCCTGGCGACGCAGAGCGTCTTCACGGTGGGGGTGGGCCTCTGGCTGATCTACGGCATCATCGCCGGCAATGCGCCGATCATCTTCGCCAACGGGGTCACGTTCGTGCTGGTGGCGTTGATCCTCGCTATGAAGTTGCGATACGGCTAGCATATACGACTCCGGGAGAGTCTCATGCGCCGCTTCCTCGCCTTCGCCATGCTCGGCATGGCGCTCTGCTTCGGGTTTCCGACGGGAGCCCTGAGCCAGCGCGCGCCTCAGCCCGAAAGGTTCCGGCTCGAACCGCACCGGCCCGGGCAGGCGGATGTCTACATCCTGTCCTTCGGGCTCTGGGGGCCGCAGAGCGTCTTCGAGAGCGAGGCCAAGGGTGCCGCGCGCATCCTCGAACGGCAGCTTGGCTCCAAGGGGCGCACCATCGTCCTGTCCAACACCAAGCGCCGCTCGGACGCGACGCCGGATGCCCTCTTCTCGGCCGCCGGAGCGGTCGGGCGCACCCTCGATCCGGACGAGGATGTCCTCGTGCTGGTCCTCACCTCCCACGGCAGCCCGGACGGGATCGGGCTCGTCTCGAGGCGGGACGAGGGCGTGATGACGCCAGACGTGGTCCGGGAACTCCTGACGGAGACGAGAGCCCGCAACCGGGTGGTCATCGTATCGGCCTGCTACTCCGGCATCTTCGCCAAGGCGCTGGCGGACGAGCGCACCCTGGTCATCACCGCGGCCGCGGCCGACAGGCCGTCCTTCGGCTGCCAGGACGGGGCGACCTGGACCTATTTCGGCGATGCCTTCTTCAACAGGGCGCTGCGCAACGAGCCCCGCCTCGACGAGGCCTTCGACCGAGCGAGGCGGTTCGTGACCGCGCGGGAGAAGCGGGAGGGGTTCGACCCCTCGGAGCCGCAGATCGCCGGGGGCGGGCAGGTCCTGGAACGCCTTGCGTCGCGCTGTGCCCTGCTCCGGCCGCAGCGCGCCTGCTGACCGCATCCGGCCCGCCCTGCGGCTATCCGTGCGTCTTGACAGGGCCCGTAGGAGGAATAGGGCAGGGGCCCGTCCCGCCACTCTTTCCATGAACGCCCATGAATCCTCATGTCGCCCCGGTCGTGATGCTGTTCGCCTCGAACGTTTTCATGACCTTCGCCTGGTACGGCCACCTCAAGTACAAGGCATCCGCCCTCTGGATGGCGGTCCTGATCAGCTGGGCCATTGCGTTCTTCGAATACTGGCTCGCCGTTCCGGCCAACCGGATCGGTTCGGCGGTCTATTCGGCCGCGGAGCTGAAGACCATGCAGGAGGTGATCACGCTTGTGGTGTTCGCCGGCTTCTCGGTGCTCTACCTGAAGGAGTCGCTGGGCTGGAACCATCTGGTCGGCTTCGCGCTGATCGCCGCCGGCGCTGCCTTCATCTTCCGGGGCGGGTAGGGTGGCCCGCTACTGATCCGCCGGCCGGACCCGCAAAAGGCGGCCCTGGCCCGAATCCGTCAGCAGGTACACGTAGCCGTCGGGTCCCTGGCGGACATCGCGAATGCGCTCTCCGAGCTGGTGGAGCATCCGCTCCTCCCCGGTGATCCTGTCGCCGCTCGTCTCCAGCCGCGACACCAGCTTGCCGGCCAGGGCGCCGACCAGCACGCTGCCGCGCCAGGCCGGGAACTTGTCGCCCGTATAGAAGGCCATGCCCGAGGGCGCGATGGACGGGTCCCAGTAATAGATCGGCTGCTCCATCCCGGCCTTCTTGGTGCCCTCGCCGATCTTGGCGCCCGAATAATCGACCCCGTAGGTGATGACCGGCCAGCCGTAGTTCTTTCCCTTCCGGGGGATGTTGATCTCGTCGCCCCCACGCGCGCCGTGCTCGGCGGTCCAGAGCTCGCCGGTTTGCGGGTTGAGGGCCGCGCCCTGCACGTTGCGGTGGCCGATGGACCAGATCTCCGGGCGAGTACCCTCGCGGTTGAGGAAGGGGTTGTCCGGGGCGGGCCCGCCCTCGGGACGGATATGGATGACCTTGCCCAGGAGATTGGCCGGGTTCTGCGCCTGGTCGCGCAGGTCGAACCGGTCGCCGACAGTCACGAACAGGTTGCCGTTCCGGTCGAAGACCAGGCGCGAGCCGAAATGGTTGCCGCCCGTATAGGACGGTTCCTGCCGGAAGATGACCTTCGTGTCGGTCAGCGCGCTCCCGGCCTCGTCGAGGCGCCCGCGCATGACGCTGGTGCCGGCCCGGCCTTCGCCCCGGTCCTCCGCGAAGCTCAGATAGACGAGCCGGTTCTGCCGGAAATTCGGGTCGAGCGCGACGTCGAGCAGTCCGCCCTGGCCGCGCGTTGCAATGCGCGGCATTCCCTTGATCGGTTCGGACAGGGTCCCGTCCGCCGTCACGATGCGCAGGCGGCCGGGTCGCTCCGTCACGAGCATCCGACCATCGGGAAGGAACGCGAGGCTCCAGGGATGGTCAAGACCGCGCGCGACCGTCTCGACGACCACCTCGACCTTGTCGGTGCGCACACGCTGGGTGTCCTGCGCGAAGGCCGGAGCGGCCGCCAGCGCGAAGGTGAGCGCGAGGATGGGGCGAAGCCGGGTCATGGAATCTCTCCGTCGTCCGAACAGCCGGAGAGCTAGCCGTTTATGGCGGGCCGTCAACCGAGGGGCCGCTCACGCCCGCGTTATCGGACGAGGAATGTCGTGGATACGGGAGCCGCGTGCTCCGAGAGGGCCTGGGTCGTGGTTGCCATCACGGAGATCGTCGCAAGGCCCATCAGCATCACCAGGGCCAGCGAGAACCGGCTCTCCTGCCGCGGGTCGAGCCGCTGGGTGCGGGAGGCGACATGATAGGTATGGGTCCGGCGGGTGGTATGCATGGCATTTCCCCAGGTACTTCACACTCGTTGCGTGAAAAACCTGTGTGAATCGAGAAAGTTCCGACCATTCACCAAAATGTTGCTTTCGGAAAGACAGCTAAGTGCCCGTGTTAACTATTTATTAACCTTTTGGGCGGCGGGGAGACGGTGCGAAGTACTTTCCGCCGTCATTCCGGGGCCGCGCAGCGGAGCCCGGAACCCATAACCACCAACAGTTCAGAAGAAAGAGCTGCGAAAACCGCTGCGTCCTAACCTGCATCGTCAGCGGTTATGGGTTCCGGGCCTGGTCCTCCGGACCATCCCGGAATGACGGCGGGCGTTGCCGGCAGTCCAATGAAAATGGCCGGGACGAGCCCGGCCATGGTCGGTTCGGCGAAAGGCCTCGGGGTCAGTTCCCCTCGACCGTCTTGATGTTCGCGGCCTTGATGACGTCGGCCCAGGTCTGGATCTCCTTGGCCAGGTAGGGTTTGAACGCCTCCGGGTCGCGCACGTTCAGCGTGAAGCCGATCTTGGTGATGCGCTCGTTCACGTCGGGCCGCTTGAGGATCTCGATGATCGTCTTCGACAGCTTGTCGACGATGGGCTGGGGCGTCTTCACCGGGGCGAAGAAGGCGGCCCAGGATTCCGCATCCGCATCAGTCACGCCCTGCTCGCGCAGGGTCGGCACGTCGGGAGCCTGCGGGTTGCGCTGCGGGCTGGCGAGGCCGATGGCGCGCATCTGGCCGGCCTGGAACTGCGCGAGCACGCTCGGCAGGGTCGAGTTCGACACGTCGATGCGGCCTGCCATCAGCTCCGTCACCAGCGGGGCGGCGCCGCGGAAGGGCACGTGGGTCATCTTGATCCCCGTGCGGGTCATGAACAGCTCGGTGGCGAGGTGCGAGCCCGAGCCGACGCCCGTGGAGCCGTAGTTCAGCTTGCCCGGGTCCTTCTTGGCGAGGGCGATCAGCTCCGGAATGGTCTTCACCGGAAGGTCGTTGCTGACTACGAAGACGTGCTCGAAGGCGCCGGCGCCGGCGAGCGGCGCGAAGTCCTTGATCGCGTCGTAGCCCGGCTCCTTCAGGAGGAACATGTTGTTCCCATGGGTCTGGTTGTTGCCAAACACGATGGTGTAGCCGTCAGGCTCCGCCCGGGCCACCGCCCGGGTGCCGACCGCGCCCGACGCGCCCGCCAGGTTCTCGACGATGACGTTCTGACCGAGGCTCTTGCCCATCTCCTCCGCGACGATGCGGGCGATCACATCCGTCGGCCCGCCCGCCGGATAGGGCACGACCATCTTGATGACGCGGGTGGGAAAGTCCTGGGCCATCGCCGAGGAGGCCAGGAGCGTCGCGCCGGCAAAGAGGCCGAGTGCAAGCCGGCGGGTGAGGGAAGGGGTCATCGTTCGGGAGTCTCCTCAAAAAGCCACGGCATGTGGGCTGTTTCGCTTGATTGGACAGCTTATGCGGACTAGGGTCCGCCGCCGTCAACGGTCCCTTCTAACGCCCCGATTGGAGGATTCCCATGGGCTTTTTGTCTGACGCCCTTTCCCGCATCAAGCCGTCTGCGACCATCGTCATCACGCAGAAGGCGCGGGACCTGAAAGCCCAGGGCCGGGACGTGATCAGCCTCTCGGTCGGCGAGCCGGATTTCGACACGCCGGAGAACATCAAGGAAGCGGCCATCGCGGCCATCCGCCGGGGCGAGACCAAGTATCCGCCCGTCTCCGGCATCGTGCCCCTGCGCGAGGCCATCGCGGCTAAGTTCAAGCGCGAGAACGGCCTCGACTACAAGCCCTCGCAGACCATCGTGTCGACGGGCGGCAAGCAGGTCATCTACAACGCGCTCCTCGCCACCCTGAACCCGGGCGACGAGGTCATCATCCCGACTCCGTACTGGGTCTCCTATCCGGAGATGGTCGGCCTGTGCGGCGGCAAGCCGGTCTTCGTCGACACCACCATGGAGCACAGCTTCAAGCTCCAGCCGGAGCCCCTGGAGCGGGCCATCACGCCCCGGACCAAGTGGATCATCCTCAACTCGCCCTCGAACCCGACCGGCGCCGCCTATACGCGCGCCGAGATGAAGGCGATCACCGACGTGCTCATGCGCCATCCGCACGTCTGGGTGCTCACCGACGACATGTACGAGCACCTCACCTACGGGGATTTCGAGTTCGTGACCCCGGCTCAGGTCGAGCCCGGCCTCTACGAGCGCACGCTGACCATGAACGGCGTGTCCAAGTCTTACGCCATGACGGGCTGGCGCATCGGTTACGCCGCAGGCCCCGAGCACCTCATCAAGGCCATGGACTTCGTGCAGGGCCAGCAGACCTCCGGCGCCAGCACCATTTCGCAATGGGCGGCCGTGGAAGCGCTGAATGGTCCGCAGGACCACCTGCCACGCTTCAAGAAGGCCTTCGAGGAGCGCCGCGACCTGGTCGTGTCCATGCTCAACCAGTCGAAATACCTGAAGTGCCCGACGCCGGAAGGCGCCTTCTACGTCTATCCGTCCTGCGCCGAGGCCATCGGCAAGACCGCGCCCTCGGGCAAGGTCCTCAAGACCGACGAGGATTTCGTCTCCGAGCTCCTCGACGCGGAAGGTGTTGCGGCGGTGCACGGCTCGGCCTTCGGCCTGGGCCCGAACTTCCGCATCTCCTACGCCACGTCGAACGCGGCCCTGGAGGATGCCTGCAACCGCATCCAGCGTTTCTGCGGGTCCCTGCGGTGAGTGGCTGGCCTCGGACCTTCCACCCGGATCCCGAGGCCCCTCCCTATCGCCTCGATCAGGGCTCGCCCTATCGCGTGAAGGCGGATTTCCGCGTCGACTTCACCAATGGCGGCCATGTGGAAGCGAAGGACTTCCTCCTCGATATCGAGGGGGAGGACGTCACGCCCGAACGGCTGGCCGAGATGATCGTCTCGGCCATGAACCTGCTCAGGGCCGGGCCCGTGACGATCTTTTCCGTGCAAATCGTGCGCCGAGGCGAGCACGCGGATGCCATGCCGGCCCGGGCGCCCGCGCCCTGAACCGGCTCTCTCCCGGATTTTTCTGAACGAAAGAGGCCTGTCCGAAACCCCAGCGGGTTTTTAGGATTCGACCTCGGCCGCGTCCTCGATCGGCACCAGCGGCTCGTCCTTGATCAGGTCGAGCGTGAGGGCCGTGCGCACGTTGCGCACATTGGGCAGGCTCGTGAGCTCGGAGACGAGGCCCTGGAAGGATGCCAAGTTGGGGGCCACGCACTTCATGATGAAGTCGATGTCACCGGACAGGGTCCAGCATTCCCGGACCATGGTCCAGTCCTTGATCCGCTGCTCGAACTCCAGGAGCTCCTTCTTGCCCTGAACGTCGAGCTGCACCATGGCGAAGCACACGATCTCGAAGCCGAGCGCCTTGGGATCGAGCATGGCCCGATAGGCCTTGATGACCCCGGCGGCCTCGAGGGCGCGCACGCGGCGCAGGCAAGGGGGGGCCGACAGGCCGACTCGCCGGGCCAGCTCCACATTCGTGATGCTGCCGTCGGCTTGCAGTTCCTTGAGAATGGCCCAGTCTATGGAATCGAGGCGTCCGCGCACGTGACCTCCGGGAAAGGCTCGTCTCGGCTGAGTAGACGTTGTAGAGGGTCTGCACAAGCTGGTCCGGCGATTAAGTCGCAACGAACCCCATGAACTCCACAGGCAGAAGGATCGAATGTTGCGTGAAGCGGGGCTCACCTCCTGGGTTCTGACCGACGGCAAGGCCGGGGACGAGATGCAGGCCCTGAGCGTCGCGGATGCCTTAGGTCTCGCGCCCGAGATCCGCCGGGTCCGGCCGAGGGCGCCCTTCAGCTGGCTGATGCCCTGGGGGCCGATCGACCCGCGGGAGCGGCCGGGCGCCCACAACAGCCCGCTCGTGCCGCCTTTTCCCGACCTCCTGATCGGCTCCGGGCGCCGAGCCGTGCCCTATCTGCGCTTCGTGAAGGCGGCCTCCGGCGGACGGACCTACACGGTGTTCCTGAAGGATCCCCGCATCGGCCCCAGGGCGGCCGACTTCATCTGGGCGCCGAGCTACGACCGGATCCGCGGCCCCAACGTGCTCACCACCCTGACCCCGCCGCATCGGGTCTCGCCCGAGCGCCTCGCTGCCGCGAGGGCGAACCCGGATTCCCGCCTTGCCGGCCTGAAGCATCCCCGTGTGGCCGTTCTCGTGGGCGGAAGCAGCCGCCATCACCGGTTCGAGGCCCAGGACGCTGCCCGCTTCACGGCCCGCCTGACGGCCCTGGCCGAGACCGGCGCCGGGCTGATGATCACCGCCTCTCGGCGCACCCCCGAGCCCCTGCGGGAGGCCCTGGCCGACCTTGCCCGCCGCCATGGCGGCTTCTTCTGGGACGGGACGGGCGAGAACCCCTTCGTGTCCCTCCTTGCTCTGTCCGACGCCGTGGTGGTGACGGCGGATTCCTTCAACATGGTGGGCGAGGCCGCCGCCACGGGCGTGCCGCTCCTGGTCTACGAGCCCTCCGGGGGGCATCCCAAGCTCCGGGTGTTCCTGGATGCGCTCAAGGCGAAGGGAATTGTGCATGCCTTCGAGGGGCGACTTGAAGGTGCCCCTTACGAACCGCTAAATTCGACTCCCCTGATCGCGCGCGCCATTGCCGAAGGCTTGGCCCGCCATCGCCGCGCTCTCGGCCTGCCGGACGCTGCCTTCCCACTGGAGAACCCTTGATGGCCCAATCCCACGCCAAGCTCATCATCGTCGGCTCTGGGCCTGCGGGCTATACGGCTGCGATCTATGCCGCGCGCGCCCTCTTGGAGCCCGTGCTGATTTCCGGGTTCCAGCCCGGCGGCCAGCTCATGATCACCACCGATGTGGAGAACTATCCGGGCTTTGCCGACGTGATCCAGGGGCCCTGGCTCATGGAGCAGATGCGCCTGCAGGCGGAGCATGTGGGCACGAAGATGGTGTCCGACCACATCGTTAAGGTGGACCTGAACACCCGTCCGTTCCGCCTGGAGGGGGATTCCGGAGACGTCTATACCTGCGATGCCCTCATCATCGCCACCGGCGCCCAGGCCAAGTGGCTCGGCCTGCCCTCGGAGGCCCAGTTCCAGGGCTTCGGCGTCTCGGCCTGCGCCACCTGCGACGGCTTCTTCTTCCGCGGCAAGGATGTGGTGGTGGTCGGGGGCGGCAACACGGCCGTCGAGGAGGCGCTCTACCTCTCCCATCTGGCCAAGAAGGTCACGGTGGTGCACCGGCGCGATTCCTTCCGGGCCGAGCGGATCCTCCAAGACCGCCTGTTCAAGCAGCCCAACGTGGAGGTGATCTGGAACTCGGCCGTCGATGAGATCTGCGGCGCGCAGAACCCGACCTCCGTCACCCATGTGCGGCTCAAGAACCTGGTCTCGGGCCAGACGAGCGAGCACCGGACGGACGGGGTCTTCATTGCCATCGGCCACAAGCCCTCGACCGAGCTCTTCGCCGGACAGCTCGACATGAAGCCGGGCGGCTATCTGCTTACCAAGCCCGGCTCGACGGCCACGAACGTCCCGGGCGTCTTCGCGGCCGGCGACGTGGCGGACGATGTGTACCGTCAGGCCGTCACGGCGGCCGGGATGGGCTGCATGGCGGCGCTCGAATCCGAGCGCTACCTTGCGGCGCTGGAGACGACCCAGCAGGCCGCTGAATGATTTCATAACAGGAATTTGCTGGACCCTCGGCCGGAATTCCTATTGCGTCCGGCCGAGACCGATAAGAGATAAGAACCCGGCCCCGGAGGCCGGGACGCTAGGGGAACGCCGTGGATTGGGACAAAATCCGGATTTTCTATACGGTCGCGGAAGCCGGGAGCTTCACGCGGGCCGGCGACGATCTGGGCCTGAGCCAGTCGGCGGTCAGCCGCCAGATCAGCGCTCTGGAGCGGGAGCTGAAGGCGCCCCTGTTCCACCGCCACGCCCGCGGGCTTATCCTGACCGAGCAGGGCGACCTGCTCTTCCGCGCCGCCCGCGACATGCGCATGCGGCTGGAGACCACCAAGGCCCGCCTCGTGGAGACGAGCGAGCGGCCCTCGGGCGTCCTCAAGGTGACCACCACGGTCGGCCTCGGGTCGATCTGGCTGGCGCAGCGCATCGCGGAATTCCTCGATCTCTACCCTGAGGTTCGGGTCGAGCTGATCCTCAACAACGAGGAGCTCGATCTCGCCATGCGCGAGGCCGATGTGGCGATCCGCCTGCGGCGGCCTGCCCAGCCGGACCTGATCCAGCGCCGCCTGTTCACGATCCACTTCCACGTCTATGCGTCGAACGAGTACCTGAAGCGCTTCGGCGAGCCTAAGACCCTGGAAGAGCTCGACAAGCATCGCATCGTGTCGTTCGGCGGCCAGGAGCCGTCCTACCTCATGTCCGTGCACTGGCTCTCCACGGCCGGCCGCGAGGGCCAGGAGCCCCGGCCGTACCATTACGTGGTCAACAACATCACGGCGCTCCGCTACGCGGTGGAGACCGGGGCCGGCATCGCGGTGCTGCCGGATTACGTGGTGGTCGGGAACCCGCACCTCACCCAGATCCTGCGGGATGCCGAAATGCCCGCCCTCGACAGCTATCTCGTCTATGCGGAGGAGATGCGCTCCGTCGCCCGGGTCCAGGCCTTCCGGGACTTCCTCATCAGCAAGGCCCAGCGCTGGACCTATTAGGTTCGGGCTGATCGTCTCCTGCGGCCATCTCCCCGAGGACGGATCAAGCGCTCCGCAGCAGGGTCTCGCGCGGCGTCTCGCCGAAGGTCCGCCTGTAGGCGACGCTGAACTCTCCCATATGACTGAAGCCGCACGCCAGGGCGATCTCGGTCACGGTCGAGGCCGCCGGATCCGCTGCCGCCAGGGACAGGCGGGCTTTCTGCAGCCGGATGGAGCGCAGGAAGGCCATCGGGGTCATGTTCCTGAAGTTATGGAAACCTGCCTGCAGGCTGCGGGCGCTCACGCCCGCATGAGCCGCAATGTCGGCGAGCGAGAGCGGCTCGAAGAAATGGGCCTCCATATAGGCCTCCGCCCGCTTCACGTAAAAGGGAGCGACGGCCGACTGAGGCTGAAGCAGGGCTTCGGAATAGTTGTGGCGGTGTCCGAAGAGGAGGCTGGTGAAGACCAGATGCTCGAGCTGTTGCCGGACAGCGGGAATATGCCTGACAAGGGATTCCGGGTTGCCGAGCTCTGCCGCGATATACTGCATCGTCCGGAGCCAGCCTGGTCCAATCCCCGTATCGAGGGGGAACCGGATTTCGATATCGAGGCGCTCATCGAGGTCCCGCCCGAGCAGCTTCGCGCAATATTCCGACAGCCTCTTGCGGTCCACGAGAAGGGCGCGGGCATCGCAATCCTCCGAGAATTGGAGGGCTCGCGTCGGACCGGACGAGAAGATGATCCCCTGCGTTCCCGAAATCGCGAATTCGTCCTGGCCATAGAGCAATTGGGCGCTGCCCGAGAGCGCCATGACGAAAGCGAAGTTGTTGAGCCGGTCGTCTATTTCCTGAGAGGGAAGGACGATGGACAGCTTCTGTCCGAACCGAACGTCGAAAACGCCGAGTTCCTGAGTTCCGTGAAACTGGAACACGCCTTGCAGCGGTTCCGCCCGGGCTGTCGGAACGAGCTTCTGCGGAGAAATGAAGTCGCTCAGAGACTGTTCGAGCTCGTCGACCTTCGAGGTTGCACAATGATGATCGGCAAAGATCTTCTGGGCTTGCGCCGAAGTCGGCTGGGAAAGGTCCGGAATACTGGCTGATGCGATTGCGATTGTCCTGCCCATAGGACCAACTCGGAGGAAGGCTCCGAATCTGCATGTATGCCCTAGGCTTGTCTACAGACCCGGGCGCAGAGGGATGCAATTGCCCGGGCTCTAAAGCATTAGTCTTTAGGCCCGGTGCAGCCATGATTTCAACTCATGGGCGCCGTGCTGATGGGCGATCCATTCCCGGTTGCCGGGCCGGGCGGCTCAGCGTTCCAGCCGCGAGATCAGGCTCGACGTGTCCCAGCGGTTGCCGCCCTTCGCCTGCACGTCGGCATAGAACTGGTCCACCAGGGCGGTCACGGGCAGGCTGGCGCCGTTCTTCCTCGCCTCGGAGAGGACGATGGAGAGGTCCTTGCGCATCCAGTCCACCGCGAAGCCGAAATCGAACTTGCCCTGGTTCATGGTCTTGCCGCGGTTCTCCATCTGCCAGGAGCCGGCGGCGCCCTTGGAGATCACGTCGAGCACCGCCTCGATGTCGAGCCCGGCGCGCTTGCCGAAATGGATGCCCTCGGACAGGGCCTGGACGAGGCCCGCGATGCAGATCTGGTTGATCATCTTGGTGAGCTGGCCGGATCCGGCCGGGCCCATGAGCCGGCAGGCCCGAGCGAAGCTCATGATGACGGGCTCGACCTTCGCGTAGGGCTCCGCGTCGCCGCCGCACATGACGGTCAGCACGCCGTTCTCGGCGCCTGCCTGGCCGCCGGAGACCGGCGCGTCCACGAAGGCGGCGCCCTTCGCCTTGGCGGCCTCGTAGAGTTCGCGCGCCACCTCGGCCGAGGCGGTGGTGTGATCGACGAAGATGGAACCGGGCCGCAGCGCCGCGAAGGCCCCGTCGGGGCCGAGGGTGACTTGGCGCAGGTCGTCGTCGTTGCCGACGCAGGCGAACACGATGTCCTGCCCCTCGGCGGCCTCGCGGGGCGTCGGAACGGCCCGGCCGCCATTCTCCGAGACCCACTTCTCGGCCTTCGCGGCCGTGCGGTTGTAAACCGTCACCTCATGGCCCTTGGCCTTCAGATGGCGCGCCATGGGATAGCCCATGACCCCCAGACCGATGAAACCGACCTTCATGCCACCTTGCGCCATCTTCTGCTCCCTGAACCGTCGATACAGGTTCTAGAGCATCGGGCGCAAAAGTGGGAACCGGTTTTGCGTGAAGAGATGCGCGAAATAAAACCTGAAGCCTCGGACGTGAGTTCGATGCCGCGGCCGCGGCTTTAGGGAGAGCCGGCGGGGAGCAACCGCCCTTACTTGATATCGAACGGAAAATACTTGGCGCGGATCCGGTCGTAGGTGCCGTCGGCGACGACCTGGTCGATGGCCTTGTCGAACTGCGCCTTGAGGGCCGTGTCCTCCTTGCGCATTCCCACCCCGTAGAACTGGCGCCGGTAAGGCGGATCGGCCGGGGCCGCGCCGAGGATGCGGCAGCATTCGCCCTCGCGGGACTTGAGGAACTCGGCCAGGGCGCGCTTGTCGCCGAACACCGCATCGATACGGCCCACGAGGAGGTCGAGATTGGCCTCGACGGGGGTCGAATAGGGGATGATCTCGGCGCCCTTGTAGTTCTGGCGGAGGTAGTCGAGATGGTCGGTGCGGTCCGTGGCGCCGATCTTGCGGCCTGCCATCGCGTTCGGCGTGACGCCCTCGAGGGGACTTTCCTTGGGCGCGATGAAGATCGCCGGAATCCGGTAATAGGGCTTGGAGAAGGCAAGCCGCTTCTGGCGCTTCTCGGTGATCTCGAGCGACGACATGATCGCATCGTATTCACGGTTGAGAAGGCCGCGCTGGATGCCCTCCCATTCGTGCTGGACGAAGACGCAATCCGCCTTCATGGCCTCGCACAGGGCCTTGCCGAGATCGACCTCGAAGCCCTGCAGCTCGTTGTTTTCCATGTAGTTGAAGGGAGGGTAGGCGCCCTCGATGGCGATGCGGATGCTCGGCCCGCCTGGATTCGTCGCCGGTGCCGCATTTTTGGCCGTGCCCTGAGACGTTTCCTGGGCGGCAGCCGGAAGGCCGGCGGCGAGCCAGAAGAAGAGGCCCGCCATGGCGGCCAGTCGTCGCCCGAAACTCAACACGATCACGATGCTGCTGCCCTGAATGTCGCCCGCGATATTCCGTGAACCCGTTGAATAGTCAAGATTCTCCACCGGCCAATACTGTCGCGGGACAGTATTCTTAAGGCTTAGCCGCCTGTCGTGCTCATGTGGCGCCGCAGGGCCGGGCGAGCATGGCGGCGATCGATGACGAAATCGTGTCCCTTGGGCTTGCGGGCGATCGCCTCGCCGATGGTCTGGCGCAGCAGGTCGTCGTCCTGGGAGGCCCGGACCGGATGCCGCAGGTCGGCGGCGTCCTCTTGGCCGAGGCACATGAAGAGCTGGCCCGTGCAGGTCAGCCGCACCCGGTTGCAGCTTTCACAGAAGTTATGGGTCATGGGCGTGATGAAGCCGAGCCGGCCGCCCGTCTCGGCCACGCGCACATAGCGGGCAGGCCCCCCGGTCCGGTCCTCGACCGGGTTCAGGGTGAAGCGCTGGCCGAGGCGGGCGCGCACCAGGGAGAGGGGCAGGAACTGATCGACGCGCTCTCCATCGACCTCTCCGAGTGGCATGACCTCGATGAGGGTGAGGTCCATGCCGCGACCATGGGCCCAGGTCAGGAGCGTCTCGATTTCGTCCTCGTTCACGTCCTTCAGGGCGACCGCGTTGATCTTGATCTGAAGCCCGGCGCGCTGCGCGGCATCGAGGCCTGCCATCACCTTCGCGAGGTCGCCCCAGCGGGTGATGCGGCGGAATTTGTCGGCATCCAGGGTATCGAGAGACACGTTGACGCGCCTCACGCCGCACGCCGCGAGGTCCGAAGCGTAGCGGGCAAGCTGCGAGCCGTTCGTCGTCAGGGTCAGCTCGTCCAGGGCGCCGCTTTCCAGGTGGCGCGACAGGGAGCCGAACAGGTTCATGATGTCCCGCCGCACCAGGGGCTCGCCCCCGGTGATGCGCAGCTTGCGCACCCCGTTCTCCACGAAGACCGAGCAGATCCGGTCGAGTTCCTCCAGGGTCAGCAGGTCCCGCTTCGGCAGGAAGGCCATGTCTTCCGACATGCAATAGACGCAGCGGAAATCGCACCGGTCCGTCACCGAGACCCGCAGATAGGTGATGCCCCGGCCGAACGGATCGACCAGAGGGCGGGCCGCGGGGGAGGGCACGGGCGTGTCTGCCTGCATGGGAAGGGCGATCCTTTGCGGGTTGTCCCGGAAGGGTACCCAGCGTAGTGATCGGGCCGCAGGCGTCAATTCACAAACCGGGCAGGAGGCAAGGGGAACATGGCATCTGAGCGCTGGCCTACCGAGCTGCGGCTCTCCCCGGACAGGCGCAGCCTGCGCATCGCCTTCGACGACGGCACCGTCTTCGACCTCCCGGCCGAATACCTGCGGGTGACGAGCCCCTCGGCGGAGGTCCAGGGCCACAGCCCCTCCGAGCGCAGGACCGTGCCGGGCAAGCGCAATGTCGAAATCCTCGCGGTCGAGCCCGTCGGCAACTACGCCGTCAAGCTTGTCTTCGACGATATGCACGACACAGGCATCTACGGCTGGGACTATCTTCACCGGCTCGGCGCCGAACAGGAGGAGCGCTTCGCGGCCTATCTGGCGGAGCTTGCTGCCAAGGGATTGTCGCGGGACCGCTGAGGGGACCGTCATTCCGGGACAGCGCGGAGCGCTGGGCCCGGAACCCATGACCGCTGACAGAGCAGGAAAAGGAGCAGCGTTCGCCGTTGCTCTCTATCCTCTCCCGTTAGTGTTTATGGGTTCCGGGCCCGCGCCAAGGCGCGTCCCGGAATGACGGAGGTGGCGCGCCACAACAGGCAGTGGATGCGCCCTACCGCAGCACCACGACGCGGGCGCCGACCTTTGCGCGGTTGTAGAGGTCGATCACGTCCTCGTTGGTCATGCGGATGCAGCCGGAGGACACCGCTTCGCCGATGGTCTCGGGCTCGTTGGAGCCGTGGATGCGGTAGATGGTGCTGCCGATATAGAGGGCGCGGGCGCCGAGCGGGTTGTCCGGACCGCCGGCCATGTAGCGCGGCAGGTCGGGACGGCGCTTCAGCATGGAGGCCGGCGGACGCCAGTCGGGCCATTCGCGCTTCATGGTGACCGAATGGGAGCCTCCCCAGGTGAAGCCTGGCCGTCCCACGCCCACGCCGTACTGGATCGCCTTGCCGTCCCCGAGGACGAAATAGAGCCGGCGCTCGCTCGTGGAGACCACGATGGTGCCGGGTGCATAGCGTCCCTCGAAGGCGACGATCTGGCGCGGAATCGGGGAGGCCTGTGCGTTCAGCGAATCCTCGGGTCCGTAGAGGGGCTGCCGGGTGAGAGGATCGATCGCCGTAAAGGCTGCGGCCGGCGTCGCCAGGGCGGCGAAGGCGCAGGCAAGCCCGGTCAGGGCAGCGCGGGTGCGTCCCATATTTGCCTCGAATTCAACATGTTTGGTGCGGGTTGGTGATGTTTCAACGCAATGGCCGCGTTTCGGATCCGTTGAATAACAAAGGTCCGTTATGAAATCACCCGAGGGAGGTGCCTCAATTTCGCCACGTCGTAACCAGGAGGTTAAGGCCAGGCTGCCGCATTCGGCCGGGCGAGAAATGTCGAGGCTCGGCTGTCGGAACCGCTTGACGCCGGGGGATCATCGACTCTAGAAGGCGCTGGTCAGGGCGCGTAGCTCAGCGGGAGAGCATTCGCTTCACACGCGAAGGGTCACAGGTTCAATCCCTGTCGCGCCCACCATTTTCCTCCTGACGATCCTCTTCACGATTTCGTGCGCGGCCGTTTCGGCCGCAGCCTTGCGGCTGCCGGCGCGGCTCAGGCTGCCGCCAGCCGCACCAGGGGGCCGACGGCATCGAACAGC
>Ga0065721_10049778_pt1 | contig 27414 bp, 25 predicted proteins | sample Mesricmetagenome_FD_59108 | JGI IMG/M metagenome (GOLD analysis project Ga0065721, IMG submission 59108) | Mesophilic microbial community from rice straw/compost enrichment Sample: eDNA_1 v2 (version 2) | ecosystem: Engineered > Solid waste > Grass > Composting > Bioreactor | place: USA: Davis... | reverse complement strand
AGTTTTAGCTCGCCGCCCACTCCTCGAACCGCTCTGCAAGTTCTGCCGGATCGATTCCGAAGTTCGCCATGTCCTGTTCGAAGGTCAGCTTGTAGTTATCAGGCGAAGTCGGCATGCGCTTGGCATCCTCGGGGCTGACGAACTCATTCGACGCCGGATTCAACGGGCCGTAGTCTGCAGCCTTGGAGAAGCCTGCAAGCGGCTCAGCGCTCGTTGCGAACTCTACAAACTTCCTGGCATTGTCGAGGTTTGGGGTATTCTTGGCGACCACCCAGTAGGCGCGCTCGATTTCGCCCTGGTTCCAGGTCATCGCGACCGGCGCACCCGCACTTTCAGCCTCGAAGTAGCGGCCATGCCAGATACCGATCATGTCCACCTCTCCATCACGCAGGATCTGCGTCGATTGAGCACCGGCTGTCCACCACACCCGCACATGCGGCTTGATCTTGTCCAGTGACTTGAACGCACGATCGACGTCTAGCGGATAGAGATCCTTCGGGGCCACGCCGTCGGCCAGCAGAGCGAGCGGGATCACGCGCGAGGGGTAGCGCTGGAGAGAGCGGCCGCCGGGGAACTTCTCTACGTCCCAGAAATCGGCCCAGGTCTTCGGCGCCTCCTTATATTTGTCGGTACGCCAAGCGATAACCGTCGCGAATGCATGGGAAGCAGCACCATTCTCGAACAGGCCGCCCTCGTAGGGAGCCTGCAGTTCTTCAATGATCCCAGCCTGATTGGCACGTACAAGTTCACCGGCGCCAAGCGTAGTGACGTCGAACTCGTAGGTGCCGGTTTTGACCTGTTGGGCAAGCTTGGCAAAGGAGACGGGCGAAACGGTCTTGACCTGGATGCCGGTCTCCTTCGTGAAGGGCTCGATCAGATGTGTCTTGGCTGCCGTTTCCCAGGGCCCACCCCAGGTATTGACATAAAGAACCTTGTCCTGTGCTCGCACGACATACGGGGCGGCAAGCGAAGCCGTGATCGCCGCTCCGGCCGTCTGCAGGAACCGGCGACGGTTTGGCGTCATGATTGTTGTCATGTCTGTTCTCCTCTCTTATGATTTTCTGAATGTGGCTTCGTAAAGCCTTAGCCAGTTGCCGTGGGTGATCTGCGCCACCTCGGCTTCAGAGAAGCCGACGGCACGTAGCCCGTCCGGAATGACGCGGATGTCCTCTATCTTCGTGAACCACTCCGGCGGCGCAGCCTTGAGCGGTTTGCCGGCAGCACTCGCGCCGTAGTCCTCACCCCGAGTCCAGCGGCCCTTGCGCATCCACGCGTAGTCGGGCGCGGTGAAGTTGTGGCTCTTGTCGGTACCGATTGCGACCGAGTCGATGCCGGCGATATCCACGGTGCGGGCGACCATCGTGCACCACGCCTCGATGGAGGCGCAGTACTCGTCCCCGGTGATGTTCCGATAAGCTGCACAGCCGATGACGCCGCCCGTGTCTTTCAATGCACGAATGACGTCATCCGACTTGTTACGCTTGTGCATGAAAAGCGACTGCGCGTTGGCATGCGTCACAGCGATCGGTTTTTCAGACACTTTGATTGCGTCCAAGGTGGTTCGGTCGCCGACATGGCTGCAATCGACAAGGATTCCGGCTGAATTCATCTCGCGGACCACTTCCTTACCAAAGCGGGCCAGACCAGAATCCTCCGCTTCGTAGCAGGAGCCACCGAGCTCGTTCTGATTGTTGTACGTCAGTTGCACGACGCGTACACCGAGTTCGGCGAACATCTCCACGAAACGGATGCGACCTTCAAAGAGGTTGGCGTTCTGGAAACCCATGATGATCGCGAGCTTGCCCGAGTGCGATATGCGGGTGATATCACGCGCCGTAAGAGCGATCTCAGCGATGTCGGCGTTGTCTCGAACGAGGTCGCGCCAACGACCTATTGAATCCATGGATTCAACGGCACCCTCCCAGAAGCCGCAGGTATTGACGACGCCGCCCACATCTCCTGCGAGGAGAGCTTGGAAAGCGGCACGATCGAAATGACCGCATTGCAACCCGTCGATGATCATGATGCGGCTCCTTCCTTGATCCGTTCAGAGAGGTTCGAAGCCAGGAAGGAGACGTCTGTCTCGTCGTCGTTGTCTTTGCGACCGATAACGGTCCCGTCTTCGTTGACAATCATTGGCCCAGCATGTCGTCGTGAAACGACGCTGTCCGTAGCAAGCGCTTGCTTCGCCAGATGATAGATGCGCCACCAGAGATCAGCTTCGATCTCGACACCTTCGTTGAGGAGAGCCCATAGCAACGGATCGTCTTCTTGAACGTCGCCTTTAACAGGAGCAGGTCTCGCTTTCAGCACGTTGCCAAGGACTGTGATCGCCAGCCCCGATCTTCCACCGAAATCGGCCGCGAGTTCCAGTTCGTCAGCGTCTGCCGCATTCTGGACTGTCAGCTCCGCGGACCCAAGGCGTGCGATGATCTCCCCAAGAAGATCGATAGCACTGGGCAGCGCGAACCACGCGTGCTCCCCATGGGCATCCAACGCGATCAAATTGCCGGTCTCGCTGACGCTGAAACGCACCGGATCGGCTGACTTGAAGTCGCCGAAGCGCCTTTCAAGCATGCCGAAGCCGCCGAGGCCACGCTTTTGCGAATACATCGGGAAGTCGCAGATCGCGAGGAAAAATCCCTTTGGAAGATTGCAAAGAGAAAAGATGCGCTCGGACATCAGGCGCATCTCGCGAGGCATCACCCTCATCTTGGTGCTGGACAAGGCATTCATAGAACTGGCTCCGCCGGGTAGTACCAAGTGCCAGTGTAACCGGCACGGAGATCATCAGGCGTCGGGGCGCCGTGATAAAGGACACCGCGCAGGTTGCGGCTTAGGAAATCCCGGCTCTTGTCGATGCCGTGGATGCCGACATTCATCAGCCTCACAAGGTCGATTGGAACGAACGCTTCGGAGTTAATATTTGCGCGCGGTGTGTGATATTGGTGCCCTTCGAGGCTCTGAACACGTGACACCATGTAGCGGTGCTGCGGGTGTTTCAAGAGAAAGCGAGCGACAGAAAGCGTGCCATCTTCGGCATTGAGATCCGCGAGCAGGGCCTGGATGTTACCGCACACATCCAGACCAAGGTCCAAGGCGTCCGGCACTTCGTCACGAGCACCTCGTCGGGGCTCTTCTGCCGTCTCGGACTTGTACCACACGTATTTGTAGGCGTCCGGACCCGACATATCCACGTCAAGAGCCCACTGGTAATCCTGGCGTACCAGCGCGATCAGATCTTCAACTCTATCTGCAGGAGAGACGACGAACTCATCGGGCGCCTCGACTGCTTGCAACAAGGCATCGGCCTGATCCGGTACGAGCTCCAGATAGAGCGAGAGGAGCGTCTCATATGCCTCAGGGACAACCTTTCCATCGAGATGGTTTGCCAATACGTCCAACGGCTGAACCGTCTCGATCCCAAAGACAGCACCGCTGGCTTGGAACTGGTTTAACTGCCCCAAGATCATCTCAAGATCGTCGGCAACCTGTGCGCTGGATGCGAACGTTTCGTAGACCATCCTGTCCTGCCGGCGAAAGAGGATCGCTCGGTGAAGAAGGTCTGTAAGCTGTTCAATAGGACGAGCCGCCTTGTCCAATATTAGCCCTCGCGCAAGCGCGATTGCCTGTTCTCGTGCCGAAAGAAGCCGGTCTATCAGCCGAGGGTGCTTGTGCACGAAGAAGATGAGCCCAAGAGCTGATCCGTTGCCTACCCCGATGAACCGGCGGAGTTCTGGCGCTAGCTTGACTGCCTGGGAGGACGCCTTGGCGGCAAGATGCTCAACCAGGTCGCAGGAAAACTCGCGCATCAGGTAAGCGGTTAGCAACTGAGCTTCGAGCACGCCCCCAAGGGCATGGCTTGCACCAAGCGATGGAAACGAGCGCGTCCCGAAAGTCCCGTTTCCGTCAAGGCCAGTATTACGCATCAGGTAGCAGACCCGAGCGATGTCCTCCACCTGAGGCTGGCGACCTTCGGCCAGCGCTGCCATGGTCTGGTCGAAGACACGCATCGATCTGTTCGACCGGCACCATATGAGGGCACGAGACGTCGCTCTGCCCGTATAAAGCTTCGGGATCTCCCGGCGAGCGCTCTCTATTTCCTCTTCCGTGGCGGGACCTTCGATGAGCGCACCCATCATGTCCCAGGCTTGGCCAATGATGCGACCTGTTCGCGCGGTGCGGCTTGGCGCACGCGAAAAGCCGATGAAGGAGAATTCCTGATTTGGTGCTTTGATCGAGTAGACAACTGTGCCATCTGCGTTGTTGTCCACATCGAACCAAACAATGCTGATGTCCCATCTTTCACGGATCATCTTGTTCATGAAAGCACGAGTCCCACTGAGCCGGCTTGGCTGAATGGCTGCCAGCCTTGAGGTCTTCATCACCTCGCAGCCTGGCCTCGGCAGCGGTTTTGCTGCCTTTGTGGATGTTGCGGTCATGCCCCTCAACGCGCTCCCTGCTGCATCTTGGTTATGGCGCGAGCCGCTTCGAGAAGCGGTTCGCGGAAGGTTTCGAGATCGAAGCGTGTTTCCGGCATCACCAGCGAGACCGTGGAAAGACACTTGTCGTGGATGTCGAAGATCGGCGCGGCGATCGCGACTACTCCGCTATGGGTGTAACCGCTCGATACCGCGTAACCCTTCTGACGGGCCTCATCGAGAAGCGCATCGGCTGCGAGCGGCTCGCCGTTCTGCTTGAGCCGTTCAAGCGTTGCTGAATCCGCGAATGCTGTGAGAATACGCCCTGACGCTGACCCTTCCAGCGACATAGTGGTGCCGATCTTTTGCTCGGCCCTCAGAACGCTTTGAGATTCGACGCGCGAAACGATGCATGGCACGCCACGATCGAGAACGGCGAGCGACGCCGTCTCCTTCACCCGGTCGACGAGCATTTCAAGGATTGGCTGGACCCGCGTACCCAGATCGGCTTGCTCCAATGCGGCCGCTGCCAACCGGCAGGAATGCATCGAAAGCCGGTAGCGCAACTCGTGATCCTGCTCGACCAGACCTGCCTCAACTAACGTCAACAGGCGCTGATAGGCCGTTGGGCGCGACAATTCCATGGCCATCGCAATCTCGGGCAGTCGCATCCCACGACTGCTTTGCGCCAACACATCGAGCACAGCCATAGTTTTGATGACCGTCGACAGAGGACGTACGCCCGAATTTTCCTCTTGTATTCTATATGAATATGTTGTATCCATAGAGAATATATTGAACGGTCGGTTGATCTATGTCAACCGCCACATAAGCTCGCGGCTACTCATTGCGCTTTAAGTCTCAGCCGCCGCACACCGGAACATGCGGTGATAAGTCTGCTACAGAAAGCGGTTCGTACGACGGGCCCTCGATTTCGTTCGGGTGCAGAGGTTGGACGGCAAACTCGAACCGACTGCGTTCGGAGGACCAACGGTCACCGCAGGCCACTACTTATAGGCGGCTTTCTGCTGGGGGAGACGGAGCTGCTTGCACGGCACGGTGAGCCGCCCTTAGCTACGAAGAGGAACTCTCCATTCTCGCCGGGCACAGGAGCGCAAGGTAAGACTGAAATTGAGCAACCCAAGAGCGAACGAGGCGCATCCTCCAGCGCCGCTCAAACGGCTCTGCCTGCCTCCGTTCTAGTAGACTTGTCGGAGCGTTGGCTGCGCTTTCGGTAGCCGGTCTATAGGTCGATCATAGGTCGCTCTGCCCGACGACCGAATTTTCGCTCTTGAAGGGATCAAGGACCTTTGACCCCTTCATCTAAGGCTGTCGCATCCGAACCGGACACAAATTATGCTCTTTTGCACTATTAGCGCACAGACGCGCGTTACGGATAGGCTGTAGCGCCATCCGGCTTGCGAGTTACCTTTCGCTCCCAGTGGACATAGTCATCTGTCAACAGCGCTTTCTCATCGATCTCGATGCCCCAGCCCGGCCGATCCGGGCGTAGGTTCATGTGACCGTCCACCGGCATATAAGGGTCGAGCGCCCAAGGAGCGTGGACGTGCGGCTTGAACTCGAGAACCTTGAAGTTGGGTTGTGCTGCAGCGAAATGGACGTTGACGGCAGTCGCAAGCGGGCCCATCGGGTTATGGGGAGCCATGGTGACATAGTGCGCTTCCGCAATAGCGCCGATACGGCGCATCTCGGTCACACCACCAACAACGCAGATATCAGGCTGGATAATATCGGCGCCACGCGCCGAAAGCAGCGAGAGAAACTCAAAGCGATTGTAAAGTGACTCACCCGTTGCCAAGGGAACGTTGACCTTCGACTTCAGCTCGGCCCATGCCGGGATATGCTCCATACGAATGGGTTCTTCGTAGAAGTATGGATCATAAGGAGCGATTGCGGCAGCAAGCTGGATGGCCTGATACGGCTCGAAGATCTTCGCATGCGCGTCGAAGGCAAATTCGAAATGCGACGGCGTGATCTCGCGGATCCGACCAAACCAGTCACCGGTTTCCTTCACCAGTTCCCCCCACCGGCCAGAATGCAAGTCGCGACGGTAGGGGCTGAGCTTGAAGGCAGTATAGCCGTATTTCTCGTTCAGCTTCAGTGTCTGTTCCTTGGCATGCTCGGCATCGGGCGCGGTATAGACACCGCAGTAGACCTTGACCCGGTCACGGACGTTACCGCCTAGCAGCATGTAGACCGGCAGACCTGCGGCCTTGCCAGCGATGTCCCATAACGCGTGATCGATTGCAGAAATCGCGGCAAGACCTAAGGCTCCGGGAGGAAACCGGCACTGTTGGTTCAGCTTTAGAATCAGAAATTCGACGCGGCGTGGGTCTTCACCCTCGATCTGATGGAAAAGATAATCCAGAAGCGGCGGCAGCGCCCAGTCGGGCCCATGATTGTAGCACTCACCCCAGCCGGAAATTCCTTCGCTCGTTTCGATCTTAAGTAGCAAGCGAGGACGTTCATCGACGCGCTGCATGTAAGTCTTGATGCCAGTAATACGCACTTGGTGTATCTCCGTCAGGCGGCCAGAGCTTCGGTGTTCACGCGCTCGACGATGCCGCGCAGGATGCGTCGCTCATCATCATTGAGGGCAACGACGCCCGGTACACGAACTGGGCCGACATCCGTGCCGAGCATGCCGAGCGCTTCCTTCACAACCGTTACGTTGGCGCCGTTGTTGTATTTGGTGCGCAGCATCTCGAAGCCCGCAATGCCATCGATCAGGCCGCGCGCCGTCCCGTAGTCGCCAGCTTCCAGCGCTTGGTGGATGGCATGCGAGCGTTCGGGGAAAACATTGACGAGGCCGGAGGTAAAGCCTTTCGCGCCCATCGCGTAGAATGCCGGTGCCCAACCTTCCGCCAGACCACAGACCCAGATGGCCGGCGCGTCGTGGGTGGCGCGGATGACTTCGGCAAGCAGCATAAGGTTCGGCGAAGCGAACTTGATGCCGGCGATGTTCGGATGCAGGGCGAGCTTACGGAAATCTTCCACAGAGAAGCTGTCACTGCGTACATAGGCGATCACCGGAACGGTCGAAAATTCGGCCAACTCCAGGAAGTAGCCCGCTTGATAGGATGGTCCAGCAAATGGATCCATGGGATGGTGCCCCATGATCGCATCGGCGCCTTCAGAGATGGCATCCTTTGCAAGCGTCTTGGCCTCGGCAAGTGAACGCCCTACGGCTGCACTGACCAGCGCCTTGCCGTCGGCCGCCTTGACCGTCGTGGCGTGCACGAGCCGCACTTCGTCCATCGTCAGCGTAAAAAATTCGCCCGTGTTGCCGGCAGCCATCAGGTTATGCACCTTGGCTGCGGCCATGCGTTGGATCAGGGAGGAAAGCGTTTCGGCGTCGACAGTCCCGTCTTGCCGGTAGGGCGTCACCGGAACTCCAGAGATGCCGGTCAGCGCCTTCCTTACAGTCTGAAGCCTGTCATTCACGTCAGATATCCTTTTTGTTTCCGAAAACGATGTTCAAGTATGTTTCGCCTGAGCGCACCACGTGGTTGCGCATCTGCCGCTCGGCGAGATCAGCATCGCCTGAGACAATCGCCTCGGCGATGGCGGTGTGCTCTTCAAGAGCTTTCTCGCGCTCAGTGGGATCCATATGAATCACACGCCGAATGCTGGCGTCATAGAATTGCTGGCGCTCTATCAGCTTGGCCAGATAGCCGCATCGCGAACTGCGATGAATGTGCTCATGGAACTTCTCGTTGAGGGTGATCAGACTGTCGGCATCAGCCGACCCTGTCGCTTTCGCCATCATTTCGGCGATCGCCGTAAGCTCTTCATCAGCCGGCTTCTCAATGCGCTTTGCAGCCAAATGAGCAATCATCGACTCCAGCGCTGCCCGAGCGAGGATCATCTCCTCCGCCCAACTGCTGCTGAAACGGATGACGACACCGCGCCGCGGTAAAGCTTCGACCAGCCCCTCGGTTTCGAGTTGCCGAAGAGCCTCCTTCACCGGAGTGGTGCTGACGCCGAACTGCTCAGCAAGACCGCGTTCATTGATCTTATCGCCCGTGGCAAAGCGCCCACCAATGATCGCATTGCGGATCGTACGGTGCACGTGGTCGCGAACCGTTGTCTGGAAGCTGGGATCGATTTTCTCGAAACCTTCCGGACGCCGCTCCTCTTGGCCCATCCCCTCAATCATTTTTCCAAAGTCCGTTGACGAGAAAAACATTATGTGAGATCTGGTATATCAGATTTCAGAACGATGTCGACATCGAAATTGATCAACACGAAAGAGGTTGAGGAGCCTCGGAGGAGCGAGAACAATGTTCAGACGCAGTTTCATCATGCTATCGGGCGTAGCAGCGCTCGCCTCGACACCCCCCCTTGCCGCTCTCGCGGCGACGCCGAAGGATCAGCTGGTCGTGGCAATCACCATGTCTTCCATGCGCGGTCTTGATCCGCATGAGATAAACCAGCTTGAGTCGGCAGAAGTTGTTGCCAATCTCTACGAGCGCCTGATCGTGCTCCCGGCTGACAAGATCGCCGAGCCACAGCCTGGCCTCGCTGAGAGCTGGACAATTTCACCGGACGGCAAGACGTTCACGTTCAAGATCCGTCAGGGTGTGAAGTTTCATTCGGGCAACGCGCTTACCGCCAAGGATGTGGAATGGTCGCTGCGCCGTCTCGTCAAGCTTGGCCTCGCTCCATCGACCGACCTTCGCCAATGGGGTTTCTCCGCCGACAACGTCGAGAAGTTGATCCGCGCAACAGATGACAACACGCTGGTTCTCGAAACACCAGAAGTATGGAACGCGAACCTCATCCTATTCTCACTTGCAAGCTTCTCCACTTCGGTTCTCGACAGCAAGTTCCTTGCCGATAAGGACAAGGGCGGCGACATGGGTCGTGAGTTTCTCCAGACAGCCGATGCCGGTTCTGGTCCTTACGCCCTGCGCTCCTGGCGCGCGAACGAGTTGCTCATCGCTGAAGCCTTCAAGGGCTATTGGCAAGGCGAGCCGAAGATGCGTCGCGTCCTGCTGCGTCACATCCCCGAGTCGGCTGCGCAGCGCTTGCAGATCGATAACGGCGACGTCGATGTTGCAGCCCGACTCTCCTCCACCGACCTCGGTGCGCTAGAAGCAGGCGGCAAGGTCGACATCCAGAAGACCCCTGGCTTCGGATACTACTACCTGGCGCTGAACCAGAAGGACGAGATCCTTTCCAAGCCCAAGGTCCGAGAAGCATTCCGTTATCTCATCGACTATGATGGCCTGTCTGCCACCGTGATGAAGTATTATGGCATCAAGCAGCAGACCATCATCCCGCCGGGCCTGCCGGGCGCGATCGACAAGAACCCCTACAAGCTCGACATCGAGAAGGCCAAGCAGTTGCTCGCTGAAGCCGGTTATCCGAACGGTTTCACCAAGGTCTACTACGCAACACCCGTCACGCCGGAATATGAAGTCGCCCAGTCACTCCAGGCCAACGCAGCCAAAGCCGGCATCAAGCTCGACCTGCAGGGCGGCGACCATATCGGCAAGTTCCGTAACCGCGATTTCGAGCTCTTCTCGGCACGATCCGGTGAACGCCTGCCTGATCCACACTCCATCCTGCAGTCCTACGCGACAAACGCTAATAACACCGACGAAGCCAAGCTCACTGGTTTGAACGCTTGGCGCACAGCCTGGGATGTCCCCAAGGAGATCCAGGACATGGTGACGGCAGCAGCTCATGAGACGGACCAAAGCAAACGCGCCGAACTCTATGCCAAGATCAACGAAGCCTATCTCGCCGCCTCGCCTGCCCTCGTAACCTCGTTCCAGCGCACGGACGCCAAGGCGGTCCGTAAGGAAGTCAACGGATATCTCGGACACTCGACCTGGCTGACCCGCTGGGACACGGTCACCAAAGCCCAATAAAGGGGGTTGAGCTACCCGACCGGGGACAAGATCGCCGCTTTCAAGGACAGCGAAATTGAGCATCGCGCAAACAACAGAGCATCCATATCAGGGCAGCAGGAAACTGCTGTCCGGTCTCCGCAAGATCGCAACATCGTTCGCGGTCATTTTGACGACGCTCTTCGGCCTGCTCGTCATCACCTTCATCGTAGGACGGATGGTCCCGGCAGATCCGGTCATTGCGGTCATCGGAGACCAGGCGGACCAGGCAACTTACGACCGCGTCTTCACGGAGATGGGCCTCGATCGGCCGCTCTACGTTCAGTTTGGCCACTATCTCACTGACATTGCCAAGCTCGATTTCGGGCAATCGCATGTCACGAAGAACCCAGTGGCAAGTGATCTTGCGCGTGTTTTCCCGGCAACGCTGGAGCTCGCCACGCTCGCAACACTGATCGGCGCCTGCTTCGGGGTACCGCTTGGCGTTTTAGCGGCGGTCAGAAAGGGGACATGGGTAGACCATGTCGCCCGTGTCGTCGGTCTCCTCGGTTATTCGACACCGATTTTCTGGCTCGGCACCATAGTGATCCTGGTCTTCTACGCCAATTTTGGCCTCATCCCTGCTGGCGGCAGGATCGACATCTACAACGAAGGCCTTGTCGAAGGCCCGACCAATTCGTTGCTGATCGACTCTCTTCTCGCGAGGGAATGGGACGTCTTCTGGAGCGCCATGCACCACGTCATCACGCCGGCCCTCATCCTGGGTTATGCTGCAATGGCCTATTTGAGCCGTATGAGCCGCAGCTTCATGCTGGAGCAGCTCCGCCAGGAATACATCCTGACCGCCCGCGCCAAAGGACTCGGCAAGCGGCCGATCATCTGGCGACACGCATTCCGCAACATCCGCGTCCAGCTCCTGACCGTGGTGGCACTTGCCTATTGCGGCCTGCTCGATGGAACGGTGCTGATCGAAACTGTTTTCGCGTGGCCCGGCCTCGGTCAATATCTGACATCCGCGCTTTTCTTCGCCGACATGAATGCGGTTCTTGGCAGCGTGCTTCTGATCGGCATCATCTCGATCGCGATCAACCTGCTGTCGGATATCGTCTACCGCTTCATAGACCCTCGCACACGCTGAACAGAACCCGGTAAAAGATCATGACACGATCCGGATACTTCAACGACCTGCATAGCTGGCTGATCAGCGAGGACTTCACCTCGACGCGTCAAGCACGGCTGCACAAGGCTTACGTCGCCTGGCTGAGCCTTCTCGCCAACCCACTCGCCTTCGCGGGCTTTGCTGTCGTCGTCCTCCTGATCCTCATCGCCACGCTTGCGCCCATCATCACGCTTCACGATCCGGTTTCTCAGGACCTGACGATGGCGCTCAAGGCACCGTCGGCAGCGCATTGGTTCGGCACTGACGAGTTCGGTCGTGACGTCTACGCCCGCCTCGTCTATGGCGCGCGCACGACACTCTACATCAGCATTCTGGTGACCGTCATCGTCGCTCCGATCGGCTTTGTGATCGGCGCCATGTCCGGGTATCTCAGCGGCTGGATCGATGTTGTTCTGATGCGCATCACCGATATCTTCCTCTCCTTCCCAAGCCTTGTTCTCGCGCTGGCCTTCTCGGCAGCCCTTGGTCCCGGGATCGAGAACGCTGTAATTGCCATTGCATTGACCGTTTGGCCACCAATTGCCCGTCTTGCTCGGGCTGAGACGTTAACTTTCCGAAACGCAGATTTCGTTGTCGCCGCGGAGCTTCAAGGTGCAGGCATGTGGCGTATCCTGTTGCGTCATATCGTGCCGCTTTGCGCACCATCGATCGTCGTTCGTCTGACGCTCAATATGTCGAGCATTATCCTGACGGCTGCCGGTCTCGGCTTCCTCGGTCTAGGTGCGCAACCCCCGATGCCCGAGTGGGGTGCGATGGCTGCATCCGGCCGTCAATACCTTCTCGACGCCTGGTGGCTGACGACAATCCCCGGGATCGCGATCCTGACGGTGAGCCTGGCATTCAATCTGCTCGGCGACGGCCTGCGTGACATTATGGACCCCCGCAATGCGTGATCACAACGACACCATCTTGGCCGTCGAAAACATGTCGGTGGAATTCCCAACGCTCTCTGGCGTCGTCACTGCGGTCCGCGACGTCTCCTTCAGCGTTGGACGTGAAAAGGTTGGCATCATTGGGGAATCCGGTTCAGGAAAAAGCACGACCGGCCGTGCCATTATGCGTCTTCAACCTCCCAAGGCCGTCGTCAAGGCTGACCGCATGCAGTTCGAGAACATCGACCTCATGAAGGCGAGCGAAGAGCAGATGCTGTCCGTACGCGGCAAGCAGATCGCGATGATCCTGCAGGACCCGAAATACTCGCTCAATCCTGTCATGACCGTGGGCGAGCAGATCTCGGAAACCGTCATCCTACACGAGCGGGTCAGCCGGAAGCAGGCTCGTGAACGCACGCTCGCCATGCTGGAGCGGGTCAACATACGCGATCCGCGGCGTGTCTTTGATCTTTACCCACATGAAGTCTCTGGTGGCATGGGACAGCGCATCATGATCTCGATGATGCTGATTGCCTCGCCTTCGCTGATCATAGCGGACGAACCGACTTCGGCGCTTGATGTGACCGTGCGCCAGCAGGTGCTGTCGATTCTGGATGACTTAGTGACGGAGCGGAATATCGGGCTGATCTTCATATCGCACGATCTTAATCTCGTGCGCAGCTTCTGTGATCGCGTCATCATCATGTACGCGGGCCAGATCGTAGAGACGGTTGCGGCGGCGGATCTGGATAATGCAAAGCATCCCTACACCCGCGGCCTGTTAAATGCTTTGCCGAGCCTGGATCACCCTCGCGACCGCTTGGAAGTCCTGCGCCGTGATCCGGCTTGGCTGGAGAATTAAGATGAGCATGATCAACGTCGATCACCTTGCCGTATCCTACGGACGTGGGGAAACCATGACGCGCGTCGTCAAAGATGTTTCCTTCGATGTCGCTGAAGGGGAGAGCTTTGGCCTTGTCGGGGAAAGCGGCTGCGGCAAATCCACCGTACTGGGAGCCTTGGGCGGCCGAAACAGGCAATGGACCGGCACCATCACAATCGATGGCGAAACGATCAACCAGAAGCGCTCGATATCGCAACTTGCGAAACAGCAGATGGTGTTCCAGGACCCCTTCGGCTCCATTCATCCGCGCCACACGATCGGCAGGGCGCTGCTTGAGCCACTGGAGATCCACGGCAAGAACAACCGGCAAGAGCGCGTGGAAAAGGCGCTGAAGGATGTCGGCCTGCCGTTGAACTTCCGCTACCGGTTCCCGCACCAGCTTTCTGGCGGACAGCGCCAGCGCGTGGCTATCGCCCGTGCGCTCATCCTCGAGCCGCGCATCCTCCTGCTCGACGAGCCAACATCCGCGCTCGACGTGTCTATTCAGGCGGAGATCCTCAACTTGCTCAAGGATTTGAGGGAGCGTGAGAAGCTGACCTACATCCTCGTCAGCCATGACCTCGCTGTCGTCGCACACCTCTGCGACCGGATTGCCGTGATGCAGAACGGAACCTTCGTGGAAGTCGCGTCAAAAAAGCAGCTGCAAAATGGATCAGTCACGCATCCTTACACACGTACCTTGATTGATGGCAGCCGGGGCTATGTCGGTAAAGCAGGTTTGAATCCAGCAGCGTGAAATTACGTCCGCTGGCGTGGCCGAAGATAATTACCGGTTCGGATTATTGATCTACAGATTTGAACGCCTTGAAGGGATTCGAACATCCTATCGACTGGTAATGAGCGCTAACCGTTGATTCCCAGTTATTAGCAGGCGGTTGCAGAAGGCACACCGCGATGCCACATCAGTCCCGAAACGGCACTTCGGGTTAAGCCCAAGCTTTATTCATACGCGAGCGAAATGAACCTCTTGCATCAACTTTCCCGCCAGTGGTTCATATCTTTGGCAGATGTACAGGTGGCAGTGATCTGGCTTCAACTGCAGCTTGAACAAAATCAAGCACAAGCTTAGATTTTTCCTCGGCATGCCAAGCAACCAACAACTCGACATTGGGTGGAATTTCATCGAGCGCCCGGTAAACGACATGCGGGTTTGGATTATGTGCAAGCCAAGCGGGAGCAATCGCGATGCCAATTCCTGCTGCAACCAGCGTGTTGATGGCAAGCGTATGAGACACTTCTTGAACAATGACAGGATAGACCCCCGCTCTACGCAGAGCATCCATGATGGCATGATAGTAGCTCGCGCCGACTAGCGGTGCGTAGGTGATGAGCGGTTCGCCAGCAAAGTCCCGGACCGCCAAGTCACCCTTCTCAGCAAGCCTGTGACCAGTTGGCAGAACGCCAACAAATCCTTCCTTCAAGACCCGCTCGCTCTTGAAAAAGCCCGAGGGGTTTGTCGAGCGTATGAAGCTCACCTGGGTCTTTCTGCTTTGCAGGAGCTCAAGCTGCTGCGCGGTACCATGTACTTGTACGTCAATGGTCACAGCAGGATATGACGTGCGGAAATGGGCGATGATCGGCGGCAGTACATGCGACAGCGCGACGTGGACGCCGCTGACGTAGATCGTGCCGCTGTCGTCCCCGGAGATGGAGCGTGTGTGAGTGACGGCCCGGTCAATGCCTCCGAGGATTTCCTGAGCATGGCGAAGAAATATCTCTCCAGCCGGTGTAAGTTCCACACGGCGCGTCGTCCTGCGAAAGAGCGCGGTTCCGAGGCGCTCCTCGAGCTGCCGTATTTGCTGGCTCAGCGGCGCCTGCGCCATCCCCAGCTTATCGGCCGCGCGGCTAAAGTGGAGCTCTTCTGCGACACAGGCGAAGTAGTGCAGGTGACGGAATTCGATTCCATATTTCATATCCGCTATATATCAATCTGGGTCGCATTTTGTAATAGATAATACCGTATATGCGTGATTAGCTGCTTAAAAATATAAACGGAACAGCTGGACCTTCAGGTCCTGAAACGGTGCATTCAATGACGCGTTTCTGGTTATTGAAGTTGCTTCGAACCGTCCTGACGTTGTGGTTTGTGGTAACCTTCGTATTCATAGTGTTAAGAACCTCGGGCGACCCGGTCGTGGCGCTTGTCGGAGCGGACGCGACCCCGGAGGAGATCGAGCAGTTCAGGGCTCTTTGGCGCCTGGATGATCCGCTATGGATCCAATACATCCGTTACATCGTGCAAATGGCGAGCGGACAATTTGGGATCTCCTACCGCGACGGCCGCGAGGTCATCGACATCATTTCCGAGCGTGTTCCATGGACGTTGATGCTTGGCGTATTCTCGTATCTTGGAGCTATCCTGATTGGCGTGCCGGCTGGGATCATCGCTGCCATCAAGCGCGGGTCGACCTTCGACAATCTCATCATGGCGACCGCTGTTTTCGGGTTCGCATTGCCGAACTTCTTCCTCGGCATCCTGATGATCCTGCTGTTTTCGTTGACGCTGCAGTGGCTGCCAAGTTCCGGTACCGGAACCGTCTGGCACTTCATAATGCCGGCAGTCACGCTCGCGACCTTCACGGCAGGCACGCTGGCGCGCTTCACGCGGTCTGCCATGCTTGAAGTGCTCGACAAGCTCTACATCCGTGCCGCAGCGGCAAAGGGCGTAGGATACTGGAAGCAGATCATTTTCCATGCACTGCCCAACGCCAGCATCCCGCTCGTGACCATCATCGGCCTCAATCTGGGCGAGTTGATTGGCGGGGCGATCGTCGTGGAGACGGTATTCGCCTGGCCCGGCATCGGGCGGTTGTTGGTGACAGCTGTGTCGTCGCGCGATCTTGCGGTCGTCCAGGGACTGGTGCTCATCATGGCTGTCACCATGGTGCTTGCGAACCTCGTCGTGGACCTGCTGTACGGCCTCCTCGACCCGCGCATCCGCGTGCAGAACTGAGGAGCGGAATGAAGAAGGTTTCCCCCATCCTCGTCTTTGCGATCGCCGTCTTGGCAATCGCGGCCATCGTCGCGATCATCGGCAATGTCTTCACGCCGTACGGAATGTCCCAGCAGAACCTCCTCGCTCGGTTAAAACCGCCGGCTTTCATGACGGGCAGCAATCCAAACTTCCCGCTCGGCACCGATCGAATTGGACGCGACATGGTCGCGAGGCTGGTGGCAGGCCTTCAGATGTCACTGATGGTCGCCATTGCGGGCACCGTTATTGGCGCCGTCCTTGGCTCCCTTGTCGGTTTCATCGCTGCCCACTTCCGCGGTTGGGTCAGCGAATTGCTGATGATGCTGGTCGATTTCCAGGCGTCCCTCCCCTTCATCCTGATAACCTTGACGCTGCTCGCGTTCTTCGGAAACAGCATGACGCTGTTCATCATCCTGATGGGGCTGTTTGGCTGGGAGAAATACGCCCGTCTATCACGCGGCGTGGTCCTTTCCGCCATCAACCAGCCTTATGCCAAGGCCATCGTCGCACTCGGCGCAGGCAATGGAAGGCTCTACATGAAACATGTGCTGCCAAATGTCGCGAGCGCACTGATCGTGCAAGTTACGCTGACGTTTCCACAGATCATCCTGCTGGAGACCTCGCTGAGCTTCCTCGGCCTCGGCATCCAGGCTCCGCAAACCAGCCTCGGCCAGATCCTGGGAGACGGTCGTGACTATCTCTCGACCGCTTGGTGGATTTCAGTCTGGCCAGGCCTTGTCATCTTCTTGGTAACGCTCTCGATGAGCATCGTCGGGGACTGGCTGCGTGATCGCCTGGATCCGATGCTGCGGGGACGCGCGACCTGATCAGAAACTTAGGCATGTGATCAACAACAAGGGAAGGTGGAACGATGTTTACAAGACGTGAAGTCGGAAATCTCATACTGGGTGCAGGCGCACTTTCTATGGTGAGCAGCCTACCGAAGATTACGATGGCGCAGGATCGTCCTTCGTTGACGATCGCAGTCGACAATCTGTGGGCTAACATGGCGACAATCAACGGCATCTCGACCACGTCGCGGCGCATTTTTCCAAACTTCTATGACAACCTCGTTGATCGCGACTATATAAACGACGAAAACGGCCTGATCTTCGCTCCGAAGCTTGCGACCAAATGGGAGCAGAACGGGAATGTGTGGACCTTTACGCTGCGGGAAGGCGTCAAGTTCCACGATGGCACCGAGATGACGGCCGAAGACGCTGTTTTCACGTTGTCGCCGGAGCGAGTCTGGGGCCCAAAACCCCTTGAGCCGCGCGGTAAGACCTTCACCGCCGGGTTCAAGCGGGTCGAGGCCACCGGCAAGTACACGTTCGAGATCGAAACAGAAAAACCCGACCCGAACATCCCGGCGAAAATGACCGGCTATATCGGTTTCGTGGTACCGAAGAAGTACTACATGGAGGTCGGCGTCGACGGCTTTGGGCAGAAGCCTATCGGCACCGGCCCCTATAAGGTCACGACATTCCGGTCCGGCGAAATCATGGTGCTGGAAGCGTTCGACGACTATTGGGACGGTCCGCCACCGGTAAAGCAGATCTCTTGGAAGATCGTCCCGGAGTTCGCCGCGCGAATGGCAGGCTTGGTGTCGAAGGAGTTCGACTTTATCGTCAACATTCCGACCGACCAGGAGGCGAGCCTCGAGCAGTATGACGGAGTAACTTTGAAGCGCGTGCTAGCTGACAACTATCCCGCCTTCGCCTTTAATACGCGTCCGGACCCGCAAGATAATCCGCTTGTCGATCCGAACCTGCGTTATGCAATGGTGCAGGGGATCGACATGAACGCGATCGTGCAAGCCCTCTTCAACGGCACGACCGAACATCCGGCGGTACCCTTCAACTTCAAGGAATACGGCAAGTTCTACGACTCCGACCTGCCGGTGAAGCTGCCCTATGATGTCGAAGCTGCGAAGGCGCTCGTTGCCAAGACGAAGTACAAAGGCGAGCGGCTACGGTGGCACATCACCCGCCAATTCTATCCGAACTATGAGGCAGCCGCCGAAATCATGATCGAACAATGGCGGGAGATCGGTGTCAACGTCGACGCTGTTGTGCTCGACAACTTCGAACTCGTTTATCGCCGTCCGTTCCACCTCATGAACATGTCTATGAGCTCGGACTTCATTCCTGGCGACCCGTATCAGCCTCTATGGCTGGATTGGGGTCCGACTGCGTCCCGCTCAACGGCGAGCTGGAAGACTTGGGACCCGACGCCCGAATTCATTGAACTCGGCAAGAAGTTCGACGCTGCTACTGAATTTGAGGAGCGCAAGAAGGCCTACCTTGCCCTCTCGGAGGAATGGCAGCGCGTTACGCCTGGCTTCTACATGTGGAAGAGCGTGTACAATGTTGCCCATCGTGACGGGATCGACTTTAAGTTCAAGCCGAACGGCGAAATGCGTATCTATGGCGACTACTTCAAGTTTGTATGATGGAAGCCAAGCCAAAGCACGCGCTTAAGGACATGACGTTCGTGGAGTTCCGCGAACGTCTTCCTGGAAAGCCGGTGATCCTGCTGCCTTTTGCCAGCCAGGAGGAACAGGGACCACACGCGCCGATGGGCGATTTCATGTTGACCGAAGCCGTGGCGGCAAAGGTCGCGGAAGCCTCCGGTGCGATTGTAGCGCCGACTATTCCCTTCGGCTGGGCCGATTTCTTCAAGACCATCCCAGGCGGCATCCAGTTAAGGCCAGCAACCTTTTCGGCGGTGGTGAAGGATGTGGTCGGCGCCTTTCTCGAGCACAGGATCGAGCATATCCTCATCCTCAACGGCCATACCAGTAACGCGCCGCTGTTCGATCAGGCGCTGAGGGGGATCCGTGCCGAATACGGCGTCACTGTCCCCTATATCAATCTATGGCAGTCCATCCCCGATAGCTTGTGGAAGGAACTGCACGGAGGCCAGGTTACCGCGGCGCGCGGGCATGGCGGTGAGCCCCTCACTTCGATCTACCTGCATCTCTTTCCCGATCTGATGCGCATGGACCTCGCCAAGCCTTCCTTCCGCTCTGATGCGTTCGGACTTCCCATCGGCGGGGTCAACAACGTGCGGTTCGAAGGCATGCCAATTCATGTTGAGCTAAACTGCCACGAGGTCAATGCAGACGGCATGCTGGGCGGAGATCCGCTTCTCGCCAGCGCCGAAAAGGGCGCCCGGATGGTCGAGCACCTCGTCGGCTTCTGCGCCCGCTTCATAGACCACATGCGCGGCTGCGATATGCGACAACCCCAGCAAGCAATGGCAGCATCATGAGTGACGCACGCCTGTCTATCGAGCATCTCAACGTTCCCCTGCCGGCCGGCGCGGATAGGGCCTTCGCTGTCGAGGACCTGTCCTTGACGGTGAGCAAGGGCGAGATCCTCTGCATCGTCGGCGAATCCGGCTCCGGTAAGTCGCTGACCTCGCTCGCCACAATGGGCCTTCTGCCCCGCAATCTGGGCGCTCCTTTCGGCCGCGTGATGTTCGAGGGCCAGGACCTCCTGACGATTGACGACGATACTCGCCGCAGCATCACGGGTCGCCGCATCGCGATGATCTTCCAGGAGCCGATGGCTGCACTCAATCCCATCTTCAGGGTCGGCGAGCAGGTTTCGGAAACCTTCCGGATCCACACCAGGCTCAGCCAGAGGGAAATCCGCCAGAAGGTGATCGACCTTTTCCGGGAGGTTCAGCTTCCTAACCCGGAGCAGATCTACCACTCCTATCCGCATCAGCTTTCCGGCGGTCAGTGTCAGCGCGTCATGATCGCGACCGCCCTTGCACTCGATCCTTCCGTTTTGATTGCTGATGAACCGACCACGGCACTCGATGTGACAACCCAGGCGCAGATTCTGAAACTGATGCTGGAGCTGCGAGCCAAGCACGACACAGGCATCATCTTCATCACACACGACTTTGGTGTGGTTGCCGAGATCGCTGACCGCGTGGCCGTGATGCAGATGGGCAAGCTCGTTGAGATCGGAACACGCGACGAGGTCCTCAACAATCCACAGCAGGAATACACGAAGAAGCTGCTTGCCGCCGTGCCAACACTGACGCCCCGGAAGGAGCGCGAAGGCCTCGGCAATCCGGTCTTGATTGCGAAGAATATGATCAAGAGCTTTGCACGCTCCGGCATGTTCGGCGGCGGCCGGAGCGTGAAGGCTGTAGACAATGTCGACATTACCATCCGGCGCGGCGAAACATTGGGCTTAGTCGGTGAATCGGGATCAGGCAAATCCACCCTTGCCCAATCCATCGTTCGCCTCGTCCAGCCGGACGGGGGAGATATCCTTATCTCCGGCGGAGACTTTTCGAAGCTTCACGGTAAGGCCCTGCGGGAAGCGAGACGCAAGGTACAGATCGTCTTCCAAGACCCCTACACCGCACTTGACCCCCGACACAAGGTCGGCGATGCAATCGCTGAAGGTCCCTTCATTCATGGGTTGGATCGGGAGGCTGCAATGGCGCGGGCGCTCGATTTACTCGAAGCATGTGGTCTTGATCGTGCGTCAGCGGACCGCTTCCCGCACGAGTTTTCGGGCGGGCAACGCCAGCGCATCTGCATTGCACGCGCGCTCGCTGTTGAGCCCGAGCTATTGATCGCCGACGAAAGCGTTTCGGCACTGGATGTCTCGGTGCAGGCGCAGGTATTGCAGCTCCTGGCCGACATGCAGGCGAGGCTCGGCTTCGGGATCCTGTTCATCACCCACGACCTGCGCGTCGCAAGTCAGATCTGCGACAACATCGCGGTCATGAAGAACGGAAAGATCGTCGAGCGCGGCGACCCTGCGTCGCTCTTCGGTGCGCCGAAGGAAACCTACACGAAAGAGCTACTCGCCGCCGTGCCCGGCAAAAACTGGCAGCACCCCTAGACCGAAGCAACCGACATAACGTGTCGGGGAGGATCAGCATGAGAAAATACCAGATCGGGGACCTGCCGAAGCAGGTTGATGTGGACTTGATGCGCAAGTTCGAAAGCGTTGAGGTGGCAACGATTGGCCATTTCCGCCATCGCGGTTTTGTCCGCCATTCGATTACTCCGGTTGTCCAACCTACGAAGACGCTGGTCGGTACGGCTGTCACGGTCGCTATCCCCGCAACGGACTCGACGCTTCTGCATCACGCGGTAGGTACATTGCGGCCGGGCGACTTTCTCGTTGTCGATCGACTTGGCGACGATCGTCATGCCTGCATCGGCGGCGGCGTGGCCTTCGCTATCCGAACCGCCGGCGCTGTCGGTGTCGCCGTCGACGGACCATGCACCGACGTGGAGGAGATTGTCGAGTTGGGCATACCGTTCTGGTGCCGCGGCGTCTCCGGCATCACGACCAGGCTCAATGACCTTGGCGGTGCTCTCAATTTGCCGATCTCATGCGGCAACGTTCCTGTAGTGCCGGGAGATCTTGTTGTCGCGGATGCGAGCGGGATTGTCGTCATTCCGGTCGACGAAGCCGAAGAGGTTGTCGAGGAAGCAATGGCGCGGCAGGCGCGTGCCGGCCGGAACAAAGACAAGGTGGCGGCAGGTGAAAAGCTCGGCGATTTGTCTGGCGCGAGCCGCCTTGTGGCGGCAGCCTTGGAGACCAAGTGATGGAAAGCCCGCACTACAATAACCTGCGTGTCGAACGCAGCACCTATCGCAAGGCAGCTGGCGTCAGCAAACGCGGCGTTGTGACTTCGCAACATTACGCGGCAGCCGAGGCCGGCGCTGCGATGCTATCGGCAGGCGGTAATGCCGTTGATGCTGCAGTCACGGCTGCATTCACTCTTCAAACCGTTGAACCATGGATGACCAGCCTTGCAGCTTGTGGCTACATGCTTGTCGCCCAGCCGAAAGGCAATGTCGAGGTCGTTGAGTTTACCGGCCGCGTGCCTTCCAAGTTCGATCCCGACTTCTACGCGCCGGACCCAAGCATCAAGACTTTCATTGGGCATCCGGCATCGATCGACAACCGCAACGTTAGAGGTTTTACGGCTGCTTGCATCCCCGGCTGCGTCCGCGGCTTTGCCGAGGCGTTGAACCGTTATGGCACGATCGGGTTTGATCGGGCGCTGAAGCCTGCCATCGGGCGGGCACGGGAAGGGATGTACGTCGACTGGCATACAACGCTTGCCATCGCCATCGCACAAGCAGATCTCGCGGCAGATCCAGGCACCCGCGCCATCTTCCTTCCCGACGGCTACCCTCCGGAACCGGGCGTGACGCTTCCGCTTGAGCAACTGGCGAAGACGCTTGAACAACTTGCTGGAGAGGGACCGGACTCGTTATACGGCGGCGCGATCGGGGAAAAGCTGGTTGCCGACCTGCAAAAGGGTGGAAGCTCGATCACGCTGGGGGATTTGGCCGACTACAAGGCCCTCACCTACCCCGCCCGATCGATGGATCTGCAGGGCAAGAAAATCCACGTTGCAGGAGAAACGAGTGCCGGCCAGCGCCTGTTCGATGCGCTCGAGCATTTCGACCGCCAGCGTGGCCGTGGTCCGGTGGATGAAGGCTTTTTCACTGCAATGGCAGAAGCGCTTTGGGAAAGCTTTGGAGCCCATCGCAAACGACTCACCGCAGCCGAGACCAACGGCAAGACCAGCACGACACAGGTCAACGCCGTTGATTCCGAAGGTCGGATGGTGGCAATCACCTTCACCCTGCTGAACCGTTTCGGAGCGCGCGCCCTCTCTCCCTCAACCGGGATCCTGCTCAACAACGGCATGTCCTGGTTCGATCCCACGCCCGGCCGCGCCAACTCGCTGAAGCCGAACGCCTATGCGCCCAGCAACATGTGCCCGGTTGCGATCACCGATGAGAATGGCCCGTGTGCGGCCTATGGCGCAGCCGGTGGAAATCAGATCGTCCCGTCGCTGGCCCAGCTTACCGGGATGATCCTGCACGCCGGCATGGACATCGAAGATGCGATGAACCTGCCGCGTATGACGACGGGCCCGCACAACGACATCATCGTCAACGTGGACATGCCCGCGGACCAGATCGCAGCGCTTGAAAAGATCGCCAAGGTTCGACCGGCTGCGGCCGTTGTCTACCCGCGACCCTTCGCGGCACCGGGCATGGTTGGTCGACGCGGAGACAGCTTCGTCGGCATGCCGGATATCACCTATCCCGCGGCCTATGCCGCCACAGCCTGAGCGAGGCTCCCCATGCGAACTCTGACCTTTGCGCCAATCGAGGTCGAAGGCGTGCTAAGCCTCATTCCTCCGACGGCACCGTCTGTGCCGCTCGTTTTTGACTCTCCACACAGTGGCCTCGTGCTTCCGGACTTCGAGCGGGCCGTCTCGGACGAGATGGTGCTCGTGGCGGCGGACACCCATGTCGATGAACTCTTTGATTTCGCGCCTTCCATCGGCGCACCGCTGCTGATCGCGCAGTTCCCACGCAGCTTTCTGGACCTGAACCGTTCGGTGATGGATGTCGATCTTCAAATGGTTGACGGGGATTGGCCGCATCCGGTGCGCAATAGCGCGTCGGCACGCCGCGGCATGGGTCTTACCTGGAGATATGCCTGGGGCGAGACGCCAATGTACGGACGCAAGCTATCGGTCAAGGAGTTGGAAGACCGAATAGAGACTTACTGGCGGCCGTATCACTCAGAACTCGTGCGCCTGCTCGACGAGACGCACACGACATTCGGCAGGGTGTACCACGTGAATTGCCATTCCATGCCTGCCGTCGGACATGAGCTGTCTCCCGATCCGCCAGGCACCGTGCGCAAGGATATCGTCATCGGTGACTATGACGGACGAGCCTGCGAACCTGAATTCGTCCGGTTGGTAACAAGGACGCTGGAAGATTTCGGATATTCCGTCTCGCTCAACATCCCCTTCCGGGGTGCAGAACTCGTGTCTGCTTATTCGGATCCGAGCAAGAACCGCAACAGCCTCCAGATCGAAATCAACCGAAAGCTCTACATGGACGAGCTGACGCGCGAGAAGACAGCAGGGTTCGCGAAGCTGAAAGCGAACCTTGAGCGGCTGGGGGCGGCGATGCGGGATTATGTGACATCGCTGCGCTGATCCGCAGAGACCGTAATCAGCGAAAGCGGAAATACCTCGTCATGAAGATGCAGCCGATGAATGCTCCTGATGCGCCGCAGTCGCTGTCGCGTCATTACTCACAAGCGATGGAGGTAGTCGGCGCCAGTCGACTGCTGTTCATCAGCGGTCAAATCCCCGCTGACGCCGATGGCAACGTCCCGGATGACTTCGAGAGCCAGGCACGCCTCTGCTGGAACAACCTGGCGGCACAGCTTGATGCTGCCGGCATGACCTTTGCCAACGTTGTGAAGGTAACGGTTTTTCTGAAACGATATGAAGACCGTGACGTGAATGCAAAGGTGCGGTTTGAGGTGTTCGGTGCACATCGACCTGCCCTGTCGACCGTCATAACGGACGTCTATGATTCTGCGTGGCTACTAGAGATCGAAGCGATCGCAGTTGCTTGATGAACCATTTACCCGTTTCCATGACTGGCCGGTACCTCTCGGATAAAAACCGATCCGAGTGGTTGAGGCCTTGCTGGGACTTGAACCGGCAGCTCATGCCTCAACCGGATAATCTCTTTGTCGCCGATTAGCTTTATGGCCGTCGAAGACCATTTGGCTCTGTCACCTATGCTCCGTCCCAAGCCACGAAAAAGCCTGCCGCGGGAGGAGGTGCGGCAGGCTTCAGTAATGCCGAACAGCGACTGGGAGGAGGATGCCGCTGCTCCGAACGACGCTCGGGAGGAGTGAGCGCCTGATGTCACGAAGGTGCGGGAGGAGGTGCACGCTTCGATACCAAAACGCTACCCCAGTCCCCCGCTTTCGGATACGTCTTATGTTGCATTGCAGCATTGCGCTCGATGCAGAGCTTTACTGACTGGCGAAGACGATCGAAGATCGGCGCCAATTGTGCAGGCCACCGGGGACAGGCACGCAACTTGCATCAGAAACAGGAGGAACTGGTCCACGGAGAAACATGATGTCAAATGCCGCTTATGCACAGGGAGAAGGTAATACCCTGTTTCCGATTGTTCTGTCGATCGTCGCTGCTGCCGCAACCGGTGTTCTGTGGGCTTACGCCAATCCCATCCAACTGGTGCCCGGCGTCATTCAGTGGCGCATCTTCGCCTTCCTGCCGCCCTTGGTTGGTATCCTTCTGGGCTGGCGCAGTGGCTTCATCTGCGGTTACCTTGGCACGATCGTCTGGTCGCTTCTGGCAGGCACCTTCATCCCCGCGCATTCTTTAATCGTGGACGGCATCATGGTCGGCCTGACCGGCCTCATCCCGGGCCTCCTGTTCAATCCGCTCAAGGTGGAGATGAACCGCATTACGTTGCTTAAAATCGCAGCGGTTTGCCTGATCGTTGGCCTCGTGATGGTGCTGGCGGTATCGGCGAGCCTGGCTTATCTCGGCATCTTCCCCTTCTGGTGGGCAATGGGCTACCTCGGTCTTTCGGACATCGTTCCGATGATCATCGGGACACCGCTGCTCGTCATCCCTGCGCTGAAGATCCTCAAGAGCGCTCACCCGGCAGGTTTTACCCGCTTCTGACAAAGACTGCATAAAGTGCTTAGCATTGAAAACTTAAGTGTTGGCTTCGTTGGCTGCTCGCCAGCTGTCATCGAAGCCTCTCTGGCAGTTAGCTCAGGGCGCCGCCTGCTTATCTGTGGTGCGGCAGGAAGCGGGAAGACGACGCTCCTCAACGCAGCGGCGGGCATCATACCCCGCCTTGTTCGGCCTGAAGTCTTCTCCGGTAACATCGACTTCGACGATCGCCCGGTGAGCAGCATTACGAATGCCGAATGGTTTGGCGCCGTCAGCATCGTTGCGCAGAACGTGGAAGACCAGCTATGGGACCTAAGCGTTGAGGATCTCCTTGCTTTTCCTCTGGAAAACCGGGCGGTCGAAAAGCACCAGATTCGGGGGCGCATACAGGATCTCCTGTCATCGCTAGAGCTCAATGACCTGCGGGGGCGAAGAGTACTGACGCTATCTGGAGGCGAGCGGCGGATGGTGGCCATCGCTGCAGCTTTGGCTGCAGCTCCTAGACTACTCGTGCTCGACGAGCCGACGACCGGACTTGATCCGGCTGCTCGTCAACGCCTGGTTCGGATATTGGAGAAGTTACGTAGCGAAATTCCTGCGCTGCTGATCTCGGAGCAGGATCCGGCATCGGTTTCAGATATTGTCGACGAAATCGCGCTGCTCAAATCCGGTACGCTGTCTCCGACGGCGCTGAAAGACGCACTTCTCGATCAGGAGAAAGTGTGGGTGGATGCTGGGATTCTCCCGCCTCGGCGCCGCCGAGCGATCCGCCAAAGCACGACCCAGACGACAACACTTCTGTCGGTATCCGGCTTGAAGACCATGCTCACTCGCAGTGATGGGCGGCCGGTCCTTGAGAACATTGATTTCAGCATTCGCGCTGGCGAAATCATCGGCCTGATTGGCCGCAATGGCGCCGGCAAGACCACGCTTTTTCAGTCGATCCTCGGCTTGGCGAAGATTGCCTCCGGATCGCTTGTCATCGAAGGACAGGATGCGGCGGGATGGACACCTGCCCGCAGAGCACGCTCGATAGCCTACCTGCCGCAGAACATGCGGCGGGTACTGTTCAACATGACGCTGCTTCAGGAAGTGACATTTGCTATCACTGCATCAACGTCGATACCCAAAGATCCGACGGTAATTGAAAGAGCGAAGGGGTTCTTAGCGAAGTATGGTTTGGCGGGATTCGAGGAAGCCAATCCCTTTGCTCTGTCCTCGCGTCAGCAGGCCCTGCTCGGTCTTGCTTGTGCCGATGCGGCGGGCTCTCCAATCGCAATCTTAGATGAGCCGCTGCTTGCGCGCGATCTACAGGGGCGCCGGATGCTCGACCTCTTCCTCGACGACGCAGCTTTAGCGGGACGAGCGGTCATGCTGATATCTCATGATCTTGAGCTTGTCGCAGAAGCCGCATCGCGCGTTCTAGTGTTAGATCAGGGATACATGGCTTTCAATGGTCCAACCGACGAGGCCTGGCAGAGCAAAAGCTATCAGATGCTCCAGTGGCCCAAGCCAAGCTTTCAGCCGAGCATGGAGGCGTCCCATGCGCTTTCATGACGTCAACTTCTTCCTCAAGCTCGCTGCAGCGTTCCTGGTGATGCTGGTCGCATGGATGGTGCCCGGCTGGCAGTTTGGCGTGCCGCTTGCGAT